>Ga0268298_10000108_pt1 | contig 102176 bp, 88 predicted proteins | sample WWTPWeurt_MetaG_FD_194462 | JGI IMG/M metagenome (GOLD analysis project Ga0268298, IMG submission 194462) | Activated sludge microbial communities from WWTP in Nijmegen, Gelderland, Netherland - WWTP Weurt | ecosystem: Engineered > WWTP > Aerobic digester > Activated sludge | place...
AGGCGTACGCGCAGGCCGAGCAGCGTGACGGGGTCTTTCTCGACGTAGATCACGCGCTGGTTGTCGGTGGCCCAGGCCATCCCCTCCTCGACGTTCGGCACAGCGTCGGCCAGCAGCTCGCCCGTCGCGAGCGACTTGAACCGCAGCGTGTACTGCCGGCGTCCGACCGTGTCCTCGGTCCAGGCGAGCAGCCGGTTGTCGTCGCTGACCTCGAGCGTGCCGATGTCGTAGTAGTCCAGTCCACACGCCTGTGCGCGCAGATCGAGCAGGATCTGCTCGGGTCCTTCGAGGCTGCCTGCCCGGCGCGCATACAGCGGGTATTCGTCGCCCGTGTCGAAGCGCCGGTAATACCAGTAGCCGTGGTCACGATAGGGCACGCTCGAGTCGTCCTGCCGGATGCGACCGACGATTTCCCGGTAGAGCGCGTCCTCGAGGGGCCGCCAGGCGGCCGTGGCGGCGTCGCGATATGCGTTCTCGGCCCGCAGGTAGCCAAGCACCGCGGGCGAGCTGCGCGTGTCGTCGCGCAGCCAGTAGTAATCGTCCTGACGCGTGCCGTGCGGCGCGACGACGGCCTGCGGCCTCCGTTCCGCAACCGGCGGTGCCGGCAGGACGATCGTCCGTGGCTGTGCCATGCGATCAGGCCGCGGCCGGCCCCATGCGTACCGGATACGTCGGCCGCGAGCCGCCCGCCTGGTAATACGGCATCATCCTGGGCGCGAGCCTGGCCAGCCGCTCCTGGCGCGAGGCGTCGCTCGGGTGGGTGCTCAGGAACGGCGGCGGCGCACCGCCGCCCACCTTCGCCATCTTCTGCCAGAGCGTGATCGCGGCGCGCGGGTCGTAACCCGCCCTGGCGGCCAGCTCGATGCCGATCTGGTCGGCTTCGGTCTCCGAGGCCCGGCTGTTGGGCAACTGCACGGCGAGCTGCGCCGCCGCCGCGGCGAGCGCCATCGACTGGCCCGGATTGTCGGTCATCACGCCAGCCGCGATGATACCCACGTTGCTCGCCATGGCCACCGACATCCGTTCCGCGGTGTGGTTGGCCAGCGCGTGCGCGATCTCGTGGCCCATGACCTGCGCGAGTTCGTCGTCGGTCGGGTCGAGCTTCTGGATCAGCCCCGTGTAGACCGCCATGCGCCCGCCCGCCATGCACCAGGCGTTGACCGTCCTGGGCTCGTCGATGACCTGCACGCTCCACTGCCACTTCGCGCTGTCGGGGCGCATCTTCACGGCCTGGGCGACGAGGCGTTCCGTGATGACCTCGATGCGGTTCAGCAGGCGCGTGTCGGTGACGAGCTTGCCCTCCTGCTTGTACTTGCCCATCTCCTGCGCGTACGCCTGACGCGATGCGCTGATCGCCTGGGCCTCCGACACGAGCATCAGTTGCCTGCGGCCCGTGGGGCTGGTCGCGCACGCGGCGACCAGCAGTGCGAGCGACAGGGTGAGCAGCGGCTTCAGCGGGGGTGACGGCATTGCGGACCTGTCTGGTGACGACCGGAGTCCGGCCATCATGCACCGCGCCGGCGGGACGAGGAAGGCAGCCCGGGGGCAAATACGCTGGCGTTCTGCGGTAAGCTTTTGCCTGCCGTGCGCCGCGGTGCCCGACCGAAGGCAGCCATGTCCCTGTGGAGCGAGACTCGCGTCACGACCAGTGGCGTAGGCCTGAGCGTACGACACGCGGGGAAAGGGCCTGCTGTACTGCTGCTGCACGGCTTTCCAGACTCGCATCGGCTGTGGGCAGAGGTCGCGCCGCGGCTGATGGCGGCCGGTTGCCGTGTGCTCGTGCCGGACCTGCGCGGCTTCGGCCGGTCGGACGCGCCGGCGGGCGTCAGCGCCTACACGCTCGGGCACATCGTCGCGGATCTGCGCGGCCTGGTGGCGCGCTTCAACGCCGACGAGCCGGTACGCGTCATCGGTCACGACTGGGGCTCGTGGGCGGCCTGGTGCCTCGCGCTCGAACACCCGCAACTGGTCGCGTCGCTCGTGGCGGTCTCCGTAGGCCACCCGCGCGAGTACGCCGTGGCGGGCCTCGAGCAGAAGCTCAAAGGTCTCTACACACTGATCTTCCAGGTGCCCGGTCTGACCGAGCGCTGGCTGCAGCGCAACGACTTCGCCGTCCTGCGCGGCTGGGCGCGCCAGCACCCGCAGCTCGAACCCTGCCTGCGCGACCTGTCGCGGCCGGGGCGTCTCACCGCTGGACTCAACTGGTATCGCGCCAACCTTCGCAAGGTGCTCTTCAGCCGCTGGGCGTCCTGTGCGGTGCCCACGCTCGGGATCTGGGGGGACCGCGATCACTTCCTCGCCGAAGACCAGATGCTGCGGTCGCAACGATGCATGAGCGCACCGTGGCGCTACGAACGCCTCCGCGGCGTCGGGCATTGGGTGCCGCTCGAGCAGCCGGAACTGCTCGCCCGGATGGCGCTGGAGTGGTTTGCGCAGCCGGCGCCGGTCGGCAACTGAGGGAGGCCCTGCGCCGCCCTGCAGGGAAACAGGGGACATTCACCCGTTTCCGGTCACGTCCGGGTAGCGCCCGCCGCCCCGCCCTTGCGACCGCGCACGAGATAGGCCGCCAGCGCCGGAGCGAGCAGGATCGCACCGAACACGTTTACCAGGAACATGAACGCGAGCAGGATGCCCATGTCGGCCTGGAACTTGAGCGCCGAAAAGTACCAGGTGCCCACCGAGACCGTCATGGTGATCGCGGTGAACAGCGAGGCGGTGCCGCGCTGCTTGAGCGCCTCGACGTACGCCTGTCCGAGCGTCAGGCCGTGCGCCATCTCGTGCTTGATGCGCTCGAACAGGTAGATGCCGTAGTCGACGCCCACGCCGACGCCGAGCGCCACCACGGGCAGCGTGTTCACCTTCACGCCGATGCCGAGCATGGCCATCAGCGCATTGCACAGCACCGTGACCAGCGCGAGCGGGATGATGACGCACAGCGTCAGTCGCAGCGACCGGAAGGTCAGCAGGCAAAGCACGGCCACCGAGAAGAACAGCGCCAGGTTCACCCACTTGTCGGCAGCTTCCACCGCCTCGTTGGTGGCGGCCATGACGCCGACGTTGCCGCTCGCGAGCCGGAAGGTCACGCGTTCCGTGTCGCCTCCCGCCGCCTTGAACGCCTTGATCCGGTCGACGATGTGCGAAATCGTCGTCGCCTGGTGATCGGCCGTGTAGATGTTGATCGGGATCGCCGTGCAGCGCGAGTTCATGAACTCGGTGCCGAGCCGGGTCGCGTAACCCACGCCCTGGGCGATCTGTGCGCGCGACTCGGGCAGCATGCGCCAGCGTGCGAACGTCTCGGCGAACATCTGCGTCATGTTCTGCACGAAGCCTGCGAGGCTGCGCACCGAGGCGACGCCGTCCACCTGCCGCATCTGGAACTCGAAGTCCTCGATCTTCTCCATGACCTCGCGGTCGACGCAGGGCGAATCGTCGTCGTCGAGCGGCTTCGCCTCGGCGATCACCTGCAGGTTGTCGACACCGATCGCGAAGTGGCTCGTGATCATCTCGACGTCGCGGTTGTAACGCGCGTCGGGCTTGAGTTCGGGGACGCCCTTGCCGAGGTCGCCGATATGCAGGTGCCGTGCCTGCGAAATGCCGAAGCCGAGCAGCGCCAGGCCGACCAGGATCGCAACCCAGGCCGTTCCGCGCGTCGCGAGGGGCCCGAGCTTCTCCCAGAGCCAGTCGCCCGCCGTTTCCTTGCCGGAGAACTTCCGGGCGGCCTCGGGCGGCACCTTGTAGTAGGACATCAGGATCGGCAGCAGCACCTTGTTGGTGATGATCATCACCGTGACGCCGATCGTCGCCGTGTAGGCGAGCTCGCGGACAATCTCGATGTCGACGAACGCGATCACCATGAAGCCGAACGCATTCGCGAGCAGCGCGGTCGCACCCGGAATGAACAGCTTCTGGAACGAGTGCGTCGAGGCCGTGACGCCGTCGGCGCCGTGCAGCGTCTCCAGTTTCCAGGCGTTCGTCATCTGCACGGCGTGCGAGACCGCGATCGAGAAGATCAGGAACGGCACGAGGATCGACATCGGATCGAGGCCGAGCCCGAACACGGGCAGCAGGCCGAGCAGCCAGATGACCGGCACGATCGCGCAGATGAGCGCGAGCGCGGTGAGCACCAGCGAGCCGGAGTACCAGTAGAGCAGGATCGCGGTCACGACGAACGCGACGCCGAAGAACACCAGCACGCCGGCCGCGCCCTGGGCGATGTCGCCCATCGCCTTCGCGAAGCCGATGATGTGCACCGTCGTGCCGTCCTTCTCGTACTTGCCGCGGATCTCCTCGAGCTTCCTGGCGACGCTCTGCAGGTCGAGGCGCTGGCCGGTCTTCGGGTCGTTCTCCTGCAGCGTGGCGACGACCATCGCCGCCGTCTGGTCGTTCGCGACGATACGGCCGATCCAGTCGGATTTGAGCAGGTTCTCCCGCACCTGCGTCAGCTGCTCGGGCGTACCCGCGAAGTCGGCCGAGACGATATTGCCGCCGCGGAAGCCGTCCTCGACGACCTCGTTGTAGCGCACGTTCGGCGTGAACAGCGAGGTGACCGAGCTGCGCTCGACGCCGTTCAGGTAAAAGACCTCGTCGGTCACCTGCCGCAGCTGCTCCATGAAGCCTTTCTCGAATATCGTTCCCTTCTCGTTCCTGAGGGCGACGAGCACCTTGTTGGCGCCACCGAAATCCTGCTGGTACTCGAGGAAGGTCGACATGTAGGGGTGGTGGAGCGGGATCATCTTGGTGAAGCCCGCCTGCACCCTGAGCTGGCTCGCCATGACGGCGAGCACGATCGTGATCAGGACGTTGAGGATCAGCAGCCAGCGCCGGTTGGCGAAGATCCACTGCGCCACCCTGCCGATCCAGTCGTGCTGGAATTCCTGGCGCGCGATGTCCTTGTCGTCGGCCGCGAGGATGCCCGGTTCGTTTGCCATGGTGTGCCTGCCCTGCTGAGCCGCGACGGCCTACTTGGTGACGAGCGTGGACGTGTCGAGGAGGCGCGCGCCCTGTTCTCCGACCACCACGAGGCCGGCCGGAGTGTCGATGACCCCTGCGAAGCCGCGTCCTTCGGGCGTCCACTTCACGTCGAACGTGCGGCCGTCGTCTGCGCTTTCAGCGACCAGCCCCGCGTTGCCGACCAGCACGATGCGGCCGTCCACGAGCAACCGCCCCGCGTTGAGCGACGCGGTGGTGCCGATCTCTATCCGCTGCCAGGTGGCGCCGCCGTCTGCGGAACGGAAGACGTTGCCGCGCATGCCGTACAGCAGGATGGCCCCGTCACGTGTGACCAGCGCGCCGAAGAATGAACCCAGGTAGGGCGCGGTCGCCGCGGTCCAGGTCTGGCCGCCGTCCTCGGAGCGTGCGAGCGTGCCGGCTTCACCGACCAGCCACAGCGTCGGACCGACCGGCAGGACCTGCGAGATGTGCGCCTCGAAGTCCTCCGCGATCACCGTGCGGCGCTGCCATGTCCTGCCGTGATCGGCCGAGTCGAAATAGAAGCCGAAGGCCCCGTATGCCGCGAACCGGCCGTCGCCCAGGCTGGTGACGCCGAGCAGCGACTCGGGCTCCATTTCCTCCATCGACACGCGGGTCCAGGTCTCGCCGCCGTCCTCGGTGCGCACGAGCGAGGCGCCGTGACCGACGGCCACGCCGGTCTTCGCGTCTTCGAACGCCACGCCGGTCAGCGTGCGGTTGACGGGGGTGCCGACCGCGCGCCACGTCCTGCCAGCGTCGTCCGACAGCATGACGAAACCGCGTTCACCGACGGTGACCAGGCGGTCCCCCGCCCGCACGACGTCCATCAGGTAGATGCGCTGGGGCTTGATCTCGACGACCGTGCCGGACGACGGCCTGGCGGCCGCGGGCGCGTCTTCCGCCGCAGCGTCGGGCGCAACGGCGAACAGCGCGGCCGCCGCGAGGCAGGCCGGCCACAACGAGTGCTTCATGGCAATCTCCCCGCAGTTCGCCGCGCGCATCGTTGCGCGCGGTCGGCAGCGTCGCCCCGCCCCGGGCCGGGCCCCCGGGGCGGGGTGCGTCGACGTCCATTCAGGCGGCGCGCCCGCACGCGCCGTCCGGTCGGTCGCTTACTTCGTGCCGATGCGCCGCAGCGCGTCGGGCTGGAAGTCGGCCCAGCGTCCCTTTTCGCCGAACTTCCACGGCTGCTTGACCTCGTTGTCGAGCAGCGAGAACAGGTAGCTGCTGTTGGACAGGTCGTGCCAGATGTTGGCGCGGTACCACGGCACCTTGGCGTCGTAGAACTGGATCATCGGATGGATACTCACGCGCCAGAGCTGCTTGCGCGTGTCGTACGCATCCTCGTACACGACGGTCCATGTGTCCTCGTCCAGGAAGAACTGACGCTTGCCGTAGACGTGCTTGCTGCCGGCCTTCAGGTTGGCCTCGACGACCCACACCCGATGCAGCTCGTAGCGCAGCAGATCCGCGTTCGGCGTGTTCTTGCGGATGATGTCCTCCTTGTAGCGCAGTTTCTTGTCCGACAGCTTGAACGAGTTGTACGGGATGTATATTTCGCGCTTGCCGATGAGCTTCCAGTCGTAGCGGTCCGGCGCACCGTTCCAGGCATCGAACTGGTCGGTCGTGCGCAGGCCCTCGGTGCCGTCGTTGACGTTGTCGTAGGCGAGGTCCGGCGCCCGGCGCACGCGGCGCTGGCCAGCGTTGTAGATCCACGCGGAACGCTGCTGCTTCACCTGGTCGAGCGGCTCGTGGACCAGGAACACCGTGCCTTCGAGCGTCGCCGGCGAGGTGAAATACGACAGGAACGCCAGCAGCAGGTTGTCCTGCGGCTGGTCGAGGTTCTGGTTGAAGATGCGGTATTCGCGCACGCCGATCTTGTAGAAATCGCCGTTCGCACGGACCGGGAAGCTGTGGTAGTTGCGGTCGACACCACCGCCGAGGAAGCGCTGCTGGTGGTTCCACATCGCCTCGAGGCCGTTCTTCGGGATCGGGAACGGCACGGATGCGCGTCCGCCCGAGATGCCGAAGCCCTGCAGCTCGAGCTTCGGCGCGACCGACTTGATCTCGTCGTACACCGCCTGCGGATAGCAGGCCGTGCGTCGCGTCTCGTACACGTTCATCTTGAACTCGGGATACTTGTCGAGCATCGCGAGCGTGCCCGGCGTCAGTGCGTCCTTGTGCTGCGCCACGTTGGCCTTGGTGATCGTGAACTTGACCTTGTCGCCCGGGAACGGGTCGACATAGCCTTGCGTGGCGCTCCAGCCCGACGGCGCCGCGCACAGTCCCCCCGTCCAGGCCGGGATGGTGCCGTCCTTGTTGCCCGCCTTCTCCGCTCCGACCGGCGTCAGATCGGCGCCGAGACGCGCCACGTCCGCCGCGCTCAGCGCGGCGTGGGCCGGCAGAGCGCCGACGAGACCGAGGGCCGCGATCGCACCGGCCAGAATCCTGTTCGTGGTCTTCATCTGTGGTCTCCTGGAATCAGAACGTCACGCTGAACGACGCGGAGTAGTAGTCGCGGTCGAACAGCGGGTCGAAGTTCTCGTCGGCATAGTCGACGTAGTTGAGATCGAGCACATACCTCTTGTTGAGGCTGAACTTGACCCCGAGGCCGAGCACTTGACGATCCTCGATGAACGTCGGGTCCATCGACACGCCTTCGACGTCCTGCGACCAGAACACGCTCGGCGTGACCATCACGCCGCTGTTGAAGACGTTGTTGTAGTCCATCGATGCGCGCAGGCGGTAGCCCCAGGCCAGGTCGGTGACGTAGCCGTCGTTCCTGCAGCCGATCGGCTGGGGGTTGTAGAGCGAGTTCGGGATGGGCACGGGCAGGCCGGCGAACGTCGGCGAACACATGTTGCCCCGGCTGGCCACGCCGAGCGTCGGCTGGCCCGACGGATCGGTGCTCACGTCATAACCCGGCCCCGACCCCGTGCCGTACATGAAGCCGCGGCCGTAGCGCACGCCGCCTTCGGTGTAGTCCGGCACGTTGTTCGTCTGCATGCCGATCTCGCCGATCAGCAGCGTGTTCTCGGCGCCGATCAGGTTGCTGAACGTCTTGACGAAGTTGACCTGGAACTGGCGCTTGGTGAAACGCTTGTGGCCGATCATGTAGGTGCCTTCGCTCTGCGCCTGCGCCTCGCGCGCGACGTTGCGGTACGGGCCGATGCCCAGCACGCCGGCGCCGATCAGGTCATTGCCATTGACCATGACGGGAATGTTCTCCTGGTAGGAGATCTCCGCCGAGGTCGACCAGCCGAACAGGTTGGTGGCGGCGCTGACGCCGAAAATGCGCATGTCCTCGGGGTACTCCCAGAAGCCCTTGCCGGATTTCAGGTCGATGTTGATGCCATTCGCCGCCAGCGTGCTCTCGAGCGCGCGCTCGACGCCAGGCATCAGGCTGCGGAACAGCGTGCTCGACGTCGGAACTTTCCAGTAGGGGCCGTAGGCGTCGTTGCCGACGATGCCCTGTGCCGCCAGCGCGTTGTACACGGGGGTGGGCAGGTCGTTCGGGTTCGTGCCCGTGAGGCTGCCCGCCACCGGCAGCCGCGAGTGGATGTTCATGGCATAGAAGCCGAGCTCGGTGTCGATCGCGTCGACCGGGATGCGGAACGCGATGCCGAGCTGGCCCATGTCGTCCGGCTCGCGGCCTTTCGTGGCCGGCACGTACGTGCCCACCCCGCCCACCTGCCACGGCTGCGAACCGAGCTGCCCGACGATCGGCGATGCCGTGCCGGTCGCGATGTTGCCGAGCTGGCCGCCAACGACCGTGATGCTGCCGCAGGAGCCCGGATCGGAGCTGATCTGCGTGCTGGTGATCGCGAAGTAGGTGCCGCAGGCGTCGACCGACGTGTTGCTCCACTCGAGCTGGTAGAACGCTTCGACCGAGCCCCAGTCGAAACCCCAGTTCGCGTACGCGGCCCAGACCGGCAGCAGAATCTCCTTGAGCTCCGCACCCGCGCGCCGCGCGGCCGGCACGTCGATCGGATTGATCTGGTTGACGCCCTGGATGAAGATGCTCTCGCCCCAGTTGATCACCTGGTTGCCGAGACGCAGCTGCACGTCGGAGTTGCCGACGGCGAACGAGCCGTAGACATAGGCGTCGAGCAGGTAGAGGTTGGTGAACTTCTGCTCGTCCTCGAAGCCTTCGTCGCTGAGCTTGCCCTTCGGCCAGAGGTTCTGGCCCGCCGGCGACATCGGCATGCAGCTCGCCGGGTTGGCGCTGGGCGAAGTGCAGGGCAGGAAGCCGGGAACGGGACCGAGCCCGGGGCGCACGCCGTTGTAGTTGTTCGCCTGGCTGCCGACCAGCACGTCGCCCTCTTCGAGTGCGTAGTCGTACCAGGCCTTCAGACGCAGCAGGCCGCCGAAACGGCCTTTCTTGTACTCGAGGTCGGTGATGATCTTGACGGGCGCCGTGAACAGGTCGCCCTTCTCGTAGTTCAGGTTGGCATCGCCGGCGGCGTGGTTGCCGGCGAGACCGTCACGCGGACCGACGGGCATCCCGGGAATGAGGTTCGGTGAATACTTGCCGACGAGGGATCCGTCTGCGCGCGTGTAGAGCCAACGGCTCGGGTCTTCCGCACGGATGCTGGCGCCGATCGAGAGAGTCGTGTTCCAGTTGAGCGTCGAGCCGTTCTCGAACTCGAATTCGAGGGCCACCGCGCCGCCCGCGTATGACGCGAGCACCGTGCCGATCACAGCGGCGAGCACCGTGCTGCGGCGATCCCGGTTCATCGATTCGATCGTCATTGAGAATCCCCCGTTGCCTTAGAGTCCACTCGATCCATCAGCGAAGCGACCGACCGCGGTCCCTTCCCCTTCGAGGCGTCCCGTTTCTCCCCATGGCCTGGGTGCGTCTTGCGCGCAGATGGGCCAGATCCGACCGCTGCCATGGCAGCGGGCAGCCACGTGAGGCTATGCCCGGGAGGCTACCGCCACAGTAGTGAGTATCCGAAATACCACTATCAATCATCCCCGTTGCGCAAGGTTGCCAGTCGGCCGGCCGCAACACAACTCGTCGCTGCGTTGCGTTTATGCCATCGCCGCGCGCCACCGCTACTCTTGCAGCGCAGCATGCCGCGACTGGCCGCCGCGACGAGTTCGGATGAGCCGGCCGGCTCGTGATCGATCGGCCACGCCACGTCCTCGAGCAGTGCGCGGGTCGCGTCGATGCGCGCCCAGGGGCGCGACTCATGCGGGGCAAGCCGGTGGTCTATCGTGACACCGGTCACCGCTGCGTGGAGCCGCCATCCGCCAGACGCTGAATCCGGACGGCGAGCTCGCGACCGATGTCCCGCACGGCGCGCACGGCCAGCACCAGGTCCGCGCTGGTCGTGCGGAAGTTCGCGATCGCCGCGCGCAGGCAGTAGCGGTCGCCGAGGGTCGTGTACGAGGGCGCGGCCGCGCCGCTCTCGTGCAGCCGGATCAGCAGCTCCTGGTTCAGCGCGTTGAGTTCCGCCGTGTCGAGGCCGCCGGGGTCGTAACGGAAGCAGACGATGTTCGTGCGCACCGGCGCCATCAGCTCGAGGTCCGGAGCCGCCTCGACGAGCGCCGCGAGCTCGTGCGCCTGCGCGATGTTGCGGTCGATCAGGCGCCCGAAGCGCTCGAGGCCGTGCTCCTTGATCATGAGCCAGATCTTGAGTGCGCGAAAACCGCGCGAGAGCTGCAGACCGTACTCGCTGAACCAGTGCGCCCCGCTGGCGAGGCCGCGCTCGGCCTTCTCGAGATACTCCGGCGTCAGCGCAAACGCATCGCGATGTGCCTTGCGGTCGCGGACGAGCACGCACGCGGCCTCGAAGGGCACGTGCAGCCACTTGTGGAAGTCGATGGTCACGGAGTCGGCGCGCTCCATGCCGCGGACCAGGCCGCGATGCCGCGGCGCGAGCGCCAGCAGCGCACCGGTCGCGCCATCCACGTGGAACCAGAGGTCCTCGCGCTCGCACAGGTCCGCGAGCGCGGCGAGGTCGTCGGTGCCACCCGTGTTGATCGTCGCGGCGTTGCCGATGACGCAGAATGGATGCAGGCCAGCCGCGCGATCGGCGGCGATCCTGCGCTGCAGGGCGGCCACGTCGATGGCGTAGTGGTCGTCGACCGGCACCTTGCGCAGCGAACGCGCCCCGAGGCCGAGTGCCTCGATCGCCTTCTGCACGCAACTGTGGACCTCGACGGATGCGTAGGTGACGAGCGGTCGCGGAATCGCGCCGACGCCGAGCTGGCGGACGTCCACGCCGGCGCGCGCGTTGCGCGCGACCGCGAGGCCGACGAAGTTCGCCATCGAACCGCCGCTCACCAGCAGCCCGCTCGCGGCCGCGGGGAAGCCGACGATTTCCTTCGACCACTCGAGCACCTGCGCCTCGACGTGGTTCGCGACGTGGTTGCCGCCACCCATGTTCGGGTTCATCACCGCCGCGAGGAAATCGGCGACGGCCCCGAAGGCAGTGCCGTTGCCCATGAACCATGACCAGAACCGCGGGTGGATGTTGCCCATCGGGTACGGCAGCACCAGCTCGCGGAAGTCCGCGTAGGCCTGCTCTGCCCCGGCCGGCTCCCGGGGCGCCGGCCCCTGCAGGCGCGCGACGACGCTATCCGGGACGGGGCGCCACACGGGACGCTCCCGGACGGTCCGCAGGTACTCGAAGCCGTCGTCGACGGCGCGGTGGGCCAATTGGCGCAGCGCGTCCCAGTCGGCGGGGTCCAGCGACTCGGGGAGATCGGCGGGCGCGGTCACCTCGGCTCCTTGGACGCTTCGGCGGGGGAAGTGCCGGGTCCGGGAGCCTACTATGACCGCGCCGTCAGGGGAGCATGGCCGAGATCGGTTCGGGGTTCAGAAGGAAAGCTGCGCCTCGAACACGGCACGGGCGATCGCGACAAAGGTGGCGACCGTGGCCAAGGCAAGCCAGACGAAGAGCAGGACCGGATAGGACGTACGGATGGCGTTCATGAGACCTCCAGTGATCGCGAGGTCGGAACCAGCCGGCCGGCCGCTGGGGGGATGTCGAGAGGCGCTGGCGGCAGACTCACGACCGGGCGATCTGGGGATAGTGTAGCGCCGCTTATGCTGCGGCGCAGCAACTTCTCCGCAACACTGTGATGGAATACCGTAAGTTCAAGTACTTACGTACTCGTTGACCGCGACAGCGGCCCGTTGCGAAAGCGCCGCGGGCCGCTGCGTGCAGGCCTCACAGGTAGCTCTGCATCCCGTTGACGGCCTCGATCAGCACCCCGAAGACGACCACGACCGTGGCGGCCAGGGCGGCGACGACGACGGCGGGAAATACGGTCCCGGTGCGGAATTTCGACATGGTGGTTCCCTCCTTTGCGCGGGGGTCAAGGTACGCGGCCGTTTTGTTGCGATAAATACGCACGCCCTTTGCAGTCTATTCCGTAGTCCTGAATAATTGCCGACGTGGACCAGTTGCTGACCATGCGCGTGTTCGTGCGCGTCGCGGAGCGCGGCTCCTTTTCACAAGCGGCCGAGGAGCTCGAACTGTCACGCCCGGCGGCGAGCGCGCACGTCGCCGCGCTCGAAAAGCACGTCGGTGCGCGGCTGCTGAACCGCACGACGCGTAAGGTCAGCCTGACGGCCGAGGGCGCCGAATTCCTGCCCCGCTGTCGCCGCATCCTCGACGAGCTCAGCGAAGCGGAGGAAGCACTGCGCGGTGCCCGCACGCGGCCGCAAGGCCGGCTGCGCGTCGACGTCCCAGTGCTCTTCGGCCAGCACCTCCTGTTGCCCGCCCTGCCCGAATTCACGCGACGCTACCCGCAGATCGAGCTGGACCTGCGCATGAACGACCGCGTCGTGGACCTCGTCGGCGAAGGCGTGGACGTGGCCATGCGCTTCGGGCCGGTGCGCGGTTCTGCCCTCGCCGCCCGCCGAGTCGTGGCGCACGTCCACATGGTGACCTGCGCCTCGCCAGCCTACATCGCCGAACACGGCGAGCCCCGCACGCCGGACGACCTGCACAACCATCGCCTGCTCGGCATGGCGCAGGGTTCCGGCGCCCCCCCCGAATGGGAGTTCACCGCGCCCTATGACGCGAAGCGGCTGGGGTTGCGTTTCGCGATGCTGTTCAACTCGGCTTCGGGGCCCGTGGTCTGCGCAGCCGCGGGGCTCGGCATCACGCGCACCACGGATCTCGTCATCGCCGAGCACGTCGCGCGCGGGCAGCTTCGGTTGATCCTCGAGGATTACGCCGTCGCCGGGCCGCCGGTTTCGCTCGTCTATCCGTCGGCAGGTCCGCCGTCGGCAAAGGTGCGGGCATTTTCCGATTTCGCCGCGGACCTGCTGCTGCGCTGGCACGACGAAGTGCGCAAGTGGATCCGCACGCCGCCGCACCCGGCCGCCCCTGCGCTCCGCTAGACTGCCGCGACAGGAGGACGTGCCCATGGGTTACCTGATCGTCGGGCTGGTGGTGTTTCTCGGCGTGCACTCGATCGGCATCGTCGCGCCCGCCTGGCGCGACGCGACGGCGGCACGGCTGGGCGATGCGAGCTGGAAAGCCGCCTTCGCGCTCGCCTCCGTGATCGGCTTCGTCATGCTCGTGCACGGCTACGGGCTCGCCCGGTTCGATCCGCAGGTCCTTTACGTCACGCCGCCCTGGATGCGGCATGTCGCCGCGCTGCTGATGCTGCCGGTGTTTCCGCTGTTGCTCGCTGCCTACCTGCCCGGTCGCATCAGGACGGTGGTCGCGCACCCGATGCTGACGGCAACGACGGCCTGGGCGGTCGCACACCTGCTGGTCAACGGCACGGTCGCCGACGTGCTGCTGTTCGGTGGCTTCCTGGTCTGGGCAGTCGCCGATCGCATCGCGGTGGGCAAGCGCGCCGCGCAGCGCAAGACGCCCGCCTCGCCACCTTCGCGCTGGAACGATGCCGTGGCAATCGGCGGCGGCCTCGTGCTCTACGTCGTGTTCGTCGGGTGGATGCACGCCCGGCTGTTCGGCGTGGCGCCCCTGCCGCACTGACCGGCTGGACACCCCTCGTGCGGCCGCGTCACCGGCACGCCCGCACGCTGTGGAGGCCCCGCCCGGCTCACCGCGAACCGCGTCGCGTGCGGCTCAGTGGTGGCCCTGCTCGTACTGCGACGGCGTGCAGCGCGCGTGCGCGAGGAACTCGCGCAGGTGGCGCACCGCGCTCTTGTCGAGCGTGTTGCCGTGGTGCGGCCGGTGCAGGATGCCCTCGACGCCGTTGATCCGCACCCGCAGGCGCGCGCCGGACAGCGATTCGATGTCGGCGCTCAGATGGTGCAGCAGCGACTCGATCTCGCGCCAGTGGATGTTGGCGCTGATCGGGTCGTGGAAGATCGCGCGCAACAGGCTCTCGTGCTTGTGACTCACGCGCATCGTCTCCTCGCGGCGCGGCCGGGGCTCGCGTCGACCGGAGCATAGCGAAATCGCCTGCGGCCGGGGGTCAGCGGATACCGCAACCCGTGTCTCAGTCTGCGGCCCCCAGCCGTCCGCGCTGGTAGTCGAGCAGGGCCTGCTGGATCTCCTCGGAGGTGTTCATCACGAACGGACCGTACTGCACGACCGGTTCGCCGATCGGCTTGCCCGAGAACAGCAGGACCCGCACGCCCTGCGCGCCGGCCCGGATGTGCACGAAGTCGCCCGCCGTCAGCAGGCCCGCCGCACGGAAGGGCAGCGGCTTCGGCGCATCGCTGCCGACGACCGCATCGCCTTCATAGACGTACAGGAAGGTGTTGTGATCGGCCGGCGTCGGGATGACCAGTGCGCCATCGGCCGGCAGCCGCAGGTCGAAATAGAGCGGCTGCGTGCTGAGACCGGCGATCGGCCCCGTCGTGCGCCCACCGTCGTGCACGAACTCGCCGGCGATCACGCGCACCTCGCCGCCCCGCGCCACCGGCACGGTCGGGATCTCCCGCGACGGAATGTCGCGCCAGGCCGCCGGCTTCATCTTTTCGCGCGCCGGCAGATTCAGCCAGAGCTGGAATCCGCGCAGGCGGCCCTCGGTCTGCTGTGGCATTTCCGAATGGATGATGCCGCGGGCGGCGGTCATCCACTGCACGTCGCCCGGGCCGAGGTCGCCGCGGTTGCCGACGCTGTCCTCGTGCCGCATGTGGCCGTCGAGCATGTAGGTGACGGTCTCGAAGCCGCGGTGCGGGTGCGACGGAAAGCCGGCGAGGTAATCGTCCGGATCGTCGGAGAAGAACTCGTCGAGCATCAGGAACGGGTCAAAGCGCAGGTTCTGCCGGCTGCCGAGGCTGCGACGCAGCTTCACGCCCGCGCCGTCGGAGGCCGCGACGGCCTCGATGACCGCCCGCAGGTGGCATGGCGTGCCAGCCGGCGTCGTGTGTGTCGTTGCATCCATGTGGGTGGCTGCATCCATGTCGTTGCTCCCGTGTACGTTCCGTCCGTGGGTGTCAGGATTCAGGCGCTTCGCGCCACCGGATCGCGCGGGGCCTCGAGGCGCTCGCGTCGTGCGTCGAGCGACCAGTCGCCGGGGCCGCGTGCGACGAGGAACAGGAAGCCGCCGGCGACGGCAAAGTCCTTGAGCAGGATCATGCGCTGCATGGGATCGCTGTCACCGTGGAACAGCAAAGCGGCGACGATCGAGAACAGCGCCAGTGCCGCCGCGACGGCGCGCGTGTGCCAGCCAGCCATGATGGCGGCCCCGCCGAGCACCTCGAGCACGATGACCGCGGGCAGCAGCGCGCCCGGCACGCCCGCGGCCGCCATGTACGCCTGCGTGCCCGCATACCCGGTGATCTTGCCGAGGCCGGCCACGAGAAACATGGCTGCGATCAGCACGCGCCCCGCGAGGTCAGTGAGATTGCGCACGTTGGTCATGTCCTGGTTCCTCCGTGATCAGGCGGCCAGTTGCTCGAGACGACGGCCGGGCCGGCGGCACGGTCCGCCGCGACGAGCCGCTCGATGGTGTCGCTCGCGAGACGCGACGACACCGAGTCGGCACCCGCCAGGCTGGTGTTGAGTTGCAGGTAATGCTTGGTCATGGCGCAGATCCGCAGGTGAATCGAGACAAGGCACAATCTACATCTATCATTTGAATTGAAAAGTCGATAATTTCGACGCATTAAATCGATTTTGTCGATATGACAACGTCTCCGAGAATCACCCTGGATCAGTGGGCCGCACTCGTGGCCGTCGTCGACCGGGGTGGCTATGCCCAGGCGTCAAGACGTCTGCATCGCACCCAGTCCACCGTCACCTACACCATCCAGCGGCTCGAGGAACAGCTCGGACTGAAGGTCTTCGAGCGCCAGGGCCGCAAGGCCGTGCTGACGACCGCCGGTGCGATGCTCTATCGGCGCGGCAAGGCGCTGCTCGAGGATGCCGCGCGCGTCGAGCGATCGGCTGCGGCGCTGGCGCAGGGATGGGAGCCCGAACTGCGCATCGCGGTCGACATGATTTTCCCCACCTGGCTGCTGCTGCGCGCCCTCGCGCGGTTCGGCGACGAGCGTCCCGACGTGCGGATCGAACTGATCGAATCGGTGCTGGGGGGCACCGAGGACGCGTTGACCGGCGGCGACGCCGACTTCGCCGTCGGCAGCCTCGTGCCGGGCGGTTTCGTCGGCGACCCACTCATGCACGTGCGTTTCGTCTGCGCGGCTTCTCCCACGCATCCGCTCCACGGGCTGGGGCGAGCGCCCACGCTCGAGGACCTGCGCCAGCACCGGCACCTGGTCGTGCGCGACAGCGGTGTCCGGCGCAGTCGCTCCGGCGGCTGGCTCAACGAGCGTCGCTGGACCGTCTCGAACAAGGCGACGTCGATCCGCGCCGCCTGCATGGGGCTCGGCTACGCGTGGTTCGCCGAGGAGAACATCCGCGAAGAACTCGACTCGGGCGCGCTCGTCGCCCTGCCGCTGGTGGAAGGCGCGGAACGATACGTGACGCTCTACCTCGTGTACGCGGACCGGCAGGCAGCGGGACCCGGCGCGCTGCGGCTCGCCGCGATCCTGCGCGAGGAAGTGGCTGCCACGGCGACGGGACGGCTGTCCTAGCCGAACAACACTCGTTACCCAGGGCTGCGCGCGACTCCAATCGCCCGCGGTCGCGGTCACACGGCACGCCGCGTCGCGGCGGCGAAGTCACTCCTCGGGCTCGTTCTCCTCGGCGCTCCAGCGCCGGCGATGCTCGAGTTCCGCCGCGGCGCGCAGGCTGGCATGCCGGTTCGAGAGCAGCAGCGAGGACGGATCGCACACGCGCGCGCGCAGCACACCGAGGTCGACGGCGGCATCGAACAGGCTCGGATACCACCGCTGCCATTCGGGAAAGATCTGCTCGACGCGCTCGCGCAGGTTCATGGTCACGCCAGTCTAATCCGCGCGACGATCCGATCGTATCGGCTTCAGCGGTCTGCGTAGGCAGCACAGGCTGACGGATCGTCGCCTGGCGTAGAAGCGATCTGCGCCGTGATGGCGATGGCGGTTCGCGCGAGCGTCGGTCGCAGCGGGTCGTCCAGCGGCACCCGCGCGGTGCCCGCGTCGAGCTGGCGCAGCGCGGCCTGCGGGCAGCCGAGGCGAGCCAGGGCCTCGGCGCGGTTGTTGATCGCGGCCGCGAGATCGGGCTGCCGCTCCAGCGCCGCGGCGTAGCCGCGTTCGGCGGCGCTCCAGTCGCCGCGGACCGCCTCCGCGTTCGCCACCGCGAGCCACGGCAACGCCTCGCCGGGCCACTGGCGCACGGCCGCGGCATAGGCCACGCCGGCGGCCTCCGGCCGACCCGTCGCCTCGAGGCCCGCGGCGGCCTGCAGATAGCGCGTGAGGTCGGGACGCGCCGGCAGCGCGCCGGGCGGGAGCGCGACGAAAGCCCAGCGGTTCGCGCGCGCCCAGCTCGCGTCGAAGACCTCGGCCCGCAAGCGCAGGCGTCGCGTCGTGCCCGACCGCAACGTGACGCGATCGCTCGCCACGTCGTAACCGACGACGACTGCGTAATGCCAGGCGGGCCACGGGCCGAGACCCTGCTTCTGCAGCACCAGCACAGGCCGCCCCGCCGCGAGTTCCGCGACGATTTCAACGGGGTCTGACCCCAGCTCGTACGGCAACAGGCCGCGCACGCGAATGGCGGCGACGACCTCAGGTTGCAGCGATCCCGCGCGGCCGGGCAGGAAGAGCTCCTCCTCCAGCGCCTCCGGCGTCGTCACGTGACCGGCGGCGCCGAGCAGTGTCGCGACGGCGGCCGGCCCGCATTGCCGATCGGCCTGCGGATAGAACGGGGTGTCGGCGAGCTCGACGACGCGCGGCAGTCCAGCCGGCTCGACGACGCGCGCGAGTCGCGGGGCGCCGCCGGCGCAACCCGACAGCAGCATCGTGGCAAGCCAGGCGACGATGGTCCCGAGGACCCAGCCGCCGCGACGCGGCGCCGGGGGCCGCTGCCGCCGCGCGCTCAAGTCTTCTTGAAGATGTCGATGACGCCGACGAGTTCGAGAATGATCAGCACGACGAACACGATGCCGATGACGGCGAGCGCGTCGCCGCCGGCCGGCATCTGGTCCATGCGCTCGGCCAGCGTACGCAACTCCGCGTCCGTGAGCCTCGCCACACGGGCTTCGATCGCCGCCTGATCCACGCCCAGCGCGGCCATCCGTTCGCGCACCTCGTCGCGCGCGAGCGTCGCGCCGATCGTCGCCAGGTCCTGCGCACGGGTGCCCGCCTCGACCGCCTGCAGCGTTCCGACGAGTTCGGCGTGCGCCATCCGTGGCGCACCGAGATTCAACAGCGCGAGGCACAGGGCGAAGACGAGACCTTTGCTGAACATGGGTGCTCCTGGAATCGTGACACGCCAAGTCTATCGCAGCGCGTCGCCAATGCGCGCCTTCTGCGCGGCGGTCCTGCGACGCTGGTCGCGGTTCTCGTCTTCGCCGCGGACGCCCGGCCTACCCCAGGACGACGCGGGCAAGCGCCGAGTACGCGCCGGGGTCGGTCAGCAGGACGAACAGCAGGCCGAACAAGGCGCCGCCGAGGTGCGCGTCGTGATTGATGTGGCCGCGCGCCTGGCGCGCCGAATACCAGCTGTAGGCGACATAGCCTGCCGCGAAGAGCGGCGCCGGAATCGGCACCGGCAGCGGGAAGATGAACAGGCTCTGCGCCGGGAAGTAGACGATGTTGGCGAACAGCACGGCGCTGATCGCGCCGGAGGCGCCGAGCGATGCATAGCGCGGATCGTGGCGGTGCTTGAAATACGTGCCGGCGTCACTGACGACCAGCGCGACGAGATACAGCACCGCGAAAGCGACGCGGCCGATGCGCGCCTCGAGCGGGAACGCGAAGAACCAGAACGTCATCATGTTGAACAGCAGGTGCGCGAGGTCGCCGTGCACCAGGCCGCTGGTGAGCAGCGTGTCGTACTGGCGCCTGCGCACGAGCCAGTACGGCTTGAACAGACAGCGTTCGAGCACGCGCCCACCGGATGCATGCAACGCGACCAGACTCGCGACGATGGTCGCGCCGAAGATCAGCAACGCGAAGCTCAATCGGTTCTCCTCGGCCGGCACGCGACGCGCACCAGCCAAAACGGGCACCACGACGGCAAGTCGGCGGCGCCCGCATTATCGCCGGCCGGGATGGCGGGGCGACCCTCACGCCGGACCCGCAGGCCGGGTCGTGCCGTCAGGCCGTCACGGTCGTGATACCGACGACGCCCTTGGCGCGCGCTCGTCTAGCGAGCTTGCACACTCTCGCTTGCGCTCTCGCGGAAGCGGATGTCTCCGGCGAGTTCGGGCCAGCGGGCCTGCTTGTCGGCATAGAACCCGCGCAGCGTCGCGAGATCGCGCGCTACGTCGCCGGTCATGCGCATGTACGTATCGATGGCAATGTGCCGCCGGCCGTAGTCGATGTAACCGAGCCCGAGCGGGAGGTCGGCCGCCAGGGCGAGCTGGTAGAAACCCGACTTCAGGTGATCGGTGTGCTTGCGGGTGCCCTCGGGCTCGACGGCGAGCCACAGCCAGTCGCGCCGGCGGTACTCCTCGACCAGCGTGACGATCAGTCCGGTGCGCTCGCGGCGGTTGATTGGCATGCCGCCGATGGCACGCAGCAGGCGCGCGAAGGGCCAGCGGAACATCGTGTCCTTGCCCATCCAGTGCGCCGGCAGGCCGTAGCCGACGCGGAACAGGACGCCGACGATGAAGTCCCAGTTCGACGTGTGCGGATAGACGAGGATCAGTCCGCGCGGCTCCGGCGGCCACACGAGAGCGGAGGACCACCCGGCGAGCCGCAGCAACCCCAGGCAGGCCTTGCGCAACCACCGCATGGCTTCAGCGCGGCGGAGCGGTCGCCGGCGGCGGGCCCGCGGGCACGACGTACGCCGGCATCGGGTCGGTCGGAGCAGGCACGGTCTGGTCCCGCCGCTGCGCTTCGTCCGCCTCGATCAGGCGCAGAACCTTCTGCACGCTCGTCAGGAACGCTTCGAAGCCGAGCCCGATCAGCAGCACCAGCGACAGCGCCGCGGCCAGCGCGAGCGCCTGCTGCAGCGGCCGGCGGGGGCCTTTCTGCCGGTCGCGTTCCGCGGCCCGACGCGCCCGGTCCATGAGCGCGCGCTCGAGCGAGGAGCGCAAGCGATGACGGTCGAAGGCATCGTCGCCGGAGTCCGGCGACCAGCCGGCGGACTGATCGTTCATCCAGTCATTGTAGCGGCCGCCGGCCAGGGCGCGGGCAGCAAGCCCACGCTGGGCCAGGCGATGCTGCCGTCGCAGGAAGGCCCACTTGAGCAGCGCGAGCCTGAGCAGTGCGAAGTCGTTACCGGCGCGGTCGGTCCGGTCGTGGGTCCTTGCACGCCGTGGTCATGCGCCTCCCCGGTTCCCGTCCCCTGGCGGGCCGCAACGGGTTCCTGTCAGATGACGCGCACTGTGTCAGGGCGGCCGGACCGCTCTCCGGTCAACCCGTCGGGCATTGATGCTGCATCGTGGCATCTACTTAAATACGAATAGTTTGCGTTCAACGGCGCCCTGCCCTAGGATTCCGGACCAGCGAGGTGCCCTTGCATGTACGTGTGTCTGTGTCACGGCATTTCCGAGTCCCGGCTGCAGCAGGCCATCCTCGAGGGTGCCCGGTCCTTCGAGCAGTTGCAGTCGTGCACCGGCGTTGCCACCTGTTGCGGTGCCTGCGAGCCCTGCGCACGCGAAATGCTCGACTGCAAGGAGCTTGATTCCCGGCGGCCCGCGCCTCAGGCTGCATGACCTCCGGGCCGCAGTCGCGGCCCACGCCAGCCTGGGAGCCAGCACATGAAGGGCGACGTGGACGTCATCGCTCACCTCAACCGGATCCTGCGCAACGAACTGACCGCCATCAACCAGTACTTCCTGCACTCACGCATGCTGAAGAACTGGGGCCTCGAGCGGCTCGCCGAGCACGAGCACCGCGAGTCGGTCGACGAGATGAAGCATGCCGACGGGCTGATCGAGCGCATTCTGTTCCTCGAGGGCGTCCCGAACCTGCAGAACCTCGGCAAGCTGCTGGTCGGCGAAAACGTCACGGAAATCCTCGAATGCGACCTGCGGCTCGAGCGCCAGGGCCATCCGGAACTCAAGGCCGCGATCGCGCACTGCGAGCAGGTCGGGGACTACGTGAGCCGCGAGCTGCTCGAGGACATCCTCGAATCCGAGGAAGGTCACATCGATTTCCTCGAGACACAACTCGACCTGATCGGGCGCGTCGGGCTGCAGAACTACTGCCAGTCGCAGATGCGCTCGCCGACCTGACGGTGAGGGGCCGCTCAGCGATATGTCCTCTCTTGGGCCGCGAGCCGCCTCCCTAGCGCCGCGCCTGTCGCCAATCCGGATCCATTCGATGCCCAGACGTTCGCTCGCCCCCCTGCCCGAGTGGTTTCCACGTGGTCTCGCGCTGCTGCGCGATCCGACGCTCAACAAGGGCACCGCCTTCACGGACCGCGAGCGCGACTCGCTCGGGCTGCGCGGCCTGCTGCCGCCGTACGTCTGCACGCAGGACGAGCAGGTCGCGCGCGTGCTCGAGAACTTCCGCCGCACCAGTTCCGACATTGCGAAGTTCGTGCTTCTGGCCGCCCTGCAGGACCGCAACGAGTCGCTGTTCTTCCGTGTCGTGACCGACCATCCCGACGAGATGATGCCGATCATCTACACGCCGACGGTCGGCATCGCCTGCCAGCAGTTCGCCCACATTTACCGCCGGCCGCGCGGCCTCTTCGTGAGTGCGGCGGACCGCGGGCGTGTCGCGGAAGTCATGCGCAACTGGCCGCATCGCGAGGCCGCGATGATCGTCGTCACGGACGGCGAGCGCATCCTCGGCCTCGGTGATCTCGGCGCGAACGGCATGGGCATCCCGATCGGCAAGCTCGCGCTTTACACCGCCTGCGCCGGACTGCATCCGTGGAAGTGCCTGCCGGTCATGCTCGACGTCGGCACCAACAACGAGACCCTGCTCGCCGACCCGCTCTATCTCGGGCTGCGGCAGCGACGTGTGACCGGCCCGGCCTACGACGAACTCGTCGAGGAGTTCATCGAGGCGGCGCAGGAGGTGTTCCCCGGCATCGTCGTGCAGTTCGAGGACTTCGCCAACCACAACGCGTTCCGCCTGCTGCAGGAGTACCGCGACCGCGTCTGCTGCTTCAACGACGACATCCAGGGCACCGCCTCGGTCACGGTCGCCGGCGTGCTCTCGTCGCTGCGCATCACCGGCCGGTCGATGGCCGACCAGACCTTCCTCTGCCTGGGCGCAGGAGAAGCAGCCACCGGCATCTGCGAGTTGCTCGTCACCGCGATGGTCGAGGCCGGGCTCGCACCGGACGTCGCGCGCAGACGTTGCTGGATGTTCGACTCGAAGGGCCTCGTCGTCGCGGACCGCGCCGGCCTCGCCGGGCACAAGCTGACCTACGCGCATCCGCATGCACCGGTCGGCGATTTCCTCGGCGCGGTGCAGGCACTGCGACCCACGGCGATCATCGGCGTCGGCGCGGCGCCGGGCGCGTTCACCGAGCCGGTCGTGCGCGAAATGGCACGCATCAACGAGCGGCCGATCGTGTTCGCGCTGTCCAACCCGACCTCCAAGGCCGAATGCACCGCACAGCAGGCCTACGAGTGGTCCGACGGTCGTGCCCTGTTCGCTTCGGGCAGCCCGTTCCCGCCCGTCACGCTGGCCGACGGTCGGCGCTTCGTGTCGCGACAGGGCAACAATTCGTACATCTTCCCCGGTGTCGGCCTCGGGGTGGTCATCGTCGCCGCCCGGCGCGTCACGGATGCGATGTTCCTTGCCGCCGCCCATACCCTCGCGCGATGCACGACGGACGCCGATCTCGCACAGGGCAGTCTCTATCCGCCGCTCACCGGTGTTCGCGAGGTTTCGGCGCAGATCGCGGCAACGGTGGCCGAAATCGCGTTCCGTGACGGGCTCGCGGACATCGAGCGCCCCGCCGACCTGATGCAGCTCATTCGCTCGGAAATCTACGACCCCCGCTACTGAACACCACCTGGGAGGATGCTGCCGGGCGGCTAGCAGCGCGCACGGCGACGCGCATTGACCTGCGTCAAGGTGCCGGGTCGTGGAAAGCCCGACTGCATTTTGATGCGCTGCACCAACAGAATGCGGCGTGTCAAAAGCGAAGGAGCCCCGATGGGGAACCCGTACGCGGCGGAGCGGACATCCAGGCGCCGGCAGGGACCCGCCCTGATGCTGCTCACGGTGCTCGTGGGCATCCTCGCCGGCCTCGTGCTCTTCACGTTCCACCATGCGGAAGGCTTTTCCTACCTGAGCAGCGCGGCGGCACGGCGATCGTCGCGCTGCTCGATGCGATCCAGGCGGCCAGGGCGGAGGGCGCGACGGATGCGGCTCTCGCCCCGGCACTCGAGCTGCAGCGCAAGGCGCAGTGGCGTCTCGACTTCATCGCCGCCGAGAACTCGATGGGATTCCACGCGCCGCAGGAAGCGGCGATGGTGCTCGGCGAAGCCACGGACTACGCCCGCCAGGGCGAGCTCGCGGCCCGCCAGTGGAACCGGCCGCAGGCCAGACCGGCCGCAGCGGTCGCCGGCGCACCGGCAAAGGAGGCCACCCCGGCCAGGTAAATGGCAAGGGGTGTGCCTCGCGGCGCGCCCCGTCTCCCAGCCGCCCGTCATCGTGGCGGGCGGCCCACGCAACGTATCCAGAGGACACACCCCATGACCCGCAACGCGACCCAGGTCGCCTCGACCCTGCTCGCCGCGACCATCACCGCGCTACTGTACTCGTCGGCCGCCGGCGCCGCCGAACCCGCAGCCGAAGCTGCAGCACCGGCACCTTCGCTGTCGAACGTGCTGGCGGGCGGCAAGGCGCGCGCCGAATTCCGCTATCGCTTCGAGGGCGTGGAGCAGGAGCCTTTCGCGGACGACGCCTACGCCTCGACGCTGCGGACGCGGTTGGGCTTCGATTCCGGCAGCTGGAACGGCTTCGCAGCCACGCTCGAGTTCGACAACGTCACCGTGCTCGGCGACGATGACGCGTACAACAGCACGACCAATGGCGTGACCACGCGCCCGGTCGTGGCCGACCCCGAGTACACCGAGGTGAACCAGGCCTTCCTGCAGTACAAGCAGGGCAGCTTCACCGGCATCCTCGGCCGGCAGCGCATCACGCTCGACAACCAGCGCTTCATCGGCAACGTGGGCTGGCGCCAGAACGAGCAGACCTACGACGCCGTGACGCTGAAGACCACCGCCCTGTCGAAGACGACGCTGCAGTATTCGTACATCGCCAACGTCAACCGCATCACCGGCCCCGACGAAGGCACGCAGCCCGCCAACTATCACGGCGCGATCCAGGCGCTGAACGGCAAGGTGGAACTCGGCGCGTTCGGCGCGCTGACCGGGTTCGCCTACCTGCTCGACATCGACAACGCGCTTGCGCTTTCGAGCAGCACGTACGGCGTGCACTGGGCCGGCGCGTACAAGGTCTCGGACGCGACCAGGCTCAACTGGATCGCCTCCTACGCGACGCAGTCCGACTACGCGGACAACCCGAACGACTATGACGCCGACTACTACCTCGTCGAGGCCGGCGCGACTTTCGGCATGTACGGCGTCAAGGCGGGCTACGAGGTGCTCGGCGGCGACACGGTACCAAACCACGCGTTCCAGACGCCGCTCGCGACCTTGCACGCGTTCCAGGGCTGGGCGGACAAGTTCCTGACGACACCGGCCGGCGGCGTGGAGGACCTCTACGTCGGCGGATCGGCGGCGTTCGGCAAGTTCACGCTGAACCTCGTGTGGCACGACTACAAGTCCGAAGCCACCGACGTCGACTACGGCGACGAGTGGAACGCGCAGGTCAGCTACAAGCTCGCCAAGAACTACGAGGTGCTGGCCAAGTTCGCCGACTACGGCGCCGACAGGTTCGCGACCGACACGACCAAGACCTGGCTGCAGTTCTCGGCTTCGTTCTGAGGTCTCAGGTGCCGCTGTTACGGCTTCGGTAACTCTCGGGCAGGGTGCCGCGGCGGTCCGGGTTCAGCGACCCGGGCCGCCCGCGTACACGACCCCGTCCTTCATCACGAAGCTCACGCGGTTCATGAGCGCGATGTCGTCGAGCGGGTTGCCTGGCACGGCGACGACGTCGGCGCGAAAGCCCGGGCTCACCTGCCCGAGATCGGCGGCACCGAGCACAGCGGCGGCGCTGTAGGTCGCGGTCTGCAGCGCCACTGCGGGCGGCATGCCCGCCTCGACCATGTAGCCGAACTCCTTCGCATTCTCCCCGTGAGGCGCGACCCCCTGGTCCGTGCCGAAGCCGATCCTGACGCCGGCCCTGTACGCCTTCGCAAAGGTATCCTGGATCTGCGCGCCGATGCGTTCGGCCTTCGCGCGCACGATCTCGGGATAGTAGCCGGGGATCTGCGCCTGGGCGGCGACGAACTTGCCGGCCGAGATCGTCGGCACGTACCACGTACCGTGCTGCTTCATCAGCGCGAAGATCTCGTCGTCCATGTAGGTACCGTGCTCGATCGATGTCACACCGCCCAGGATGGCGCGCCGGATGCCTTCCTTGCCGTGGGCGTGCGCCGCGACGCGATAGCCGTAGTCCTGCGCGGTCGCCACCACGGCGCGCACCTCATCCACGGTGAACTGCGGCGCATCGCCGCTTTTCGCGTAACTCAGCACGCCGCCGGTCGCAGTGATCTTGATGACGTCCGAGCCGTCCTTGTAGCGCTGGCGGACCGCCTGGCGCGCGTCGTCGAGCCCGTTGATGACGCCCTCGGTCGGGCCGGGCGGCCCGAGCAGGTGCGCGAGCTCGGCGTTGATGCCGTTGTACGGGTCGCCGTGCCCACCGGTCGTCGCGACCGACTTGCCTGCGGCATAGATGCGCGGCCCCTGCACATAACCCTGGTTGATCGCGTCGCGCAGGTGCAGTGTCACTTCGCCGCCGAGATCGCGCACCGTCGTGAAGCCGGCCTTCAGCGTGCGATCGGCATAGGCGAGCGCACGGAAGCCGAAATCGACGTCGTCGAGCCGGAAGCGCTCCTCGTACGACCTGGGATTGGACTGCTGGCTGAGGTGCACGTGCAGATCGATCAGCCCCGGTAGACACGTCTGCCCCGAGAGGTCGATCACCGTGGCGCCGGGCGCGGTCACCTTGCCCGGCAGCACTTGCGCGATCCGGCCGTCCGCGCCGGTGACGATCGTGCGCGCACCGACGAGCTTCGCGGTGCCAGCGTCGAAGGTGTTGCCGCACTGCAGTGCCAGCGGTACCGGGGTCGCGATGCATGCGGACGAGATCAGGCCGAGCACGCCGGCCAGGGCGAAACGGATCGGACGCATGGGAAGGAGGCTCCGGATGGCAGGCGAAGCGTCCGATTCTAGACCCACAGGGCAGTGATCGCCGGGCATCGGTGGGTCGCAAGAAAACAACGCATGATCCGCCTGGCGTTGGGGCGTGTACTGGGGTCCGCGGCCGGCGAATCGACGTCTGGCGCGGGCTCGCGAGCCCGGACGGCGCCCGCTCAGGCCGGCGCCCTGCGCCAGACCAGCGTCTGGTTGTTCGCGGGCATCGCCACGTCGTCCACCAGCGTCAGGCCCTGCGCGGCAGCCAGCGCATCGACGGCCTCGAAATCGCGGATGCCACTCGCCGGGTCGTGCTGACGCAGGGTGTCGTCGAAGGCGTGGTTGCTGTGCGAGGTGTACTGGCCCGCGTAGCGGAACGGTCCATAGACGATCAGCAGCCCATCGGGCCGCAGCACGCGGCCGACGCCGCGGAACAGCGCCTGCACCTCGCGCCACGCCATGATGTGCAGCGTGTTCGCGGTGAAGACCGCGTCGACGCTGTCGGTGTCGCACGGCCAGTCGTGCTGCGTCACATCGAGCTCGACCGGCGCCAGCAGGTTGCACGGCCCTTCGACGCCCACACGCGCCGTGAGCATCGCGAGCTGGTCGCCCCGGTCCGTTGGCTGCCAGGTGAGCTGCGGCAGGTGGCGCGCGAAGTGCACGGCGTGCTGACCAGTGCCGGCGCCGATCTCGAGCAGCAGGCCCGCCGTGCCGCCGAGCCGGCGGCGCAGCACGTCGAGGATCGGCCCCTTGTTGCGCTCGCACGCCTCGGCAAAAGGCAGCGGCTGGACGAACGTCATCGGCGACCGCGCTCCCTTGCCCGATGGGCGACGCTGCGCCATCTAGCCTTCGCCTCCCGCGAACTTGCGACCGTCCTTCATCACGAACGGCACGCGCTTCAGCACCGTGACGTCCTCGAGCGGATTGCCGTCGACGGCGATAAGGTCGGCGCGCTTGCCCGGCTCGAGCGTACCGACGTCGCCCGACAGTCCGAGCAGGTCGGCCGCGTGGACCGTGGCGGCCTCGATGGCTGCGGCCGGTGTCATGCCGTGCCTGACCATCAACTCGAACTCGTCCGCATTGCGACCGTGTTTGCTGACGCCGGCGTCGGTGCCGAACGCAATCCTGACACCGCGTGGTACGGCCTTCTCGAGCGACTGGCCGGTGACCTTGATGCGCCACTCGACCTTGGCGCGGACAGCCGGCGAATAGGTGTCGGGATTCGCGGCGAGCCGCTCGCGATAGCCGTTGACCGTCGACAGCGTCGGCACGTAGTACGTGCCCTGCTTCGCCATCTGCGCGACCAGCGCGTCGTCGAGCATCGTGCCGTGCTCGATGGAGTCGACGCCGGCGTCGAGCGCGACCTTGATGCCGTCGGCACCGTGCGCGTGTACGGCCACCTTCTTGCCGTAGAGCCGCGCGGTTTCGACGACGGCACGCGCCTCGTCGTCGAACATCTGCTGGCCGAGACCGGCGCCGACCTGGCTGTTCACGCCGCCGGTCGTCGCGATCTTGATCACGTCGACACCGCGCCCGACCTGGGTCCGCACCGCGCGACGGCAGTCGTCGGCGCCGTCGCAGAGGTTGTCGTGCGAGTGCAGCACCTCGCGGAAGTCCTCGCGGTACCCGAGCGCCGCGTCCATGTGGCCCGATGTCGTGGAGATGGACCGGCCCGCGTCGACGATGTTCGGTCCGACGACCGTGCCGGCGCGGATCGCATCGCGCAGCGCGAGCGTTACGCCGTAACGGTCGCCCAGGTTGCGCACCGTCGTAAAGCCGGCACGCAGCGTCTTGTGGGCATTCGCGAGCGCCCGGTATGCGACCACGGCGGTCTCGAGCTGCACGTCCTCGAGCTGGCCGAGCTGGCCGCCGGTGTCGGAATCGAGATGCACGTGGCTGTCGATGAGCCCCGGCAACACGAAGCGGCCGCGCTGGTCCACGACGCGCTGCGCGCCCGGCACGTCGACGAGACCGTCGCGCACTTCGCTGATGCGGCCGTCGCGAATGACGATGGTGCATGCGCCGCGCGGTGCGCGTCCCGGCCGGTCGAGCAGCCGGCCCGCATGAACCACGACGACGTTCGGCGGAGCCGGCAACGCCGTGCCCGCACCCGGTGGCGCCGGGCCTGCGGCAGGCGTCTGCGCCGTGGCGCCGGCGCAGAGCGAAAAGACGAGGCACGCGACGGCAAAGCGACGTGAAACCATGGCTCGGCGGCGTCTCGACGGCGGCAGGGCCGACAGTCTATTGTCAGGCCCCGCCCACCGTCCACGCCCCGCCCGCATGCACCCTTCACCCCGCATGGCGCCTTGCGCCCGCCTCGCCGCGCTCGTCGCCTGCACCCTGGGCTGCATCGGTTGCCGGGGCGTCGTGCCCGCCACGACCGAGCCAACCGCACCTGTCGCACCAAGGCAGTCGCTGCAGGCCGGGGTGGCCGCGGCCAATCCGATCGCCGCGGAGGCTGGCGTCGGGATCCTGCGCGCGGGTGGCAGCGCGGTCGACGCCGCTGTCGCGGTGCAGGCCACGCTCGGTCTCGTGGAGCCGCAGAGTTCCGGTCTCGGCGGCGGCGCCTTCCTGCTGCACTACGACGCGCAGACCGGCACGGTCACGGCGTTCGACGGCCGCGAAACCGCTCCGGCCGACGCAGCACCCGACATGTTCCTCGGCGAGGACGGCCAGCCGCTGTCCTATGCCGACGCGGTGACCAGCGGTCGCGCGACCGGCGTGCCGGGCGCTGTGGCGATGCTCGGTGTCGCGCACGCGAAGTTCGGCAGGCTGCCGTGGCGCGGCCTGTTCGACGCGCCGATCCGGGCCGCCGAGCGGGGCTTCGTCGTGCCGCAGCGGCTCGCGCGTTTCGCGAACAGCCGGTTCACACAGGCGACGCTGCCCGACACGCGCGCGCTGTTCGGGCGACCGGACGGGTCGACGATCCAGGCCGGCGAGACGTTCGCGAACCCCGCCTATGCGGCCACGCTGCGCACGGTCGCGGAGCGCGGAGCGCGGGCGCTGCTCGAAGGGCCGCTGGCCGAGGCGATCGTGACGCGCACGCACGCGCCGCCACGCCCCGGGACGCTGACGCTGCGCGACCTCGCGTCCTACCAGCCCGCCGTGTCGAAGCCGCTCTGCACGCCGTTTCGCATCTACCTGGTCTGCGTGCCGCCACCGCCCTCGAGCGGCGTGGCGCTGCTCGAACTGCTCGGCCTGCTCGAACGCACGTCGATCGCGCAGCTGGGTCCGTCCGACCCGCAGGCCTGGTTCCTGTTCGCCGAGGCGAGCCGGCTCATGTACGCCGACCGCGACCGTTACGTCGCCGACTCGCGCTTCGTCGCCGTCCCCGTCGAGGGCCTGCTCGACCCGCGCTATCTGGACGAACGGGCGCGCCTGATCGGCGACCGCGTCGCCACCACGCCACCCGCCGCAGGCACGCCGCCGGGCGCCGCGATGACCCGCGCCGGGCTCGATGCGACACTCGACGTCGCGGGCACCAGCCACTTCGTCGTGGTCGACGACGAAGGCGATGTCGTGTCGATGACGACGTCCGTCGAATCGTTGTTCGGCTCCGGCCGCACGGTGGGTGGCCTTTTCCTGAACAACCAGTTGACCGACTTTTCGTTCGTCGCCGTCGACACCGACGGGCACGCCGTCGCCAATGCCGTGGCCGGCCGCAAACGTCCGCGGTCGTCGATGTCGCCGGTGCTGGTGCTGCGGCGCGACGACGGCTCGCTGGTCGCGGCACTCGGCTCGCCGGGCGGCTCGGCCATCCTCGCCTACAACGCGAAAGCGCTGGTCGGGTTGCTGCTGTGGGACCTGCCGCTGCAGCAGTCGTTCGACCTGCCAAACATCATCGCCCGTGGCGGCGAGGTCAACGGCGAGGCGGCGAAATTCGCGCCGGACATCCTGGCCGGACTCGAGCAGCGCGGCATCGTCGTCAAACCGGGGCGTGGCGAGGAGTCCGGCCTGCACGGCGTCGCGCTGCGCGACGGGCAGTTCGAGGCCGCGGCGGACAAGCGTCGCGAGGGCGTCTGGCGCGCGCGCTGACGGCTCAGTCCAGGGCCCGCGCCCGCGCCTCGGCCTGGCTCAGTTGCCGCAGGCGCGCCAGCGCCGCGCGCTCGTCGATCTCCGCCGCGAGACAGGGACAACAGGGATCGGCCTCCATGACGGCCGCGGCGCGGAGCGCATCGCGCACCGCGCTCCAGTGACCGGGATCGCGCCGCACGACACAGGCGCACAACGCCCATTCGTTCGCCTCGCGCGCCGTCTGCAACTGGTCCTGTGGCGCGGTGAACGACAACACCCGGTGCTCGTCGTCCAGCACTGCGGCGATGCGCGGCGCGGGCCAGCCGAGATGCCGCGCGACGCGGACGACGCGACGCCGCCAACCCGCGTGGATGCGCGGCTCGAGCTCGATGCCGACGACGTCGAGCGCGACTCCCGGTTCGGCGAGCAGCGGATTGCCCTGCAGGAGAACGCGCGACGCACGAAACGGCAATGGCAGGGTCACGGTCATGCTTGCCTCCCTGGCGGCGTTGACCTGCCCCGATTATAGGCCGCCCCGGCAGGCGGCACTGCCCGCGTCGCGCACGCGACCGTCGACGTCCAGGAACCGCCACGCATACCGGCCGGGCTCGAGCGTGAGCTCGAGCACGCCGTGCGCCAGCACCCGGGCGCGGCTTGCGTACGGCGGCTTCCAGAAGCCATGCAGTCGCGCGCCACCCGTTCCGACCGTGAACTGGCGGACGCCGTCGCCGTCGTCGCGGTGGCGGAAGTCGCCATCGATCGGATCGAACGCCTCGTAGAAATGCTCGTGCCCGCTCAACAGCAGGTCGGCATCGTGCGCGTCGATCAGTTGCCAGAGCGGACGCATGTGCTCGCCCGAGCCGCGATGCATCCCGGACGAGAAGACCGGCGCGTGCCACATCACGGCGAGGCAGCGCACCGTCGACGGTGCGCCCGCCTCCGTCGTCGACGTTCCGCGCAGCCGGGCCCGTGCCAGCGTCGCTTCGAGCCACTCGCGCTGACGCCGCATGGCCGTGCCGGAGACGCTGCTGTCGACGACGACCAGCAGCCAGTCGTCCGACAGTGCCTTCGTGTACGCAAGGAACCCGTCGCTCGCCGCGAGCCGCTCGAGGTGGAAGTAGGCGCGGAAATCGGCGCTGTCGCCACGGACATAGTCGTGATTGCCCGCGGCCGGCAGCGTGGTCTCGCGATGAGCACCCCAGGTCGGCCCGTAGCAGGCGGCGAGCGTCGCCGCATCCGCGAGCGGGTAGACGAGGTCGCCCGGCGCGAGCACCGTCGCGCCGCGTGGCACCAGCCGCGCCGTCAGCCTGGCCGGCGCACGCCCGGGAGGATCGACACGACAGTCGGCGACGTCGCCGGCGACGTAGACGCGCACCGCGTCAGGCGCAAGCGGCTGCGCGCGTTGCTGCTCCGCGGTCGGGTGGAACGTCGTCGTGCAGGCGGCGAGCACCACCGACACGGCGACCGCACCACCGAGGCGCCTCCGGCCGCGCGGGAACGCGACTGCAGCCGCCGCCACGCGCCCGCCCGCCACAGCACTCAGCGCGCCTTCATGCAGTAACAGTTGAGCTTGTTGCCGTCGAGGTCGCGGAAATAGCCTGCATAGAAGCCCGAGTCGCCGCGCGGCCCCGCAGCACCTTCGTCCTTGCCGCCGAGTTCCAGCGCCTTGCGATGCATTGCGTCGACCTTGTCGCTGCTGTCGACCAGCAGCGAGATCATCGTGCCGTTGCCCGCGGTGGCCGCCTGACCGTCGTAGGGCTTGATGACGCCGAGCATCGGCTTGTCCGGCGTGACGCCCCAGGCCACCATCGTCGCCGACTCCATGAACCGCCGTGCGCCGAGCAGGCCGAGCAGCGCGTCGTAGAACGCCGCTGCGCGCGGTATGTCGTTCGAGCCCAGCGTGACGTAGCCGATCATGAGATTGCCTCCCGCGGTTATGATGAAGCCATGACCCGGCGACGTGCCGGACGTCAGCCGGGGATTGTGCGTGACGGAAACGCCCGAAGCAAAGCGCGAAGCTTCGCTGCTCGAACAGGTGCACGGCGCGGAGAAGGCGTTTCTCGCGGGCCGGCGCAATCGCGCGGCCGATCTCGAGAGCGCCGTGCGCTTTTTCCTGGAATTCCTGCAGGCATTCGAGAGCTTCGACCTCGACCGGCCCTGCGTAACGGTCTTCGGGTCGGCGCGGTTCACACCCGGACACCGTTACTACGAACTCGCCCGTGGCATCGGCGGCGCGCTCGCACGTGCGGGGTTCGGCGTGATCACCGGTGGCGGCAGCGGCATCATGGAAGCGGCGAACCGCGGCGCACGCGAGGCCGGCGGCCTGAGCCTCGGCTGCAACATCCGGCTGCCGCGCGAGCAGCAGCCCAATGCGTACCTGGACCGGCACATCGTCTTCGAGCACTTCTTCGCGCGCAAGGTCATGCTCGTGAAGTACTCGAGCGCGTTCGTCGTCATGCCCGGCGGCTTCGGCACGCTCGACGAGGCGTTCGAGCTGGCGACGCTGCTGCAGAACGGCAAGATCGAGCGCATGCCGCTGATCGCCGTCGGCAGCGATTTCTGGGGGCCGATGGTGCGGTTCATCGGCGACACCATGGTGCACGAGGGCACGATCACGGGCGACGAGCTGGCCTTGATCCGGCTCGTGGATTCTCCCGACGAGGTCGCACGCATCGTGAGCGAGCGATAGCGCGCCGTGGCCGGCCACGGTCACACCGACGTGCCTTCCCATGACTTTGTCGCCTGTACGAGAACCTGCCGAATCCCCCGAGCTCCGCCATCGGCGGAGTGCTACGGAACGCAGGGTGCCTGCAGGACTTCGGCGACGACTCGCCACCGTTCGAGCTTCTGTCCGTAGCGCATGGCCGCATGGGCCGGGCTCGTCGACGGCAACGGGTGCAGGGGCAGTGCCTGGCATTCCGCGGGCAGTCGGGGCAGCACGAGCCGCCGGTAGAGCAGCGTGGCGGTGCCGCCGTTGGTGAAGACGGCGTGAATGCCCGGATGCGCGGCGAAGAAGGTGCGGAAGTCGTTCGGCACGACCGAGGCCATGTCGATCGCGGAGTCGAGACTGCCCGCGCGCACCGCGGCCTGGCAGACGTCCCAGAGCGCGACGCGTTGCGTGCGCAGCCTCTCGGCCCGGGCCGCGTAAGACAGTTCGAGGCCCGCGCCGAACAGCGCGCCCATGATGGGCCAGAATGCGTTCTGCGGCTGCGCGTAATACTGGCGGTGTGCCAGTGACATCCGGCCCGGCAGCGAGCCCAGGATCAGCACGCGGGCGTCGGGCGCGGCGACCGGCGGAAACCCCCGGGATCTGTTCGGCATTGCCCTACGCCAACGCGTGCACGGCAGCCCGTCCGCCGTCCGCGGTCCCGCCGGAATTCACGCGGCGGCCGGTTCCGTCGGCTTCGGCGTGCGCGTGGCCGCCGCGGGCAGCGCAGCGCGCGGATGCTCGTAGTCGTGCTTCTGCCAGTCCCGATACTGTGGCGGGATCGGATTCGCCGCACCCTCCGCGAGCCAGCCGAGCTTGCCGTCCATCAGCAGTCCGGCGACCTTGTCGTACTGGCGATTGAAGTGGCTCCTGACCGCGCGGAAGTTCGACTCGATCCGCCGGCGCGACTCGCGACAGTACAGGTCGGCCAGTTCCTGCGGCGTCTGGTCTTCGGGTGCCACGCCGACGAGGTGATCCGCATACGACAACGTCGCGGCCATGACGAACAACTCGACACCGATGTCGACGAAGTTGCCGAGAATGATCTGCTCCTTCTCGAGCTTCGGACCGTATTTCGCCATGGTCGCGAACAGCCGGCGCGCGAGCAGTCTGCTCGTCTTCGCCGCCTGGGCCAGGTGCCGGCGGTTGCGCTCGTTCAGGTTCGCGGCCTGCAGGTGGCCGCTACCCTCGGGCATGAACAGCTTCGGCAACCAGGTCGAGTAGAAGCCCGCGGCTTTCAGCACGGCGTCGCGCTTCGACACCTTCGCGCCCGGCTTCGGCTGCAGGATGGGCATGACCAGGCGGAAGTGCGTATCGAGTGCCTCGCGTGCCATGATCAGGTGCATGACCTGCGAGGAGCCTTCGAAGATGCGGTTGATGCGCGCGTCGCGCAGCGCCATCTCGACGCTCGTCGGTCGTTCGCCGCGCAGGTAGAGAGACTTCGCGGTCTCGTAGCCGCGCCCGCCGCGCACCTGCACGTAGTCGTCGAACATCTTCCAGAGCGCTTCGGAGCAGTAGTACTTCGCCGCCGCGGCCTCGAGCCGGATGTCCGCGTTCTTGTGATCGGCAAACGCGCACGTGGCCTTGACCATCGCCTTCATCGCGAAGAGCTGGGCCACGTAGTTCGCGGTCATCTTCGCGACGGCCTGGTGCCTGCCGACCGGCTGACCCCACTGCTGGCGCGTCGAAGTCCACCACTTCGCGTCGTCAACGAGCGCCGAGCCCGCGCCGATCGCCGCCGCGGGCAGGCTCAGTCGCCCCACGTTCAACGTGGCGAGCGCGATCCTGAGCCCGTCGCCCGGGCGCCCCACGAGATTCTCGACCGGCACCTTGACGTCCGTGAACGTGACGACACCGTTGGCGATGCCGCGCAGGCCCATGAAGCGCGAGCGGCGCACGCGATCGACGCCGGGCCAGGCGGTCTCGATCACGAAGCACGAGATCTGCGGCAGCGACTTGCCGCCGGGCAGCACCTTGTCCGGCGTGCGCGCCAGCACGGCGAGCAGCGTCGTCTTCGGGTCGGTGGCGTTGGTGCACCAGAGCTTGTCGCCGTTCAGCACGTAGTGGCTGCCATCGGCCGACAGCGTCGCGACCGTCGACATGCGGGCGGGGTCGGACCCCACGCCCGGCTCGGTCAGCGCGAAGGCGGAAATCTCGCCGCGCGCGAGGCGCGGCAAGTACTTGCGCTTCTGCTCCTCGGTGCCGAACTGCTCGAGCGGCTGCGGCACGCCGATGCTCTGGTGCGCCGAAAGGAAAGCCACCGTGTTGGCGCAGTAGCTGCCGACGAAACCGAGCACGCGGCAGTAGTTGGTGACCGACAGCCCGAGGCCGCCGTATGCCTTCGGGATCTTCATGCCGAAGAGCCCGACCGCGGCCATCGCCTCGAGCGCTTCGGGTGGGTACTCGCCGTCCTCGTCGATCTGCCACGGATCGATCGAGTTCTCGATGACGGGGCGGATCTTCTCGATGAACTCGTCGCCGATCCGCCGATCCTCGGCCGACTGGGCCGGGAACGGGTGCACCAGGTCCCAGCGGAAGTTCCCCTTGAAGACCTCGGCGGTGAAGCTGACGTTTTCCCACTCGGTCTGGCGCGCGTCTTCGGCCAGCGCCATCGCGTCGTCCCGTGCCCTGGTGTCCATGTGCCCCCTCCCCCGATGTCCCTCGACCCCGGGCAATGTCCCCCTGGGCCGGGTCCATGGGGTATGCGGGGTTATGCACAGCGCGGCGGCGTCAAGCTCGCGGTTTTGTGCAACGGAGCGTGCCGGGCTGGGCGCAGGGGCGCTCGCCCGCCGGTGCAGGAGAGCCGCGCCAGGACGTGGACCAGGCGGTCGAGGGGTGCGGGCCCGCCCGCGCCGGACGCGCGGGCAGGCTGTGGTTCCTCAGACCCGCTCGAGCACCGTCGTGATGCCCTGTCCGAGGCCGATGCACATGGTCGACAGGCCGAGCGTCGCGTCCTTCTGCTCCATGACGTTGACGAGCGCGGTCGTGATGCGCGCGCCGGAGCAGCCGAGCGGATGACCGAGCGCGATCGCGCCGCCGTTCAGATTGACGCGGTCTTCGAACGTGTCCATCAGGCCGAGATCCTTGATGACCGGCAGCGACTGCGCGGCAAAGGCCTCGTTGAGTTCGAATACCTGCACGTCCTCGATTTTCAGGCGTGCGCGCTTCAGGGCCTTCTGCGTGGCCGGCACCGGACCGTAGCCCATGATCGCCGGGTCGCAACCGGCCACGGCCATGGCGCGGATCTTCGCGCGCGGCTTCAGTCCGAGCGCCTTCGCACGCCCGGCGCTCATGACGAGCATCGCGGACGCGCCGTCCGAGATCGCCGACGACGAGCCGGCCGTCACGGTGCCGCCCCTGGGGTCGAACGCGGGCGGCAGCGCTGCGAGGGTTTCGACGGTCGTCTCCGGCCGGATCACTTCGTCGAATTCGCACAGCTGGCGCACGCCGTTCGCGTCGTGACCCTCGATGCCGACGATTTCGTTCCTGAACCGGCCCTGCTGCGTCGCTTCCCAGGCCAGGCGATGCGAGCGCGCGGCGAAGCGGTCCTGCATCTCGCGCGTGATGCCGTGCATGCGCCCGAGCAGCTCGGCCGTGAGGCCCATCATGTTCGACGCCTTGGCGTATTGGGTCGAGGCCGAGGGATTGAGGTCGACGCCGTGCAGCATGCCGACGTGGCCCATGTGCTCGACGCCACCGATCACGAACACCGCACCCTGACCCGTCATGATCTGCGCCGCCGCCGTGTGCAGCGCCTGCATCGACGAGCCGCAGAGGCGGTTGACCGTCTGGCCGGGCACCGTGTGTGGCAGCCCCGCCAGCAGCAGCGAGTTGCGCGCGACATTCATGCCCTGCTCGAGCGTCTGGTTGACGCAGCCCCAGATCACGTCCTCGACCTCCTTCATGCCGACGGCCGGGTTGCGCCGGAACAGCGCCTCGATCAGCCCGGCCGACAGCGCCTCGGCACGGACGTTGCGGAACATGCCGCCTTTCGAGCGGCCCATGGCGGTGCGGACGCCATCGACGATGACGACATCGCGGGGTTTGAGACTCATCTTGATCTCTCCGTGAATTCGGTGGTGGCCGTCGGCGTCAGCCGAAGAACCTGCGGCCGGACGCGGCCATGTCGCGCAGCAGCTTCGGCGCTTCGTAGAGCTTGCCGAGCGACGCGAGGCCGTCAGCGGTGGCGACGAAGTTCGCCACGCCGGCCTGGTCGACGTACCGGCAGGCACCGCCGCGGAACACCGGGAAGCCGATACCGTAGAGCAGTGCCATGTCGGCCTCGTGCGGTGAAGCGACGATCCTTTCCTCGAGGCAGCGCGCCACCTCGTTGATCATCGGCACCATGCAGCGCGCGACGATCTCCTCGGGGGCGAACTCCCGGCGCGGCGCCACGACGTCCTTGACGAGTTCGTACGTCGTCGGGTCGACGGTCTTCTTCGGCTTGCCCTTCTTGTCGGCCGCGTAGGCGTAATAGCCTTTGCCGTTCTTCTGGCCGTAGCGCTGGTTCGCAACCAGCACCTCGGTTGCGCCCTTCCAGTCGTGGCGCATGCGGTCGGGGAAGCCCTCGGCCATCACCGCCGCGGCGTGCATGGCGGTGTCCATGCCGACCACGTCCATGAGGTAGGCCGGGCCCATCGGCCAGCCGAACTTCTCCATGACCTTGTCGACGGCCTGGAAGTCGGCACCGTCGCGCAGCAGCATGTGGAAGCCGGCGAAGTACGGGAACAGCACGCGGTTGACGAAGAACCCCGGGCAGTCGTTGACGACGATCGGCGTCTTGCCCATCTTCACAGCGAGCTTGACCGTCGCCGCCACCGCCTCGTCCGACGACTGCCGGCCGCGGATGACCTCGACCAGCGGCATCATGTGCACCGGGTTGAAGAAGTGCATGCCGACGAAATTCTGCGGACGCTTCAGACCCTCGGCCAGGTAGCTGATCGAGATCGTCGAGGTGTTCGAGGCGATGATCGTGTCCTCGCGCACGACCGGCTCGACCTCGGCGAACACCGCCTTCTTGACCTTCGGGTTCTCCACCACGGCCTCGATGATGATGTCGACCGCGCCGAAGTCGCCGTAGTTGAGTGTCGGGCGGATGCGCCCGAGCGTCTCGGCCATCTTCGCGGGCGTCGACTTGCCCTTCTCGACCGCCTTGGCGAGCAGCTTGCCGGCCTCGTTCATGCCGAGCGCGAGCTGCTCTTCCTTGATGTCCTTCATGATGATCGGCGTGCCCTTGAGCGCCGTCTGGTAGGCGATGCCGCCGCCCATGATGCCGGCCCCGAGCACGGCCGCGTGACGGATGTCCTTGCGGCTCTTCTTCTCCCAGGCGCCCGCGGCCTTCTTGACGCCCTGGTCGGCCAGGAAGACGCCGATCAGCGCATTCGCCTGCGGCGTCACCGCCGCCTTGGCGAAGTACTTCGCCTCCACGGCGAGCGCGGCGTCGCGACCGAGCGTGGCCGCTTCCTGCATGTTCCTGAGCGCAAGCATCGGCGCCGGCAGGTTCGGTCCCGCCTGCGCGCCGACGACGGCCGACGACGACGTGAACGCCATCGTCTGCTCGATCTTGTTGAGCTTGAGTGGCGCCAGCTTGGCGGCGCGGCGGCCCTGCCAGTCGAGCCTGCCGGCGATGCACTGGCGCAGCATGGCGAGCGCGGCCTCGCGCAGTTGATCGGGCGCGACGACGGCGTCGACCGCGCCGTCCTTGAGCGCCGCGTCGGCCTTCCTGTCCTGGCCGGCGCAGATCCACTCGACGGCGTTGTCGAGACCGATGATCCGGGGCATGCGCACCGAACCGCCGAAGCCGGGGAAGATGCCGAGCTTCACTTCGGGGAAGCCCACGGCCGCCGCGGTCGACATGACGCGGTAGTCCGCCGCGAGCGCGAGCTCGAGCCCGCCGCCGAGGCACACGCCGTTGATCGCCACGACCGTCGGCACGGGCAGGTCTTCGAAGCGGCAGAGGATCTGGTTGATCTCGAGCACGCCCCTGGCGATCGCCGCTTCGCCGGCCGCGAACATCGCGCCGAACTCGGTGATGTCGGCACCCACGACGAATACGGGCTTGCCGGAGGTCAGGACGACGCCTTTGACGGAGGCGTCCTTCGCGATCGCCTGCGTCGCCGCGTCGAGATCGCGGAGCGCGGCTGCATTCAGCTTGTTGACCGATTCGCCGGCCAGATCGAACTTCAGCTCGACGATGCCGTCGCCCAGCGTGCTGACGCTGAAGGCGGGTCCGGAGTGCAACATGGAGGTCTCCCTTCGACTGATCCTGGAAGCGGGGCCGTGAACGGACGCGCCGGCGGCCTGTCCGATCCAGTTTGCCGCACCGCACAAAGATTGGAAATGGGGAGTTGTACATCAATAGACTTGCTCCATGACCCATCGACGTCGCGCCTGCCTCGCGATCCTCGGTACCGGACTCCTCGCGACGACGGCCGTACCCCAGGAAGCGATCGCCCCCGACACGCTGCGCCGGGTGTTCATGGACGCCATGGCCGCCGTGGACGCGGTACCCACGCCGCCGCCAGCCGACGATGGCGACGCACTGCGTGGCTACGTGCTTTACCCCTACCTGCAGGCGGCGCGACTGCTGCGACAACTGCAGGCCGCCACGCCGGCGACCGCGCAGGTCACCAGCGCGGCCCTGCCGATCGACGGCGAAATCGCCGCGTTCGTGGCCGCACAGGCAGATGCGCCGGTCACCCGTCGGCTGCGCGACGCCTGGCTCGTGAGCCTGGCGTCGCGCCGGTCGTGGGCGACGTACCTGGAGCATTTCAGTCCCGAGCGCGACAACTCGCCCGTGCTGCGGTGCCACGCGCTGACGGCCCGTGTCGCGCTGGAGCGCACGGACGGGCTCGTGACCGACCTGACCGCGGCCTGGCTCACACCGAAGAGCCTGCCGGACGCCTGCGACCCGGCGCTCGCCTGGTGGAAGACGCGCGGTGGACCTGGCGAAGAACTCGTCGTACGTCGCGCACGGCTCGCCCTCGAGGCTGGCGACGCGGGTCTCGCGCGCTACCTGACCAGATCGCTGCCACCCGGGCCGGCCGCGCCGCTGCGGCAGTGGGTCGCGCTGATCGAAGAACCCGCCGCCGGGATTCCGGCGCTGGTCGCCGCACCCGACCGCCCGGTCGAGCCGGAAGCGCTGCTGGCCGGCTGGGAGCGCTACGCGCGCGCCGACGCTGAACGCGCAGTGACGACGTATCCGGCCCTCGTCGCCAGTCGCAGGCTCGATGATCGCGCAGCGAGCCGCTACGCGCTCGCGGTGGCGCTCGCGCTCTCCTGGGGCCGGCTGCCGGGTGCGCTGGAGTTCTTTGCCCGCGTCCACGCCGACGACTTCGACGAACGTGCGCACGAGTGGCACGCGCGGGCGGCGCTGTGGGCCGGCGACTGGAAGCGCGTGGCGACGGCGATCACGGCGATGCCGGACACGCTGCGCTCGCAGGCGCGCTGGCAGTACTGGGCGGCGCGCGCCAGCGAACGGCTGGGCGAAGTCGCACAGGCCCGCGCCGGTTATGCCGCGGTCGTCCCGACCGACAACTGGTATGCCGCGCTCGCCGCCGCGCGGCTCGACCGCAAGCTGGTGCCGAACCTGCTGCCCTTGCCGCTCGACGCCGCCGCGATCGCCGGGCTCGGCGCGCAGCCGGCGTTCCAGCGCGCCCGCGAGTTGCTGCTGTGTCGCATGGAGCCGGAAGCGAACGCCGAATGGCGTGCCGCCGTCGAAGCACTGCAGCCGGCGCGACAGCCGCTCGCCGTCGGCCTCGCCGCGCAATGGGGCTGGTACCACCAGGCGATCGCGAGTGCCGCGAAGCAGCGGATCTTCAACGACTACGAGCTGCTCTACCCGCGGCCTTACGATTTCGAGGTGCGCGAAGCGAGCCGGCGCACCGGGCTGCGCAGGGAGTTCATCTACGCGATCATCCGGCAGGAGAGCCTGTATCGCGCCGACGCGGGTTCCTCGGCCGGCGCGCTGGGCCTGATGCAGTTGCTGCCGGAGACGGCGCGGATGACGGCGCGACGCAGCGGCCTGCCCACACCGACGCGTGCGCAACTGCTGGAGCCCGCGGTCAACATCCCGCTGGGCTCGGCCTATCTCGCCGGGCTCGTCGACCGGTTCGGCGGCGAAACGGCGCTCGCGACCGCGGCCTACAACGCCGGCCCGAACGCGGCGCGCCGCTGGTTGCCGCCTGCGCCGCTCGATCTCGATGTCTGGGCCGAAAACATTCCGTACAACGAGACGCGCGCCTACGTGCAGCGCGTCGCCTGGCACGCGCTCGTGTTCGACTGGCTGGACACGCGTGAACCCCGCGACGTGTCAGGCCTGCTGCGGAGCGTGAAGCCGGCACCGCTCGCCGCGTCGAACGCCGACTGATCGCGGATCAAGCGAACGTCGCGCGCCATTCGTCGAGGAAGGCGCGCGTCGCATCGTCCGGCAGCACGGCGTACTGCCAGACGCGCGCCGTCTCGTCGGGACGCAGCGCGCCGCGCAGCGCGCGCAGTCGTGCGAGCACGTCGTCGTCGGCCAGCTCGAGCAACGCAGCGAACACGGCGGCGCGTTCGAGCGCCAGCCCGCGACGGATCCAGTCGAGCGCGTCCGTCACGCGACGCTGCAGCCGGTCGACGCTCGCCGGGCGTGCGCGCAGGTATGCCAGCGTCGCGGCATGGACGATCCGGAAGTCGTGGTCGCCAAGAATCACGGGCACCCAGGCGCGCGGCATCGACCCTCCCTGCTCCAGCGCGTGGCCCAGCGCGACGCAGAACGTCTTGCGCCGCGCCGCATCGGCGTGTCGCAGCCAGGTCCAGTACCGTGTGAGCGCCCGGCCCGTGTCACCCGGACCGGCGGTGCGCGATCCGCTGGCGAGCAGCGATGCGAGCAACTCCTCCGGCCCCGCGGCCGTCGCGGGCCGGACCTCGTCCCGGACAGCACCATCGACCGCCGGTGGAATGTGGCCCGGGACCTCGGCCCAGCTCGTCGCGAAGGCCTTCGGCCACTGATTCGTCGTCATCGTTCGACCTCCGGCCCGCAGGCCATCGCCACCCAGACCGGTTGCAGCGTGGCGCGCCCGTGCTGACGCGGAGGCCATATGAAAAACCCTCCGCCACAGGTCGCGCCGGAGGGTTCAAGCGAGTACCCGCTTCGTTGCCTGCCGGCCGCATCCGCACTCGTGGTGCGAGCCACCTTGCCCGGGAAGGCAGGTTGGCCGGGCGCGAACGCCCGTGTCTTGATGCTGGCGGCGAGTATACACGGCTTCGTCGTGACGGCACAGCCAGCGACATTCCGCAGTGGACCGGCGCTGCCATGCGATGTGACCAGTCTGGTTGCGACGGCGGACCCGGCGATCGGGGCGTTGGCACGCGCGCCTGCGCGCTCAGGAGTCGGCCGCGAACAGCGCGCGCAGCAAACAGTGCGTCGGCACGAACACGAGCACGACGAACCCGGCGAACAGGGCGCCCAGGTAGGCGACGGCGGGCCGTGACGAGCGCGCCGCGCCCAGCCCGTGCGTCCAGTTGATGTTGCGTTCGGGTGAACTCACGGCGCGGCTCCACGGCAGTACGATCGCCGCCAGCACGATCGCGCCCGGCAGGGCGACCCGGGCGTCATAGCCGTAGGCGTTGAGCATCCACAGCAGCAGCAGCGGCAGCGGCACGTGAAACAGCGACAGTCCGCGCAGCAACCGCGGACGCTCGGGCTCGAACATGTAGTCCGTCAGCCCGGTGATGCGACGGCGCACGACCAGGCGCAGCAGGAAGTCGACATTCCACAGCAGCTCGGGCAACAGCACCGCGACCGCCAGCACGCTCGCGATCGCGGCGTTTTCGAGCCACAGCGCCGGCACGGCCCCGATCAGCGCGATGTCCGAGAACCACAGCAGGTTGCGCCAGCCGTAGTTCCTGCGCCAGATCGCGACGATCACCAGCACGAAGACAGTGTAGGCGAGCTTCCAGATCATGCGTTGGTCTTCCGCCACGCACGTTACCAGAGGCGGCTGCGACGAGTCGCCGGTGCAGCGCGACGAGTGGGCGAACCCGCGGGGTGTGATCGGCGTCAGACTGTCTGCACGGTCAATGAAAGCGTCAGCAGTCTCACTCAGGAGCTCGACCATGAACGCCCAGACGAAGAAGACCCGCACCCTCGCCACGGTGATCGCCTGCGCCGGCACGTTCGGCCTGGCCCTCGCGGCACACGCCGGTGACGTCGCCACCGCTCCGGTTCCCCGGTACGACGACGTGGTGGTGCGCTACGCCGACCTGAACCTGGCCACCGAGGAAGGCGCACGGACCCTCTACGCGCGGCTCGCGGCGGCGGCTGAACGCGCCTGCGGCAGTGCGCCGAGGATGCTCGCGCTGACCGAGCACATGCGCTATCGGGCCTGCTACGACAGCACGCTGACGCAAGCGGTCGAGAAGATCGGCAGCCAGCAGGTGCACGCGCTGCACGCGGCCCGCACCGACTCGTCGGTCGGCTGATCGCGCAGAGGGCCGGGCGGGTGTCGCGGGACGCCCGCCCGGATCATGCACGCCGCGGTCGAGCACACCCCGGGGCGTGCCGTCAGCCGACGGCTGCGGGACTCAGCGCGATGAGCAATTGCGCGCAGTAGTAGAGCGGCAGGCCCCACGCGCGATTGAAGAACCCGGCGTGGACGAAGCGGTCGCGGGCCACCGAGACGTCCGAGGCCGTGAATGCAAGCGCACCGGCCGCCACTGTCGCCGGGCCACCGGCGCCCGCCAGCGACAGAGCGAGCGACGACATCGTGCCGATCACGACCAGGTAGGCGAGCACGGCGCCGCGCATGCCGGGCGGCAGCAAGGGGCGCAACCAGCGCCAGACCCCGGCGAGCACCATCGCGAGTGCCGCGGCCCCGAGTGCGAGCCAGACCAGATTCAGCGGCTGCGTGAGGAACGCGGCGCCGAAACCGAGGTGACCGGCGAGGAAGGCGAACAGACCGACGCGGAAGACGGCCGGCCGGCCTTCCGGAATCAGCAGCACGTCGCCGGCGAAGCACAGGCAGAGCCCCGCGAGCACGAGCAGGCCGTAGCCGTTGTCGAGCGCGCCGGAGACGAGCGCCGTGCCGACGAAGGCCGCCGACGCGAGCGGCTTGGCGAGCCACTTGCCCCGCTGCGAATGACGCCGCTCCGCCGCAAGCAGCGCGGCGACCGCGAGCGCGCAGAGCAGGATGAGCGGGCCGGGCCCGAGCGTCGGTGTGTCCATGGGCCGGGCCATGCTAGCGCACCGCTGCGGTGCCGTCGCCCGAGCTGCTACGATGCCGTCCTGCGATGAGCGATTCCTCACGCCCGTTCGAATTGCGCGCGGGGCCGGGCGCGTTGCGCCACCTGCGCGAGCATGGCCTCGGCCGCGGCGACATCGGCTGCGTCCCAGCCGCCGCCGGCGGCCCCAAGGGGCTCGCCTTGCTGCCGCTCGACCGCTTGCTGTTGCATCACGGCTGGCTGCCCGCCGGCGTCCCTGTGGAGTTCGTCGGCGCATCGGTCGGCGCATGGCGCATGGCCGCGCTTGCCCGGCAAGATGCGCTCACGGCGCTGGACGCGGTGCAGCACGCCTATGTGCGCGACCAGTGCTATGCCGGCAAGCCGACGCCAGCGGAAGTCAGCCTCGCCTGCCGCCGGATCGCGCACGCCGCGCGCGGGGAAGGGCCCTTGCGCTGGCGCCCCGGCGTGGCCCTCGGCATCGTCACGGCGCGGGCCCGGGGACCACTGCACGATCGCGAGTCGCGGCTGGCCTTCGGGCGCGCCATGCTGAGCAATGCCATTTCGCGACGGCGGCTCGCGACCTACCTCGAGCGCGTGGTGTTTCATGGCGGTGATCCGCCGGGCCTGCTCGACGCCCCTCCGTTCGACGCGTTCGGGCTCGTCACCGTCGCGCTCGACGAGACCAACGCCGAGGATGCGCTGCTCGCGTCGGGCTCGATCCCGCTCATCGCCTCACCCGTGCGCGACATCCACGGCGCGCCGCGCGGCAACTACTGGGATGGCGCGTTGATCGACTATCACCTGCTGCTGCCCTACCCGCGGCTCGCCGGCCCCGGGCACCGGCGCATCGTGTTCTACCCGCACTTCAGCCCCTGGGTGACCCCGGGCTGGCTGGACAAGCACCTGCCCTGGCGGCGCGCGGCCCGCGCCCACGCCTGGCTCGACGACGTGCTGCTGGTGACACCGTCCGCCACGTTTCTCGCGACCCTGCCGAACGGCAAGTTGCCGGATCGGCAGGACTTCTATCGCTACGGGGCCGACCACGCCGGGCGCATTGGCGCCTGGGAGAGGGCGATCGCCGAGTGCGCTCGCTTCGCGGAGGCCGTCCTGGCATGGATGGAACGGCCCGATCCGACACTGGTCGCGCCAATCTGACCGGCGCCCCGTAGAATCGAGCCGATGCGTAGAACGAAGCCCCACACGGTCGCCCTGGCCTGCCACGCCTCGTCGCCGACCCGTGCCGTTCACGGCATCGCCGCCAGCGCCCGGATCGGCGGCGCCGGCAAGCTGGCAGTGACTTTCGATCTCGATGCCGACATGTCGCAGGTCGTGCTGCCGCGCCCGCGCCCGCCCGGCCGCGCCGACGAATTGTGGCGCCACACCTGCTTCGAGCTGTTTGTCGCGCTGCCGGAGAGCGAAGCGTATTGCGAGCTTAATTTCTCACCTTCGGGCGAATGGGCCATGTATGGGTTCGTCGGCTATCGCCGCGGCATGACGACCATCGACGTCGGCCGTTCGCCGCGCATTGCGGTCCGCCCGAGCAGCCGCGGGCTGGTGCTGGAGGCGATCACGTACCTCGACGAGCTGCCGATGCCGCGACCCGGCGCACCGTTGCGTGCGGCCGTCGCGGCCGTCGTCGAAGAGACGGATGGACGGTTCTCGTTCTGGGCGCTGGCGCATCCGTCCGCCCAGCCGGACTTTCATCACCGGCTCGGGTTTGCGTTGCAGGTCGGCCTGCCGGAGACCGGTCAGGACGACCTGCTCGCCGAGACGGTCGGGGCCGACCGCGCGTGAGGTTCGGCATCGACCGTCTGTGCGAGGACGCGGCGTTGCGCGCGCCGCTGCACGACCGCCGCGTCGCACTGCTCGCCCACCCCGCCTCCGTCACCGCCCGGTTCCAGCACTCGCTCGACGCCCTCGCCTCACTCGACGGCATCCGCGTGACGGCAGCGTTCGGTCCGCAGCATGGCCTGCGCGGCGACAAGCAGGACAACATGATCGAGTCGCCGGACTTCGACGACCCGGCCCACGGCATACCGGTGTTCAGCCTCTACGGTGACGTACGACGGCCCACGGCCGGCATGCTCGACACCTTCGATGTGCTGCTGGTCGACCTGCAGGACCTCGGTTGCCGCATCTACACCTTCATCACGACGCTACGCTACGTGCTCGAAGCGGCCGCGGCCCACGGCAAGTCGGTGTGGGTGCTCGATCGCCCGAATCCGCTCGGTCGGCCCGTCGAAGGCCTGACGCTGCGACCGGGCTGGGAGAGCTTCGTCGGCGCGGGCGCCCTGCCGATGCGGCACGGGCTCACGCTGGGTGAACTCGGGCACTGGTTCGTGCGCACGCTGCGCCTCGACGTCGACTATCGCGTCGTCGAAATGCAGGGCTGGGCCCCCGCCACGGGCCCCGGCTGGGGCTGGCCGCTCGGCGAACGCTCCTGGGTGAACCCGAGCCCGAACGCGCCCAATCCGTGGATGGCGCGCTGTTATCCCGGCACGGTCATGCTCGAAGGCACGACCCTGTCCGAAGGTCGCGGTACGACGCGGCCGCTCGAGCTGTTCGGTGCCCCGGAGCTCGACGCACCGGCGATCGTCGCCGAGATGCATCGCCTCGCGCCGCAGTGGCTGCGCGGCTGCCGCCTGCGTCCGTGCTGGTTCGAACCGACGTTCCACAAGCACGAGCGGCGTCTCTGCGCCGGCCTGCAGGTACACGTCGACGACGGCGCCTACGACCACGCGGCGTTCCGGCCGTGGCGGCTGCAGGCGCTCGCGTTCAAGGCGCTGCGCCGGCTGTGGCCGGAATACGAGCTCTGGCGGGACTTTCCCTACGAATACGAGCACGGACGTCTCGCCATCGATCTGATCAACGGCAGCGAACTGCTGCGTCGATGGGTCGACGACGCCGGCGCGTCGCCGGCCGACCTCGAGGCGCTGGCCGGCGCCGACGAACGGGCATGGCTCGACGAACGCGCCGACGCGCTGCTCTACCGGTGACGCCGGACGGCGGGGCCGCGGACTGCGACCTGCTGGTCGTGGGTGCCGGCATCAACGGCGCCGGCATCGCCCGCGATGCCGCGGGCCGCGGGCTGCGCACGGTGCTCTGCGAGCAGCACGACATCGCCGCGCACACGTCGTCCGCCAGCACCAAGCTGATCCACGGCGGCCTGCGCTACCTCGAGTTCTACGACTTCGCGCTGGTGCGGAAGTCGCTGCACGAGCGTGAGGTCGTACTCGCGAACGCACCACACCTGTCGCGGCCGCTGCGATTCGTGCTGCCGCACGACCGCCACCTGCGGCCCGCCTGGATGCTGCGCGCCGGTCTTTTCCTCTACGACCACCTCGATCCGCGACGCACGCTGCCGGCCTCGTCGGCCGTGAACCTGCGCCGTCACCCCGCCGGTGCGCCGCTCGACGAGCAATTCCGCACCGGCTTCCTGTTTTCCGACGGCTGGGTCGATGACGCACGGCTGGTCGTCGCGAACGCCATGGACGTGCGCGAGCGCGGCGGCCGGGTGCTCACCCGCACGAAATGCGTCGACTTGCGTCCGCAGGGCGAGGCGTGGCGGGCCACGCTCGAGCATGCGGACGGACGCCGCGTCGGGCTGACCGCGCGCCTGGTGGTCAACGCGACCGGACCGTGGGTGGCGGAATTCCTCGACGCACACACGCCACGGCCGGCGCGCCATCACCCGCGCATGATCCAGGGCAGCCACATCGTCGTGCCGCGACTGTTCCAGCACGACTACGCGTACATTTTCCAGGCACCGGACGGCCGCATCGTGTTCGCGATCCCGTTCGAGCGTGACTTCACGCTGGTCGGCACGACCGAGCGCGAGTACCAGGGCGACCTCGCACGTCCGCGGATCGACGCGACCGAGGCGCAATACCTCGTCGACCTGGTCAATCGCTACTTTCGTCGCGACCTCACGCGCCGCGACGTCGTCTGGGCGTTCGCGGGCCTGCGGCCGCTGCTCGCGGCCTCGACGCAGGATCCGAAGAGCATCACGCGCGACTACGTGCTCGACTTCGACCGCCACACGCCGCCGCTGGTGTCCGTGTACGGTGGCAAGCTCACGACCTACCGCCGGCTGGCGCAGGACGTCGTCGACGGCGTCTGCAGAACGCTCGCGGTCGCTGCGTCCCCCTGGACGGAACGTGCGCCGCTGCCGGGCGGCGACCTGCCGGGCGCCGACTTCGGCCGGTTCCGCGATCGCATGGCGCAACGTCATGCCTGGCTCGACCACGCGCTGCTCGAACGGTACGCGCGCGCCTACGGCACGCGCATGGAGCGACTGCTGGACGCCTGCAACTCGATGGACGACCTCGGCGAGATGGTGCTGCCGGGGCTCGCGGCGCGCGAGATCGAATACCTGCGACGCGAGGAATTCGCCATCACGGCCGAGGACATCCTGTTCCGGCGCAGCAAGCTCGGCGTGCACCTGCCGGCGGACAGCGAAGCGCAGCTCGAGCGGTGGCTGCAGAGGCATTGATCGCCCGTTTCGCGCGGACGACCGGGAGACTCAGCGCGCCGATGCCTCAGGCCGCGACCCACGGACGGGCAAGACCCCGCGCGAGCGCGATCAGGCTTTCGCCGCCCGCCCGCCCCGCAGCAGGAACGCGCACACCGCGAGCGCCACCACCAGCGCCACGATCTCGCCCGTGAGCCCGCCGAGCCGCGGGTCGATCGTCTTCGGCGCGATGCCCGCGGCGACGAGGCCCGCGATCGCGACGCCGGCGAGTCCCTCGCCCGCGACCAGCCCCGACGCGGCGAGGATGCCGTTGTCGCTCGCGCCTTCGGCCAGCGGCTCGCGGCCCCGCTCGACGAGCGCCCGGACACAGCCGCCGACGTAGAGCGGCGCCATCGTCGCGAGCGGCAGGTAGATGCCGATCGCAAAGGCCAGGCCCGAGACGCCGCAGAGCATCGCGCCGATCGCGAGCCCCGCGCCGGTCAGCACGAGGTCCCACGGCAGCGCGCCGGCGAGCACGCCTTCGATGATGGTCTTCATCAGCGTCGCCTGCGGCGCCGGAATCTCCCTGGAGCCGAACTCGTACGCGTGGCCGAGCAGCATGACGGTGCCCGCCACTGCCCAGCAGGCGAACGCCGCGCCGATCAACTGCCCGGCCTGCTGGCGGGCCGGCGTCGCCCCGACGAGCCAGCCGGTCTTGAGGTCCTGCGAAATGTCGCCCGCCTTGCTCGCGGCAACGGCGACGATGGTGCCGACGGTCAGCACGCCCGCCCGCGCGCCCGGGTCGGTCCAGCCGGCCGCCGCGAAGACCGAGGCCGTGCCGAGCAGCGTCACGAGCGCGATGCCCGAGGTTGGCTGCGACGACACGCCGACGATGCCGACGATGCGCGCCGCGACGGCGACGAACAGCACGCCGAACACGCCGACGCCGCTCGCGAGGATCGCCCGCTGCGTGGCATCCATCTCGCCCGCGAACACCCCGGGCACGAGACCCGCGACGAGCACGACCGTCGCGACGCCACCGAACACGAAGCCCGCGGGCAGGTCGCGCTGCGTGCGCCCGTCGGCACCGTCGACGCCGACCTCGCCCGCGCGTACGCCGCGCGCGACGGCGAGGAACGCGTCGACCATCGTCGGCAGGCCGCGCAACACCGTCAGGATGCCCGCCGTGGCGACCGCCCCCGCGCCGATGTAGCGGACGTAGCGCGACCAGATGGCGCCGGCGTCCATGTCGGCCACGAGCCGCGTCGTCTCCGGAGCGAGCGGCTGCGTCATCGCGGCGCCCGTCCACGCGATCAGCGGCGTGATGACGATCGCCGAGATCAGCGCGCCGGCCACGCAGACGGCCGCCTGCCGGTAGCCGAGGATGTAGCCGACGCCGAGCAGCGCCGGCGCGATCTCGAGCGCGAGCTCGGCCTTGGGCAGCACCGGCAGGGCCATGCCGATCTCGCCCGGCACGAGGTAGACCAGCGAAATGAGCGCCTTGACCGCCGCGCCGACCGCCATGCCGCGGAAGATCCACGCGCTCGCGCTGGCGGCGCCCTGCACGGCACGGTCCGTGGCGCGCAGCACCTCGGCGCAGGCCGTGCCTTCGGGATAAGGCAGTTCCGCGTGCGCCCGGACGATGAGCAACTGCCGCAACGGCACCATCGCGGAGATGCCGAGCAGCGCGCCCAGAAAAGCCAGCACGACGACCTGCCAGTACGGCGGCACCGCGCCCCAGAGGAACAGCGCCGGGATCGTGAAGATCGTGCCCGTCGCGAGCGAGGTCGAGGCCGACGCGACCGTCTGGGACAGGTTGGCCTCGAGGATCGTCCCGCGCAGGCGCAGCAGGTGGAAGACGGCGACCGTCATGACGGCTGCGGGAATGGACGCGGATACCGTCATGCCGACGCGCAGGCCGAGGTAGGCGTTGGCGGCGCCGAAGACGATGCCGAGCACGACGCCGGTGACGATCGCCTTGGTGGTGAATTCGGCGACGTCTGCCGCGGGGTTCGGACGCATCGGGCGATCATCTCCTGCGCCCCGGCGCGGCGCAACGGGCGGCGTGGTCTAGAATCCGGTCGCGGCTCGCGACAGGCAAGCGACAGGCACCATGACGCAGTTCATCCTCGCCCTCGACCAGGGCACCACCAGTTCGCGCTCCATCGTCTTCGACGACGAAGGCAGCCCGGTCGCAGTCGCGCAGCGCGAGCTCACGCAGCACTTCCCGCGCTCCGGCTGGGTCGAGCACGACCCCATGGAAATCGCGTCCACGCAGCTGGCGACGATGACCGAGGCACTCGCCCGCGCGCGCCTCACCGCGCGGCACATCGCCGCCATCGGCATCACCAACCAGCGCGAGACAACCGTGCTCTGGGACCGGCGCACGGGCCAGCCGGTCGCGCCGGCGATCGTCTGGCAGGACCGCCGCACGGCGGGCCTGTGCGAGCAGCTCAAGGCCGACGGCCTGGAGCCCGAGGTCGCGCGACGTACGGGGCTGCTGCTCGATCCATATTTTTCCGGCACCAAGCTCGCGTGGCTGCTCGACAACGTGCCGGGCGCACGGGCCCGCGCGGAAGCCGGCGAGCTCGCGTTCGGCACCATCGATTGCTGGCTCGTCTGGCGACTCACGCGCGGTGCGAGCCACGTGACCGACATGAGCAATGCGAGCCGCACGCTGCTGCTCGACGTCGCGAGCGGCGACTGGGACGACGCCATGCTCGAGCTGCTGCGCATTCCGCACGCGGTGCTGCCCGCGATCGTGCCGTCGTCGCTGCGCGAGCGTGCGCCCGGGGCGGTCTGCGATGGCGTCGAGGTCCCGATCACTGGCATCGCCGGCGACCAGCAGGCCGCCCTGTTCGGCCAGGCCTGCTTCGAACCCGGCATGGCGAAGAACACCTACGGCACCGGCTGTTTCCTGCTGCTCAATACCGGAGCCGAACCGCTCGCCTCGCGCAACCGCCTGCTGACGACGATCGCCTGGCAGACGCAGCGCCGCTGCTACGCGCTCGAGGGCGCCGTCTTCGTCGGCGGCGCCGTGGTGCAGTGGTTGCGCGACGGTCTGGGGCTCATCGAATGCTCGGCGGACGTCGAGGCGCTCGCGGCGAGCGTGGACGACTCCGGCGGCGTCTATCTCGTGCCCGCGTTCACGGGCCTCGGCAGTCCGCACTGGGATGCCTACGCGCGCGGCACGATGCTCGGCCTGTCGCGCGGCACGACGCGCGCGCACGTCGCGCGGGCGGCGCTCGAGGCCATCGCGTTCCAGAGCGCGGAGGTGCTGCTCGCCATGCAGAAGGACGCGCACCAGCCGCTGCTCGAACTGCGCGTCGACGGCGGCGCGGCGGCGAACGACCTGCTGATGCAGTTCCAGGCCGACCTGCTCGGCGTGCCGGTGGTGCGCCCCCGCATCACCGAGACGACTGCGCTCGGCGCCGCGTACCTCGCCGGTCTCGGAACCGGGTTCTGGCATTCGACGGACGCCGTCGCGCGCCACTGGCGCGCCGAGCGCTGCTTCGAGCCGGCGATGTCGCGCGACGAAGCCGCGGCGCGCATCGAGCGCTGGGGCTGCGCCGTCGAACGCTCGCGCGGCTGGCACGTCGAAAGCTAGAGAGTGCCCTGGGCAAAGCCATCGCCATCGCGACGCCGTTCTTCATCGCGCTCATCGGCCTGAACTGGTCGGCAAGCTCGGCTGGTTCGACCGCTGGTTCGCCTCGCCGTCCAATCATCGCGTCCACCACGCCGTCAACGACCGCTGCATCGACCGCAACCACGGCGGCATCTGCATGCTGTGGGACCGTCTGTTCGGCACCTTCGTCGAGGAGACGGAAAGATGCGTCTACGGGACACGCGCGCTGCTCGACTCATGGGATCCGCTCCGGGCGAATCTCGAGGTGTACGTGGAGCTCGCGCGCAGGTCACGGCACGCGGGCCGCTGGCAGGACAGCCTGCGCGTCTGGCTGATGCCTCCGGACCGGCGACCCGCGGCCGCCACCTGGCATGGCGCGTCGTTCGATCTCGCGCAGGTGCGCATCTACGATCCGCCGATGTCGCCCGCCGTGCGCGTGGTCGCGCTCGTGCAGCTCGCCGTGGGCATCGTTGCCGCGCTGTCCCTGCTCTGGTACTCGGACACCATGCCTCGCGGCCTGCTCGGCGCCAGTGCACTCTCGGTCGTCGCGCTGCTCGCAACGGTCGCGACGGGCGCATGGGCCGCGGGTCCCTGAGCAGGCTCGCCCGGGCGGCAGACGGCGTGGCGCGACGGGCCGCCGTTCAGCCCGGTGACGATCGATTCCGACGCTGCCGCCAGGCCTTCTGCAGCTCCATCACGACGAGCAGTGACAGCGCGAACAGCGGCAGCACGAGCCACTGGTCGCGCGCGACGGGCATGACGTCGAGCGTGCGTTGCAGCCACCCCGCGTGCATCGCCAGCACATGCAGGCCCAGCGCGCCGAACACGCCGCCGAGCAGCAGCGGGTTGCGGCCCATCGGCAGGCGCAGCACCGGGATGGTCTCGGAGCGCGCGTTGATCGCGTCGACGTTCTGCATCAGCACCATCAGCAGCAACAGCGAGTTGCGTGCCTGCTCGATCGAAGCGCCGGCCTGCAGCAGCCATCCAAACCAGCCCAGGCCGAGCGTCGACATCCACAGCCCGGCCAGCAGTCCGCGCTCGAGCATGAGGCGGTCGAAGACCGGTTCCTGCCGAGGTCGCGGCGGACGCCGCAGTTCGTCACCAGCGCCGCGTTCGAACGCCAGCCCGACGTCCTGGATGCCGTTGGTGACCAGGTTCAGCCACAGCAACTGCACGGGCAGCAATGGCAGCGGCAGACCGGCCAGCACCGCGACGCCGACGGTCAGCACCTCCGCGATGCCGGCCGCCGTGAGCAGGTACACGACGTTGCGGATGTTCTGGTAGGCGACGCGCCCTTCCTCGATGCCGGCGACGATGGTGCTGAAGTCATCGTCGCTCAGCACGAGGTCGGCCGCATCGCGCGCGATGTCGGTGCCGCCGCGGCCCATCGCGATGCCGATATTGGCGCGGTGCAGGGCCGGCGCGTCGTTGACGCCGTCGCCCGTCACCGCGACGTACTGACCGCCGGCCTGGGCGGCCGCGACGATCGCGAGTTTCTGCTCGGGCGTGACGCGCGCAAAGACCCGGGCGCGCCCGACGACTTCGCGCAGATGTTGCGGGCTGGCATCCACGACGTCGGCGCCGAGCACGATGTCGTCGGCGGAGGCGGCAATACCGAGGTCGCGCGCGATCGAAAGCGCCGTCAGCGGGTGGTCGCCCGTCACCATGACGACGCGAATGCCGGCCGCCACACACCGCGCGACGGCCTCGGCGGCGCCGTCGCGGAGCGGATCGATCAGCCCGACGAGGGCCGCGAACTCGAGACCGCGTGGCGGCCACTGCGCATCGCCCGTGGCCGGCGGCGACGCGCGCGACGCGCTCGCCAGCGCCAGCACCCGGTAGCCGGCCCGCGCCAGCGTCCCGGCCGACTCGAGGATGCGCAGTCGGTCGGCGTCCGCCATCTCGCACATGGGCAGCATGCGCTCCGGCGCGCCTTTCGCGGCGATCCAGGTACCGTCGCCGACCCGGTGGGCCGTCGCCGCGTACTGGAGTTCCGGTTCGTACGGCCGCTGCGCCACGAGTGGACGCTCGCGCAGCAGCGCGTCGCGATCGAGGCCGCCCTTGGCAGCGAGCACGAGCAGTGCGATATCGGTCGGATCGCCCGTGGCAGACCACTCGCCGTCCTGCAGGAGCAACTGCGCCTCGTTGCAGGCCGCCCCGATGCGCAGCGTCTCCGCGAGCAACGACGCAGCAGCATCGTCCCCAGCGCCATCCTCGGCGCGGGTGATGGCGCCGACGGGACGGTGACCGACGCCACCGACGTCCCACCGCGAGCCGTCGTGCAGCACCATCGCGCACACGGTCAACGCGTTGCAGGTCAGCGTGCCGGTCTTGTCGCTCGCAATCAGCGAGCAGCTGCCGAGGCCCTCGACCGCCGGCAGCTGGCGCACGATCGCGCCACGGGCCGCCATGCGGCGCGCGGCGATCGCGAGCGCGATCGTGACGGCCACGGGCAGCCCTTCGGGAATCGCCGACACGGCCAGCGCGACGCCGAACGAGAACATCGTGAACGGCGACTGCCCGTGGACCAGCACGGCGAACGCGGCGACGGTCACGGCCGCGAGCACCACGACGACCGCGATCGTGCGGCTGAATCGTTCCATGCGCTCGGTGAGCGGCGGCTTGCCCGCGGCAGTCGTCGCCATCGTGCCGGCAAGCCGGCCGACCTCGGTGCGGCCGCCCGTCGCGAAGACGAGACCCTGGGCGCGCCCGCGCAGCACCGCCGTGCCGGCAAATGCGCAATTGCGCCTGTCTGCCGGGACCGCCTCGGTGGCGACGGCGACAGCGGCGTCCTTCACGGCCGGCAGCGACTCGCCCGTGAGCAATGATTCGTCGATCTCGAGGTCGCGGCTGTCGATGAGACGGGCATCCGCCGGCACGAACTGTCCGCTCGTGAGCACCACGAGATCGCCCGGCACGACCTCGGCCGCTTCGATTTCGCGCGTCACGCCGTCGCGGATCACGGTGGCCCGCACGCGCAGCAGCGACTGCAGGCCGCGACTCTGGCGCTCCGCCTGCCATTCCTGCCAGGTGCCGATCGCCGAGTTCACGAGCAACACGAACGCGATGAAGGCCGCATCGGTCAGCTGGCCCATGACGAGCGCCAGCGCGCCCGCGGCGAGCAGCACGTAGACGAGCGGGCTGCGCAACTGGTGCAGCGCGATGCGCGCCAGGCCGGGCGGGGGTGCTGCTGGCAGTTCGTTGGCGCCGTGCTGCTGCAGACGCCGGTGCGCTTCGATCACGTCCAGCCCACGCCGGGCATCGCCGCCGAGCAGCGTCACCATGCGCTCGCGCGGCACGGCATGCCACGCCACCGCCGGACCGCCGCCGGCACTCGCCGTCGTTGCTGGGGTCGTCATCGCGCGCCTCGCGCCGATTGTCCGTCCGGTCCTGGGCGCACGAATCCGAGCTACTACGTAGCGATGCAACGCCCGCCACACCCCGCTAGACTGCGCCTCCCCGCAAGGTGCCCCGATGCCCGCCAAGACCCTGAAGCCGTGCTACGACTGCGCGAAGTGTCCCGGCTATTGCTGCAGCTACGCGCGCATCGCCGTGACCGACGCCGACATCGAGCGGCTCGCGCGGCACTTCGGCATCGCCACGGCCGCCGCGCGCAGGAAGTTTACCTACCGCTACCGGACGAAGGAACTCGACGAGCAGCTGCTGCGGCACCGCAAGGACCACGTCTACACCTCGACCTGCCGGTTCTTCGACCAGCAGACGCGACGCTGCACGGTCTACGTCGCACGCCCGTCGGTGTGCCGGAAGTACCCGGAGGACAAGGTCTGCGGCTACTACCAGTTCCTGCAGTTCGAGCGGTCGCAGCAGGGCGACGACGAGTTCATCCCGTCCGCCTGAACGGCGGGTCCCGCCGTGGGTCGAGGCCGGGAGCTCAGCGGAACCGGTAGCCGACCACGAGCCCGAGCAGCAGCGAGTCCGCGGCCACCGGGCCGTGCTCCGCGCGCAGCGCCTCCGCCCTCGCGTCGAGATCGGCCCAGCGCAGGTCGGCGCTCAGCAGCACGCGTCGCGTCACGTGCAGCTCCGCACCGAGTTCCGCCGCCACCCCGAACGACGTGTGCCGGTTGCGCCGGTTGAAGAGCGTGGGCCCGGGGTCGTCGTCGCCGGCGTCGTGGAAATACTGCGCGCGATTGACACCCGCGCCGACGTATGTCCGCAGCGCCCCCTGGTCACGCATGGTGTAACGCGCCGTGACGAGTTCCGTGCCGTCTGGACGGTCTTCCTGCAGCACGACGCACAGGTCGCTGCCGGCCGGCGGCGCCGTACCGTCCACCAGACGACCGCCGGTGCGGTGGTGCAGCCAGTCCGGTGTCTCGGCGTGCGTCGCGTCGGGGATGGAGCAGGCCACCGTCAGCCCGCAGAGCAGCCCGACCGCCCACTGTCGTCGCTGTCGTTGGTCGCTCGTGGCCATGGGAGCCAACGTACTCCGGTGCGGTCGCAGCGGAGCGGAACGGCCGGGTCGATTTCTGGAACTGTGACCGCTGCCGCGCGCCGCCACGTCCGTCGCCGTGTTACGTCAAACCCCCGCCAGCCATTGCAGCAGGTCGCGCAGCACCTGCGCGCGCTCGGGCTCGTTCAGCACCTCGTGGTACAGACCGTCGTATTCGCGCACCGTGCGGTAGCGCGACTCGATCGCCTCCCAGACGGGCATCGCACCGGCGATCGGCACCAGCCGGTCGGCCGTGCCGTGCAGCACCAGAGTCGGCAGCCGCAACTGCATCGCCTGCCACTCGAACGACTCCATCGCGCGCAGCAGTTCGACGACTGTGCGGGCCGGCACGGGCCCGTGGTGCACCAGCGGATCGGCTTCGTATTCGCGCACGACCGCCGCGTCGCGACTGATGTGGCGCGGCTGCAGCTGCATCGCGCCCGCGTTCGGTGCGAACACCGACAGCGCCTGCGCGAGGAGGCGCTGCAGCGGCGGCAGCGGCTCGACGAGCCCGAGCGCCGGCGCGGACAGCACGAGACCGTGGATCGTGTCCTGCAACCGCAGCGCACTCGCGAACGCGACGGCGCCACCCATGCTGTGGCCGAGCAGCAGTACTGGCGTGTCGACGTGCTGACGCACGGTGCGCCCCGCGAACGTGCAGAAGTCGGAGACGACGTACTCGAAACGCCCGATGTTCGCGCGCTCGCCCGGCGAACGGCCGTGGCCGCGATGGTCGATGGCGTAGACGCCGTAGCGCTGCGCGACGAGGTCTGCGGCGACGCGCGCATACCGGCCCGAATGCTCGGCGAGCCCGTGCGCGACCACGATGACGGCGCGCGGCGGCCCGTCCGGGAGCCACGCCTGGCAGTGCAGGTCGAGGCCGCCGATGCCGGGGCTGGTCATCTGTCGCGTCTGCATGCCCTGCCCCGTTCAGCCGGCCACGTCGCCGTCCAGCCGGGCGACCAGCGCGTTCCAGTCGAACGTCCTGCAAGCGGGCACGTGTCGCTCCGGCCGGGCCGTGGCGCCTACCTGGCGGGCGGCGCGGGCGGCGCGTGCTCGCAGGCGTAGTCGAGCAGCTCGCCGAACACCGTGCGCTCGGGGGCATCCATCCACTTGAGGTTCCTTTCGCCGATCTTCGTCCTCTGCACCCGCGCTCCCTGCAAGGCAGGCTCGGCGTAGGCCTCCATCTCGCGATACGCGAGACGTCGCTGACTGCAATCGACGCGATACTCGTTGCGCGCCGACCGGAACGTCTTGCCCTTGTTCGCCGACGGCTGCGGCTCGACGAACTCCTGACGCGTGCGCACGCTGAGCCACGGCCCGTCCCATGCGAGCGACGCTGGCCGCACGTAGAGCTCGGTGCGCTCGCTCTTCGCCACGGACTGCCAGTCGCCAGTCGGCTCGGCACCGAAGGCGGCGGGCGCCGCAACCGTAAGCAGCCAGAACATCCCGGCCGGCAGGGGCCCGCACACGGCAGGCCGGCGGACGGTCGCTGCGGATCTGGTCATCGGTCGTCCCTCATCGCGAAAACAACAGCGTGTGCCGCACGCCCTGCGCGTCGGGCGGACCGGACAGCAGCAGACGCCCGGCCTGGAAGGTGTAGGCATTCGACCGGCCGAGGCGTTCGAGGAACTGCGCTTCCAGCTCGTTGGCCGGCGCGTCGCAGGCCTTCCTGGTCGCTGTCAGCGCGCCGATCGCGATCTTACCGGGCTTCGATTCCTCGAGCGGGCCTTCGTAGCGGTTGCAGCCGGCGAAGCCAGTAACCTTCTCGTACTGCACCAGCGCCGTCGGAGGCATCGGGCCCTCGGGCAGCGGCTGGCCGTCCATCTCGACCAGCATCCAGTCGGTTGCTGCCAGCAGGTTCACGGACAGCGAACCGACCGGCGCGTTCTCGACCTGCGCGAGCTTGCCATCCTGCCAGGCGTAGGCCTTGCGCGTGAGCTGCGTCGGGCAGCACGCCGGTTCACCCGGCGCCGCTTCGATGACGTCCATGCGAACCTGCTGACGCTCGAGCCAGGTCCGGAACACCCGCACGCGGTCGCCCACCGGGGCCGTCGCCAGCGATTGGGCCCGGCCCTCGCGCATCGCAAAGACCGCGACGTGGGTGAGCTCACCGGTGCCGCCCGTGGACGAGCTGAGCAGCGCGACCGCCTCGCCCGGCGGCCTGCCGTCGATGTCGCCGGTCATGATCGTCGGCTGCAGCAGTGTGAGCGACGGCCGTGACGCGGCCCCAGGCTGCGCGGCCGGCCCCTCGTACCTGCCATCGACGAGCGTCACCGGCTCGGTGAACGGACCGGTGACCGTCGCGGTCTGCAACTGCTCGCGCGTCGGTGTCTGCGGCACGGCAGGTGCTGCCGTGTCCGTGCCCGACGTCGCCGGCGGCTTGCCGGAGCAGCCGCCGAGCCCGCCGAAGCCCACGATCGCGGTCACCGCCACGATCCAGATGCGTCCGTTCCTGGCGTTCATGGCCGGATGGTTGCACCGAGACGGGCCGGCGTAAAGCCGCGGCTCGCGGACGGGCGTACCGGCCATGACCGTTTCCCCTGGTGCTGGTGGCAGGTGCGCGGCGGATTCTGGACGCCAGGGACGATTGTCGACGACCGGTTGCTCGAGCGACGGCGCTCGCATTCGGGCGTGGCATTCGAGGTGCTCGACTGATCGCGTCGCCGTGCGGGCGGCACGCGGGGACGGCAAGAAATCTGTCACGTGCCCCGTGCAACGCCGCTGGGTCGCCAGGCCGGGCGTTTCTGCCGCGGGCGAGGCGGTATGATCGTCGCGGGGAGCCAACGGAGACGCCGCCTTGAGCGCTCGCGAGGGGTCGCGCACGCCATTGCGCGCACGGGAACGGCACGCGGACGTGGCGACGCGGTCGCTGTCGTTTGCGGTGATCGCCTCGTCCCTGCTCGTGACGGCGGCGGCGCTGCTCGGCCTCGAGTTCCGCCAGCACGGGTTAGCCGTCGTCTGGCCGGCCGCGGGCATCGTCACCGGTCTGTTCCTGCTCACGCCCGAGCACCAGCGCTGGCCGGTCACCGGCGCCATCGCGGTCGGGCTGTTCTGCGGCAACCTGCTGGGCGGCCGGCCGCTGTCCATCAACCTCATGTTCGTCGTCGCGAACCTGGCCGAGGCATGGCTGATCGCCCTGCTGGCGTCGCGCTGGATTGGCGCGCCGGTGCAGTTGCAGACGCTGCGCCAGGTCTCGAGATTCGTCGCCGCGGTCGCGATCACCGTATCCGCGGGCGGCGCGGTCGGCGCGGCGATCATGAATTACCTGCCGGAAATCGGCACGGACTACCTCGGCAACTGGAACGCGTGGGTCCGCTCGCGTGGCATCGGCATGCTCACCGTGGCGCCGGCGGTGGTTGCGCTCGGCTCCATGCGGCGGCAGGCGCTGCAGCGCGCCTGGCGCGATGGCACATCGACGTTCGCGGCGCTGATCGGCATCGTCGTGAGCAGCTACGTGATGGTCAGCGCCGACTGGGTCCGCAACGACCTGCTCGCACTACTGCTGCTGCTCGCGCTGGTCTACCCGCTGGTGCTCTTCGTCGCCGCCCGCAGCGAGCCGGCGTGGACCCACCTTTCCTTGCTGCTGCTCACGCTGGTCGTCGTCTGGCGTATCGGCCACGGCGGCGGGATCTTCCACGGCAGCGTCGGCGTGGCGCAGGCGTTCCTGTTCGTCAGCAGCCTGTGGGCGCTGACGCTGGGCGTGGTCATGGAGCAGCAGCGGCGCACGCGGGAGCTGGCCCAGGCCAGCGAGTGCAGCATGCGCGAGGCGCTCGCCGCGGGACGTGGCTTCACGTTCGATTGGGATCCGCGCACCGATCGCGTGACGCGCGTCGACCCGCACCACATCCTCGCCCCTTTCGCCTCGGAATCCGGCGCGGCGTTCTTCGAGCGGCTGCTGCCGGCCGATCGCAACCGTCTGCGGCAGTTGATCGCGCACCTGTCGCCCACGAACCCGATGTACGAAACGACGTTCGGCGTGTGTCACCCCGACGGCCGGATCGTCTGGCTGCAGGAACGCGGCGTCGGCGAATTCGACGAGACCGGGGGACTGTGCCGTCTGCAGGGCCTCACGATGGACGTGACGGACCGGCGCGAGGCGGAGGAGGCGCTGCTCGAGGCGGACCGCAAGAAGGACCGCTTCATCGCCACGCTCGCCCACGAGCTGCGCAACCCGCTCGCGCCGATCCGCACCGCCGCCGAACTGCTGCGGGCCGCGGGCGCGGGCCCTGCGGAGATCGCCTGGTCGCGTGAAGTCATCGAGCGACAGGTCGATCACATGGCCGCGCTGCTCGACGACCTGCTCGACGTCGCCCGCATCACGTTGGGCAAGCTCGAGGTCCGCAAGCAGTGGGTAAGTCTTGATGCCATCGTCGAGGCGGCCGTGGAAGTCGCGCGACCGCTGATCGACACGCGCGCAATCCGCCTCGCGATCGACCTGCCGGTGCCGGCGCCGCAGCTCGAAGCCGACCCGCTGCGTCTCGGGCAGGTGATCTCGAACCTGCTGACGAACGCCGCGAAGTACGCCGACGCGGGCGGGCTGATCACGCTCGCCGCACGGGTGCACGACGACTCGGTCGACATCATCGTGCGCGACGACGGCATCGGCATTCCGCGCGAGGCGCTCGGCTCGATCTTTGCGATGTTCTCGCAGGTCGAGTCCGCGACCGAGCGCAGCCACGGCGGCCTGGGCATCGGCCTCGCGCTCGTGAAAGGCCTCGTCGAGCGTCACGGCGGCACCGTCAGCGCCCACAGCGACGGGCCGGGCACGGGCAGCGAATTCGTCGTGACGCTGCCCTGCATCACACCCGCGCCGGCACGAGCCGCCGCGACGGAGGAGCACCCGCCGACGGCGCACACGTCGGGCCGCCACATCCTGGTCGTCGACGACAACCGCGACGCCGCCGACAGTCTGGCGCTGCTGCTCGGGCTGGAGGGACACGAGGTGCGCGTGGCGTACGCGGGCCGTGCCGCGCTGCAGACGGCGAACGAATTCACGCCCGACGTGGCCGTCCTCGACCTCGGGCTGCCCGACATGAGCGGCTACGAAGTGGCGCGCCAGTTGCGGCAGAACCCGGCGCTGACGGGCATCACGCTCATCGCGCTGACCGGCTGGGGACAGCAGGAACATCGCCGCCGCGCCCTCGACGCCGGCTTCGACCATCACGTGACCAAGCCCGTGGACATCGTCCAGCTCGGGCGGTTGCTCGGCGGCGGCAGTCCGCGGACCGGGTGACTGCCGCGGCGCTTCGGCGGGTGTCGTCGTCACGGGTTGAAAACCCGCGCGGTTTACGGTCAGCTTGGGGACTTCATTCCAGCACCCGGAGTCTTCCGCATGCGTGCATCGCCCAGCTTGCTCGTGCTCGCCGCCGTCTCGGTCCTGTTGCCGGTCGGCGTCCTGCTCGCGGCCGACGAGGCCACCGGCAAGTCCGCCGTGGCCAGACCGGAGTCCGGGCCTGCCGCCGACGAACCGCCACTGGCCCCGGCATCGTCGGCAACCCGCCACCAGGTCACGATCGACGGCAGGACGATCCACTACACCGCGACGGCCGGCTGGTTCATCCTCAAGAACGCGGAAGACAAGCCCGCGGCACGCTTCGGGTACACCGCGTACACGCTCGACGGCGTCAAGGACCTCTCGCGACGTCCGGTCACGTTCGCGTTCAACGGCGGCCCCGGCGCGTCGTCGATCTGGCTGCACATGGGCATCATGGGGCCGCGCCGCGTCGTCGTGAACGACCCCGGCTACGCCGCGCCGCCACCGGTGCAGATCGTCGACAACGAATACTCGCCGCTCGACGTGACCGACATCGTGATGATCGATCCGGTCGGCACGGGCTTCAGCAAGCCGATCGGCGACGCGAAGCCGGCCGATTTCCACGGCGTCGACGAGGACATCCGGTCCGTCGGCCAGTTCATCAAGAAGTACGTGTCGGAGAACGGCCGCTGGGGCTCGCCGAAGTACGTGCTGGGCGAGAGCTACGGCGGCATGCGCGGCGCAGGACTGGCCTACCACCTGCAGGCCGTGCACGGCATGAACCTGAACGGGCTCGTCTGCGTCTCGCCGTTCCTCAATGCCGAGACGGGCATCGATGGCGACGAGATCGACGTCGCGCACGTCGCCTACTTCCCGACGCTGGCGGCCACGGCCTGGTACCACGGGCTGGTCGCCGACAAGCCGGCCACGGTCGGCGAATACGTGACCGGGGTCGAGCGCTTCGCGCGCGAGGAATACCTGCCCGCACTGGCGAAGGGCTACGTGATCCCCGACGCCGAGAAGCAGGCCGTGGCGGCGAAGCTCGCCCGCTACACCGGCACGACGCCCGGGTTCTGGGAGCGGGCGGACCTGCGGGTGAGCCACGTGCAGTTCCTGCAGGAACTGAAACGCGACGATCGCGTCATCGCCGGCCGCATCGACTCGCGTTATCTTGGCCCGTCGATGAACCCGCTCGCCGGGGAGATGGACTACGACCCGTTCTTTCCCGCGGTCGGCCCGGCGTTCACGGCGGCGTTCCTCGGCTACCTGCACGACGAGCTGAAATTCGGGCGCGAGGAGGAATACCGCGTCTCGGCGTTCGACATCGAGTGGAACTGGAAGCACCAGAAGCCCGGCAACAACGGCTGGATGTCGCCGGTCGCCAACACCGTGCCGGACCTCGCGATGGCGATGACCATGAACCCGGGCCTGCACGTGCTCGTGCAGCAGGGCTGGTACGACCTCGCGACGCCGGTGCTCGGCACGAAGATCGACCTCGACCACCTCGACATCACACCCGACGCGCGCCAGCGCATCCGGCTCGAGTACTACGAGGCAGGCCACATGATGTACGTGCACGGGCCGTCGATGAGGAAGTTCCGCGACGACCTGGTCGGATTCATTCGCGCCACCGACAGGCTCTGAAGTCACTCGCGATAGTGACAGCCGCGGCTCACGGGGTTCTCCCACGCCGCGAGCGTGACGATCAGCGCGACGCGCACCGCGTTGCGCAGACCGATCAGCGCGTCGGTCATGGCCGCGGCGCGGTAGAAGCGCTCGACCTCGAGCTCGAGGTTGCGCAGGTCGTTGATCGCGCGCGCCAGACGCCACCGCGTGCGCACCAGCCCGACGTAGTTCCACATGATGTGCTGGAGCGAACTCACGTCCTGCGCGATCAGCGCGGGGTCCGGCGCTTCGGTGCCGGTCGGGACCCAGGGCGGAATGTCCTCGTAGCGTGCGCCGTTGCCGGACGCCAGCCGCTCGACGATGCGATTCGCCGAGCGATGACCCCAGACCAGACCTTCGAGCAGCGACGTGCTCGCGAGCCGGTTGGCGCCGTGCAGCCCGGAGCACGCGACCTCGCCGACCGCATACAGCCGGTCGACCGTCGTCGCACCGTCCTCGTCGACCCAGACGCCACCGCACGAGTAGTGCGCAGCGGGCACCACCGGCAGCAGGTCGCGCGTGATATCGATGCCGTATTCGAGGCAGCCGCGGTACATCTCGGGAAACTCCGCGCGGATGCGCTGCGCCGGCACGTAGGAGCCAACGTCGAGGTACACGTTGGGAACGCCCCGCCGCAGCATCTCGGCGTGGATGCTGCGGGCCACGACATCGCGCGGCGCGAGGTCCTTCCACTTCACGTCGTAGCGATCCATGAACGGCACGCGCTGCTCGTCCACGAGGCGCGCGCCCGCGCCGCGCACGGCCTCGGTGATCAGGAAGCAGGGCGCGTTCGGGCGATAGAACGCCGTCGGATGGAACTGGACGTATTCGGTGTTGATGACGCGCGCGCCGGCGCGATACGCCATCGCCAGGCCATCGCCGCGCGCCCCCGCGGGATTGGTCGTGCGCAGGAAAATCTGCCCGAGCCCGCCGGTCGCCAGGATCGTGGCGCGCGCGAGCACGCGCTCGACGGAACCGCTGCGCTGGTCGAGCACGTAGGCACCCACACACGAGAGCGGCTCGTAGATGGCGCGCCGGTCGCAGCCGTGGTGCGCGGGCGTGAGCAGGTCGACGGCCGTGCGGTCCGTGAGCAGCGTCACCCGCGGATGACACCGCAGCGACTCGACGATGGCGTTTTCGATCGCCCGGCCCGTCGCATCCGTGGCGTGGACGATGCGCGCGACGGAATGTCCGCCCTCGCGCCCGAGCGCGAGCCGGCCGTCCGGCAGGCGGTCGAACGGCACGCCGAGCCGGTCGATCAGCAGCGACTGCACCAGCGGCGGCCCGAGCGTCGCGAGCGTGCGCACCGCGCCCTCGTGACACAGGCCCGCGCCCGCCTCGACGATGTCCCGGGCCAGCAGTTCCGGCGAATCCTGCTCGCCGCGGAAGATGACACCACCCTGCGCCCAGTAGGTATTCGATTCCTCGGGCCGGTCGGCGCGGGTCACGACGACGACGTTGAGACCGGCCTCGGCGAGTTCGAGCGCCGCCGTGCCGCCGCCGATGCCGCAGCCGATGACCAGGACGTCGGTCTGCAGCGGGTCGCTCAATCGATTTTCGGCCCGACGGCCAGCATGCGCTCGACGGAGCGCAGCGCGCGTACGCGGACGTCCTCCGGTATCTCGATCTGCCAGCGCATGTGCCGCAGCGAGTCGCGCGTGTGCTCGAGCGTGATCTCGCTCATGTGCGGGCAGCGGTGGCTGCAGAGCCGCAGCATCTCCTTGCCGGGGTTGGCGGCGACGATGTTGTCGCCCATGGAGCACTCCGTCAGCAGCAGGAAGCGCTTGGCCTTCGACTTCTCGACCGCCTTGATCATCGCGGTGGTGCTGCCGGAATAGTCGGCCCTGGCCACGACTTCGGGGCTGCACTCGGGATGCGCGAGGATGAATACGTCCGGGAACTGCCGCCGCACGTCGTCGACGTCCTGCGGCGTGAAGAGCTCGTGCACCTCGCAGCGGCCCTTCCAGGCGATCATCGTGTGCTCGACCGTCGTGTCGTCGGCCGCCCCGACGCCGTTCGACGACCGGGGCAGCACCGACGGCACGATCACGTGCCGTCGGGTCTCGCGGGCGACGTTGCGGGCAAGATACTCGTCCGGCAGGAAGATCACCGTGTCGGACTTCAGCGATTCGACGACCGCCGCCGCATTGCTCGACGTGCAGCAGATGTCGCACTCTGCCTTCACCTCGGCGTAGGTGTTGATGTAGGTGACGATCGGCACGCCCGGGTAGGCGGCCCGCAGCGCGCGCACGTCGGCCGCGGTGATGCTCTCCGCCAGCGAGCAGCCGCCCCGCTCGGTCGGCAGCAGTACGGTCTTGCCCGGGTTCAGGATCTTTGCCGTCTCGGCCATGAACCGCACGCCGCAGAACACGATGACCGACCTGTCGGTCTCGGCGGCGCGGCGGCTGAGTTCCAGGGAGTCGCCCTGGTAGTCCGGCACCGTGTGGAACAGCGCGGGCTCCATGTAGTTGTGACCCAGGATGACGGCGTCGCGCTCGGCCTTGAGCCGCGACACCTCGGCCGCGACTTCGGCCTTGAGCAGCAGTTCGGCGTCGGGCAGGACGTCACCGAGTTTCACCTGCAGGTTGCGGTAGATCTCTTGGGCGGTGGGCACGGACGGGTTCCGTTGCGGCAGGCTGCGCTGCCAGGAACTGGTCATTCTAGCGGAGCCGGGCCCGTATATCTCGCGCCCGCCCGGAACTGGCGGTATCTTCGGCCCGCATGCCCACACCGCCGCCACGTTCGACCCGCTGGTTCCCGCTGCTCTACCTCGCCTTCGGCGTGGCGTGGATCCTCGCCTCCGACAGCGTCATCGGCTGGCTGTTCCGCGATGCGCCGCGCCTGCTGCTGATCGTCGGGACCGTGAAGGGCTTCGCGTTCGTCGCCTTTACCTCGCTGATCCTCGCGCTCTGGTGGCGCGGCGAACAGCGTCGTCACGCGGCGCTGCTGTCGGGCGTCGAATCCCGCGCGGGGTTCGCCGCCGAACGCCTGTCGTGGATGAGCCGGTTCGCAAGCGACGCGATCCTGCTGCTCGACCCGGCCGGCCGCATCCTCGACTGCAACGAACGCGCTGTCGCGATGTACGGCCGTCCGCGCGACACGCTGCTCGACATGACGGTCGTCGACCTGTGCGCGCCGGCGGACCGTGCCGACGCCGCTGCGCCGTTCGGCCAGATACTCGCGCGCGGCAGCCTGACCTATGTAACCCGCCACGTGCGTAGCGACGGCAGCGAGCTTCCGGTCGAAATCAGCTCCTGGCGCGTCGAGTTCCAGGGCCACCACTACGTCCAGAGCATCGTGCGCGATCAGACCGAGCAGATCGCGGCGCGTCGCCGTCTCGAGCGCCAGCGCGACCTGTACGACATGCTGTCACGGTGCAGCCAGGCCGTCGCACGCCATCCGGACCGCCAGCGGCTGTACGAGGAGATCGTGTCGCTCGCGGTGCAGCACGGCCATTTCCTCTTCGCCTGGTTCGCGGAACCCGGCCCGGACGGTACAGTCCGCGAGGCCGCGCGTTATGGCGCCGACGTCGGCTATCTCGACGTGATCGAGGTTTCGACGCTCGCAGACCATCCGGGCGGCCGCGGTCCGGTCGGCCGCACGCTGCGCGAGGCGCGCACGGTGCTGGTCAACGACTTCCCGAACGACCCGAGTGCCGAGCACTGGCGCGAGCACGCGCGACGGGCCGGCATCGGCGCCTGCGCCAGCGTGCCCGTGCACATGCGCGACACCGTCGTCGGCGCGCTGGCCGTCTATTCGACGGAGCGCAACTTCTTCGACCCGCAGATCGTTGCCACGCTCGAGGAAATCGCCGAGGAGGTCGGGTTCGGTCTCGAGGCGCGCGAGGTGCGCAAGGAACTCGACGAGAGCCGCAACCTGCTGCAGACGGTGATCGACGCGAGCGCGACGCCGATCTACGCCGTCGACGCCGAGGGCGGCGTGCTGATGGTCAACACGGCCGGGGCCCGCATCGCCGGGCGGCCGCGCGAGCAGCTCATCGGACGTTCGCGTGCCGAAGTCTGGCCGGCCGGGCTGGCCGCGGCCCACCGTGAGTCCGACGCCAGGGTGTTCGGCTCCGGCGAGACCCTGTTCGTCCAGGAATCGATCGGCGGTGGCGCCGACGAAAGGGTCTTTCTCGCCGTGAAGTTCCCGCTGCGCGATCTGCAGGGCCGGGTGTACGCGGTGGGCGGGGTTTCGACCGAGATCACCGATCTGCGTCGCGCGCAGCGCGAGGCCACCGAAGCGAACACCCGTCTCGAGCAGACGGTGGCGCTGCGCACACAGGAGCTCACCGTCGCACGCGACCGCGCCGAGCAGGCCGATCGCGCCAAGACAGCGTTCCTGTCGACGATCTCGCACGAGCTGCGCACGCCGCTCAACTCGATCATCGGCTTCACGGACATCGTGCTGCAGGAACTGTCCGGCCCGCTGAACGACGACCAGCGCAAGCAGCTCGCGATCGTGCACGAATCCGCCAGGCTGCTGCTCGACCTCATCAACGAGATGCTCGACCTGTCGCGCATCGAGGCCGGCCGGCTGCAGTTGAACGTCGAGCCGTTCGACCTGCGCGACCTGCTCGAGCGGCGCGTGCAGGCGCTGAAGCCGCAGTCCGACGCGAAGGGGCTGACGCTCGACTGCCGCATCGACCCCTGCGTCGGCATCATCCGCAGCGACGCGCGACGCGTCGCGCAGATCATCACGAACCTCGTGTCCAACGCCGTCAAGTTCACGGCGATCGGCGGTGTCACGCTGACGGCGCGGGCATCCGGGCCGGCCGTGACGATCGAGGTGCGCGACACCGGCCCGGGCATCCCCGCCGGGGACATGGCCAACCTGTTCCGGCCTTTCATGCAGGGCGCCGATGCCCAGCGCCGGCATCGCGAAGGCACGGGTCTCGGCCTGGTCATCTCCCGCCACCTCGCGCGCGCGCTCGGCGGCGACATCGAGGCGACGAGCGAGCCCGGCCAGGGCTCGGCATTCGTGGTGACGCTGCCGGCCGCGAGTCCGCCGGAGCCGCTGCCGCCGCGGGACACCGGGCTGTACCGCAAGCTCACCTCGCTGCCGTGACGGGCGGCCGGGCTTGGCAAGCGGCGCGGCAGACCCTACTCTCTGCGGCCTTTTTTTGCTCGGAGGCGTGACCCGCCCATGCGCCAGCAAGACGGATCCCGCCATACCGGCCCCCTGCCTGCGCTGATCTTCAGCTCGCGCTGGCTGCAGCTGCCCCTCTACCTGGGCCTGATCGTCGCGCAGGGCGTCTACGTCTTCCTGTTCCTCAAGGAACTCTGGCACCTCATCCACGAAGCGCCCTCGCTCACCGAGCAGACGATCATGCTGATCGTGCTCGGGTTGATCGACGTGGTCATGATCTCGAACCTGCTCGTGATGGTGATCGTCGGCGGCTACGAGACCTTCGTGTCGCGGCTGAACCTCGAGGGCCACCCGGACCAGCCCGAGTGGCTGAGTCACGTCAACGCGAGCGTGCTCAAGGTCAAGCTGGCCATGGCCATCATCGGCATCAGCTCGATCCACCTGCTCAAGACGTTCATCGAGGCGGGCATGCTCGGCGGCCTGCCGCTCTGCGGAACGACCGCCGCGCTCGATGCCAAGGTCGCGCTCGAGACGGCCGGCTCACTCGCGCGCGGCTGCACCACGGTCACGCCGACGGGCGTCATGTGGCAGACGATCATCCACAGCGTGTTCATCCTGTCGGCGCTCGGCATCGCCTGGACCGACCGGATCATGAGCGCCGGCCCCAGGACCGCCGCGGCGCATCGCTGAACCGCCGCCTCGTCGCGGTGCCGACACGCGCCGGCTCAGCCGAGCCGGCCGCAGCCGGAGAACTTCTCGATGACGCGGGCGAGTTCCGCCTCGTCGAGCAGCCGCGGCTCGATGCCTGCCGCACGCAGCGCGAGGTACTGGCCGGCCAGGTTCTCCACCTCGGTGGCCACGGCCTCGGCGACCTTCAGCGACGGCCCGGCCGCGACGACGCCGTGATTCGCCAGCAGCGTCGCGCGCCGGCGCTCGAGCCCGCGCACGGCGCACTCGGCGAGTTCCTGTGTGCCAAACGTCGCGTACCTCATGCAGGGCACGGCGCCGCCGGCCAGCGCGATCATGTAGTGGAACGGCGGAATGCCGAGCCCGGCGCAGGCGAGCGCCGTGGCCTTCGGGCTGTGCGTGTGGACGATGGCGCCGACGTCGGATCGTGCGGCGTAGATCGCCGCGTGCATGCGCCATTCGGAGGACGGGCGGGCACCCGTGCCGTGCCCGGGCTCGCCACGCAGCGGCACGTACACGACCGTGTCCGCGGTCAGTTCGCGATACGGAATGCCGGCAGGCGTGATGAGGAACCCCGCGCCGTCGCGACACGAGACGTTGCCGGACTTGTTCGGGACGAGCCCCGCCGCGTCGAGCGACTGCCCGATGCGGACGATTTCCTCGCGCAGGGCCGCGGCCGGCAGGCTCATGCCCGCGTCCGCTCTGGATAGAGCTGCAGCAGGCCCTCACGGCTCGCGCGCGCGACGCCACGTTCGGTGACCAGGCCCGTGACCAGCCGCGCCGGCGTCACGTCGAAGCCCGGATTGCCGACCGTGCTGCCGGGCGCGACGACCTGGACTTCCACCAGCCGCCCGTCGTCGGCGCGACCGCGCACGTGCGTGACCTCGCGCGTCGACCGCTCCTCGATCGGGATCGAGCCGACGCCGTCGCCCAGTGTCCAGTCGATCGTCGACGACGGCAGCGCGACGTAGAACGGCACGTCGTTGTCATGCGCGGCGAGCGCCTTGAGATAGGTTCCGATCTTGTTGGCCACGTCACCGGTGGCGGTCGTACGATCGCTGCCGACGAGACAGACGTCGACGCGGCCGTGCTGCATCAGGTGGCCACCGGCGTTGTCGGCAACGACCGTGTGCGGCACGCCGTGCGCGCCCAGCTCGAACGCCGTGAGCAGCGCACCCTGCCCGCGCGGTCGCGTCTCGTCGACGTAGACGTGCACGGCGACGCCGGCATCGTGCGCCGCATACACCGGCGCGAGCGCGGTGCCCCAGTCGACGCAGGCCAGCCAGCCGGCGTTGCAATGCGTGAGCACGTGGACGGGCTCGCCGCCGTCCTTGCGCACGGCGATCGCGCGCAGGAGGTCGAGCCCATGCCGTCCGATGCGGCGACAGGCTTCCACGTCCGCGTCTGCCATCGCCGCCGCTTCCGCGTAGGCGCGCTCGACGCGCCGGCCCGGCGGCAGCGGCCGCAGGACGGCGTCCATGCGCTGCAGCGCCCAGCGCAGGTTGACCGCCGTGGGCCGCGTCGCACCGAGCATACCGATGGCCGCGTGCAGGCTCGCGTCATCCGGTGCGGCACGCAGCGCCAGCGCGACACCGTACGCAGCGGTCACGCCGATCAGCGGCGCACCACGCACGACCATGTCGCGGATCGCCGCGGCCGCATCGTCCACGGTCTTCAGCGTGACGAGTTCGAACTCGAAGGGCAGCCGGGTCTGGTCGATGACCGCGACGTCGCCCGTCGCGTCGACGACAGCGATCGTGCGCCAGGGCCGACCGTGGATACGCATCGTGAACCGCGTCAGCCGGCGCGCAGCACGCGCCCCGCGACCGCGTCGAGCCGGGCGACGAGCGCCGGGTCGCGCGCTTCCGGCGCCGTCAGGATCGCGGCGTCGAGCGCACGGTCCGAGCCGGCGGGGCAAGGTGGATGCTCGGTCGGGAATTCCCGCGCGAGACGTGCGAACAGGCGCCGCGCCCTGTCGGCGTTGTCGTGCATGACCCGGAGCAGGCTCGCCACGTCGACGGGCCCGTGCGTCTCGTGCCAGCAGTCGTAGTCGGTCACCATGGCGACGACGGCGTAGGTGATCTCGGCCTCGCGTGCGAGCTTCGCCTCGGGCATCGACGTCATGTGGATGAGGTCGTAGCCCAGCGCCTTGTACGTCAGCGACTCCGCCAGGGTCGAGAACTGCGGGCCCTCCATGCAGACGGCCGTTCCACCGCGCTGGCAGGCGATGCCCTCCGCCTCGGCCGCGCGCGCGATCAGCGCCTGCAGCGCCGGGCCGACCGGATGAGCGAACGAGACGTGCGCGACGCAGCCCCGGCCGAAAAAGGAGCTTTCGCGCCGGCAGGTGCGGTCGACGAAGTCGTCCACGAGCACGAACGTGCCGGGGCTCAGCTCCTCGCGGAACGAGCCACAGGCCGAGAACGACACGAGGTCGGTGACGCCGAGGCGCTTCATGGCGTCGATGTTGGCGCGATAGTTGATCTCGCCCGGCGGAATGCGGTGACCGCGGCCGTGCCGCGGCAGGAACACCACCGGCGTGCTGCCGACCCGCCCCGTGTGCAGCAGGTCGGAAGGCTCGCCCCACGGCGTGTGGACACGGCGCTCGACGACGTCTTCGAGCCCGGGCAGGTCGTAGAGACCCGAGCCACCGATGATGCCGAGGACTGCTGCCGTCATGCGGAGATCCTATCGGAAACAGGGAACATTCACCTGTATCCTCAACTCAGCCCGTGCGCGACGCGACTGCGGTTCTCCTGCGTCTTGAACGCGTGGAACCGCGGCAGGAACTTGTCCCAGTCGATGATGTGGGCGTCGAGCTCCGGCCCGTCGATGCAGGCGTGCTTGCGCACGAGCCTGCCGTCGATCGTGACGGGGACCATGCACGCGCCGCACATGCCGGTTGCATCGACCATGATCGAATTGAGGCTCGCGACCGTCCTGACGCCGTACGGGCGCGTGAGCTCGCTCACGGCGCGCATCATGAGCGGCGGACCGATCGCGACGACCTCGACGATCCGTCGTCCCCTGCTGCGCTGGCCGTCCCGCAGCATCGCCTCGAGCGGCGTGGTGACGAAGCCCTGCACGCCGAGCGTGCCGTCGTTGGACGCGTAGACCACGTCGAGCTGGTCGCCATACTCCTGCTGCAGCCGGCCGATGCGCTCGTCCGCGCCGGTCCAGAACTGTACCCCGGCGGTGCGGAACCCGGCGATCAGGGTGACGTGGTTGCCGCGTCGCAGGTGCTCGCGCGCGATCGGGTACACCGGCGGCAGGCCGACGCCGCCCGCCGTAAAGACAACCGTCTCGTCGAGCGCGTACTCGTGGATCACGCTCGGCCGGCCGAGCGGCCCGGCGACGCCCGCGAACGAATCCCCGACCGCCATGCGGTTCATCAACGTCGAACTCGTGCCGACGCCCTGGATGACCAGGTCGATCGTGCCCCGCGCGGCATCCCAGTCCGCGAGCGTGAGCGGGATCAGCTCGCCGTCGCCCCACGCGAGCACGCGCACGAACTGCCCGGCGCGTGCCGCCTGCGCGACGAGCGGTGCGCGGACCTCGAACTCGACGATGCCGCCGGTGAGTTCCGTCCGGCTGACGATCGTCGGCGTGGCCTGGCCGAGTTCGGTGTAGCGGGCCGCGGTCGCGACACGTTCGCGGACCTCGTCGGCATCGAACGGAATGTCGCCCACGATCTCGCGCGCGGCGGCCTGGCCGTCACCCGCGGCGCGAATGGCCGTCGAACCGCCGCGCGCGGCGTCACCGCCCGAGAGCACGTCCGGAATCGAAGTCCGCTGCGAGCCCGGCTGGTCGAGCGCGATCGTGCCCCACTTCGTCGTCCTCAGCCCGGGCTCGGCGTCCGCCATGATCGGGTTCGCCGTGTTGCCGAGTGCCATGATGACCAGGTCGACCGGCACGCGCTCCTGTCGGCCGGTCTTGACCGGGCTGCGACGGCCCGACGGGTCGGGCGGACCGAGTTCGTTGACGTCGAGCACGGCGTGAGTGACGAAATGCGTCGCGTCGTCGCCGACGAACTCGGCCGGTGCGCGCAACTCGCGCACCTTGATGCCCTCCTCCAGCGCGTGGTGCAGTTCCTCGACGCGCGCCGGCATCTCGCGGATCGTGCGCCGGTAGACGATCGTGACGTTCGCGCCGAGGCGCCGCGCCGTGCGCGCCGCATCCATGGCCGTGTTGCCGCCGCCGATGATGAACACTTCCCGGCCGCGCGTGTCCGGCAGCGGCGTCTCGTACCTGTCGTCGATCGCGCGCATCAGGTTGACGCGCGTCAGGAACTCGTTGGCCGACATGACGCCGAGCAGGTGCTCGCCCGGCACGTTCATGAACGTCGGCAGGCCCGCGCCCGTGCCGACGAAGATCTTCCAGAACCCCGCGGCCTTGAGGTCGTCGAGTGTCGCCGTCTTGCCGACGACGAAGTTGCGCACGAAGCGACCGCCGAGCAGCGTGATCTTGCTCACGACGTCGTCGATCAGGTCGTTCGGCAGGCGGAACTCGGGGATGCCGTAGCGCAGCACGCCGCCGAGTTCGTGGAATGCCTCGAACACGGTCACCGGGAAGCCCTCGGCCGCAAGCAGATAGGCATTGATCAGGCCCGAGGGGCCCGAGCCCACGACGGCGATCGGTGGCTTTGCGGCGCGGGCCCATGGGCTCACGACGCCTGCGAACCGCCCCGGCACGTCGGGGTGCACGAGCTTGTCGTGCTGCGGCAGGAACCACTCGAGCTGGCCGATCTCGATCGGCCGGCGCGTGTGCGTGCAGACGCCCTGGCACTGCAGTTCCTGCGGACAGACCCGACCCGTCACGTTCGGCAGCGGATTGCAGCTTTCGATGAGTTCGAGCGCCTGTCGGAACTTGCCCTGGCCGAGCAGGTCGAGCATTTCCGGGATGTGGATCTTGACCGGGCATCCGCCCTTCGGCTCCTTTCGATTGGCGAGCAGCACACCGATCTCGCAGGGCCGGTCCTGGCACTGCTTGTCGCGCAGCACCTCGAGCCAGACGAACAGCTCGACCTCGCGGGCACTGTAGCCGAGGTTCATGTAGCCGAGGTAGCCCTGGTTCACGAGTTCGAAGTCGTGCGCGCGCTGCTCCGGCGGCCGTATGTACGGCGGTATGCAGGTTTCGCCGGGCCAGCCCTGCGACAGCCCGCGGAACATCGGGTAGCGGTCGGCGAGGTGCGCGTCGAGCCCGGCGACGAACCTGCGCTTGAACTTGAGCGGCATGAACCAGAGGAAGCGCAACAGCACCGTGCTCATGTCGTCGTTGCGCAGCAGCAGGTTCCACAGCACCCTGGTGAACGCCGCGCCGAGTTCCGGCTGCTGGAACTCCCAGGCGATCGCCTGTACGCCATCGGCGACGAACACGCTGCGCAGCGAGCGTGGATCGCTCAGCAGGTGACGCCGCAGCAGTGCGAGCTGCTGCAGGAACACGGCGTCCTCGTCGCCTTCGGCCACATCGAACCCGTCACGCGGACGTGGGCCATCCATTGCGCGCACGTCCTGCAGCGGAGAGTCCCGGCCCGGCAGAGCGCCCGTCACTGCAGGATCTCCGAATCGCAGTTCGCGGCGACCCGGTCGACGCGGGCGATCAGTTCCGGCGTGATCTCGATGCGCTCCAGGATGCCGGCAATCATGTGGCCCACCTCGGTGGGCACGCCGTCGATCACGATCGTCGTCTTTTCAAAGAGCTCGGGCACCTGCTGGTAGCACGTCTTGCAGTTGACGCATTTCGGCACGTCCTCCTCGCGGATGATCTTGAGGCCCGCAGCCGTGGCATCCGCGGCCGGCGCGCCCGCGGCAGCAAGAGGTGCCCCGGACCCCGCCGCTGCCGGCGCCGACGCGCCGCCGAAGGGCGCAAGCGCCGCCGACAGGGCCCCTGGCGGCGCCTTCGACGCAGACGCGAGCTCGCTCATCGCACGCGCGATCGAGTCGAGCGACGACTCGCGCGCAGCGACGGACTCCTGGTAGCGCCGCTGCAGCGCCTGCAGTTCGCCGTGATGGTCGGCATCGAGCTTTTCGACGTGACGGCCGGCGAGGTATTGCAGCGTGCGCCAGTAGCGACGCCGCTCCTCGACGAGGTGGACGATCGCGCCCGAGACCTCGAGCCGCTCCAGTGCACCCGCGGCATCGGTCGACCAGATGAACGGCACCTTGTCGACCCGTGCGGCCACGGGCAGGTCGACGTATTCGTGGACCGGCATGGCCTTCGCGGCCGACCCGGCCGCCAGCGGTCGGAACTGCTTCTTGAACCGCGTCTCCTCGCGGGCGAAGTCCGCCGGCGTAAGCGGCACTTCGAGCAACTTCACCTCGCCCTGCTCGCGGTAGCTCAGCGTCGTCGTCGCCCAGTCGCGGTCGAGATGCGGGTTGCCGTCCAGCGAGAAGCGGTCGTGCAGCGTCGAGCCGCGACGCGGGTCGTGCACGAACACCGGGTTCATGCGGCTCTCGACGGCGAGACGCGACCGGCGGCTCGCTGCCGCATCGGCGATGCCATGCTCCGCCTGGCACGGCGTGTAGATGTCGAGCAGCGCGGGCGACGCCGAATAATTCAGGTACTCCATCACGTTGCCGAGAAAATGCCCCTGCAGCGCGGTCGACGTCTGCACGACGAATACGTGCGGGTGGAACGCGGCGATCAGCCCGAGTTCCTTGCGGTCTTCCTGCTTGCCGGCGTGGACCGTGCCGAAGCGCGTCAGGTCCGAGTCCTGGCCGGTCAGGCTCGCCGTCGAGGTCTGCCCGCCCGTGTTGGAGTACGCGCCCGTGTTCAGCACCATGACCTTGATCGGTGTGCTGGTCGTCAGCAGCCGCGACAGCGCGCCGAAGCCGATGTCGTAGGTGGCGCCGTCGCCGCCAAAGCTGAACGCCGTAGGCAGCAAGGCCAGTTCCTGCGGCGTGAACTGATCCCAGCCGAACATGCGGAAGTAGCCGTCGTGGATCGCCGGCTGGTACGCGTCCTCGCATTCGAGCTGCGCGACGCGCAGCGCCTTGACGTCGTCGATGGCATTGGCCGTGAGGCCTTCGAACAGCCCCTTCGCCAGCGCGGGCGTGTCCTGGAACAGGCTGTTGACCCACGGATCGGTGTACGGGTTGAACGGGAACGTCGACGCATAGACGCTGCTGCAGCCGGTGGCGTTGGCGATCACCGCCGCCGCGGGGCCGTTGCCCGTGGGCCCGCTCTCGAGCAGGTACAGTCGCCGCTCGAGCGTGACGAGCGTGCGGTCGATGCGTTCGCGCCGCGCCGCGTCGTCCTGCACTTCGGTGCGCTTCGCCGCGAGTCCGGCGATCAGGCGTTCGAGCTGGACGAGGTGGTCCTTGCGGCGCCGCGCGTGGATTGCGTGGTTCATCGAGGTGACGAGCCGGATCGCCGTGACCTCGCCGCAGCCGCGGCAGGCGCCGTGTCCACCGGTCGTCGCGTAGTAGTTCGCGCGGTCGAGCATCATGCGCTTGATGTCGCCACCCGGCTGCACGGCCTCCTGCACGAAGCGCGCGGGCGTGTTGGCCGTGTGGCCGAGGAACTCGAAGCGTTCCTGCAGCGCGTCGAGCAGCGGCTCGTCCTGCACGCGCGCTTGCAGCGCGCCAGGGCCGCACACGTCGATGCATTCGAGGCAGCCGCTGCACTTCCAGGGATCGATGGCGACGGAATACAAGCCGCCGCTGCCGGGCCGCTCCTTCTCCGGAGCATCGAAGAAGGGTCTGGTGCGCGCCACGGGGAAGATCCGCAGGGTGTCCGCCAGCCGCGCGACGTTGCGCCGGGTCGAGGCCGTGGTCCCGTCCAGACCTGCGGCGGCGGCAGCGACGACCTCGTGGAACGGCGGGCTCTCCCTGGTCGCGAGGTATCGCGATCGCACGGATTCCGTCAGCGGATGAACCTGCGCGAGCAGATCCGCCTGCTGCGTCTCCGGCAACGCGAGCGACGCGATACCCGTCTGCAGCAGGTCGTGGATGTCGTGCACGGTGTTCGGGATGGCCGCGTCCGGACAGACGAGCGTGCACTCCATGCAGCCCGTGCAGCGGTCGGCGATGAACTGCGGCACGTCGCGGCGGAACAGCCCCTTGTCCTTCCACGCCGCGGTGCCCGCGGGCATGAACATGCCGGTGCCCGGCAGGACCGGCGCCTCGGCCACGGTGCCCTCGCGGAACGGTGCCGCGATCATCTGCTCGTAGTACTCGCGGTCGAAGAACCCGCCGTCGGGCGTGGCGCCGCCGACGGGACACAGGTTCGCCGAGATGGCGACGCTGCGCTTCGTCTTGACGAGCGGCTGCTCGTCGACGGCAACGAACTCCGGCGCGTCGTAGTCGACGCGCTGTGTCGCCTCGAGGCCTTCCTTCATGACGGCGAGGTTGCCCTCGACGACCGCGCCGCCCTTGGCGCCGAACTTCTTCGAGATCTGGCTGCGGATCTTGGCGAGCAGCGCCTCCTTCGACGCGCCCGCCGTGATGCGCTCGACGTGCCCGCAGACGGCGCCGATGAACGCGATGCCCATCATGCGGGTCTGCAGCTCGGGCGTCGGCGCGTGACGCTTCGCGACCGCGAAGCCGTCGAGGATGAAGAACTGGATCTTCCGCGACCGCAGGGTGCGGCGCGCCTGCCCGGGCAGCTCGCGCCACACTTCGAGCGGCGACCGGCTCGACTGCAGGATGAAGGTGCCGCCGGCGACGAGGCCGCGCAACGGGTTCGTGTGGCCGAACACGCGGTGGTCGGGCGAGATCACGATCTCGACGTCCTCGAGCTCGGCATTGGTGAGTTTGACCGGCTCCGGACTCAGCGTGATGTAGTAGTTGGTCGGCGCGCCGCTTTTCTCCGAGCCGTACTTCGGCGCGGCTTTCGAATGCATGCCGAGCACGCCGGCCAGGATGTCGGTGATCAGCTTGCCGGTCGCGATCGTGCCGTAGCCGCCGATCGAGTGAAAACGCACGCGGAACGCGTCCGGCGGCAGCAGCACCGGATTGGGTTCGGTCTCGAGCGCCATCGACTCGGTTTCGGGATACGCGGCCTTCAGGCGCGCCTGCAGCGCCGCGAGCGCCGGCGACGGGTTGCGCGCGAAGAACTGGCTGCCCAGATACACGAACGGCACGTTGCGCGTCTCCATGTTGCGGAACGCCGCCACGAGATGACGCGGTTGCAGATCGTGCGCGCCCAGACCGAAAATCGCCGTCGTGAGCTTCGGCAGGCGCTGCAGCGGCGGGATGCCCGGATGGCGGACGTCGCCGCCGGCGTTCTCGAGACCCTTGAACAGCGCCTGCGTGACAAGGCCGGTGAGCGCCGTGTTCTCCGAGCGCTCGAGCACCGTGACGGCGCGCTTGCCCGCCAGCGCCCGCACGAGTTCCGCCTCGGGGAACGGCTGCAGCAGCTTCACGGAGACGACGCCGACCTTCTGGCCCTGCCCGCGCAGGTACGTCGCCACGGCCTCCGCGTCGTCGGTTACCGAGCCGAGCCCGACGACCACGCACTCGGCGTCGTCGCACTGGCAGGTCTGCACCGGCTGGTAGCGCCGCCCGGTCAGCGCCTCGTAGTCCTGCATGGCCTCACGCACGAAGTGCGGCACCTCGGCGGCGAAATGCGTGCGGTGGTCGACGGACCCGGCCTGGAAGTCCGGCTGGTTCTGCACGCCACCCGTGAGGCCTGGATTGTCGACGTCGACGAGGGCCGGCACGCGCTGCCGCGTGCCCTTCGCGTGGGCATTGAGCCACTGGCGCCGCCATGGGCCCTGCAGCTCCGCCGGCACCCAGCGCAGCGTCCCGGCCAGATGCTCGCCGGCGTCGTCCGCCTCGATCGCGTCGCCGTTCGCGTCGAGATGGCCATGCAAGGCGTCGAGCGCGGACGGCAGGAAGTCGTTGCGTCGCCGCGCGAGCCAGGCGCGGAGCTGGTAGACACGCCCCTTGGCGCCGAACAGGATCTCCTGCGCGACAGTCGGCGCCGGGATGCGCCCGGCCGGGTCGCCGAGGAACTCCCGCAGCAGTTCGGGCTCCGGCATGAGCACTTCGCTCATCATGTGGCTCGTGGCGAAGCCGTCCATCGCGTTCGCGACGGGAATCAGCGACATCGCGCTGACCTTGTAGGCGATCGCGGCCAGGTCCGCCGCTTCCTGCGGATTGGAGCCGAACAGGATCGTGTAGCCGGACTGCAGCAGCGCGTAGACGTCGTCGTGCCCCGCCATGACGTTGAGCGAATGGCGCGAGACCACGCGCGCCGCCACCTGCAGCACGAACCCGCCGACCTTCTTGCCGACGGTGACATAGTGCGATTCGAGACCGTAGAGGATGCCCTGGCTCGAGGAGGCGTTCGAGATGTACTTGCCGCCGGTCAGCGCCGCGCCGAGCGCGCCGCTCTGCGCCGAATGCTCACCCTCCGGCTCGAAGAAGAACGGGTGCTTGCCCCAGACGTTGCAGCCGCCGCCGGCCCGGAACGCCTCGTAGAGCTCGGAGATCTCGGTGGACGGGGTGATGGGGTAGCCGATCACGCCGCCACAGACGTGGCTCATGACTTCGGCCACCGCTCCGTTGCCATGGATGACGGTGGGGAGGCCGGGAAACTTCGGGGTCATTCGCGCATTCCGGGGGCAGACTGAATCACCCTGCAACCTGCCCCCGACGCGGGTCGTTCGCAATCGGGGAGACTACGGGCAATCATCTCGCCTGCAGAGCCAATCGAGAACTATTCTCGTCTGGCGAAGAACGAACAGGTTCTGAGGCTCACGTGTTGAGCCTGTGTGCGTCGACCATCGCGCGAAAGCGGCGGCAGAAATGACAAGGGCCGGCATGGCCGGCCCCCGGATTTGGTGCATCTTTCTGCTTGTTAACGGAAAGAGCGCATTTCCTGACATGCTGTCCGTCGCCTTGCGCCAACCCGACCGCAGCGCCCCGATGCCGACTCTCAAGATCATCTGCACGTTTCAGCTGAAACGTCTCACGCTGCGGCAGCGAACGCGACGGGTGGCAGGTCGACCAGCGCGAAGCCGCGGCATCGCCCCCGGCTTGATGCTCGCGTCCACGCTCGGACCGTGGATCGGACTCGACTGCGCCGCGGCGACGCCCGGCGCCGAGGCACCTGCGGAACCCCTGCGAGTGACCGTGGAACGCGAAGGCCCGCTGCTGCAGGTTCGCGCCGAGTTCACCGCCGACGCCCCGGCCCAGCTCTGCTACGCGACGCTCGCCGATTTCGACCGCCTGGAGGAATTCGTGCCGAGCCTCGAGTCGAGCGACGTCGTGAGCGAACCCGGCGAGCCGATCCTCTTGCACCAGGTCGGCGATGCGAGCGTGGCTTTCTTCCACGTCACGCTCGACGTGACGCTCGCCGTCAGCGAGCAGCCGCCCGTCCGCATCGAGTTCCGTCGCATCGACGGCAACCTGCGGCAGATGCAGGGCAGCTGGACCGTGCACGGCGACGCGTCGCGCTGCCACGTCAGCTATCGCGCCGGGATCGAACCCGGCTTCTGGGTGCCGCCGCTCGTGGGCCCCGCGCTGATGCGCCGGCAGGTCGCGCAGCAGCTCGAGGGCGTGCGCGCGGAGATTGAGCGACGGCGCGACTGCCAGGCGGCCCCGCCCGCAGGAAGCACCGGGCGGAACCCATCCTGCGACACCGACGCCGCAGGACTGACTCGGCCGGCGCGTTCAGGACATGCGACTGCTTCCGCCACGCCTGGCGAAGTTGCGCCCCGCGCCGCCGCGGCGTAGGTTGCCGCAATCCGCCTGTCCGGAGCAGCAGCAGCAGATGACGCGCGCAACGGTCGTGGCCTCCGGCCTGTATTTCGGCGAAGGCCCGCGCTGGCGCGCCGGCCGCCTCTGGTTCAGCGATTTCTACGCGCACGCCGTCAAGTCGCTGGACACGTCGGGTGTCGTGCGGACCGAACTCGAGATCGACGACCAGCCGAGCGGTCTGGGCTGGCTGCCGGACGGCCGCCTGCTGGTCGTCGCGATGCGCGAGCGTCGCGTCCTGCGCGTGGACCCGGACGGCGTGCGCGTCCACGCCGATCTCGCGGACGTCGCCGTGCATCTCGCCAACGACATGGTCGTCGACACGCGGGGGCGCGCCTACGTGGGCAACTTCGGCTTCGACCTCGACCGCGAACTGCACGCGCGCGGTGTCGAATCCGTACTGGCCGATCACCCGCGGGCGACACTCGCGCGCGTCGACCCGGACGGCCGTGTGCACGTCGCCGCCGACGGGCTCGACTTTCCGAACGGCGCGGTCATCACGCCCGACGGCCGCACGCTGATCGTGGCGGAGACGCTTGGCCTGCGGCTCACCGCATTCGACGTCGCCGCCGACGGCTCGCTGGCCAACCGTCGCGTCTGGGCGCCTGTCGGCCAGCGCGCTCCCGACGGCATCTGCCTCGACGCCAACGGTCACGTCTGGATCGCCAACGCGATCGCGCCCGAGTGCGTGCTCGTCGCGCCAGGCGGCGAAGTCGTGGCGACCGTCGAGACAGACCAGCCGTGCTTCGCCTGCATGCTCGGCGGCGAGGACCGGCGCACGCTCCATGCGCTGACCGCGCCGACGTCCGTTGGCGCCATCGCTGCCGCCGCACCGCAGGGCAGCATCGTCAGCGCGCGCGTCGTCACGCCGGGCGCCGGCCTGCCTTGAGCCGCAAGCTGCTCGTCGTCCACCACACCCTGACCGGCGGCACGCGCCAGATGGTCGAAGCGGCCGTGCGCGGGGCCGCGACCGAGCCCGACGTCGAACTCACGTCGCTGCGCGCCGCGCAGGCCACGCCGGCAGACGTGCTCGGGGCCGACGCCTACCTGTTCGCGACACCCGAGAACCTCGCGTCGATGAGCGGCATGATGAAGGACTTCTTCGACCGTACCTACTACGCCGCGCTGGAGCGCATCGAGGGCCGGCCCTACGCGGCCATGATCTGCGCGGGCAGCGACGGCCAGGGCGCGGCACGGCAACTCGAGCGCATCGCGCTGGGATGGCGACTGCGGCCGATCGCACCGACGCTGATCGTGATCACGCACGCCCAGACGCCCGCGGCGATCCTGCGCGACAAGACGATTGGCCCGCAGGACCTGCAGCGCTGCGAGGAACTCGGCGCCGCGCTGGCCACGGGCCTGGCGCTCGGCGTGTTCTGACCCGACGCCACATGGTCGCGCGCACGCTCGACGCGTTTGCCTCGCCGCTCGCCGTCGCCGCGGCGTGGCTGGTGCTCGGTGCATGGACCGCCTCGGGCTGGTGGGTCGACGGCACACCCGTAAGCGTCGCGGCGTCCGGCGAGTCGGCCCGGTTGCCGTGCCTCTCCTACGCGCCGTCCCGGCAGGAGGGCCACGCGCGCGACCGGCTCACCGTCGAACAGGTGCGACGCGACCTGACGCTGCTCGCGCGACGCACGAACTGCGTGCGCACCTACACCGTCTCGGAAGGCTACGACCGCGTTCCGGAGGTGGCGCGCGAACTCGGCATGCGGGTGCTGCTCGGGCTCTGGATCGGCCGCGACGCCACGCACAACGAACTGGAACTGGCGACGGGCATCCGGCTCGCCCGCGAGCACCGCGACGTCGTCCGTGCCGTGATCGTCGGCAACGAGGTGCTGCTGCGGCACGAACAGACCGCGCCGCAACTCGCCTCGATGCTGCGGCGCGTGTCCGCGGCCACCGGGCTGCCCGTGACGTATGCGGACGTCTGGGGCTACTGGATCCGGCATCCCGAACTCGCGCGTGAGGTCTCCTTCGTCACGGTCCACATCCTGCCCTACTGGGACGATGACCCCGTCGCAATCGACGACGTGATTCCGTACGTGGATCGCCTGTACACGAAGCTGCAACGGACGTTTCCGGGTTCGACGCTGTTCGTCGGCGAGACCGGATGGCCGACGGCGGGACGTCCGCGCGGACCGGTCACGACCGGTCGTGTCGAGCAGGCACGGTTCCTCGCGGGCTTCGCCGGGCTCGCGCGTCGACGCGGCTTCGACTACAACGTGATCGAAGCGTTCGACCAGCCATGGAAGATCGCTCACGAAGGCACCGTTGGCGGGCATTGGGGCTTGTACGACGCGGGTGGACAGCCGAAGGCCACGGGCGGCACGGTCGTGGAGGACGCGCGCGGCCGCCCGATCGCGCTCGCGGCGCTGCTGGCCGGAGTGGTGGCCGCGCTCGGTACCACGCGGTCGTCCCGGCGTTCGCGGCCGCTTGCGATCGTACACGCGCCCGGCCTGGAAGCGGTCGGCGCCGGCTGGTCGGCGGTCGCGCGGCTCGGTCTCGGCGCATTCGCCGTCGCCGTCGCGGCACGACAGTGGCGTTACCTCGTCGATGGCAACGTGACGGCCGTGGACTGGATCGCGACACTGACCGTCGTCGCGTTCGGCTGGCTCGCCCTCGCATGGGCGTTCGCGGCTCGCACCAGCGGCCACGCGCGGGCTGACGCGCGCTCCGCCATCCCACGCGTCGTCGAACTGGGACTGCTCGCCGGCGCGGCCTACGTGTGCCTCGGCCTCGTCTTCGCCGGCCGACATCGCGACTTTCCGGTCTGGCTGTTCCTGCCCGGCGTCATGGCCCTGACCTGGGTTGCGTTCGCGGACGTTCGTGCGCGCGGTGACGACCTGCGCACCCGCAGCGCGAACGAGGAAGCGACGCTGGCCACGTGGCTCGTGCTCGCCGGCATGGCGATTCCGCTGCTCGAGGGCTGCGCCAACGCGCGCTCGATCGGCTGGGGCTCAGTGTGCGTGTTGCTCGGCTTCGCCGTGTGGCTGCCATTGGCCGCGCAGGTGCGCAAGGACGAGCACCGCGACGACGACGCCGGCACCGGACCACGTGAAGTCATAGAGCACCATGCCGAACGTGCCGACGACGAGGGCGGCGCATGCGGGCCAGGACCTGCGCCACCACGCGGCTGACGCGGCGAGCGCGAGACTCGCGTAGCCGTAGATGCCGTGCACGAACGCCCGGATGAACGCCATGCGCACCGCACACCACCACGCGGGGTCGGCGACGTCACAGGCCGGCCCGAGATCGTCACGTTCGATCAGGCCATGGCGAACAGCCGTCGCGAGCCCGAACGCCAGCGCGACGGTCGCGCAGGTCACGAGCAGGCTGCGCGCGAGCGGTGCGGGAATCGGCGCCTTCATGGGCACAGTCTAGCCTGACGCGTGCGCGTTTCGCCGGGTGGCGGTATTGCGACTCGCAGGGACTGACGGTGCCGGTGTTGCGGTTCCATCGGCAACTCGAAGGCTGAAGATGCCGAAGATGGGCCAAAGGTCCCGGTGTTACGATTCCGGCAACTCGCGCCAGTCAGGCCGCGACCAGGCGCATGAAGCGCTCGCACGCGATGCTTGCCGAAACCGTGACACCGGCACCAGTTACCACCTGTTACCCTGTCGCCCTGTGACCTCGCCCGAGCGAAACACCGTGCTGCATAGCTGGTGCGCCCAGTCGCAATGGGACGCACCGACGGTCACGGGCGGCTCGGGCGCCTGGCTGCACCTGGAGGACGGCCGCCGCGTGCTCGACATGAGCAGCCTCGCCGAGTGCAGCAATCTCGGTCACCAGCATCCCCGCGTGGTCGCCGCGGTCCGCGCCCAGGCCGAGCGGCTCTGTTTCGTGACCAACGCCTGGGGTGCCCGTCCACGCGCGGAACTCGCCGAGCGCCTGCTCGGGCTCTCCGGCTTCGAGGGAGGCCGCGTGTTCTTCACGCTGGGCGGCGCCGACGCGAACGAGCACGCGGTGAAGATCGTGCGGCAGGCCATGGGCAAGCCACACGGTATCGTCATCGCGCGCGATCGCTCGTATCACGGCGCCACCCACCTCGCGATGGCGCTCTCGGGCGACGCGCGCACGCGAGCGATGGTCGACCCGGCGGCCCTGCATGTGAGCCACGTGCCGTCGCCGTACGCGTACCGCTGCCCGTTCGGCAGCCAGAGCGCCGACGAGTGCGGGGAACTCGCTGCCGGCGCGGTCGCCGACCGCATCGAGGCGCTCGGCGCCGGGAACGTCGCAGCCGTGATCCTGGAGCCCAATGCCGGGTCGAACGGCATCGTCGCGCCCGACAGCTACTGGCCGACGGTGCGCAGGCACACGCGACGTCACGGTGTCCCGCTGATCGCCGACGAGGTCATGAGCGGCTTCGGCCGCTGCGGCGAGTGGTTCGCGTGGCAGCGTCACGGCGAAGGGGGCCGGCCCGACGTCATCACGCTGGCCAAGGGCCTCACGGGCGGCATGATGCCTCTCGGTGCCGTCATTCTGTCGTCGAAGCTGGCGCGTGCGCTCGACGACCAGGTGCTCGGCACGGGGCTGACCTACTGCGGCCATCCGCTCGCCTGCGCCGCGGGCGTCGCCGCCGTCGACGCGTATCGCGACGAGAAACTGATCGAACGCTCGCGCCGTCTCGGCGCCACACTGCTCGCCCGGCTGCAGCGACTCGCCGCCCGGCACGAGGTCATCGGCGACGTGCGTGGTGGACACGGACTGTTCGCGGTGCTGGAACTCGTCCGCGATCGCACCACACGGGAGCCACTCGCGCCGTGGCCGCAGACGCCGCCCGCCCTGGGTGCACTGCTGCAGGAAGCGCTCGCGTGCGGCGTATCCTTCGGCTCGCGCGGCAACCTGCTGCTGATCGCGCCACCGCTGGTCATCGACGAGTCGGACCTCGAGCACGCCGTTTCACTGCTCGACGGACTGCTGGCGCGGCACGGCCACGAGACCCACCACGGACGCACGGCCCCATGAGCTTCCGGCTGACTTACGCGACCATGTTCGACGCGCCGGCCGAAATGCACGAGCGGTTCGAGGCCGCGCTGCAGAAGGTGCAGGCGAGGCTTGGCGGCAGGCACGACCTGTTCATCGACGGCAGCGATGTCGCGGCGGCTCGCGGCGCGATGCACGTCAGCCCGATCGATCGCGACATCGGCCTCGGCGAGTTTGCGCTCGCGGGCACCGCGGATGTCGACCTTGCGATGCACGCCGCACAACAGGCGTTCCCGGCGTGGCGGCGCACGCCGGTGGCCGAGCGCGTGGCCTTGTTGCGGCAGGTGGCGGACCTCATGGAGCGGCGCGTCTACGAGATCGCCGCCGCACTCGCGCTCGAGGTCGGCAAGAACCGCATGGAAGCGCTCGGCGAGGCCCAGGAAAGCGTCGACTTCTTCCGCCACTACGCGGACGACTTCGAGCGGCAGGCAGGCTACGAGCACGCGCTGCCCGACGATCCACTGCCGGACTGCGTCTCGCACAACCGCAGCGTGATGCGCCCGCACGGCGTCTGGATCGTCATTGCGCCGTTCAATTTCCCGCTGGCGCTCGCCGCCGGCCCCGTGGCGGCGGCCCTCGTGACGGGCAACACGGTCGTCCTCAAGGGTTCCACGGACACGCCCTGGGCCGGTCGCCTGCTCGCCGACTGCATTCGGGACGCGGCGTTGCCGCCCGGCGTCTTCAACTACCTCTCCGGCTCGGGCAGCGACGTCGGCGCAGCGCTGACGGCGCACCCGGCGACAGCGGGCGTCACGTTCACCGGGTCCGTCGGCGTCGGCATGCGGCTCGTGCGGCAGATGGCGACGGGCGCCTGGCCGCGGCCCTGCATCGCCGAGATGGGCGGCAAGAACCCCTGCATCGTCACGGCGCGCGCGAACCTCGACGATGCGGCGGCCGGCATCGTGCGCTCGGCCTACGGCATGGGCGGTCAGAAGTGCTCGGCGCTGTCGCGGCTGTATGTCGACGATGCCGTGGCCGACGAACTCGTCACGCGTCTGTGCGCACAGGTCGAGGCGATCCGCATCGGCGACCCCTGCCGGCGCGAGAACTGGCTCGGTCCCGTCATCAACGAACGCGCCGCCGCGAGCCACGCACGCTACGTGCGCGAGCTCGAGCAGGCCGGCGCGGTCCTGCTCGCGCAGGCCGGCGAGCCGCAGGGCGTCGATGTCGCGCGCGGCCACTACGTACGGCCGGTGCTGTTCGAGGCAGCGCCGGGGCACCCGCTATGGCGTCACGAGATGTTCGTGCCCGTGCTGCTGCTGCAGCGCGTGCCGGGCCGCGACGAAGCGATGCGTCTGGCCAACGACACGACGCTGGGCCTGACGGCTGGCTTCTACGGCGCCGCCGACGAAGTGCCCTGGTTCCACGAGCACATCGAGGCCGGCGTCACCTACGCGAACCGCCGTCAGGGCGCCACGACGGGCGCCTGGCCGGGCTACCAGCCGTTCGGCGGCTGGAAGGGCTCGGGATCGACTGGCAAAGCCATCGCGTCGTTCTATTATCTGGCGCAGTACCTGCGCGAACAGTCCCGTACGGTGGTCGAGTCGTGAACGCCGCCGCGAAGAATCGGTACCGGGTACCGATTTGAACCATCCGGTACCGGGTACCGATTCATCCTGGAGGAGCCCGCCGTGTCGAACCCGCACATCAGGACCGAACTCCCCGGCCCCAGGGCCCGCGCGATGCTCGAGCGCGACAAGCCCGTCTCCTCCCCTTCCTATCCGCGTGACTATCCCTTCGTGATGTCGCACGGCCGCGGCACCGAGGTCTGGGACGTCGACGGCAACCGCTTCCTCGACTTCATGGCGGGCATCGCGGTCTGCTCGACCGGGCACGCGCACCCGCAGGTCGTCGACGCCGTCAAGACCGCGGCAGACAGGTTCCTGCACATCTCGAGCGACTACTGGCACGAGAACATGACCACGCTGACCGAACGTCTCGCGCAGCACGCACCGATGGGCGAGCCGGTCATGAGTTTCCTGTGCCAGTCGGGCACGGAGGCCGTCGAAGGCGCGATCAAGCTCGCGCGCTACGTCACGGGGCGGCCACGCTACCTCGGCTTCCTCGGCAGCTTCCACGGCCGCACCATGGGCTCGCTCGCGTTCACGTCGAGCAAGTACACGCAGCAGAAGGGCTTCGCGCCGACGATGCCCGGCGTCACGCACGTACCCTACCCCAACGTCTACCGTCCGCTCTTCGCGGGCGCCGACCAGGGCAAGGCCGTGCTCGACTACGTCCGCATGCTGTTCGAGCGCAACGTGCCGGCGTCCGAGGTCGCGGCGATCCTCGTCGAGCCGGTCCAGGGCGAAGGCGGCTACCTCGTACCGCCGGCGGGCTTCCTGGCCGGCCTGCGCCGCCTCTGCGACGAGCACGGCATCCTGCTGATCTTCGACGAGGTGCAGTCGGGCGTTGGGCGCACGGGCCGGATGTGGGCGTGCCAGCACTGGGACGTGCAGCCCGACATCCTGACCAGCGCCAAAGGTCTCGGCTCCGGCCTGCCGATCGGCGCGTTCATCGCGAAGCAGAAGATCATGGCGCAGTGGCCGCGCGGCGCGCACGGCAACACCTACGGCGGCAACCCGCTCTCCTGTGCGGCCGCGATCGCGACGCTCGACCTCGTGTCCTCGCAGTACGCCGCGAACGCGGCGAAGGTCGGCGAACACTTCATGGGCCGGCTGCGCGAACTGCAGCGCGATTATCCCTGCATCGGCGAGGTGCGCGGCCGCGGCCTGATGATCGGCATGGAACTGATCGAGCCGGGCGACGAGCGGACGCCGGCCCGCGGTCTCATCGAGCGGCTGGTCACGCGTGCCTTCCACAACGGCCTGCTGCTGCTCTCCTGCGGCGTGAGCACGCTGCGCTTCATGCCGCCGCTCTGCGTGACCGCCGCCGAGGTCGACGAGGCGATGGTGCTGCTGCGCCGCGCACTCGACGAGGCACTGCAGGCCCCCGTGCGCAAGAGCTGATTCCGTCGCTTCACCGCCGGCCGTCCAGGTTACGGACGACTTCACCGGGCGCACGACCTGGCACGCCCACGGGGCACGAGCGAGGGCACATGCAGCAGGACAAGGAACTCGGCTTCTGGATGTGCACGGCGCTCGTCGTCGGCAACACGATCGGCATCGGCATCTTCGTGCTGCCGGCGTCGCTCGCGCCGTATGGCTTCAACGCGCTCGTGGGCTGGGCGATCACCGTCGTCGGCATGACCTTGCTCGCGCGCGTCTTCGCCCGGCTCGCGCGGCAGTTCCCCGCGGCCGACGGACCGCAGGTGTACATCGAGCAGACCTCGGGCAGTCTCGCCGCGTTCGTGTCGATCTGGTGCTACTGGATGTCGGTGTTCATCAGCAATGCCGCCATCGCCATCGGCGTCGTGGGCTACCTCGCCAAGGTCGTGCCGCCGCTCGCGGGCGTGTCGCCGGCCGCGCAGGCCGTGCTGCTGCTCTGGCTGTTCATCGGCGTCAACCTGCTCGGCGTGCGCACCGGCGGCGGTGTGCAGGTCGTCACGACGGTGCTGAAGCTGCTGCCGATGCTGTTCGTCGTCGCGCTGGGCGCGTGGCTGCTGCTCGCCGAGCCCGCGGTGTACACGCGACATCTGCCGTCCACGCCCGTGACGTTCGAAGGCATCCTCGCCGCCTCGACGATCGCGCTGTTCGCGATGCTCGGCATCGAATCCGCCGCCGTGCCGGCCGGCCGCGTGCGCGACCCGCAGCGGACCATCCCGCGCGCCACCCTGGTCGGCACGGTGCTCACGGCCGGCATCTGCATCATCGTCTCGACCATGGCGCTGCTGTTGCTGCCGCAGGACCAGCTCGCGCAGTCGTCGGCGCCCTTCGCCGATCTGCTCGCCGCGTTCGTCGGCAGCAATCCCGGCCGCTGGCTGTCGTTGTTCGTCGTCGTGAGCGGCCTGGGCTGCCTGAATGGCTGGACGCTCATCGTCGGCGAGCTGACGGCCTCGCTCTGCCGACACGGTTACCTGCCCGCCCTCTTCGAGCGCGTCAATGGCCGGGGCGCGCCCGCCGTCGCACTGGTCGCCACGGGCCTGCTCGCCACCGCCATGGTGCTCATGAACTACAGCAAGTCGCTGGTCGAAGGCTTCACGTTCCTGACGCAAGTCGTCACGGCCGCGAATCTGCCGCTCTATTTCTTCTGCGCCGTCGCGCTCGTCGTGCTGGCGCGGCGCGGCGCGCGGCGACCGCCTGCGTCCATGTTCGTGCTCGGCGTGCTGGGCACGGCCTATTCCGTCTTTGCGTTCGTCGGGGTCGGGCGCGAGCCGTTCCTGTGGGCGCTCGTGCTCGGAGCCGCGTCGCTGCCGGTGTATGCCTGCGTGCGACGGCGCAAGCCGGCCGTGGTGGCCTGAGCGCCCGCGAAGGAGGTTCGTGATGCCGAGCGTCCGCGTCCCGTCGCGCTTTCTGGCCGGCACGGCCGGCCTGGGTGTTGCGCTCCTCTCGTGTGGCGTGGCCGCCGACCCGGCGGCGCCAGCGTCATCGTCGCGACCGGCCGTCGCCGCACCGATGTCGGACTACACAGCCGACGGACGCCTGCCACTCGCCTCGCTGCAACGGGCGTTCGATCTGCTCGCGACGCCGCATGGCTGGCTGCGCGAGACTGTCCATGTCTATCCAGACGACGCCTCGCTCGCGATCAGCGCCTGGCGCACGCCACAGCGTGGCGAAGCGTTGTGGCTGCTCGCTGGCATCCACGGCGAGGAACCCGCCGGGCCGAACGCGATCGCGCGGCGCCTCGACGCGGTCGTGAGCCTCGCCAGGACCGGCGTGCCGGTCGTCGTCGTACCACTCTGCAATCCGCGCGCCTATCGCCACAACTGGCGCTATCCGAACACGGCCGAACGCGACTGGCGCAAGGGCGGCTACAGCGTGGGCGACGCCGAGTATCTGCTGCCGGATCTGCAGACGGGTAAGACGCCGCGTGCCGCGGCTCCGGCGGGTCCCGAGGCACAGGCGCTGACGCAATACGTCCTGCGGCTGGCGCAAGACTACCCGCCGCGTCTGGTGCTGGACCTGCACGAGGACGAGTTGTCGCGCGACGGCGGCTACATCTACTCGCAGGGCCGGCAGGCCGAGGCGAATCCGGTGGGCGCCGAGATCGTGCGGCTGCTGCAGGCGACGGGGATTCCGTTGCGCACGTCGGGCCAGACGCGGTTCGGCGAGCCCATCGTCGACGGTGTCATCAGCCGCGATGACCACGGCGGGCCGATCCGCGACGGCTCGATCGACGAACTGCTCGCGGCGACGGTGGTGTTCATGGACCATGCAGCGACGCGAGGTCCGTCGGCAGGCACCGTGATCGTCGTCGAGACGCCGGCGTTCGAGGGCTCGCAGTTCGAGCGACGCGTGGCAGCGCATGCCGCGGTCGTCGAACGCGTCGCCGCGCTCTGGCAACTCGCCGGCAAGCCCAACCTCAAACCCGGCGTCGTGCCCGACCTCACCAGCTCGCCCGCTTTCTGAGACCCCCTCAGGCCGGACCGCGTTGCAATTTCCCGACGGCCGTCACGGTTGCCGGACGCCCGGGTAGGGCTTCATGTCTCCCGGACCATGGGGGGCGCTGCGAGGCATGCGCGCGATAGACGTCACGGTGCCGCAGGGGCAGGAAACGACAGCAGGCGGGACGATGCGAGAGCCCTTCGGCGCGGACTGGACGGGCCGCGTCGCCGTGTCGCTGCTCGCGTTCGTCGTCGTCGCGATCCTGCTGATGCTGCTCGATCGGGGCCAGTCGCGCGGCCTGGAACTCTTCAACCTCTACTCCGACTCGGTCGCGAGCATCGGCTGCGCGCTGCTGGCCGCGGCCGCGGCCCTGGGCTCGCCCGACCCGGCGGGCCGCCGGACCTGGTGGCTGCTCACCGCCGCTCTGGTCTCCTACAGCACCGGCAACCTGCTGCACGCCACCTACTGGCTGTTCGGCGTCGACCCTTTCCCATCGGTCGGCGACATCTTCTTCCTCGGCTTCTACCCGCTCGTGTTCGCGGCCGCGCTGACGGTGATCCGCGCGGCCGCCGTTCGCGTCCAATGGGCACGTCTCGCGCTCGACGCGACGATCCTGCTGCTCGGCTTCGGCGCGTTCTTCTGGTACTGCGTGATCGCCCCGACGGCCGCGGCGCAGCACGACCCCAACGTGCTCAAGTACGTGCTCGCGCAGAGCTACGTCGGCCTGAACTGCATCACGCTGCTCGCCTGCGCCGTGCTGCTCATGCACTCGACCGAAGGCCCGCTGCGGCGGCGCACGCTGGCGCTGCTCACGCTCGGCTTTTCCTCGATGTCGATCGCCGACATCGTCTGGGCGATGTCGAAGGTCCTGGGCACCTACTTTACCGGCGGCGTCTCGGACGTCCTCTATCTCTCCTGCTACGTCTGGCTCGCCGCGGCTGCGCGCGAACACCTGCGGCTCGCGCCCGCGAGGGCCCGCGAGCCGAGCCCGCTCGGCAGGACGCTGGTGGGCGGCTTGCCGTACATCGCGATGATGACGTCGTTCGTCGTGCTCGTGTACGTCGAGAGCAGCGCGGTGAGCAGTCCCGTGAACACGATGACGGTGATCATCTTCGTGCTCACTTCGCTGGTCATGCTGCGACAGGGCGTGCTCTCGCGCGACGAGGCCGTGGCCCGCGCGCGCCGGGCAGCGGGGATCGTCGAGGCACGCTACGGCTCGCTGATCCGCAATGCCTCGGACGTCATCATGATCGTCGACGGCGACGGGCAGGTGCGCTTCGCCTCCCCGGCGGCCGAGCGCATCTTCGCGCTGCATCCCGACGCGATCGCCGGCCGCAACCTGCTCGACCTCTGGACCGACGGCGAACGCGAGCGGCTCGCCGCCTTCATCGGCGAAGTGGGTGCGGCACAGCCGGGTCGCGTCGTCGGGCCCATCGAGGTGACCGTCGAAACCGGCGAGCGGCGCTGCACGCTGGAGACCGTCGGCAGCAACCTGACGGACGATCCGGCGGTGACGGGCCTGTCGCTGAATTTCCGCGACGTGAGCGAGCGCAAGACGCTGGAGGAGCAGTTGCGCAAGCTCGCGTTCCACGACCCGCTGACGCTGCTCGCCAACCGCAGCCTGTTCTGGAACCGCGTCGAGCACGCGCTGACGCTGTCGCAGCAGTCGCAGCAGCGCATCGCCGTGATGTTCCTGGACCTCGACAACTTCAAGATCGTCAACGACTCGCGCGGACACGACACGGGCGATCGACTGCTGCAGGCCGCCGCGCAACGGCTGGTGAAGGCCACGCGGCCGTCGGACACCGTCGCGCGCCTCGGCGGCGACGAGTTCGCGATCCTGCTCGAGGGCATCCGCGAGGAGCGCGACGTCGAGCGCATCGTGGCGCCGATCTCCGCGGCGTTCACCGGGCCCCTGCTCGTCGACGGACGCGAGATCGACGCCTCCGTCAGCATCGGGGTGGCCTGCTCGCAGCCGGGCGACGACGCGGAGCAGCTGCTGCGCAACGCGGACATTGCGATGTACAACGCGAAGACCGCGGGCAAGGCGCGCTTCGTGCTGTTCCAGCCGCAGATGCAGGAGCGGCTCCACGACCGCCTGCGGCTCGAGCAGGACATCGACCTCGCCTTCGCGCGCAACGAGTTTTTCCTGGAGTTCCAGCCGGTCGTCGACCTGACGCGGCGCGAGCTGCTCGGCGTCGAAGCGCTGGTGCGATGGAACCACCCGCAGCGCGGCCTCGTGATGCCGGGCGGCTTCATTTCGATCGCCGAGGAGTCGGGGCGGATCGTCGAGCTCGAGCGTCGCGTCCTCGTCGAAGCCTGCAGCCAGGTGCGCGCGTTCAGCGAGTCCGTGGTGGCCGGTCACGACCTGCGCGTCGCGGTCAACATCTCGGGCCGGCACCTGCAGCACGGCGACCTCGTCGCGGACGTCCGGCACGCGCTGCAGGTCTCCGGCCTCCCGCCTGCGAACCTGCTGATCGAGCTGACGGAGAGCACGATCATGCAGAACACCGAGGTCAACCTCGAACGGTTCCGCGAATTGAAGGCTCTCGGCGTGGGGCTCGCGATCGACGATTTCGGCATGGGGTATTCGTCGCTCTCGTACCTGCACCGCTTCCCGATCGACATCCTGAAGATCGACCGCGCCTTCGTCAGCCGCCTGACCGAACAGGACGGCGGCCCCGAGCTCGCGCGTGCCGTGGTCATGCTCGGCACGACGCTCGGCCTCGAAACCATCGCGGAAGGCATCGAGAACGAAGGTCAGGTGGCGACGCTCCTCGACCTCGGCTGCGTCGCGGGCCAGGGCTTCCTCTTCGCCCGCGCCGGCTCGCTCGAGGACCTCTCGCGGACGACCTATATGGCCCGGCGCGTCCGGCTCCGGGCCGAGCGCTCGATCCATACCGACCTCACCGCGACGGGCCGCTTCCGCAAGGCGGAACTCTGGGCGGAAACGTCGGCGACGGCCTGATCACCCTCACCCTGAACCGCGGCAACGAAGCGGCGCCCACCGCCAGGTTCACTCACTTGCGCCCGAGCCTCGCGGCCTGCGACAGCGTCAGGGCCGCGAGCCCGGAAATGCGGAAATTGAACATGTGCCGGGGCCAGAACAGCTCGCGCTTGTCGCAGACCGTGGAGATGCTGAATCGTCCGATCTCGCCCTCGAGGTCCGCGGGCACGGGTGCGCCGGATTCGATCGCCCGGTCCAGCCGCACCCGCAGTTGCCGCGCGTCGGCGATCCGTCGCGCCATGGCCTTCGCTTCGCGTCGCGAAATGCGTTGGTGCCGGGCCTTGGCAGCATTGAGTCGCTCCGCCGCGTCGTAGGTGGCGTCGACGAGTTCGCGACGCGTCATCCACCGCGTCTCGTAATTGAGCATGCGCTCCCAGCTCGGCTGCACGAGCAGTTGCCGGTGCTCCTCCAGCGTCCGCGCAAACAGCCGGTAACCGAACCGCTCCGGTTCCTCGAACGCGCGGCTGCCCGGGTCGAGAAACGGACCCATCGGCGAGATGAAGCACGCGAGCCGGCGGTCGAACGTCGCGAAGAGCCGCTCGCAGTACGCGACCGTCGCCATGACCGACTCGCGGCTCTGCCCCGGCAGACCGATCATGAAAAAGACGTCGATGCGGCGGCAGTCGTGACGCAGGGCCTCGGCAAACACGCCTTCCATGCGTTCGTTGTCGTACGGCGGCTCGCCGTCCTGTGCCTGACGCAGCCCTGCATCGTGGCTGTCGGGGCTGATTTCCATGCTCCAGCGCGCCACGCGCCGGCCGATGTCGCGGATGAACGCCTCCGACGGCAGGTCGAGGAACTCGAACACGATCTCGTTGGGCAGCCGCGCGCGCTGCAGTCGTTCGAGCAACTCCCGCGCGGCATCGGACCCCGCCTGCAGCACGTCGCCCACGAGGTAGATCGGCGCCCGCGAGATGCGCGCGATCGCGGCCATGTTGGCGACGAGACTCGCCGGAGAGCGGAACACGGGCCCGCGTCGCTGCATCAGCGTCGTGCAGGTGGTGCGCGACGCACCGCAGGTGACGCAGTCGTGCGAGCAGCCCTTGACCGTCAGTACCGCGGTCATCGGGTTGCGCAGCCAGCGGTTCAGCGGCAGCGTGCTCGCGAGGTCGCGATGACGCAGCACCATCCGCGCGACGAGTTCGGGCCGCAGGTCGACGTAGTCGAGCGTGTCGGGCACGAACGTGTGGGGGTTCACGCGGACGTCGTCACCCTGCTTCCAGGTCAGGTTCGGCACGTCGGCCGGCAACTGCCCGTGACGCAGCGCGAGCAGCAACTGGTGCAGCGGCGCCTCGGTGCTGTCGCCGCGCAGGACGAAATCCACGCAAGGACGACGGATCAGTTCCTCGTGATAGCAGCTCGCCGACAGCCCGCCCATGATCACGGGTACGCCGGGCAACTGCTCCTTGCAGATCCTCGCCACCTCGAGCGCGCCGTGCGCGTGCGGCAACCAGTGCAGGTCGATGCCGATGACCCGCGGCCGCTGCCTCCCGATGAACCGCGGCACGTCGAACCGCGCGTCCTGCATCATGCGCAGCGCCAGGTTGACGATGCGTACGTCGAGCCCGCGCTCGTCGAGGTAACTCGCGATCGTGAGGAAGCCGAGCGGATACATCTCGAACACCGTAGACGACGGCACCATGTCGCTGACCGGCCCGTACAGGATCGCGCGGCGACGGAAGTCATAGACGCTCGGTGCGTGCAGCAGCAGCAGGTCCGTGGCCGCCGCCGGACGCGCGTCACGCATGATCGGACGCCACCAGACGCGCCGGGTACAGTCGCCCCCCCACCGCCCGCAGTCGCTCCGGCCCGCGCACCTCCTCCGGAAACAGCGGGATCTCGACGATCGGCAGGTGGCCGAAGGTCGCACGCAGGTGCTGCAGGTGCTCTTGCTGCTGCCGTCTCTTCTGTTGCAGGAACGGCGAGTCCGGATCCTGCACGACGTTGTTGACGACCAGCCGGTCGATCCGCAGGGCGTGGCGCGCCAGCTCACGCACGACGCCGTCGAGCTGGCGGAGACTCAGCGTTTCCGGGATCACGACCATCGAGAACGCAACGTCGCGGCGCAGGAACTGCATGCAGTCCGTGGCGAGCTGCCGCCACCGCGCGATGATGGTCATGACCGGCTCCTTGCGCTCGCCCGAAGTCCGCAGGTGCGAGTAGATCCGCGGTGCCGTCCGCAGGTGCTCCTCGAGCATCGCGGGCATGCCGAGCAGGGCCAGCGTCTGCCCGAGCGGTGCCGTGTCCCAGACGACGTTGCGGTAGCGCGTGCCGCCGGCCGCGAGCCGGCGGATATGGTCGACCATGAACTCCTCGTTGAGCCCGGGCAGCACCGAGGTCATGAACTGGACGAACGTCGCGTAATCCACGTCGACGAAGCTCGAGAACACGCCGTAGACCTCGCGGCCGAACTTCTCGTCCCACATCGCACGCACGTCGTCGAGCCCGAACTCGGTCAGGTAGAGACCCGGCAGGACCTCGCGGTCGCGGTGCAGGCCTTCGATGCCGAAGATGTGCGACAGCGATGGCGTCGGATCCGTGGAGATGACGAGACTCGGCTGGCCGAGCTCCGCCAGCCGCAGCGCGGTCGCGGCCGAGCACGTGGTCTTGCCCACGCCGCCCTTGCCGAGGAAGACGTGGACGCGTGTCTCCGCGTGCGCCGCGTCGCGAATGGAGTCGTCCGCCATGGAGGCTTCGCCCCGCCGTACTGCACCGATTCACGGGTCAGCCGCAGCATGCCACCAGGACGAGGCGCACGGGAGCGCCCGTGCATCAGGATCTGTGCGCGGTTCGCTGCCAGTTACACGGATGGCCACGCCATGATGCGGGTCAGGCCGCCTTGGCCCAAAGCTGTGTCTCCAGCCAGTGGCGGATACGCCTGGCGTCGGCGATGCGCGTGAGCTTGCCGTACGAATTGAGCAGCACGATGACGATCTGCCGTCCGTCGATGACCGTCTGCATGACCAGACAGCGGCCGGCCTCGGCGATGTAGCCGGTCTTCTGGACCTCGACCTGCCAGTCTGCCTTGTCGACCAGCGCATTCGTGTTGCGGAACTGCACGACCTGCCGACCGATGACGACCGTGTGCTCGGCGTCCGTCGAGTACTCGCGGATGGTGGCGTTGCCGCCGGCCGCGAGCACGAGTCTGGCGAGGTCGCGCGGACTCGCGACGTTGAACTCCGACAGCCCGGTCGGCTCGATGAAATGCGTCGACGTCATGCCGAGCGCGAGCGCCGTGGCATTCATGGCGCGCACGCACGCCGCGAGGCCCTCCGGGTAGTTCCGGCACAGCGCATGGGCCGCGCGGTTGTCGGACGACATCAGCGCGAGATGCAGGAGGTCCGACCGCGCGAGACGCGTGCCCTGGGCCAGACGCGAGCTGGAGCCCGCGGTGCCGCGCACGTCGGCAGCCGTGATCGGCAGCGTTTCGTCCATCGGCTGACCGGCTTCGAGCACGACCAGCGCCGTCATCAGCTTGGTGATGGAGGCGATCGGGACCGCGGTGTGCTCGCGCCGCGAGGCAAGTACCGACGCATCGGACCGGTCGATGATGTAGTAGGCCTGCGAGCGCACGTCGGGCCGGACTGGTGGCGGTGCCGACGAGGCGGCCGCGGCCGCGGCCGACGCGGCGAACGCGAGCAGACCCTGCAGAGCCAACGCGAAAACGACGCCCTTCCCACGCGAGTTCATGTCGACTCCCGCACGTCCGTCGAGATCCCCGGAACGGCTCCGCGCGACCATGATGGCGCAGGGCCGAGCACGGACGCAGCGTAGACGCTGGCGGTCGGACGTGGGTGTGACACGGACCGCAGAATCGTCCAAGGCGGTGGCATCAGCGGAAGATGCTCGATACCACGGCCTGCCAGAGCGTCTCGCGCGATTGCTCGACGTCCTGTGCCTGGAGGTCGACCTCGACGAGCTTCAGGCCGTCCGCGTCGAGGCCGGACGGCAGCGCCTCCACGGCTTTTCGGTCGTCGCCGTGCAGGAAGCCGACGACGAGTTCGGTGTCGCCGACGTTCTGCCCGAGAAAGGTGCCGCGGTCGATGAAGTCCGCGAGGTACAGGACGCGCTCGTACCCGAGTTCACGTTCGAGCGTCCGGCGCACCCGCGTGAGGAGCCGGTGGCCCGCGACGCCGCCTGCGGACGCGATGACGACGGCACGGTCCGCGCGCAGGGCCTCGGCCGTGTCCCAGAACTCGGCGACGCCGCGCTGCGACGCGTGCTTGGCGGCATGCAGGCTGCGGGCGACGACGAAGTACGACATGGCCGCCTTGAATGGCAGCGTCATGTCGAGCACGACGGTCAGGTAGCTCACACTGAGGTAGGTGATGGCCAGCAGGCTCGCCTGCGCCATGGCGAAGGCGGTGTCGACCAGGCCCTGGTCGACCTGCGCGACGAAGGCCCACGCCAGCAGCCCGACCAGCACGACCGCGAGCGCCACGTGCACGACCGGCGGGATCTGCCGCAGGCCCGTGCCGTGCAACGCGTCGTCGAGCGCGGTCGCGACGATGTCGTTGTCATCGGTCGCGATCGAAGCCGAGGTCGCCCTGGTGACCGAGATGCCCGGGGCGCTCGCGCCGAGCACGACGTACTTGCCGGCGAACACACCTGCGCCCAGCTCACGCCGTCCCTTCATGCCGGAGTACAGGTCGGCGAAAGAGACCCGCTCGTACCCGCCCCGTTTGTTGCGCCAGTTCAGACGCGGCAAGGTCTCCTGTCCGGCGCGTGGCGGCTCGACGCCCGCCGCAACCAGCATCGCCGCGACGGCCGATGGCAGCACGTGACGCTGCGTCGCCAGCCAGTATTCGTAGGAGCGCACAATGCCGTCATCGTCCTGCAACAGGTTCGCCGCGCCGAGATGGCGCTGCATTTCGGCAAACGGGGGTACGATCGCCGCGACCGGATCCGGCCCGGGCGCCGCATCGTCGAGCGGCCGCGCCAGAGGCAGTCGCGAGGCGTCGAGCTGGCTGTGCCGGTCGTTGGCCGGTGGCAGGCGCACGAACGAGAACACGACGAATGGATAGCTTTCCGCCACCTCCCGCAACGCGCGATCGGCGTCGGGGTGCGCCGGGTCCGGCTCCGAAAACAGGACGTTGACGAACAACGCCTTCGGCCGCGCCTCGGCGATCGTGGCGATGGCTTCAGCGAGCACGTCGCGCGGCCAGGGCCATCGACCCTGTTCGAGCCCGACCGTGGCGAGCGAGCGCTCGTCGATGTCGACGATGACGATGTCCGAAGCAGCCGCCGGACTCGACAGCCGGTAGTGGACGAGCGTGTCGTACTTGGTGCCGTCGAGCGCGCCGATCCACTGCGTGAACGTGAAGTCGACGACGATGACCGCCACGACGGCCAGCGCGAGCAGCACGTAGAAGCGCTTGTCGAAACGACGGGCCAAAGTACCCAGCCGGCGGGACAGCGTGAGCGAATGCAGGAATGGAATGCGCACGCGATGGCGATCCGTGCCGGTGCTAGGGCGGCGCCGCGCCGGGCCGGCGCAATCGCGACGCAGCGGGCGAAGGAACGGCGGCGGCCTCGAGTTCGGGTGTGACGGCCGCCCCGAGCGCGGCGATCCGGTCGGCGGGCGCGGGATGGGTCGAGAACAGCATCGTCGCGTCGGAGCCCGCGGTCGCGCTGGCGCCGATCTTCTCCAGCACGCCGAGCAACGCCGACGCGTCGTAGCCGGCGCGCGCGGCGAGCACCATGCCTTCGCGATCGGCTGCGTATTCGGCGGACTTGTCGAGACCGCGCGTCATGACCTCCGTCGCGCGCGACCACAGCGTGTCGAGCAGCTTGCTGTCGACCGTGAGCTGCGCAGCCGCCGCGTCCGACAGCGCTCCCACCAGCTTCTGCTGCTTCATGACCTGGTAGTGATGTCTGCGCTGAACGTGCGCGATCTCGTGGCCGATCACGGCGGCGAGTTCGTCCTCGCTGTCGAGCAGGTCGTAGAGCCCGCGCGTGATGAACACGATGCCGCCGGGGACGGCGTAAGCGTTGATCGACGACGCATCGAGGACGACGAATCGCCACGGCAGCTTCGTCCGCTCGCCCTGCGCCGCCACGACCATGCCGACGCGGCCCACGTAGGCCTGCAGCGCCGCGTCGTCGACCAGGTCGTAGGCCCCGAGCATCTTGGCCGCCACGCCGCGTCCGAGGTCGATCTCCTCCTGGCGGTCGCCCTTCGTGTCGTCGGCCAGCACCTCCAGCGTCCGCGCCGCGGTGTCGACCGGCTTCTCGGGTGTCTTCGGCGTCGTCCTGAACTTGTCCTTCAGCGCATCGCCGAGCGCGCCTCCCAGGCCACCCAGGGGGTCGCCCCTGGCCGCTGCGAAGGCGCCGGTCGGCGCTCCGAGGGTGGCGAGCACGACGCTGGCCAGCACGAGCGCGCCGGCGCGGCGTCCGACCCGGCGATGATCGCGGCTAGTCGCCATTCGCCGGCTTCCCGTTCGCGTTCCTGCCGCCACTCGCCCGCCCGATGTACTCCACGCGACGCGCGACCAGATGGCCTTCGCCCGCGAAGACGCGTGCCTGTTCCGGCGTGACGGCGAGCGCCTCCAGCGTCTGGAGTTCCGCCGTGTCCGGTGTCGCGCCGGTCAGGTCGTCGGCCGAAATGCCGCGTGTGCCGCTGGTGGTGACGACGTTGCCGGTCGCACCGCGGCCGGTGGCGAGTGCAGCGAGACCCGCTCCCGCTGTCGTGCCGGAATCGACGCGCACACTGGAGAGCTTGAGCCAGCCCTGGCCGGCCGGCGCACTGACGCGGCGCCAGAAGCCGTTGCGATCGATGACGTCGACGCTGGCGCCCTGCGCGATCCTGCCCACGGGCGTGGCAGTTGCCACCGGCCCGGCGCGGAGAACGTCGTCACGCGTGATCGTTCCCTTGACCGCCGTCGCCGCCAGGGAAAGTCCCGCGCCGAGGACAACGGTGACGATCGCGGCGATCGCGAGACCAGCGGTGGCGGGAGAAAGCGTGCGCATGAGAGCCTGCCCGTCATGCCGTGACGGCCCGGCTGGATGTTAAGCCGCGCCGATGGCCACGACCACCCTTTGACGCGAAGGCCACCCCATCACGCACCGGCGCAGCAGCGATGGCAGCCTTTACATAAGCGCCTGGGTGCAAATCCGTCGCATCCGCTTCCGCGGTATCACGGAAATGTGGCCGTAGCGCGTATGGCGCCGGGACGGTGATAATCGGCGGCAAGCACCTCCAGCGTCGTCC
>Ga0268298_10000109_pt1 | contig 101873 bp, 89 predicted proteins | sample WWTPWeurt_MetaG_FD_194462 | JGI IMG/M metagenome (GOLD analysis project Ga0268298, IMG submission 194462) | Activated sludge microbial communities from WWTP in Nijmegen, Gelderland, Netherland - WWTP Weurt | ecosystem: Engineered > WWTP > Aerobic digester > Activated sludge | place...
TGGGCCGGCCGTCCTGGCGTCGCGCAAGATCACGCCGCCGCCCCCCTCGATCCGGCAAAGATCCGCACCCGCTTTCCTCCCGAACCCAACGGCTACCTGCACTTCGGCCACGCCAAATCCATTCTGCTCAATTTCGGCCTTGCCCAGCAGTACGGCGGCCGCTGCCACCTGCGCTTCGATGACACCAATCCGGAGAAGGAGGAGCAGGAGTACGTCGATTCCATCATCGACGCGGTCAACTGGCTTGGCTGTTCCTGGGAGCAAGAAGGCGAGTCCAATCTCTATTACGCCTCCAACTATTTCGACTGGATGTACGCATTCGCGGAGTACCTGATTCAGTCCGGCAATGCCTATGTGGATAGCCAGAGCGCCGAGGAAATGCGGGTCAATCGGGGAACCCTCACCGAACCAGGCAAGGAAAGCCCCTACCGCAACCGCAGCGTCGAGGAGAATCTCGATCTCTTCCGCCGCATGAAGTCCGGTGAATTCGCCGACGGTGCCCACATCCTACGCGCCAGGATCGATATGGCCGCGCCCAACATCAACCTGCGCGACCCGGCCATCTACCGCATCCGCCACGCAACCCATCACAACACAGGCGATACCTGGTGCGTGTACCCCATGTACACCTATGCCCATCCCATCGAGGATGCGCTGGAGAACATCACCCACTCCATCTGCACCCTGGAATTCGAAGACCAGCGCCCTTTCTACGACTGGCTCCTGGAACGCCTCGCCGAGGGGGGCCTGCTGCAGCGGCCGCTCCCCCAGCAAATCGAATTCTCCCGTCTCAATCTAACCTACGTCGTCCTGTCCAAGCGCAAGCTGATCCAGCTGGTCGAGGAAAAGCACGTCGACGGTTGGGACGATCCCCGCATGCCCACCCTGGTCGGCGCCCGGCGCCGGGGCTACGCCGCTGAGGGCTTCAGGCTCTTCGCCGAGCGCATCGGCGTCTCCAAGTCCGATTCCCTCATCGACTACGGCCTTTTCGAGGACGCCCAGCGGGAGGTGCTGAACGAATCCGCCGAGCGCCGCATCGCCGTCCTCGACCCCCTGAAGCTGATCATCACCAACTATCCCGAAGGCCAGGGCGAACTCTGCCAAGCGCCCAACCATCCGCTCCACCCGGACCTGGGCAAACGCGACATCCCCTTCGGCCGCGAGTTGTGGATCGAAAGCGAAGATTTCATGGAAGTACCGGTCAAAGGCTACCATCGCCTTTACCCCGGCAACCTCGCGCGCCTGCGCTACGGTTACGTGGTCAGATGCACCGGCTGCGAAAAGGACGCTTCGGGCCGCGTCACCGCTGTCCTGTGCGAATACCTCCCCGAAACCAAGTCCGGCACCCCGGGTGCCGACAGCGTCAAGGTCAAGGGCAACCTGCACTGGGTCTCTGCAGCCCACGCCTACGCCGCCGAAATCCGCCTCTACGACCGCCTGTTCAAGGTACCCGCCCCCGGAGCCGGCGACCGGGACTTCCTGGAGGACATCAATCCCCAGGCCAAGGTGCTTGTCTCCGCACAGCTGGAACCTGCCCTCAAGGCCGCCAAGCCCGAAGAGCGCTTCCAGTTCGAACGCCACGGCTACTTCGTCGCCGACCGCGTGGATTCCCGCGAGGGCGCCCCGGTGTTCAACCGGGCCGTCACCCTGAAGGATTCCTGGAAGTAAGCTGGAAGCAAACCCCAGCCTTTAAGCCCAGGGCGACGCGTTTCAGGCTACGGCGCGCCCCGGACCGCTAGGTTCGGGGCTAACGCTCAATCCACTAACTGCGAACGCCCCGCAAGCAAGCGCGCGCCTCGCGCCCGTCGTCCAGCCTCGTCCTACCCCAATCCGGACGACTGGCAGAGTATTCCTAGCCCCAGCCTCACTCTCGCAAGACCGCAGCCTACGAAGCCCGGCCCGGGCCGCAAGCCACGTTTTGAAACACTCTGTTGCAGGGACGCGGTTGAATGCAGCGCCCACCACCCCTATTTTCCCGAGTGTCTCCGGCAGTTACCCAAACTGCCGGCACCCAACGTTTTTTGCCAGGAGTCGCCATGTCGCGGAAATTGTATGGGGTACTGCTCATCGTGGCTGCCACGGGCCTCGGAATCGGCAGCACGGTGGCCGCCGAGCCCACTCTCCACGAGGTCTACCAGGCTGCCGAGTCCGGCAGGATGAGTGAAGCGCAGGCCATGATGCAGCAAGTTCTCAAGGCTCATCCCGATAGCGGAAAGGCCCACTACGTCGAAGCAGAAATCCTCGCCAAGCAGGGCAAGCTCTCGCGGGCGGCCGAAGAACTCGCCCGCGCTGAAAAACTCGCCCCCGGATTGCCTTTCGCCAAGCCTCAGGCAGTCGAAAATCTGCGGGTGCTGTTGCGCTCCTCTTCTGCCGGAGCGACATCCCACCCATTGACCGGCGAGGCCTACCCTGATTCCGCTTCCCCCTGGGCAACGATGATACTCGGTGGCCTGGCCCTCATCGCTCTTGTCGTCTTTGCCGTGCGCCTCATGGCATCCCGGGCTGGTCATGCCGGATATTCGCAGGCCCCGGCGGCTGCCGCTCCTTCGCCCGCCGGCTTCTCTCCCGCCTACGCAGGCACGGCCACCGGATTCGGCTACGGAACCCCTCCGGCGCCGAATCCGGGGCTCGGATCGCGTCTTGCGGGGGGCCTCGCCACAGGTGCAGCCCTGGGCGCCGGACTCGTCGCCGGCGAAGCCCTCGCGCACCACCTGCTGCAGGATGACGCCCCTGTCCCTCCGAAGCCCAGTGCCGGTGCGCTGTCGTCGCTCACAGACAGCCCGTTCAACGATTTGGGCGGCGATGACTTCGGCGTCGCCGACAACTCGTCCTGGGACGACGGCGCCGGCTCCGACGACTGGAATTGACCCCTACCCATTATTTGCCAAAGAGGAAAAACATGACCCAAAACCGCCTGAAACTCACCGTCATCGCCGTAGCCATCGCTTCCGCCCTGACTGGCGCCTACTCCGCCAGCCATCTTGCCGACGTTGGCAATGCCCATGCGGCTTCCCAACCGGCTGCGGCAACCCTCGCGGCCCCCGTATCCGCACCGCTGCCGGACATGAGTTCCATCGTTGCAGCCAACGGCCCGGCCGTAGTCAATATCAGCGTCGCCGGCAGCCGGCGAACCGCCGATAGCGGCGAACTCCCACAACTCGATCCCGACGACCCCTTCTACGAGTTCTTCCGCCATTTCCGCGGTCCCCAGCCCGGCGGCAAGCAACCGATGCGCGGCCAGGGGTCCGGGTTCATCGTTTCTCCCGAAGGCATCATTCTGACCAATGCCCACGTCGTCGATGGTGCCGACGAAGTCACCGTCAAACTGACCGATAGACGCGAATTCAAGGCCAAGGTCCTCGGCCTCGACAAGGCGAGCGACGTTGCCGTCATCCGGATCGACGCCAAGAATCTGCCTGTGGTCAAGGTCGGCAGTGCCACCTCGACCCGCGTGGGCGAGTGGGTGTTAGCCATTGGATCGCCCTTCGGCTTTGAAAACAGCGCGAGTGCCGGCATCGTTTCCGCCAAGTCGCGGGCGCTGCCCGACGGCAGCTACGTCCCCTTCATCCAGACCGACGTAGCGGTCAATCCCGGAAATTCGGGCGGTCCGCTGTTCAACATGGCGGGCGAAGTGATCGGCATCAATTCGCAGATATTCTCCCGTAGCGGGGGGTACCAGGGACTTTCCTTCGCGATCCCGATCGAGCTCGCGATGAACGTCGAGCGCCAGATCGTCTCCCATGGCAAGGTTCAGCGGGGGCGTCTCGGCGTCACCATCCAGGAGGTGAACCAATCCTTGGCCGATTCCTTCGGTCTGCAGCGTCCCGCCGGCGCCTTGATCAACAGCGTAGACAAGAACAGCCCCGCCGCTCGGGCAGGGCTAGAACCCGGCGATGTCATCCTGTCGCTCAACGGCAGGGAGATCGGCAGCTCAGTCGAACTTCCCGCCATGGTCGCAGCCCTTCCCCCGGGCGAGACCGCCCGTTTGCAGGTCTGGCGCCACGGGGCGCCCAGGGAAATCGAAGTCCGCGTCGGCAAATTCGAGAGCGAGAAGCTGGCCAGTTCCGAATCCGCGCCCTCCACCAACGGACGCCTGGGGGTCGCGGCCCGCGATCTCACGGCTCAGGAGGCCCGCCAGGCTGACGTTCGCAGCGGTGTCCTGGTCGAAAGCGTCAAGGGTGCCGCAGCAAAAGCCGGGCTTCGTCCGGGCGACATCATCGTCTCGATCAATGGCGAACCCGTCACCGGCGTCGAGCAATTGGCGACCCTGGTGGCAAAATCCGGCAAGCGCGCTGCTGTGCTGGTGGAGCGGGGAGACTCGCGACTCTTCGTCCCCGTTGATCTCGGCTAAGGGGCGAAAATATGCGCACGCAAAGCCGTGGAGGAAGCCTTTCACCGGTCACTTAGCTGAAAGTGTGAAAAATTTATGTTGCACTGCAGCAAACGTCGGTGCATACTAGAACCGTCTCCTCCACTCCTTCGGAATGGTTGCAGCCCGCCTCCTAGGCGGGCTCTTTTTTTGTGGGTTTCACCCCTTGGCCGAAGTCGCAGGCTGCCCTTATATTGGCCGCACAAGCGCACCGGAGACACCTCATGGCCTGGAAGATTCCCATCCTTACGCTCATTCGCAACAATATTCTGGCCATCATCAGCCTGCTGATGGCGATGGCTAGTCTGTCCTACAACACTTGGCGCAACGACGCCACCGAGGCGAATCGCAACCACCGGGCCGCCGGATTCGCCGTTTTGCAGGAACTCGCCGCACTACAACTGCTGGTTGACCACATCACCTATAGTGACGACCACAACAAGGGCGATCCCATCGCCGGCTGGACCCGGGTGATCTTCATTGCCGATCTGGCGGGCCTCACCTCACCGCAACTGGCCGCCGAATCCAGGCAACTCAAGGAGATCTGGTCGGAGAACGTCGGCAGCCTGTCCGATGACGAGGCTGCCAATAAGGCGATCTCCCATCGCATTGCCGCCATGCGCGGCGAGACCCTCAAGGCCCTTGAGAGCTTGCGTTGAATCCCATGGGGTTGTCTGAGTGCCGCCAAGGGCGGCGAGCCAATGAAAAAGGCCCTGATTCACCAGGGCCTTCGTCGTTGGTCGGAGTGACATGATTCGAACATGCGACCCCTGCGTCCCGAACGCAGTGCTCTACCAGGCTGAGCTACACTCCGAGTGCGTCGGCCGGAAAATCAATGATTCCGCTCGACGGCAAAGGCTGATAATTGTAGCAGAGCATCGCGATATTTTGAAGGTTTGAGGCCAGCAAGGGCGTTTCTGGCCAGGGCGGCTTCTTCCGCAGCCCGGCGTCGGACGTGCTCCAGGGCGCCAGTCGCGCGGATCGCCTCGAGGACGACGGGAAAGTCTTCGCGTCCGCCGTTCTCGATTGCATGCCGCACGCTGGCGGCCTGCCGATCATTGCCCTGTTCGAGCACGTAGATCAGGGGTAGCGTCGGCTTTCCTTCGGCCAAATCGTCGCCCAGGTGCTTGCCGGTGTCGGCTTCGTGGCCCGAATAGTCGAGAACGTCGTCCACCAGTTGAAACGCCGTTCCGAGATGCATGCCGTAATTCGCCAGGGCTGCTTCCGCTTCCGGCGTCGCGCCGCCGATGATGGCGCCCAACTGGGCGGCCGCCTCGAAGAGCTTCGCTGTCTTGTAACGGATCACCTGCAGATAGCGCCCTTCATCGACGTCGGCGTCGTGGCAATTCATCAATTGCAGGACTTCGCCCTCGGCGATGACGTTGGTTGCGTCCGAGAGCACCCGCATCACCCGCATGTCATCAACCCCGACCATCATCTGAAAGGCGCGGGAGTAGAGAAAATCCCCCACCAGGACGCTGGCGGCATTGCCGAACATGGCATTGGCGGTCTGACGCCCACGACGCAATTCGGATTCATCGACCACGTCGTCGTGAAGCAAGGTCGCCGTATGGATGAATTCGACCACCGCCGCCAGCACGTGATGATGGTGACCGCGGTAGTCCAGGGCCCCGGCGCCCAGGAGCACCAAAGCAGGTCGCAGGCGCTTCCCGCCGCCGCTGATGATGTACTCGGCGACCTGTCGCACGAGCACCACATCGGAATAAAGCTGGCTTCGGATCACCGCGTCTACGGCCTTCATGTCCGGGCCGATAAGGGCGTTCAGTTGGTCCAAAGGGAACTCGCGCGGTGATGAAATCAAAGGCCGAGATGTTAGGCGGCGCCCTGTCCAGCGTCAAGCCACGCCCCCTTGGCTGGGAACGGATCAGACCAGGAACATGGTCGCGTGTTCGAGATCTTCGTGGGTCTTGCCCTGTTGCAGCGCACTGACGAACTTCCGCCAGATCAGATCGGGCTCTCCGAGCTTGAAACCGTAGAAGCCGTTGAACCCGTTGGCGCGGTCCCGCACGGCCAGGGCCTTGACCGTCGAATGCTCCAGGCGACCGAGTTGAACCGTAGCGTCGCTCCACACATTGAGCGGAAGAGGATCGGTGGCGTAGGCCTGAAAGCCGAAACTGGAAATTTCGATCACCTGCATCTCATAACGCAGCCGCCCGTCGCTGATGAAGACGGTCAGTTCTCCTGGGCATTTGACCGAATATCGTTGATGTTGCCGCAGCTGGATTCCGCCACCGACCTGTTCCGGCACACTGGGCAGAACGTCGCGGTATTCGCGGAGATCGTAGATCGAATGCAGGAGCGCCTTCTTGCGCTCATCCAGATCGGAAAACCCGGAAGTCTTCTGGTTGAAGAAATAATCCAGAAGATCGGGAGTCATCACCGGATCGTTGGTCGTGAAATAGCGCCGCTTGGGCAGGCTGATATTCGGCAGCTTGAACTCGATGAAATAGGCATGGAGATTCTTGCGCGCCGGCTTCTTCCCGTACACCGACTTGAACACCGAAGGTGCATAGAGCAAGTCGAGGCTGGCGCCGACCGCCGGCGCCCCATTGGCAAAATCGTACTCCTCGACCACGTTGGCCGTAAGCCGCTGGAAGAAAAGCAGCGACTCGTACATCTCGATCCGATTGGGATTGACCGCGATGACCAGATGCCGGGTATCGAAGAAGGTCGTGCAGTACTCGTACATGAACTTCATCAAGGGGAAAAGGATGGCCCCGCCGGTCTTGCGGAAGCGCGGGTGCACGGCCAGCGCCGAGACCTCCGCGATCTGCCCCTCGCGCGCCCGGATGTTCGAGAGGTCGAAAATCGCCTGCAGGGGGAAACCCAGAGCACTCTCGCGGATGAGGGAAATGGTTCCCACCACCTCCCCATCCCACTTCGCGCACAGCGTCGTCGTCGTCGGCAGCGCGTGATAGATGGTCACGCGCATTCCCGATGGATCCGGCTTCATGAAACCGGCGTCGACGTAGGCATCGTGCAGCAGGCGGAAACAGGCCTCCAACTCCTCCCGGGTTTCGGCGATCTTGAGTTGAAGGCTATCGCTGGGAGCAGGATCGCAATCGACGAAGGCCCGATAGATGGCAAAACGCTGGCTTTGCGGCAAACCCGCGAAAATCCGGCGCAGCACGCGGTGCCAAAGTTTTCTGATTGACGACATTGTCCCGGCCAGTTCTCTTAATCCCCGAGCTTGAGTTTACTCCACGACCGGAATTTGCAAAGCCTTGATTTCCTCGGTTTACCGCAGTGCCGCAATGCCTGCGGAAACTTACCCCCAGTTTCTGTGGATAACTGTGTGGAAGAGCTGTCACGAAATTGGCTAAGTACCCCCCAGGGTTCAGTTTTCCTTGCTCTGCCAAAAAAGAAGGCATAAGGTTTTCACCATTTATAAACAACAAGTTAGCACCATCGCCCAAAAAACCGCACCTCTCCTTCCAGGACAGGACTAAAATCGACGTTTTAGCTGCCGCCATGTCCGACCCCCTTAACCCATCGGCGATCAGCGTTTCCACCCTGGCCCGCCAGGTCCGGGAATGCCTTGAAACCCGGATTCCGCCTTGCTGGGTAGCGGGCGAACTTTCCAATCTCACCTACGCGGCGTCTGGCCACGTCTATTTCACCCTCAAGGACGCTTCCGCCCAGATGCGCTGTGTCCTGTGGCGCTCCCGCGCCCAGACCCTGGGGTGGCGGCTGGAAAGCGGCGACCGGATCGAAATCCGCGCCGCGGTCTCCTTTTATGAAGCCCGCGGCGAATTCCAGCTCAACGTCGAAAACCTTCGCCGGGCCGGCCAGGGAGAGCTTTTTGAACGCTTCCTCCGCCTCAAGGCGACCCTGGAATCCGAAGGCCTGTTCGCCGCCGAGGCCAAGCGTCCCCTGCCCGCCTTCCCTCGCAGTCTTGCCCTGGTCACGAGTCCCCAGGCCGCCGCCCTGCGCGATGTCCTCACGACCTTGGCGCGGCGCGCCCCTCACCTCCGCCTGAGCCTCTATCCCACGGCCGTCCAGGGCGAAGGAGCGGGCGGCAGCATCGCCGGCGCGCTGGCTCTGGCCGGCGCCGGAGGCCACGATGCGGTCATCCTCTGTCGCGGGGGCGGCGGAATCGAAGATCTCTGGGCCTTCAACGAGGAGGCCGTCGCCCGCGCCATCCGGGCATGCCCGGTCCCCGTGGTCTGCGGAGTCGGCCATGAAACCGATTTCACCATAGCCGACTTCGCGGCCGATGTGCGCGCCCCTACCCCGACCGCCGCCGCCGAACTGGCGGCTCCCGACCGGCAGGCCCTGCTCAGGCAAATCGCCACCGTAGGCGACCGCCTCAGGCGCCGTACCGCAAGGCAGCTTGCCGAGGCCTCGCTCGCCCTCGACCGCCTTGTGCCGCGCCTGATCCACCCCGCCCGGCGGATCGCCCTGCAGCGGGATGCCTGCCTGGCTGCCGGCCAACGGCTCCAACGGAGCGCCACCCGCGCAATCGGCGAGCATCGGCTCCTGCTGGCCGCCACTGCAACTCGGCTGGCCGCCTCCCGCCCACGGCCGGCCGCGTTGGGCCAGGGGCTAGACCATCTGGCCAGCAGGCTGGTGGCGGCGGGACGTCAGCGGATTTTCGTCGCGGATGGGAAACTAAAAGCGCTTGCCAACGGTCTGAACCAACTCAATCCCCATGCCGTACTAGCCCGCGGATACGCCTTAGCTCTGGATTCCGCCGGGCACCCCATCAAAGATGCCCAAACCCTGCACCCGGGTGACCGCCTTCGGCTCGCTTTTGCCCGGGGCGAAGCCGCCGTCCTCGTCGAAGAATTGCCCGACGCCCCGGCTCCCCATTAGACTTTTCCACCAACATCCGCTTTTTCGTCCCCCCATCCCAATCAACGGAGATCACCATGGAACATCAACTGCCGCCCCTGCCCTTTGCCAAGGACGCCCTCGCCCCGCACATGTCGGCCGAGACCTTCGACTACCACTACGCCAAACATCACCAGGCCTACGTCACCAACCTCAACAATCTGATCAAGGGCACCGAATACGAAGCCCTAGACCTTGAAGCCATCGTCAAGAAGGCCCCTGCTGGCGGCATCTACAACAATTCCGCCCAGGTCTGGAACCACAGCTTCTTCTGGAACTGCCTGAAACCCAACGGCGGCGGCGCCCCCTCCGGTGCCCTGGCCGAGGCCATCAACAAGAAGTGGGGCTCCCTCGACGAATTCAAAAAGGCCTTCCAGACCTCCGCAGTGGGCAATTTCGGTTCCGGCTGGACCTGGCTGGTCAAGAAAGCGGACGGCTCGGTCGACATCGTCAACATGGGTGCCGCCGGCACCCCCTTGACCACCGGCGACAAGGCCCTGCTGTGCATCGACGTGTGGGAGCATGCCTACTACATCGACTACCGCAACCTGCGCCCGAAATTCGTCGAGACCTTCCTCAACAATCTGGTGAACTGGGCGTTCGCAGAGCAGAACTACGCCGGCTGACCCCACCGAGCATTCCACGCCGAGCGAGAACGAGCGCCCCCGCGGCGCTCGTTTTTCGTTGACCGCCCGCAGTCGATCCGCCACCCTGCCGTAAGGAAACGTCAGCACCGGCGACCAATCCTCAGGCCATCCCTTTCCCGCCCGAGGACCCCATGAACCCCATCTGGGCCATCGCCCCCGCCCTGCTTTCCCTCGCCCAACCCCTCGCCGCAGCCGAGTGCAGCGCCACCAGCGGCCGCGAGCGGGTCACCCTGGTCGAACTCTTCACCTCGGAAGGCTGTAACAGCTGCCCCCCGGCAGACCGTTGGCTGAGCAGTCTTATCCGAGCAAAATCGTCCGGCACCGTCATCCCCCTGGCTTACCACGTCGACTACTGGGATAGCCTGGGATGGCGCGACCGCTTCGCCAAACCGGCCTTCACCGCCCGGCAAGAGGCCCGACAACGGGCCGGGCGCTGGTCCTTCCTCTACACCCCGCAAGTCGTCCTCAACGGCGCCGATTTCCGCGAATGGCGCGGCACCACCGATCCTGCGCACCTGGCGCGCCCTGCCCCGGCCCGAGCCGAAATCAGTCTGCGTACTGAATCCAGAAGCCCCGGCGCGATCACCGCCCATGTCGAGGTTCGCGTCCCGGAAGTCTCCGGACCAGGGCGCGAAGGGACCGTCCTCCACTTGGCCCTGGTCGAAAACGGACTCGTCTCTGAAGTCAGCGCTGGCGAAAACGCTGGCCGCCGCCTCGAGCACAGCGCCGTCGTCCGCGATTGGGTCGGGCCCCTGGCCCTCGATGGACAGGGCAGGATCAGCGCTGCGCACGAATTTCGCAGAAACGACATCGACACTCGCCAGGCTTCCCTGGTCGCAATCGTGGAAACAGCGAATCGGCTCGAACTCCTCCAGGCCTTGCGCCTGGACATCTGCCCCTGAGCTCGGTGGAGCACCCGCGGGAATCATCCCCTCACTTCATCGATCCCTGCTCACCCCGGGGGTCGCCCAAGCGGGAAAAACCTTGCCGCCCACAAGCGCGGTCCGCCGACGCGCACCCTGACCAGGCAGCCCACCAATCTGTCGGGAATATTTACATGTCTGGCAGAGCAAAATTATAACCACATGAATTATATGACTATAATTTTTTTGCATGATAATTGCTTAACGGTTGGCACGCCATTCTGGCGAACCCATGCGTCGGAGTTCAACCGAACGCGCTGTGTGTCCAACGGCCAGCTGATTGATTGGCCGGAAAAAAGTAAGGAGACCTGATATGTTCAAGAAAACACTCGCCATGTTGACCCTGGCCGCGTCGCCCCTTGTCGCCAGTGCTACGGTTATCGACATGGACATCTATACGGTGCTCCGCACCAGCCCAGGGGACGGCGTCCCGGATTTCCTCGAAGTCAATTTCTTCAATCCAAAACCCGCCGGAACCGCACCAGCCACACTGACCATCCGTGCCGAAGGCGTCGATCTGAGCGAGAACGATTCCGTCAGCCTCAACGGCAACTTTCTCGGTCTTCTTACCCATCAGACGTACAACTTCTGCTGCTTCGACCTGCAACTTGGCCCCGGCGATCTCGGTTTTGGTCAGACCGAAAGCCTGGATTCCTTCTTCGACATCTTCGTCGAACTGAATCCTGGCCTGAACACCCTGCGCATAGATCTCGATCCTGGCAACTGGATCGCCGAGATCGAGACGATCCATATCGAGATCCCCGAACCGACCTCGGTGGCTCTGGCCGGCCTGGCACTACTCGGCCTGGCGGCAAGTCGTCGTCGCAGCTGAATCGCTAGTAGCGGATTCGCGACCAGCGCAGTAGTCGAAGCGCATCCAGGCAACGCAAACCCCGTTGCCTGGAGCATTGCCCGATCTCGGAATTCAGGAATCGCCTCACAATCGCGCTTCATCCCCTGCGCGGACCACGGGGCTTGCGATCACACCTACTTCACGCGAAGAGCGGGCGAAAATAATCGGGTTTTCCAGACGACCACGGGGAAGCGAGCGCGCTGCGTCGCTTCCCGCGCAACGCCACGCCACTGAAGCCTAGCGAACCACCTTGCCTCCAGAAGAGGCTACCCGTTCCAGAACAAATGCTTGCATCTCCTGCGACACGCTCTTGAGCGGGATCGTCATGAACTGTGCTTTCGAAAAGAGCACGAGCCAAAAGTCTTCAAAGCACCAAAGTTCAAGAACTGAAGACCACTTCAAGGAAGAGCTTCCAATGCCGGAACTGACCGTGAAGGATTCACTGTCGGCAATGAACTGGGCCTCGGGTGCACCCATGTCGCGTAATTTTTCGAGCGCATTGCGATAATGAACAAAATAAAGCGCACCCGAAAAACAGAAGCCGAGAGCAGCAACGGTAGCTAGAACGCCAATCTCCCAAGTTCGATTGCCCATTGCCCACAGATAGGCAACATAGGCGGTCAACGCCGTCAGAACCAACGGGAAAGCAAGGCCGACCGTGTGGCGCCAAAAAGCAAAGGTAGCTTGCCTCAACAGCGTCTTATCGTAGGCCAGAGTAGCCCGGTGAATCATGTGGCCCAACGAGGCTGCAGAAAACCCCCGCCCGGACAATTGCGGGGAGATTTTGTGCGGTGATTGAAGTCGCTTGGCGTGCCCATCGTTGATTCAGGAACCATTGTGCAAGCTGAAATTTTCTGGCGCACGGCCAATTGCGCAGGACTGAGCTTTTCTACAGCCTGAGCGCAGCGGTGACCAGCCTCGTGCCTTTCTGCGCGAGGTCCGAACGACTGCAGGGAGCGGTGACAACTGCCATGTCAGGGCCTATTGTCACGATGTGCTTGTAGCATGGAATTCAAGAGGTCAGCGAGTTCGCTCGCCTTCATCCCGTAGATGTCTGGCAGTCCAGCTTCCACGCCCGCTAGTGCCGTTGAAAGGCGACGGCTCATAGGTTGCTGGCTGGACACCGATGCGTAATTCCAGCCAACGCGGTCACTGTGACGACGTCCCCCCTGAATTGAGGCGCCTCCGCGGCTTTTCGCACAGGTCGCCTCGAACGAAAGGTTAGAACTCACCTCGTATCAGGATTTCGCGCTCGCTTCCGCAATGCGGAGACGTAGAGAAGGCCGAGAGAAACGAGAGCCAGTGGCGTGGGCTCTGGCACAGAAGAAACATCGAATGTTCCGATGAAGTAGGTGTTTGCCGTGAAATGCGTCCCTCCCAATCCAAGATCAATCCAGTCTGCACCAGTGGTTAAGGTATAGCCCGCAAGGTTCGTATTGACACTGACGGATGACAGGACGCTTCCTATCGGTGAAAAATCAAGGTCGCTGAGTCGAAGTACGATGCCATCTTGCCAACCAGCTAGCTGGAGAAACCGGATCGAAAACTTGTTCCCATCTACATCCAACTTGAATGCAGAACTGTATTGATGTTGATCAGCGTTTCCATCTTGAACGACGAAGGGCGCATCCAATCCGTATCCAAAGATTCGTCCAAGGCCGTAACCCGTATCGATGGTTCGAATCATTGCTGCGTCAATTTGGTCGCCGACGAGCGTGGTGGGGCCGGCGTGTGCGGCGGTGGCGGTCAATAGCGCAAGTGCTAATAGTAAGTGTTTCATTTAATCTCCCTTGAAAGTACTGATTCATCTGTTCATCAGCCACCATGACAATGGTGCAATTCTCTCAAATCAGACCGCATGACGGTCACTTATGCAGACTTTCCTTAGTGGATATATCTGGATTTCCATATCTCGGCATTTTCGACAATGCGGTCTTTCAGACCCAGTTTGCCGACCTGGCTTTTCGGGAGCCTCCAGAGCTGCAGGGTCGGGTCCCAAACACCGCCAGCGTTCTTCACCCGTTGGCGCAGTTCGGTTTCGAGGTAGGCTATCCGGACCAGCGCGAGCCGCCGCTTCGCCGGCTTGGCTTCGACCAGTAGTTCCACCGTCGTGTAGCGGCGTCCCTCGGTCGCGTCCAGCCGATAGCGTACGCAGATCAGGCTGTCGCCAAAGCGGCCCTGCAGGCACTTGGTTCCGGGGGCGCCGGGGACGAGGCGCTTGACGACTGCGCCCTGGGCCGCAAGGGTGCCGGGTTGGGAAACAGGAGTGGGGGCGTTGCGGAGTCGGGGCATGAGCGGAGGCTCGGACAGCGGAAATGCTAACAGCTTATCCTTTAGTCATGGCCGCGACAACCCTCCTTATCCGTTTCGGGTACGACGAAGGGCTCTTGCGCCTACAGACGCCGCAGCCGCTCCGCCGCTTCTTCCAGGGTTTCGTCCCGCTTGGCGAAGCAGAAGCGCACCACCCGGTCGTCGTGGCCGTTGTGGTAGAAGGCGGATACGGGGATCACGGCGACGCCGACTTCCCGGGTGAGCCACTCGGAAAATTCCCTATCCGGCCGGTCGCTGATGGCGTCGTAGCGGGCGAGTTGGAAGTAGGTGCCGTGGCAGGGCAGCAACTCGAATGGGGTGGCGGCCAGCAATGCCGCGAAACGGTCGCGCTTTTGGCGGTAGAAATCGGCCAGCCCAAGGTAGCGGGCGGGGTCGGCCATGTATTCGGCGATGCCCAGCTGCGCCGGCGTATTCACCGTGAACACGTTGAACTGGTGCACCTTGCGGAATTCGGCGGTGAGGGCGGCGGGGGCGACGACGTAGCCGACCTTCCAGCCGGTGATGTGGTAGGTCTTGCCGAAAGACGAGACCACCAGGCTGCGGGCGGCCAGTTCCGGGTGGCGGCAAAGGCTTTCGTGGCGGCCGCCGAAGGCGATGTGTTCATAGACCTCGTCGCTGAGGACGACGATGCGGGTGTCGCGGACGAGGCCGGCCAGGGTGTCCAGGTCGGCGGCGGAAAGGAGGCTGCCGGTGGGATTGTGGGGGCTGTTGACCACGATCATCCGGGTGCGCGGGTTGATCAGGGAGGCGACGTGGTCCCAGTCCGGCCGGTAACCGGGGAAGGCAAGGCGGGATGGACGCACCCGACCGCCCACGGTTTCGATTGCCGGACCGTAGGAATCATAGACGGGCTCGAAGACGATGGCCTCGTCCCCGGGCCCGACGAAGGCCGCGATGGCGGTGAACAAGGCCTGCGTGGCGCCGGCGGTGACGGTGATCTCGCTTTCGGCGTCGTAGGCGGTGCCGTAGAGGGCGGCCACTTTGCCAGCGATGGCGTGGCGCAGTTCCGGCATCCCGGCCATGGGGGCGTACTGGTTGCGGCCGGCGGCCATGGCCCGGTGGACGGCGTCGAACAATGCCGGCTCGGCCTGGAAATCCGGAAAGCCCTGGGAGAGGTTCACCGCCCCGCATTCCGCCGCCAGGCGGGACATCACCGTGAAGATGGTGGTGCCCAAGGCGGGGAAGCGGGAGGGAACGGGAAAGGGAGCGGAGATCATGGCGACGCGAGCGGGGGCGACGACGCCCGGGTAAAGAGGGCGACCCGCCCCTGGCGAGGGCCGCTACTGCTTGACGAACACCACCTGGGAGGGCGTCGGCGCCGGGAATTCTGGCGCGCCAAGCGTTTCGCGGATGACCTTGTTGGTGTCGAAATAGACCTGCCAGTAGTGGTCGTTGTGGCAATACGGCCGCACGGCGAGGACCGGGCCGACCAGGTTGAATTCCAGGATTTCCACATCCACGGCCGGTGCGGCGAGGACGTTGGGAACGGCGGCGATGCGCTCCTTGAGGAGGGCGATGGCCCGGCCGCAGTCGGCGGCACCGGCCAGCTGGGCCTTGAGATCGACGCGGCGGTGGGGATTGACGCTGAAATTCTGGATGGTGTCGCCGAAAATCTTGCCGTTGCCCACCAGGGTCATGACGTTGTCCGGGGTGTTGATGGCCGAGGCGAAGAGCCCCACTTCCTTGACCGTACCGGTGATGCCGGCGACGGTGACGAAATCCCCCACTTTGATCGGCCGCAGGATGATGAGAAAGACCCCGCCGGCGAAGTTGGCCAGCAGCCCGGACCAGGCCATGCCGATGGCCACGCCGGCGGCGGCGAAGAGCGCGGCGAAGGTGGTGGTCTGGATGCCGAAGTAGCCGAGGATGCCGACCACCAGCAGGATGTTCAGGGTGACGTTGATCACCGTTCCCAGGTAGCGCATCACCGTGGCGTCCACCTTCTGCCGCTCCAGAGTCGACTGCACGGCCTGGCCGACCAGGCCGATCAGCCAGCGGCCGATGACCCAGAAGGCGATGGCGGCGAGGATCTTGACCCCCAGGTCGGTGGCGTATTGCAGGGCGATTTCCTGCCAGCGGGTGATGTCGGACTGATTCATGGCCTTCTCCTTTGAGCGGGTTGCGCGGCCGCCGTGACGGCGGCATGGCGGCAATCTACGCCTTGGGGCCGCCGCCGGCAAGCGTGGCGAAGGGGCGGGAATGTGCCAGAATCCGGCCATGAAGATCGACGGCGTCCCCACCCGCAGCCTCAGAGCCCATCCGGCCCTGGGGGTTTTCGACATCATCGACCAGACCCGCCTGCCCCACGGCCTGCACTGGGTGCGGGTGGCCAACCGCGCCGCTGCCGCCCACGCCATCCGCGCCATGCAGGTCCGCGGTGCGCCCCTCATTGGCGTCACCGCCGCCTACGGCCTGGCCGTGGCCCTCGGGGTCGATGCCAGCAACGCGGCCCTCGACCAGGCCATCGTCCTGTTGGGCAAGACCCGCCCGACGGCAGTGAATCTGCACTGGGCGCTGGTCCGCATGGGCGAGCGCCTGCGCCCCCTGCCCCCGGCCGAGCGCGCCGCCGCGGCCTGGGCTGAGGCCGCCGCCATCGAGGAGGAAGACGTGGCCCAGAACCGGGCCATCGGCGAGCACGGCCTAGCGCTCCTGCGCCGGCTGACCCCCAGGCGCGAAGGGCGGCTGGAAATCATGACCCACTGCAATGCCGGCTGGCTGGCCACCGTCGACTGGGGGACCGCCCTGGCCCCGGTCTATGCGGCCTTCGACGCCGGACTCGATCTACACATCTGGGTCTCGGAGACCCGGCCGCGCAACCAGGGCCTGCTCACCGCCTGGGAACTCGGTCAGCACGGCGTCCCCCATACGGTGGTGGCGGACAACGCCGCCGGCATTCTGATGCGCGAAGGCCGTGTGGACGCCGTGATCGTCGGCGCCGACCGCATCGCCGCCAACGGCGACGTCGCCAACAAGGTGGGCACCTACCTCAAGGCCCTCGCCGCCGCCGACAACGGCCTGCCCTTTTACGTGGCCGCCCCCCGCACGACCCTCGATTTCGCCTGCCCGGAAGGCGCCGCCATCCCCATCGAAGAGCGGGAGGGCGACGAGTTGCGGCGGGTGGCCGGCCTCGACGAGCGGGGCGCACCGGCCATGGTGCGGCAACTGCCCGAACGGGCGGCGGTGGGCAACCCCGCTTTCGACGTCACCCCTTCCCGCCTGATCACCGCCATCGTCACCGAACGCGGGGTCGCAGCGGCCAGCCATGCCGGCCTGGCGGCGCTCTATCCGGAGGTGGGGGCATGAACGCTGTCGGCCGGTCCGCGGGCCGCGCGATCCCTCCCCCGGCAAGCCCGGCGGGCAGTGCCGCGAGGGCCCTCCGGTGAGCGATCTCGCCGCCCGCCTCATCGCCGCCGCCCGGGCCATGACCGCCGCCGGCCTCAACGCCGGCACGGCCGGCAACGTCAGCGCCCGCTGCGGTGAAGGCTTCCTCATCACCCCTACCGGCATGGCCTACGACCGGCTGCAAGCCGAAGACATACCCTTCATGACCCTGGACGGCGAATCCCGCGGCCGCCGCAAGCCCTCCTCCGAATGGCGCTTTCACCGGGACCTCTACGCCACCCGCCCGGAAGCCGGCGCCGTGGTCCACGCCCACTCGCCCTATGCCACATCGCTCGCTTGCCTGCGCCGCGACATTCCCCCCTTCCACTACATGATTGCCCGCTTCGGCGGCGATACCGTGCGCTGCGCTGGCTACGCCACTTTCGGCAGCCAGGCGCTTTCCGACTCCGCCCTGGCCGCCCTGGAAGACCGCAACGCCTGCCTGCTGGCCAACCACGGGCTCCTCGCCTGCGGCCGCGACCTCGATCACGCCCTGGGGCTGGCCGTCGAACTGGAGGAGTTGTGCGGCCAGTACTGGCGAGCCTGCCAGCTCGGCGAGCCGGTGCTGCTGTCGCCCGAAGAGATGGCCGAGGTCCTGCAGAAATTCAGGTCCTACGGCCAGCAGGGCTGATTGTCTCCCCACCGGAAGCCGTAACCCGCAAGCTGGCGCTGGCGTCACCAATTGACGGGCATGCGCTGGCCATTTCCTGGAACCGGCTCTGCGGGAGCTGGGCAGACCATGGCCAGTTCTTCCTGCCCTCTGTGGGGCAGATATCCACTTGGTCTATTCCCAGCAATCAAAGGGGTCGCCATGCAAACTGTCAAGCTTTTCCGGAATGGCCGCAGCCAAGCCGTCCGCCTGCCCAAGGCCTTTCGTTTCGAGGGTGTCAGCGAAATTTCATCGTCATAACAAGTGGCTCCGCGAAAAACCGCCTAGCCCTGGAGCATTTCCTGCAGCCGCTGGAAATCGCCGACTTCGACCCGGCAGCCGTCGCGACCTACGGGGAAATTCGGCAGCAACTCGAAGCCGCCGGCACCCCGATCGGGCCTCTGGACACCCAGATTGCCGCCCACGCCGTGTCCCTCGGCGTCACGCTGGTCAGCAATGATGGGCGGGAATTCCAGCGGGTGACAGGCTTGCGGTTGGAGAACTGGGCGTGAATCTTTCCGGCCGGAAACGGTGCAAATTATCAGGGGCTTGCACCGCCCAACTCAGATCGCCCCGGGCAAGGCCTTGCTGTCCCCTTTGCGATCGTCGCGCAGCATCTGCAGGAGGGAGACCTTGCCCTTCTTGTCGAAGGGAATCCGGCCGTAGCCGGTGACGACGGCATCGCCCTTGAGGCGGTAGTCGAGGCTAGCTGAATCGCCGCGCAGGGGCCCCAGGCGATGGATGAATTCAATCACGTTGCCGCTGGCCTGGACCGCCAGGGTGGCCTCGCCCCGGGCCGGTACGGTCATCGGCCGGTCGCTGAGGGCATGGGCGAAGTGCTGGCCCGCCAGTTCGATGTCGAACTCCAGGCGCTCGAGCGGCAGATCGACGTCGTTGGGATTGGCGACCTTCAATTTCAAGGTGAAGCGCTGCTCCCGGAAGCCGATGATGTCGAGATTGACCCCGGTCCACGACAGGGTCGGCGCCTTGGGGAGCGCGACGCAGGCGGCCAGGACCAGAACGCCCAGCGCCAGGACGAGGGATTTCAGGCCCGGGCGCATTCGAGCACCTTGAGGAGGGAAGCGGTGTCGTCCTTGCCCCAGCCTTGGGCCATCAACGCGTTCAACTGCTGCCCGACGGCGGCGGCCAGCGGCATCGGCACGCCGGCCCGGCGGGCGGCCTCCAGAGCGATGCCGAAATCCTTGTGGTGCAGCCGCGCCTCGATGCCGGCCGCGAAATCCCGGCACACCATGCGCTCGCCCATGACGTCGAGGACGCGGCTGGCCGCCGAACCTCCGGCCAGGGCCTGGCGCACCCGGGCGGGGTCGGCGCCCGCGGCGGCGGCCAGATGCACGGCTTCGGCAGCCGCTTGGATGGCGGCGACCATGATGATCTGATTGCAGACCTTGGCCACCTGGCCGGCACCGCTGGGCCCCACATGGACGATGCGTTTGCCCAGGCATTCGAGCAGGGGCCGCACCCGCTCCAGGGCCTCGGCATCGCCGCCGGCCATGATCGCCAGGGTGGCGTCGCGGGCTCCCTGGGCGCCGCCGGACACCGGGGCGTCGAGAAAGGCGACTCCCCGCCCGGCCAGGTGGGCGGCCAGCCGGCGCGCCGCGTCCGGGGCGATGGTCGAGCAATCGACCACCACCGAGCCCGGCGCCAGCCCTGCTGCCAGACCGTCCGGACCGAGGATGACGCCTTCCACGTCGGAGCCGGCGGTAACCATGGTGAACACCACCTGGGAGCGGCGGCCGAGTTCGGCCGGCGTCGGGCACTGGGTCGCTCCGGCGGCGACCAGGGGCGCCGCGCTATCCGCCCGGCGGGCCCATACCGCCAGGGCGTGCCCGGCCCTGAGCAGATGACCGGCCATGGGGGCGCCCATCACCCCCAGGCCGATGAAACCGACTTTCACGAGGCCTGGCCCGACAACCGTTCGAGGAGCTTGAGCACGGCGATGGAATCGTCCTCGCCCAGACCCGAGCCGACCATGGCGTTGAACATCTGGGCGGTGGCCGCCGCGCCGGGGAGGCAGAGGCCCAGTTCGTGGGCGGTCTGCATGACGATATTGAGATCCTTTTCGTGCATCCAGCTTTTGAAGCCGGGCTTGAAATTGCGGTCGAGCATGCGCTGGCCGTGGTTTTCCAGAATTTTCGAATAGGCGAATCCCCCCAGGAGCGCTTCCCGCACCCGGGCGCCGTCGACCCCGTTCTTGGCGGCGAAGGCCAGGGCCTCGGCCACCGCCAGGACGCCCATGCCGGTGACGATCTGGTTGGCCGCCTTGGCCACCTGGCCGGCGCCGGAAGCGCCCACATGGACGATGTTCTTGCCCATAGCGGCGAAGGCCGGCTGGGCGGTGGCGAAACCGGCGGCGGACCCGCCGACCATGATCGACAGGGTGCCGGCGATGGCCCCGACCTCGCCGCCGGACACCGGCGCATCGAGGAAATCGACTCCCGCCGCCGCCAGGCCTTGCCCGATGTCCCGCGCCGCCGCCGGGGCGATGGTGCTCATATCCACCGCCACCAGTCCGGGGGCCGCGCCGCGGGCGACGCCCGCTTCGCCGAGCATGACCTCGGCCACGTCGGGGGCGTCGGCCACCATGGAGATGACCAGTTCCGAACTCCGGGCGACTTCCGCCGGACTGCCGGCCTCGGCGGCACCGGCGATCAGCAGAGGCTGGCGCGATTCGGGGCGCCGAGCCCAGACGGTGACTGCGTGGTCACCCTTCAGGAGATTGAGGGCCATGGGCCGCCCCATGATGCCCAGGCCGATGAATCCGATACGCATGACATCCTCCGCAGCAACGATCGTCGGAGTTTACCCCTGAAGTTTCGCCTCGGCCTGCCAGATGTTGCGGCAGCCGGTTTCCCGGATCCGCCAGGCCCACGCGGCGCCGAACCAGGCGCTGGCCGCCACCAGGGCCAGCCCCCAGCGGAAGTCCTCGGCGCTATAGCGCCGCACCCCGTCGGCCAGGGTCCCCTGCCAGTGCCAGTCCATGATCGCGCCGACCAGGGGCTGCAGGATGGCGGCGGCCAGGAAGCCCCCCATGTTGGCCACGGCGGTCGACATGCCCGACAGCAGAGGGGGATTGACCTCCTTGGCGCAGGCCCAGCACAGGGTGAAGCTCGCCGTGGTCAGCCCCATGACCGCGAAGACGGCGTAGCTCGCCCAGGGCTCCAGGGGGATGCCCGCCAGCCAGACCAGCCAGGTGAGGCCGTACAGGTGGGTGGTGACGATCATCGCCGGCTTGCGTCGCCCGAGGCGGTCGGAAAGGGTGCCGATGAAGAGGGCGCCCAGCGCGAAACAGAGGAAATAGACCGAGAGGCTGGCTGAGGCCTGGGCCCGGGTCAGCCCATGCACCTGGGTGAGATAGGGCATCGCCCAGAGGCCGCCGAAGGTGAAGAAGCTGCCGCAGACGCCGGTCAGGACGAGCGCCGCCGGCCAGGTGTCCCGGTTCCTGAGCACCGCGAAGAGCGAACCGAGGACGGCGGTACGGTCGAAGCGGGGGCGGCCCCCACCGCCGGCCGGCGCGGGATCGCGCACCAGAACCCAGCAGGCGATGCCGAAGACGACGGACAGCGCCCCCACCCCGACGAACACCCCGCGCCAGCCGGAAGCCTGGGCGAGGGCGGAAAGGGGGGCGCCGGCCAGCACCGATCCCAGATTCCCCACCAGCAGCCCCGCCCCCACCAGAGTGGCGAAGCGGCTTTCCTCGAAATTGAGGGCGATGATCTTCAACAGGGCGATGAAGGTCACCGAAACCCCGAGGCCCACCAGGGTGCGGCCGATCAAGGCGATTTCCAGGGTCGGCGCCAGGGCAAAGACGACGCTGCCGGCGCCGCCCACCAGGCCGCCCAGCAGCAGGATGCGCCGCGGCCCCAGGGTATCGACCAGGACGCCGGTCGGAATCTGCATGACCGTATAGACATAGAAATAGGTGGCCGCCAGGACGCCCAGCGAGGCCGCCGAGGTGTGGAAGGCGGCGGCCAGATCCTGGGCGACGCCGGCCGGGGCGAAGCGTTGGAAGAAGGAGAGGACGTACGCGGCCGCCACCACCGCCAGGACGACCCAGCGGCGGGAAGAAGCGGGCACCGCAGCAGCGCCCGTCGTCAATGCGCCACGCCCGCAGCGGCCGGATTGCCGGCGGGCTGGTGGCGATCCGGAGCCTCGGGGTGCCATCCGTGCACGGTCGCCATCACCGCGAAGCCGACCACGTAGGCGAGCGCCACGTGCCAGCCGTGACGCAGCCAGCGCCCCACTGACCTGGCTTCGGGATACATGTTTGAGAGCGCCACCCCGGCCGACGAGCCGAACCAGATCATCGAACCGCCGAAGCCGACGGCGTAGGCCAGGAAGCCCCAATCGTATCCCCCTTGCTTGATCGCCAGGGCTGTGAGGGGAATGTTGTCGAATACCGCCGAGACGAAACCCAGGCTGAAGGCGGACAGGAGCGAGGCCGGGGGCAGTTCTTCCACTGGCATCATCGACGCGCAAAGCACCAAGGACAAGAGGAAGACTGTCCCCAGGGCAGTTTCCGGCATGATCTCCCAATCCGGTCTACGCAGCCCGACGGTGAGCAGGATGGCAGCCCAGACGGCGACACCGATAAACGGAAAGTGGTCTGCCAGCGCGCTGAAATGAACATTGACAACCACATTGGTCGCGATGGCGAAGGCCAGGATCAGCGCCACGATGCCCACCCGAAGCCAATCGATGTGGGTGTGAGCGTGGCTGCCCTTGAGGATGGGCGAATAAGCGTGCTGCTGCTTGGCACCCACCACACCGACGATGACGAGCGCCACGGCGGAGGCGATGATGGCTTCGAAAACCTGCGCCGGACTCACTCCGGCAATCCACATCATGGTGGTCGTGGTGTCGCCCACCACCGACCAGGCCCCGCCGGCGTTGGACGCCGCTACGATGGCCGCCAGATAGCCGATATGGACCTTGGCCCGGAACAACTGGTGGGCCATGGCGCCGCCGATCAGCGCCGCGGCGATGTTGTCGAGAAAGCTGGAAATGAACCAGACCATGACCAGGAGGACAAAACCGCCCTTCCAGTCGTCGGGCAGGAAGCGGGGTAGGACGACCGGCACGTGACTCTTTTCGAAGTGTCGCGCGAGGAGGGCAAAGCCCATGAGGAGGCAGAAAAGATTAGTGAGAATCACCCACTCGTGGCCCAAGTGGGCGATCCAGCCGGAGACGCCCTCGCCGGTCTTGAAGCCGGTGAAGGCAATCTTGTAGAGGGAGATGGCAGTGAGGCCGGAAAGGGCCACCGCCAGGGTATGGCCGTGGAACAGGGCGACGCCGAGCAGGGTCAGGGCGAAGAGGATGAATTCGATGGGCACGCCGGCCACCGCCGCAGTGCCGGCTGCAAATGCGGGCGAGGCGAAGCTGGCAACCGCGAGGGAGAGGACGAGGCGAAGGTCCGGCATGGGAGCACCCAGGGGAAAACGACCGCCGGATTCTAGCATCGCCCTCCACCCCCGACCTGCTGTGGAAAACCCTTAGCTGCCGTCCGCAGCAGGCGCCGGCGATGACTGGATTTCCCGCGACCGACTAGATCAGGCGGTCGGCCAGCAATCCTTCGAGCTCCATCCGCCCGGCCGGACTGGCCATGGCGATGAGGACGTAGCCGGGCTTGATCAGGTAATCCTTTTCCGGATTGAAATGCCAGGCCCCGTTGCGTTCGCGAATGGCGATCAGAACATAGTCGGCACTGCGCAGTCGGATGTCCCCCAGGGGCTTGGGGATGAAGGCCGCGGGCACCGGGATTTCCTCGACCCGCAGGTTCTTTTCCGATTTCAGCATCTCGTCCAGGAAGGACACCACGTGGGGACGGATCATCGCCGAGGCGATGCGCATGCCGCCGGTGAAGTTGGGCGAAACGATCTCGTCGGCGCCGGCCTTGCGCATCTTCTCGATATTGCGCACCTCCTGGCAGCGGGCGACGATCCGGACTTCCGGCTTCAACTGCTTGGCCGTGATGACGATCATCAGATTGCGGGAATCGTCGCCGGTGACGGCGAAGACGCCGCGGGCGCGTTCGAGGTTGGCCCGAAGGAGCACGGCGTCGTCGCTGGCGTCGCCGTGGATGTACAGCAGGCCGGGAACCCGCTCCTTGTATTCGAGCATCCGGTTGGGCTCTTCGTCGACGGCGACGAAATGGCGGTTGGTGGCCTCCAGTTCGCCGGCCACGTTGCGACCGACGCGGCCGAACCCGCAGAGGATGTAATGGCCGTGGAGGCTACGGATCACTTTTTCCATGCGTTTCCTTTGCAGATTGCCGTTGAGGTCGGTTTCCAGGAGGGCCACCGTGACGATGGAGAAGAGCATCGACAGGTTGCCGGCGCCCAGGATGCCCAGGACGACGGTAAAGCCGCGGGCCATGGGATTGTTCGACATGTCGATGATTTCGCCGAAGCCGATGGTGGCGACGGTGATGAAGGTCATGTAGAAACAGTCGAACCAAGAATACCGGCCCTCGGTCATCCAGTGATAGCCCACCGTGCCGAGGACATGGACGGCCACCAGCCCCACCAGGGCGTAATTCAGGATACGGACGATGTAGCTCGCGTGGGTGCGGGCGGCGGCGGTCTGCATAGCGGGCGGCGGCTATTCCAGGGAGACGGGGACCGCCTGGGTGGTGAGGATCACCGCTTTACCGGAATCCATGTTGGCATGCACCGCTTCCACCAGGGGCGGGTTGATGGCGACTTCGGATTCCCAGCGCAGGATGAAATTGGCGCCCGAGCCGCCCGACTCGTCGTGCAACTCGACGAACAGCTCCTGGGTGCCGAGGGGCGCGATGGATGTCGGGACAGGCAGGTACTCGCGCAGAAAGCGGCCGTGGGTGTCGTAGTAGCGGGCCGACAGCAGCTTCATGGGGCGGCGGGAATCGGTATTGCGTATGCTCACCAGGGCCGAGAGCAGGACCCGGTAAGGCGATCCGCTACGGCCCACATTGCCGTAGAGGAGGTGAGAATAGATAGGCAGATAGAGCGCCTGGCCTCGACTCGGCAGGCGCACCTCCTGGGCCGGGGCGCCGCCCATGCAAAGCCACAGGGCCAGGACGAATAGTATGGATCTCATGGTGCCTCCCCTTCCGCGCCGCCTGGCGCCTGACCCATATGATACCTGGCTGCAAACCGCCGATGTTGGCGGGAATCAAGGGACTCGCATGGCGCACGGGACGGAGGCGCCGGTCGGCGCTTGGCGTCCCCGTCAGGGAAGGCGGGAATTTCAGGCCGCCGACTACCAGTCCGCATCTTCGCAGGGCATCATCGGGTGTCCGCGCAGGACGGGTTCCATGAAGATCATTCCGACCGAGGGCTCGCCGATGCCGGCTTCGTCATAGATGCGGCGGAACACTTCGTCCGCCCGGTCGGCCTCTGCCAGGACGATGACCACGTCCCTCTCGTCGAACAACATCTGGTGGGCACGGACTCGGCGGTTTCCCACTCCCCGGGCGTGGTGTTGGGAAACCGAAAGCACCCCAGGGGACTCGGCCAGCGCCGCCACCAGGGGCCGGCCGCCACCGGATCGCAGGATGGCGGTAATGAGTTTTTTCTCGATGCCGCGCCCGATATGGGCCAGGACGCTCATCGCTCGCGAGGCTCCACATGCAGGCCGAAGCGGGCAGCGACCTCACGCGGGACGTGGGTCGCCATCTTTTCCAGCGGCGTCATCCACAGGATGCCCATGCCCGGCGTATCCATCTTGGCGGTGACGAAGATGCGTTCGAATACCACGTCGGCCTGATCCGCCGGCACGACAATGTAGATGACCTCCTTGTCCGCATTGACGGTCAGTCCGAGGAGCCCCAGGCGCTTCTGGCGCACCCCGGTGCCATGGGCGTGAAAAATCGTGGCCCCCTGGGCGCCCGCTTCCTGGGCCGCCTGGACGACGGCATCCGCCGCGCCGCGCTGCACCACGGCCGTGATGAGCACCACATCCACCAGGACGATCATGTCGCTCATGACTTCCTCCTTGTCGGCTGCTTGCGGCGCCCCGGCGCATGCTGCGCCCACAGCCCGACAGCCAGCACGCTCAGAATCGGACCCACCGAGCACAGGGCCAGGATGCCGAAGCCTTCTGCGGCGCCTACCGCCGCCCCGAGACCGACCCCGAGAGCCAGGAGCAGCGGCACCGTCACCGGGCCGGTGGTCACCCCGGCGCTGTCCCAGGCCAGATTCACGTACTCCTCCCGGACGATGAGGGTTAGCGCCAGGGCGAGACCGTAGGCAACACCGAGGAGCGTCGCCAGCGGCAGATCGAAGAGGATGCGCGCGACGCCCGCCGCCGCTCCCAGACCCACGCCAAAGGCCACGGCGCGGATGAGCAGGCGTTTCTTGAAGGCGCCGTCGGAAATATTCTCGACCGTGATGCCCATGGCGTTGAGCGCCGGCTCGGCGACAGTCGCACCGTAACCGACGGAGAAAGCGAAGAGCATAGTCAGCCCGAGGCCAAGGGCGCGGGGATAGAGGGGAGGCGCTCCGCTTTCGCGGTGGGGCGAAAAGGCCCAGGGCACATTGAGACCGGCCTGGTTGCCCAGTTCCACCAGACCGGCGGTCAGCCCCAGATTGAAGGCCGCCATGCCCAGGAGGGCGGTGGCAACGCCGTAGAGAAAGACGTCGGCCCGATCGAGGTGCCGCTTCAGGACGATACGCTGAGTCAGGACGAGGAGCGCCACCAGGGGCAGGATGGCTCGCAGGGCTCCACTCAATTCGGCGAGTGGCGTTTCCCGGTACCAGGGGAGGTCGGCTACGGCGGCCGGCGCCTCCGGCGGCAGATCGGCGCCGAAGATCGCGACGGCCAGGACCGCTGCCACGGGAAAGAGCGAGGCCAGCGTGACGATGCCAAAGCCTGCCAGGGGGCTGTCGCCCCGGCCCGCCGAGGCAGAGACGCCGATGCCCATGGCCAGCACCAAGGGCACCGTAACCGGCCCGGTGGTGATGGCGCCACAATCCCATGCCAGCCCAATCACCCGGGCCAGACCCGGCTGACTGGCCGCATAGGCGGTCAGCCCGAGGCAGACTGGAACGATGGCGAGAATGAGGGTCTTGAGGCGCCAGCCGAACAGAAAGCGCAAGAGGCCGACGACCACGGCGATGCCGACTCCCGCCGCCACCGCCAAGACCAGTTCTTCCACCCGCGGCCCCAGAAGGGCCTTGAGCAAGCCCGCCCGTTCTGCCGAGATGCCTTCCCCGGCCACCTGCAGGGCACCGATGGCCGGCTCGGCGAAAGTGGCGGCGACACCCAGAATCCCCCCAAAGGCAAGGATGGTGAACACACCCACCCGCCCGGGTAGCAGATAACCGATATTTTCGGCAAAGGGCATGAGACCGTGCTTCACCCCCTCCATAAAGAGCATGAGCCCCAGAATGACCGCCGCGATGCCCAGGGCGATCAGTTCCGCGTCACCAGGAAACGAGCGCAGCGCCAGGGCCTGGAAGGCCACCAGGAGCAGGGCGAGCGGCACTACGGCTCGGGTCTGCTCCAGAAAGCGGACGGAGATGTAGGGAGTCAGCAGCCGATGGAGGTCGATGGGGCGCAGACGGCTCTGAGCTGGAGCCACCTCGCGCTCGAAGGCGACGACATCGTTGTAGCTGATCTGGCGGTGATGGCGGCGGATGGCGCCAAGAAACTGGCCGTAGCGGAGGGTTTTCGGGGGCATGGGAGAGGCAGGGCGGGACCACGGGATTCTGCCACAGGCAACCGCCATGTGCGCCCCCGGGACACAAGCTGTCATAATGTTCCCGAGGCCACAAAAAAAAACCGGCCAGGATGGGATCCGGCCGGCAAAATCCCGGCTTGCGCCGGGAGGAGGAGACAATGGGTAGCGCGAGGTGGAAGGTGGTCCCGCCGCCGAACCTCGCCCGCCGAGCGGGCGAGGAACTTGGGGTTAGGGCGGCAGGACCGTAGCCTTAACCCGCCTTGCCGCCGCGAATCGCGGCGTGGGCGACAGCGGGCGCCTTGCGGGCGACGGCGGCGGAAACCGCCGGGGCTGCGCCGTGGCCGCTCCAGGCCAGCCCGCCGTCGATCGGTACGCCGGTCATGCGCAGGGTGGCTTCGTAGCTGCCGCTGTCGCGGGTCGAGTGGATGCGGGGCTCGCCGGCGAAGGCGGGGGCGGCCACGATGAGGGCCGCGAGGGTGAGAATGCTCTTGTTCATGATTGCGTACTCCTTTCGTATCGACGAAGATGAACGGTGTTTCTTTGGACTTCGCGGTTCGGCGGGTGCCTTTTCCGCGAGTCAGTGGGGCCAGAATATCGACCTTGCTGCACTGCAACAACCGATCATTTCTAACGCGACGCCTTAGAAAATCTCATCCATGCCGCCCCGCCTGCCCCCCTTGAATTCCCTGCGCGCCTTCGAGGCCGCGGCGCGGCTCCTGAGCTTCAAACAGGCCGCCGAGGAGTTGTCGGTCACGCCGACCGCCATCAGCCATCAGATCAAGCTGCTCGAGGAATTCCTCGATTTGCGCCTGTTTCGCCGCCTGACCCGCTCGTTGGAACTGACGGACGAAGGATCGGCCATGTTGCCCAAGGTGCAGGAGGGCTTTGCCAGCCTCGCGGCGGCCATTGAAGCCAGCCGGCGCCTCGAGAGCGGCGGTATCGTCACCATGTGTGCGCCGCCGTCCTTTGCCGCCCGCTGGCTGGTTCCGCGGCTGGCGGTCTTCCACCGCGCCCATCCGGACATCGACCTCCATCTCTCGAGCAGCGCCGCCACCATCGACGGCCGCGAACGGGACTCTCCCGGCGATCTCAGGCCGGGAGCCGGCGAAGCCCCCTACGACCTGACCGTACGCTTCGGGCGCGGTCAATACGCCGGCCAGATCGTCGACCAGCTCTTCACCCCCGCCTACGTGCCGGTATGCAGTCCGACCCTGCTGGAGGGAGAGCGCCCCCTGCGCGAGCCCGGAGACCTGCGCTGGCAGGTCCTGATCCACGATTCCACCGTTCCCGAACTCGAAGATCGGCCCGGCTGGGCGACCTGGCTGGAACTGGCCGGAGCCGGCGACCTGGTGGGACTGGTCCGGGGCGTCTATTTCGAGGACGGAGCCCTCGCCGTCGCCTCGGCCATGGCCGGCCACGGCGTCGCCCTCGCCGCCCGGCCGCTGATCAGCGCGGACGTCGCCGCGGGCCGCCTGGCCATTCCGTTCCCGCAATCGATTCCTTCGCGCTACGCCTACTACGTCGCGACCCCCGCCGCCACCGCCGAACGGCCGACGGTCCTCGCCCTGCGCACCTGGCTGGCCCGGGAGGCGGCCCGGGAGCGGGCGCAGAATGCACCGCACAAATCCCGCGGGACCCGGAAAGGGACCTCTTCCCGAAAGCCCACCGCGTGAGCGAGGCGTGTCGCTGCCCCTCCTGCCGCCAGCCCATGACCTCCCGTCGGTTTGCCCGTCACGGCGGCGGCGAGGTGGAACTGGATTTCTGCTTTCCCTGCGAGGGCCTCTGGTTCGACGAATTCGAGAGCGTGCAGCTCGCCCCCGGAGGCGTCGTCGACCTGTTCAAGGTCCTGCACGAGCAGCGGGACTCTCCACGCCAACCCCTGGCCGAACCCTTGGCCTGTCCCCGCTGCGGCGACCGTCTCCTGCACGGCCTCGACATGGCCAAGCACGGCGGGCAGTTCAATTACCATCGATGCCTGCAGAAACACGGCCGCTTCATCACCTTTGCCCAGTTCATGACCGAAAAGGGCTTCGTGCGCCAGTTGAACCCGACCGAGGTGCGGGAACTCGCGGCCCGGGTGGGCACGGTGCGCTGCACCGGCTGCGGCGCGCCGGTGGATATCCGCCGCGATGCTGCCTGCGGCCACTGCCGCGCCCCCATCGCCATCCTCGACCCCCAGGCCGTCGAATCGGCGCTGGCCCGCTACCGCGACCTGGAAGCGAAACGCACCGCGCCAGCGGACGTCGAGCGGCTGGCCGACGCCCTGCTCTCGCAGGAAAAGGATCGCCTGCGCCGGCAGCGGGAGCGAGGCGCCGAAGCCGCCCTCGATCTCGACGTCGTGGACCTGCTCACGGCGGGCGTCGAGATGGTCTGGCGGATCATCCGGCACTGAAACCCGGTCATTCGGGATTGCGGCTATCGATCACCAGAGTCACCGGCCCGTCGTTGACCAGGCTCACCGCCATGTCGGCGCCAAACACCCCCGTGGGAACGGGCTTGCCGAGGGCGGCCTCCAGCTTGGCCACGAAGCGCTCGAAGAGGGGTTGGGACACCGCCCCCGGCGCCGCCCGGCTCCAGGACGGACGATTACCCTTCTTGACCGAGGCGTAGAGGGTGAATTGGGAAACGGCCAGGATATCTCCCCCGACCTCCTGCACGCTGCGGTTCATGACGCCGTCTGCGTCGGCGAATATCCTGGCGCGCACGATCTTGCCCGCCATCCAGTCCAGATCGGCTTCCGTATCCGCCGCCTCGAACCCGGCGAGGACCAGCAGGCCGGGACCGATGACGCCCGTCACCTCCCGGGCCACCGCGACCCGGGCCTCGCTCACCCGCTGCACCACGGCTTTCACGGGGCCTCCGCAGCGGCGTCGATCCGCGCCTCCTGCAGCTTGCGGTACAGGGTGCGCAGGCTGACTCCGAGAGCCGTCGCCAGGGCGGCCATGTCTCCCGGGTGGCGACGGACCGCCCAAAGCAGATAGTCCCGTTCCAGGCGGGTTAGGGGAAGCGTGGTCTCGACGGCAAAAACGCCGTCCGCCGACGGCTGGGCCGGCGCGGGAGCCTCCAGTTCTGGATCGGCGGCGGCCTCAAGATTGCAGGCGTCGAGGCTGTCTCCATCCGCCAGCAGCGTGGCCCTCTCGATGAGATTGCGCAGTTCGCGGATGTTGCCGGCGTAGGTCCGGGCGGCCAGCCAGGCCAGGGCGGCAGGGGTGAAGCGGCGCCCCGGACGGCGGTCCACGCGCTCGAGCAAGGACTCGGCGAGCAGCGCAATATCCTCGGGCCGCTCGTGGAGCGCCGGGGTGCGGATGGGAAAGACATTGAGCCGGTAGTAGAGATCCTGGCGGAAGTCACCGGCGCGGACCATGGCCGCCAGCGCGCGATGGGTGGCGGCCACCAGGCGGAAATCCGCCCGCAGGGCGTCCAGGCCGCCGACCCGGCGGTAGGTGCCGGTTTCGAGCAGCCGCAGGAGCTTGACCTGGAGCGGCAGAGGCAATTCGCCCACTTCGTCGAGGAACAGGGTACCCCCGCTGGCCGCCTCGACCAGCCCCTGCTTGCGGCTCACCGCCCCGGTGAAGGCGCCTTTTTCGTAACCGAAGAGTTCGCTCTCGAACAGGGTTTCGGTGAGCCCGGCGCAGTCGACGGCGACAAAGGGACCCCGGGCCCGCGCACTCGCCTCGTGGATGGCCCGCGCCACCAGTTCCTTGCCGGTGCCGGTCTCGCCGAGCAGGAGCACGGCGGCATCGGCGCCCGCCACCCGCAGGACCCGCTCCAGCATGCGGGTGAAGGCCGGCGAGCGCCCGACCAGTCCCTGGGAGGCAGGACGGCTGCTGGCCTGGCGGACCAGGCGGAGGGTCTCGACGAAATAGGCCACCTGGCCGGCGGAATCGCGGATGGGGTTGGTTTCCACATCCACATGCTCCTCCCCCCGCGGCGTGTGGTGCAGATGCAGCACCCGCTGGGTCGTTCCCGTCTCCAGGCTGTGTTTCAGGGGACAGGATTCGCCGGCCTGATCGCAGGGCACGGAAAAGTGATGGGAGACTTCGTAACAGGTGCGGCCGCAGACCGGCTGACCGCCTCCGAATTCCCGCAGATAGGCACGGTTGGCGCCGACGATGCGGTAATCCGCGTCCATCACGATGCGCGGTTCCGGCAGGTCTTCCAGGAAGGCGAGGAGGTCGGCAAGGGGTTGCGGGGCCATGGCCGCATTGTCACCGGCGGCATGACGGCATGTCAATTTTGGCAAGCGCAGCGCCACTCCAAGGCCAGTCTTCGCCAAGCCGCAAAGCAAGGCCATGAATCGAAAGCGATTTTCTCGAATTCCGCCAGCTGGCACGGGAATTGAAAGCCCTTTCACTGGAAGCGGGCCGCTTGGGCCGGCCAGCCGGAGATCCCGCCCTTCGGCGGCCGGCGGACCGGGCGGTTCCGGCAACGGGAGCAGCCCTGACAGAGGCTCCCGACCGCGCCCCCTTCGCTCCCCGGCGAATCCGCGGTGCTTGCCGATCCCTGGGACGGTCCGCTTCCAACCCTGAACGCTGCCTGCCATGACACTTGCCCTCGCGCCCCACCCCAACCCTCCGCGGCAGTTTGCCGCGACCCCGCTGCTGCGCCAGTTCGCCGACCGCACGAGCGGCACCCTCTCCTACCTGCTGGCCTGCCCAATGGAGCGGGAGGCCCTGCTCATCGACCCGGTGGCGGGCGACGCTGCCCTGTACCTGGGCGTCGCGGGCGAAATGGGCTGGCGCATCGTCCTGGTGCTGGAAACCCACCTCCATTCGGACCACCCCAGTGCCGCCGCATTCCTGCGCACCACCCTGGCCGCCCCTCTCCTGGCCGGCGAACGTTCCGCCATCGATGCCGACCGGCTGCTGGCGGACGGCGAAACCTTGCCGGTCGGCCAAATGCGGTTGCGGGCCGTCCACACCCCGGGACATACCCAGGGCTGCATCAGCCTGGATCTGGGCGATCGCTGGTTCACCGGCGACTGCCTCGCCCTGGGCGACGGCGGCGGAACCGACGAACCCGACAGCGATCCGGCCACCCTGTTCGACTCTGTCCGCCGGGTCTTCGTCCCCCTGCCCGACGAAACCCTGCTCTATCCAGGCCATCTGACCGGCTCCCGGCGCGTCGGCTGCATCGGCGAGGAAAGGGGAAGGAACCCGCTGTTTTCCGGGATGAGCCGGGACGAATTCGTTTCCCGGCGGACTGCCACGCGCACCCCGTTGCCGGCGCCGGCCAAGACCCTGATTTCGATCAACCACCACGGCGGCTCGCCCTACCTTTCCCCAGTACCGAGGATTCATCCGTGACCGATTCCAACGACACCGCCCTGGCTGCAGTCCCGCCCGTCCCCGTCTCCCTTTACGAAAAGCACAAGAAGATCTACGCCCGCCGGGTCCGCGGCGGCTTCGACAACGGCCGCATCGCTCTGGTCCTGCTGACCCAGGCCCTCTTCTACGGCGCCCTGTGGCTGCCCTGGAACGGCCGCCAGGCCATTCTCTTCCACCTGGTCGAGCGCAAGTTCTACCTCTTCGGCCTCATCCTGTGGCCCCAGGACGTGATCTATCTGGCCGTCCTGCTCATCATCTCGGCCTATGCCCTCTTCCTGGTCACCGCCATCGCCGGCCGGCTGTTCTGCGGCTACGCCTGTCCCCAGACGGTCTACACCGAAATCTTCATGTGGATTGAAAATGCCGTCGAAGGCGACCGCAACGCCCGCATGAAACTCGACCGCGGCCCTCTGACCCCGGACAAATTGCGCAAGAAGGCGCTCAAGCATGGGCTGTGGGCCATCCTGGCGCTGTGGACCGGCTTCACCCTGGTCGGCTACTTCACTCCGGTCACCGAACTGTGGTCCGAAATCCGCGACTTCTCCCTCGGCCCCTGGGAAAGCTTCTGGATCTTCTTCTACGCCGGCTTCACCTACCTGATGGCCGGGTCGCTGCGCGAACAAGTGTGCAAATACATGTGTCCCTACGCCCGCTTCCAAAGCGTCATGTTCGACGCGGATACCCTGATCGTCACCTACGATCCGGAACGCGGCGAACCGCGCGGGACCCGCAAGAAGGGCACCGACCTCGGGGCCGCCGGCCTCGGCGAGTGCGTCGATTGCGGAGTCTGCGTCCAGGTCTGCCCCACCGGCATCGATATCCGCAAGGGCCTGCAATACGAGTGCATCGGGTGCGCCGCCTGCGTGGACGGCTGCGATCAGATCATGGACAAGATGAGCTATCCCCGGGGCCTGATCCGCTATTCGACCGAAAACGCCATGCGCGACCACCTCGACGGCAAGGACATCGTCGCCCACATCCTGCGCCCCCGCATCCTGCTCTACACGGCCATCCTTGCCCTGATCGTCGGCATTGCCGGCTGGTTCCTGGCCCATCGCCTGCCCGTCAAGGTGGACGTCATCCGCGACCGCGCGACCCTGGCCCGGGAAGCGGACGACGGCAGCATCGAGAATGTCTACACCCTGCAGTTCATGAATACCGCCGAGCGGCCCCGGCGGTACCGCATCGCCGTCACCGGTCTCGACGGCCTCCGACTCGCTGGCGCGGACGAAGTCGAGGTCCCGGCGGCCAGCGTGCGGGCCGTGCTGACCACCGTCCAGGCGCCGCCGGAGTCCGGGAAGAAGGGCGCCAACCCGATCCATTTTGAAATCCAGGCGACTGACGACGCGAACATCCTCCTGCGGGAGAAGGCTTCCTTCATGCTGCCCTGACCTGGGGAACCCCCGCCGGCGACGGCGAGGAGCGCGGTAGAATCGGCGACAGCTCCCAGTTCGCGGTCGCCATGCAAGATCCTCTCTGCCACAGCCCCATCGCCAGCAACGGCTCCCCCGTCGCCGAAACCCGCACCCGCAGGGTGATGGGGCTCACTGCCGCCACCATGGTCCTGGAGATCGCGGTCGGCTGGTGGTCGGGTTCGATGGCGCTCCTCGCCGACGGCTGGCACATGGGCTCCCATGTCCTTGCCCTGGGGCTGTCCTGGGGTGCATACGTGCTGGCCCGCCGCCACGCGGACGACAGCCGCTTCGCGTTCGGCACCTGGAAGATCGAGGTCCTGGGCGGCTACACCAGCGCCCTCTTCCTCCTCGGCATCGCCGCCGTGATGGCCGTCGAATCGGTCCAGCGCCTCGTCGCCCCCATCGCCGTCGCCTACGACGAAGCGCTGGCCGTGGCCGCCCTGGGTCTCGCCGTCAATCTGCTCTCGGCCTACTGGCTGCATGCACCGGGCCACCCGCAGCACCATCACGACCACGATCACGATCACGCGCACCACCACGACCTCAACCTACGGGCCGCCTATCTGCACGTGCTGACCGATGCCGCCACCTCGGTGCTGGCCATCGTCGCCCTCCTTTCCGGCAAGCTCCTCGGCCTCGGCTGGATGGACCCGGCCATCGGCCTGGCCGGGGCCGCCCTCGTCGCCGCCTGGGCGATCGGATTGGTCCGCGATACGGCGCTGGCTTTGATCGATGCCTCGCCTAGCCGCCCGCTGCTGGAGGCCATCCGGAAGACGGTCGCGGCCACGGCCCCAGCCGTCGTCGTCGTCGATCTTCATGTCTGGCGCGTCGGCAACGGCGGTCACGCCTGCATCGTGGGTCTGCGCGGCGGCAATGCGGCGGAGATCCGCGAAGTCCGCATCGCCCTGGCCGGGGTCGAGGGAATCAGCCACCTCACCGTGGAAATCCTCCCGGGGTGATGCCCGCTCACCCGCCCCGCGCAACCTCCCAGCAGTGCAGGGCGCTCTTGCGGGCGATGCCCCAGCGGTAGCCGCCCAATTCGCCGGTTTCGCGGATGACCCGGTGACAGGGGATGAGCACCGCCACCGGATTGGCCCCCACCGCCGCTCCGACCGCCCGGGCAGCCCCCGGCCGGCCGATGGCCTCGGCCACTTGGCGGTAGCTGGCGACGTTCCCCGGGGGAATGCGGAGCAACGCCTTCCAGACGCTGACCTGGAAGTTTGTACCGCCGACATGGAGCGCCAGCGGCACGGCGCCGGCCGCAGGGCTGCCGAACAGCCTATCCACGACGGCTTGGGTGACTTCCGGAGCGCTTCTGCAAACGGCCTGCGGCCACCTTGCCCGGAGCCCTGCGGCGGCCAGGCTCGCGGGGCCTTCGAAGAAATCGAGGCAGCACACGCCGCGGGGCGTCAGTCCAACCAGCGCCCACCCGAAGGGCGTCGCGTGGAACCCGTAGTCGATGACGAGACCGAGGCCGCCGCCCCGATACTCGCCGGGAGTCATGGCTTCCAGGTGCACGAAGTGGTCGTACAGGCGCGAACTGCTGCTCAGCCCAAGTTCCTCGGAAACCTCCAGGAGGGAGCGGGAAGCTTCCAGCAGGCCCTTGGCCCGCTCGACCGTGAGCACCTGCAGGAAACGCTTGGGGCTGGTGCCGGCCCAGCGGCAAAACAGCCGCTGAAAATGGAAAGGGCTGAGATGGACGTGGGCGGCGACCGCCTCCAGAGTCGGCTGCTCGCCCACCCGCTCGGCGATGAACGCGATGGCCCGGGCGATGCGCTCGTAGTCCCCGGGCCGCGGCGCGCCCTCATCCATGGACGCATCCCCCGGTCCGCCACGCCGGGTCGAGGGCGGCACCGGGGCATGGCCGCCCCATCCCGGCGCCCCGCGGCTCTACCCTCACCCCAGGGCCAGACGAGTCGACAAAGCAAGCTTCGGGCAGAAGGCGCACGACGAATTCCGGAAATGGCGATGGCCGCCATACTCGCTCCGTCCGGCCCGCCCGTCGACCCGAATCTTGCGGATCTCGCCGCGCCCCTGACGGGCGGTGCGGCCGCCCGGCGAGCAGCAAACCGGAATCCGGCAGGATGGGCGAGATCGATCTTGCCGAGACGACCGCAGCGCTCGGCGAGCCCTGCCTCAGAGCGGAACGTCCAGGCCGGGGCCACCCGTCATCTGCTCATGGACCGAAAAGACGGTGATCGCGAGGAATCCGGCCAGCAGGAGGTACTGGGCGGCAAAGCGAAGGCGCGTCGCCCCATCGGCGATGTAGTAGGGCGACTGCTCGAAATCCCGATTCTTCAGGGCATCGAGGATTTTCGGGACGGCCAGGACGGCCAGCAGCAGAAGCATGGGGCTGGGCCGCCAGAGAAAGAGCCCGATGAGGATGGGAATTCCGACGTACCAGATCTTCGGCGAGATCACCGCCACGATGCGCCCGCCATCCAGCGGCGAAAGGGGAATCAGATTGAAGAGGTTGAGCATGAACCCCGAGTAGGCGATGGCCATCAGCATGCGGCTGCCCTGGTTCTCGGCCACCAGGAAGCAAAGGAACGCGCCGGCGGTGCCGAGCAGGGGCCCGGCCATGCCGACGAAAGCCTCGACCTCCGCATTCATCGGTTGCTCCTTCAATTCGATCCAGGCGCCTACGAAAGGAATGAAGCAGGGCGCTCCGACCTTGAGCCCTACCTGCCTGGCCGCCAGGTAATGCCCCATTTCGTGCACGAAGATGAGGCCGACCAGGCCGACGGCGTAGCGCCAGCCATAGACCCAGGCGTAGGTGACCACGGAGATCAGCATGGTGCCCCCGGTCAACAGGAACTTGCCGATCTTGCCGGCCATCAGGAAGAGCAACAGCGCCTTCATCATCGGCCGGAACGCCGCGCGGCCAGCGCCCGATCGCGGGCGGCGCCGAGTTCTTCCGTTTTGCGCAGGCAGAGCTCCCGCACCTCGGGAGCCAGAGTCGCCACCTTGTCCGGATGATACTGACTCACGAGATGGGCGTAGGCGCGCTGTATCGCTTCGATGTCGGCGTCCGGCGGGATTTGCAAGACTTCATGCCAGGGCGGCGGCTCCGCTTCCGCCGTCCGGGGAGGCGGCTCGCCGTCGGCGGACTCCGGGCACTCGGGCTCGCCAGGCTGCGGCGAGTTCCGGGAACCCGCATCGGCAGGGTCGTGCGGCGTGTTCCCCTTGCGGCCGGCACTGAATTGGGAAACGACCCAGTAACCGATGAAGGCGCCAAAGACGACGACTAGGAGTTCGGTGCCCGACATGCCTTGCACTCGCGGGTGAGGACCTGCAGATGGGCCTTCAAGGCGGCCGCGCGCACAGTCTCTTCGCCCTCCCAGTCGATCTCGCTTTCCAGCCGGGCGATCACCTGGACGAGTGCCGCAGCGCGCGCCGCGTCGTCCAAACGTCCGTCGATCGCCGCCAGGAAATCGACGCCAGGCCGGAGACCCAGGCTCAAGTGGCGGACCAGGTTGAGGGCGAACGGCGGGCAGGTCAGGGATTCAAAGGCCAGGGCAAGGAAGCGCCTGCCGCCCAAGGCAAACTCGTCTCGACGTCGCCAGACCATCGTCAAAGCGGCCAAGGCGCAGACGTAGAAAAGGACGATCCCCGCGACCAGGGCGCGCACCCCCAGGCTTGAGAAGAATCCCAGGGGAACGACGACGAAGAGCGCCAGCAGCATGATCCAGATCGCCGGCGCCAGGGCGGCGGTCCCGCCGCCGGCGGGAGGCGTCCAGGGCGGGCCCGGATCGGCCGCGCCCGCCGCATTCCAGGAAAACCGGTAGAGGGGACGGTGGGGGAGCAGCGGATTGGGCAAGCACGGCTCCCGACCGCGGACTTGAAAGCCATGGGCGCCGAACAAGGCGCTCCAGCGTCCCCCGCCCGCGGGGGTGAGGAGCGCCTCGTTGCTGGCCAGGAGCACCAGCGAATCGTAGAGATACAGGCCCAGCATCCCGACGACCAGCAGGAATTCCGGATGCAGGATGGTCAAGCTTCCTTGCGCTTGAACCAGGCGCGCACACCGGCGACTGCGGCAACGGCCAGTCCGGCGACCAGCTTCCAACCCGCGACGAGGAAGGCGCCCAAGGCGGCCCAGAATCCTTTCTTGGTGGCCACCGCCGCAGCACCACCGGCGATCAGCGCCGCGAGGCCGTATTCGGCGATGCGGTCGCCCTGCTTGAATTCCGAATAGCGCTCGCCGGCATTGAAGTCGAACCCGGTGAGCACCTGCTTGAAGCTGGCGACATCCGCGTCCAGGGTCTCCGGGGATGAAACGAGGGTCGCGCTCATGACGCCGGTACGGCCCAGGAGCCGGATGGTGTAATTGAGGACCGGCTTGCCTTCCGAGCTGAGCTTGACGCCCCATTCCAGCCTCTTGGTCTGCGCATCGTAGTGGGGCGGGATGTACCAGCCTTCGGTAACGAGGGGCGGAATGCCTAGCCGCTTGCGCTCCTCGTTGGCCGGACCGTCCGAGCTCTTCAAGGTCTTGAGGAGATCGTCGGCATCGATCTTTTCGTCGTCCTTGACGTAGCCGATCGGATTGAACGAGAAGTCCGCCCACCAGCCCCCGCTCTTGGACAGGACGATATTGTTTCCCGGTTGGGGAAGGTTGCCCGTGAGCTTCAGAAACTTCGTCGAATTGGCCTCGTCGAGGTAGAGCACTTCGCTATCGGCGGTCTTCAGGACGGCCTTCCCGACGACCTGTTCCGCGGCCGGCCCGACATGCCAGGCAAGGTCGCGGATGGCCGCCCCCACGTCCTGCTCGCCGGGTTCCGCCAGCGCCAACAAGGGCACGGCACACAGCGCAATGACAAGTTTTTTGAGCCTCATGGCCAGCGATCCTCTTCGAGTGTGATGACTGAAAATCCGAATGGGTATGCATTTTGCCATGAATAATGTCATCCGGCTATTTTCAGGTCCATGTCCAAGCGACCCTCCTCCTCGGGAGGTGGCGGGACGCCAGGACCGCTGCCCTTGAACGACCGGGATTTTATTACGCCGATCGTCCGTGAAAGCGGAGGAGTTCGTCGGCCACCGCCGTCGGTTCCTCTTCCGGCAGAAAGTGCCCGCAAGGCAGCGCCCTGCCCGCAACGTCGACCGCCTTCTCCCGCCACAGGGCGAGGACGTCGTAAGTGCGGCCGACAAAACCCTTGGCGCCCCAGAGAACCAGGAGCGGGCAGCGGATGCGCCGATCGGCGTCGTCGGCGTCGTGCTCGAGGTCGATTCCCGCCGCGGCGCGATAGTCGTCGCAGCTCGCCCGGATCGCGTCCGGAGCGGAAAAGCAGCGCACGTATTCCGCCACGACCGCCGGATCGAAGGCCCCCGCGTTGCCCAGACTCCAACGGGCGAGGCAGCCCTTGAGCCAGGCGGCGGGATCGGCGGCGATCATGTCCTCAGGCAGCGGCGGCGCCTGGATGAGGAAGAACCAGTGGAAGTAGGTGGTCGCCAGGGCCTTGTCGGTCAGGGCGAAAGTGGTGGCCGTGGGGGCGATGTCCATGACGGTGGCCGCGAGGACGCGCTCCGGGTGGTCGAGGCAGAGGCGGTGAGCGACCCGCGCCCCGCGATCGTGACCGGCAAGATGGAACTGCGGGTAACCGAGGGCGCTCATCAGTACCGCCATGTCCTGGGCCATGGCGCGCTTGGACTGGTTGGCCGCATCCGCACGGGAGGGAGGCTTGCCGGAATCGCCGTACCCCCGGAGATCCGGCATGACCAAGGCGAAGCGATCCTGGAGCAAGGGTGCGACCTTGTGCCACAGCAGATGGGTTTCCGGATAGCCATGGAGCAGAAGCAGGGGCGGCTTGCCGGCGTTTTCCCGCAGGCGGACGTGCAACCGTGTCTCGCCGACCGATACGGTATGGGTCGAGTAGCTCGCGTCGAAAAAATCGCTCCCTGGCTGGATCATGGGTTGCTCAGCGCAAAGAGGTCTCTCCGCCGGCCAAGGGCCGCAAGGGAACCTCCAGCACAAATCCCGCCCCGCCGGTCGCGGTCGGAACGTAGTCGACGCGCCCGCCCACCGCATCGGCAACGGCCTTCACCAGGGCGAGTCCGAGGCCCAGGCCGCCGTGTCGACGCGTGCTGCTGCCGTCGTGCTGTACCAGGCCCCGGAAGAGATTTGTCAGATGCTCGTCCTGAATTCCCGGCCCCGTGTCGGAGACCGTAAAGACGCAATACTCGTTGCCGCCGCGCGCGGCGCCGTGAACCGCGACACGCACTTCACCCGCCAAGGTGAACTTGATGGCATTGTCCACGAGGGCCGAAAGGGCACGAAACAACGAATTGAGCGGACCCGTGATCCGATCGGGTCCGCCTGCCGGGATTTCCGATACGAAATCCAGGCCCTTGGCTGCAGCCTTGTCGCGAAACCTGGAGTCGAGCCTTGCCAGCAGATCGGCAATGCCGAAAGTCGCAGTCGCCTCCCGCGACTTCCCGGCCCGCAGACTTGCGAGGAAAAGCATGTCGTCGATCATGGCCGTGAGATTTTCGGCGCACGCTGCGGCCACCTCGACGTAATGCTTCTGTGACTCGGTCCGGACCTCCCCGGCAAGCAGGTGGAGCATTCCCGAGACGCCATTGAGCGGCGTGCGCAGCTCGTGGGACATGTTGGCGAGAAATTCGCCCTTCAGACGGTCCGAGGCCTCCGCCCGCTCCTTGGCCACGACCAGTTCCTGTCGATGCCGATCCAGTTCGGCCACGTGGCGTGCGATGGCGGACCGCATCGTTTCCAGAGAGCGCAGGATGTCCGACACCTCGTCGCATCCCGGATCGGCCAAGGCCCCCGCGTCGAGCTGGCCCGCGGCAACCTCTTCCGCCACCCGCACCGCCTCGCGGACACGTCCCTCGATCTGCCTACCGATGCGCAAATTGAGCAGTACCGACAGGCTGAGAATGGCGCAGGCGACCACGGCGATCAGGGTGAGTTCAATCGCCAGCTTGCGCTCGGCGCCGCGCTCGATGGCGTTGGTGTGCCGCGTCGCCAAGTCGACTACGCGCTCGACACTGGTGCGATGGAGGAGAAAACTGGCCTCCATGTCCTGCAGGGTGCGACGGGCGGACTCCTCGCGGCCCGCTTCGACAAACCCCACGAATTTTTCGGCCAGGGCGGCAAACTGCTGCGCGGGAGGAGCGCTGACCTCAAACAGTTCCCTTACCAAATCGGCCGGCAGTGGCAGACGCTTCCATTCCTCCAGTTTCGAGCGGTAGGCGGCAAGCTCTTCGCGCAAGCGGACGACGAGCCGCGCCCGTGCCTCACCCCTGGCCAGGACGATCCGATGCGCGGTGAGATAGGGCTCGACGATGTAGAGCGGCGGCGGCAGGACATCGCTCACCAGCGCCCTGCCCGTCGCAATCTCGCGGTAAAGCGGCCCCTCGATCCGCGTGACGCTGACGGTCCAGCCGCCAAGAATGCCGACCAGCAAGAGGGTGAGCATAAACAGCGCCACCTGGATGCGCGTCGCGCTGCGAATGCTGGCAACAGGTCGGAAAGGGAAGGCGAGCATGGGCGATAGCGTAGGCCGGTACGGGCTCAGTTTAACGTGGCGCACACCCGAAGCGTCAAATCGCTGCACGAATGAGCCCGCCCGGGGTAGCCCGCCCGCCACCGGTTGGCGGTCGCGCTCCCGCACCTGGGTGAGCGACCCGGGTCGCTACACGCCGGACAGTTCCCTTAGCCTCCTGGACCTCGGCGGCTGGGTTGCGATTCGCAAAGGAAAGGCGCGCGAGCTTGCGAAAAATGCACTGCCGCATAAAATTCTTCGGGTAGCATTCGCTCCGGAGTCCCCGGACCGGAACGGACTGCCGCTCGCCCGCCAGGCGACGGACGCGGTCGTTTCAACGACGGGAGCTCCTCGCGTCCACAACTCAAAAAGCAGCCGACGCGAATTTCGAGGCACCGGTGCAGGGGACGACATGCCAAGCCAGGACAACGCGATTGCGACCATACGGCGCCAAGCGCCGCTGGTCCATAACATCACCAATTACGTGGTGATGAACACCACCGCCAATGCGCTGCTCGCCATCGGCGCCTCGCCCATCATGGCCCACGCGGTCGAGGAGGTCGAGGACGTCGTGGCCCTCTCCGCCGCCCTGGTCGTCAATATCGGCACCCTCAGCCCCCCCTGGGTCGAGGCCATGTTCAGGGCCGCGGAGAAAGCCCGTGCGCTAGGGATTCCCATTGTCTTCGACCCGGTCGGCTGCGGCGCCACGCCCTATCGAACCGACACCGCGCGCCGCTTCGTCGAGACGGTCCGGCCCACCGCGATCCGCGGCAACGCATCGGAGATCCGGGCCCTGGCTGTGGGGAGGGGCGACACCAAGGGAGTCGACAGCCGGCTCGCCAGCAGCGCGGTCCTCGACGACGCCCTGGCCCTGGCCGCGACACTGTCGTGCGTCGTCTCGGTCAGTGGAGTGACGGACCTGATCGTCGGGCGGGGCAAGGTTTTCCGGATCGCGAACGGCCACCCCATGATGTCCCGGGTCACGGGCATGGGTTGTACGGCGAGTGCTCTCACCGGCGCTTTTCTGGCGGTCTTGCCGGATGCGGTCGCCGCAGCGGTCAAGGCGATGCTCGCCATGGGCGTCGCCGGGGAGGAAGCGGGCCAGCGCTCTGCCGGCCCGGGGAGTTTTAAAACCCATTTTCTCGATGCCCTTCACGACTTGACGGACGCGGACCTGATGGCGCGGGGAAGAATCACCGGGGAGGAATGAGATGACGCAGAAGCTCACCCCCGATCCAGCCTCCCCGCCCCCGCAAGGCATCATCGACTATTCGCTGCTCTTCAATCTGTCGATCAATGCCATGGCCTTCACCGATGCCGAGTCGGGACGCATCCTCGACGTCAACGACGCCTGGATCGCCGCCACAGGAATTTCCCGCCAGGACGCCGCCGGCAAGACCGCTCTGGCACTGGGTATCTGGGCCGCCCCCACCGTCCGGACCGCATGCGTGGGGGAGCTGCTCGAGCGCGGAGTGATCAAGGATTTCCCCGCCACCTTGCTTCTGCGCGGCGTCCCCCGCGAGCATCTGATCTCTGGAAAACGCGCCTCGATGTCCGGCAGCACCTGCTTCTTCTGGGAATTCCGGGACGTGACCGAGCGCAAGCAGGCCGCGGAGGCGCTGGCAGAATCGCAAATTCTCCTGCGGACCGTCATCGACGCCGCGCCGGCGAGGATTTTCTGGAAGGATACCGAATCCCGCTATCTGGGCTGCAATCCGATCTTCGCCACCGATGCCGGCCAACCCAGTCCGGACGCCGTGGTCGGCAAGACCGACTTCGACATGGGCTGGGCCGCCCAGGCCGACCTCTATCGCAGCGACGACCGGCAGGTGATGACAAGCGGCCAGGCGAAGCTCGCCTACGACGAGCCCTCGACGACCCCCGACGGACGCACCATCTGGTTGCGAACCTCCAAAGTCCCGCTCAAGGACGCCCAGGGCCAGGTTTTCGGGGTGCTCGGCATCTATGAGGACGTCACCGAGGCGAAGCGCGACAAGGACGAACTCGAACAGCATCGCCATCACCTCGAAAACCTGGTGCGGGAGCGTACCGAGGCGCTGGAGCATGCGACCCGGGCGGCCGAGGACGCCAATCGTTCCAAGAGCGCCTTCCTGGCCAATATGAGCCATGAAATCCGCACCCCCCTGAATGCCATCATCGGCATGGGCCACTTGATCCGCAAAGGGGGACTGAACGCCAAGCAGTCGGATCAGATGGCCAAGCTGCAGGCGGCCGGCGAGCACCTGCTGGGAGTGATCGATTCGGTGCTGGAACTCTCCAAGATCGAGGCGGGGAAAATCGAACTCAATCCCGTACCCTTCGATCCCGCGGAGGTCCTCCGCCGCGTCGGCGCGCTGATCCAGCCCCGGGCCGAGAGCAAAGGCCTGCAGCTCATTCTGGAGTCCTGCCCTCTGCGCGAAGACCTTTCGGGCGATGCCACGCGAATTCAGCAATGCCTGCTCAACTTCGCCGGGAACGCCCTCAAATTCACCGAATCCGGGTCCATCACCCTGACGCTCAGCTGCCCCGAGGAGGACCGCGAGACCGCCCTCTTGCGTTTCGAGGTCCGGGATACGGGAATAGGCATTCCAGCGGACGCGCTCCCCCGACTCTTCAATGCCTTCGAACAGGCGGAGACGTCGACGAACCGCAGTCATGGCGGAACCGGCCTGGGGTTGGCGATCAGCAGGAAATACGCGCAGCTGATGGGCGGAAGCGCCGGCGCGCAGAGCCAGAAAGGTGTCGGAAGTCAATTTTGGTTCACCGTTCGGGTCGCCAAGCTGCTCAGCCCGGCGAGCGACGGGGTTCCGCAACGCTCGGACGCGGAACGCCGCTTGCAAGAGGAATTCGCCGGTCGCCGGATACTTCTGGTGGAGGACGATCCGGTCAATCTGGAGATCGCCTGCGACATGCTCGCCGAACTCAATCTGGCGGTGGATTGCGCGTCCGATGGGAGCGAAGCCGTGGTGAAAGCCGGCAGCGCGGCCTACGATCTCATCCTCATGGACATCCGCATGCCGATCATGGACGGCCTGGAAGCGACCGTCCGCATTCGCCAGCTTCCCGAATGTGGAGCGCTGCCCATCGTCGCGATGACCGCCAATGCTTTCGCCGAAGACAGGACCCATTGTCTGGCGGCGGGAATGAATGATTTCGTCACCAAACCGGTCGACCCCGTGGCCCTCTTCGAAACCTTGCTCCGCTGGCTGGACCGGCGAAAGCCATAGGCCTGGACAAGGATTAGGCAGGCCCCACGGGTCATGACTTGGCCAATTCGTGTCCAACACCTTGACCACCGGCGGTTCGCCGGAAATACTTCTAGCATTTGAATAAAGTCCGGCGAGCCTCCGCCGGCGAAAACAACACCATCCACGAGGAGTGCGTTCCATGGGAGACCGCCTGGGGCCGAAGATTCGCCATTGCGCGCGTTTCGGCGCAACCGCCCGTCCGGGGGAAGATCGTCCGGGGCCTGTCCTGCCTTCGCTCAACCTCAATTCGCCGGTGGGGGTCTGCCGCGACCGGAGCGGCAACGTCTGGGTCTGCGATACCGGCAACAACCGCCTGCTGGTCTTCGACGGCGACCTGACCACGCTGCGCCACGTGCTCTTCGCCCCGGAAGCGGCGGCGGGGGGGACTGCCGCCCTCCCATTCCGCATGCCCTTCCACGTCTGCCCGCACCCGGAGAAGGACCGCGTCTTCGTCACCGACATGGGCAACAGCCGCGTGGTGGTACTCGATCTCGTCGCCGGCCAGCCCCGTTTCGCCTATGCCCTCGGCGACAGCCCGCAGCGCGGTTTCTCTCCCCTCCAGGACCCCAACGGAATCGCCCTGGTGCGCGCTCCGCGCGGCGACTGGGAAGTCTTCGTCAATGACGAATTCTTCCATGACGCGTCTGATCCGATGCGCAATCGCTGCGTGCGATTCACCGAGGAGGGGCGCTACCGGGGCGAGTTTCGTTCCATCCTGGTGGAGGGCCGCCGCCACGACCTTTACTGGCCCCAGGGGCTGGCGGCCGACGACGCCGGCAACCTCTACCTCGCCAATACGGGGAGCTACGAAATCCTGCGCTGCCCCGCCCACGCACCGGTGGATGCGGATTACGTCGCCAGCGGCGGCCGCGCGGTCGTCGCCCACCGCTTCGGACAACCCCGCGGCGTCGGCATGCTCAACATCATGCGCGACGTCAATGTCGTCGGCGGGCTGGTCTTCGTGCCCGATCACGTCGCCAACGCCATTTCCGTCTACCTGCCCGACGGCAGCCCCGCGGCAACGGTGCGGGGCCTGCGCGCCGGCTGGCACCATGGGCCTGAGCCGATGCACTCGGCGACCGATCCGCTCTACTACCTGCTCGAGGATTCGACCCTGGTCAGCCCCTACGTCGTCTGCGGCGGTGGAGCGCCGGATGTGTTCTTTGTCAGCGAGCCCTTCACTTCCCGCGTCCTCAAGGTGCGCATCGACTTCGCCGCCCGCCCGAACGCCACCGCGACCCTGCTCGCCGCCGTGGGCAGCCGCCGCGACAGTCTCGCCAGCCCGACGACCGAGCAATTCAATTGCGTGACTTCGGTCATCGCTTTTCCACCCGATGAGCCGGCGGATCCCGGGAAAACCTCGGTTCCCCCTGGCGCGGGGTGGTCCTGGCCGGCATCCGCAAGCGCGGCGATTGCCCAGCAATACGATTACTGGTGGGGAGATCTTGCCCGCACCGCCCAGGCCGATTCCGGAGCCGACGACTGGTTGCGCCGCACCCGAATCGCCCTGGACGCAGGCAATTGGCGCCTGGCAGGATGTCGCCCCGAAGGCGCACGCTACGCGCCGGAGGAGGTCCGCGTCGATGGCTGGTTCCTCGCCGGCAATCTGGGGATGGCGACCTTCCGCCCGGATTTCCCCCTCCTGGGGCAGGTCGTTCCCGGCTCCCCCATCCTGCTGGTGGGCAATTTCAACACCGGCACCATCAGCCTGTACCAGGTCGGGCCCTGGGGCGGGCTGATCAATTTCGGGCTGCCTTTCGGCATCCGCGGCAGTGCGCCGGCCTGCATCGCCGGCCCCCAGGGCATGGCGGCCAGCGCCGACGGCCATGTCTATATCGCGGACACCCTCAACAACCGGATGGCCCACTGGCAGATCCTGGCGAGCGGCACGGCCCGCCACGTGCGCAACTTCGTCTGGCATCAGGGCGGAAAGGACGGCGGCGCAGCGCCCTTCACCCCCACCGATGCCGTGCTCGCCGAAGACAACCGGCTTTATGTGACCGACCAGTTCAACAACCGCATCTGCGTCTTCGACCGCGACGGCAACCCGCTCTTCACCTTCGGCCGCCAGGGTTACTGGCAGGAAGGGGAGCCCGACGGCGACCGCTTCATGCTCCCGGTGAGCCTGGCCACGGAAGGCAATCGACTCTTCGTCAATGACCTGGTCAACCGGGCCCTCAAGGTCTTTACCCTGGGCGACGGGGTGCCGCAATTCGCGTCCGGGATTTCGCTCTTCAAGCGCACCACGGACCAGGGCGGCGTCTGGATGCCCTTCCTCATGCACGCCCGGGACGGCCGGCTCTACGTCGCCGATTCCACCTACAACCTCATCCAGGTCTATTCCTGCACCTGATCGCTCCTGACCGAGAGAACCCGATGCTGCCCGCGGACGATTTCATACTGCACGAACAGCTCTACGACAGCCCGACGACCCGGGTCCTGCGGGCCACCCGGCGGCGGGACCGCCTGCGGGTCGTCCTCAAGCTGCTCAAGGAAAGCGAACTGACCCGCGAGTACCTGGAACGCTATCAGCACGAGTACGAACTCTTGCGCGGCATGGAATTGCCCGGGGTGGTGACGGCCCACGACTTCGTCCGACTGCCGGAGGGGCACGCCATCGTGCTGGAGGATTTCGGGGGTGAAGCGCTCAAACGCATCATCGACCGTCAGCGCCTGACCACCGCGGACTTCCTCGAACTCGCCATCGCCCTCTGCGAAGCCCTGGCGGAGGTGCATCTGGCCAACATCATCCACAAGGACATCAGCCCCGGAAACATCGTCGTCGTTCCGGGGAGCGAGAAGGTCAAATTGATCGACTTCGGCATCGCCTCCCGGCTGCCCCGCCTGACCCCGGCCTTGCGCAATCCGGAATCTCTGGAGGGAACCCTGCCCTACATCGCCCCCGAGCAGACGGGCCGCATGAATCGCAGCCTCGACTACCGCGCCGATTTCTACGCCCTGGGAGCGACTTTCTTCGAAATGCTCGCCGGGCAGCCGCCTTTTCCCCTCGACGACCCCGCCGAGGTCGTGTACTCCCATCTGGCGCGGCGGCCGCCTAACCTGTGCGATACCGCCCACGGGGTTCCTGAGGTGATCGGCCGCATTATCGCCAAGCTTCTGGAAAAGAATGCGGAGGACCGCTACCAGAGCGCCTGGGGCATCCGCGCCGACCTCGTGCGCTGCCGGGAATTCCTGTCCCGGAACCAGGCCATCGAGAGCTTCGACATTGCCTCCGCCGACATTCCCCACCGCTTCCAGCTTGCCGAGAAGATGTACGGCCGTCAGCAGGAGGTCGACCGGCTCGTCGCCACCTTCACCGCCAGCCGGGGCAATCGCCAGATGGTGCTGGTGAGCGGTTACTCCGGAATCGGCAAGAGTACTCTGGTGCGGGAATTCTGCCGCCCGCTGACCGGCATCGGGGGCAATCTGGTGGCCGGGAAATTCGACCAGTTCCAGCGCAATACCCCCTATAGCGCCCTGGTTTCGGCCTTCGGCGATTTCGTCCGGCAGGCCCTGCTCCTGGCGGATGCCCCCCGGGAGGCCTTACGCACCAGAATTCAGGAGGCGGTGGGCGACAACGGCGCCGTCGTCGTCCCCGTCATCCCCGACCTCGAAGACCTGCTCGGTCCCCAGCCCCCAGTGGCCGAGCTCTCCGGCGGCGAAGCCCAACACCGTTTCCGGTCGGCGTTCCAGCGCTTCGTCCAGGCCTTGTGCAACGAGGAGCAGCCTCTGGTCCTGTTCCTGGACGATCTGCAATGGGCCGATCTTGCGACCCTGCGGCTCCTGGAATCCCTGGCGACCTGCGAAGATCTGCGTCATCTCCTGCTCATCGGCGCCTACCGGGACAACGAGGTGGACGCCGCCCACCCTTTGCAGGCCATGATCTCCCGTCTGCGGGAACAAGAGGCCCCCCTGGCTGAGCTGAGCCTTGCCCCGCTGGCCGAAGCCGACATCGCTACCCTGATCGCCGACTCGCTGCACGTGGAAGCGGAGCTCGCGCGGCCGCTCGCGGCTCTCGTCCAGAAAAAGACCCTGGGCAATCCTTTCTTCGTCACCCAGTTTCTGCAAACCCTCTACCGGGAACAATTGATCGTCTATCGCCTCGGCGACGGCGAGCACCGTTCCGGCTGGACCTGGGACGTTCAGCGCATCGAAGCGGTCGGCATTACCGACAACGTCATCGAGCTCTTGATCGGCCGCTTGCGCCAGTTGCCGGAGCCTACCCAGGCGGCCCTGCGGGAAGCGGCCTGCATCGGCAACACCTTCTCCCTGGATACCCTGGCCATCATCCACCGTTCGCCGCGGGAAGTGCTGTTCGGCGACCTCCTGCCGGCCCTGCAGGGCGAGTTGTTGAGAAGCGTCGGCGAAAGGCCCGATTCCGATCGCTTTGCCTTCGGCCACGACCGCGTGCAGCAAGCGGCCTACGCCCTCATCGACGCCGCCGCCCAGAAGGCCTTGCACCTGGACATCGGACGTTTGCTGCTGGCCGGACTGTCCGAAGCCGATCTCGACGACCGCATATTCGAAGTGGTGGATCAGCTCGATGCCGGTCGCGAACTGATCGCCGATCCCGGCGAGCGACTGCAGCTTGCCGAGCTGAACCGCCAGGCGGCGGAGCGGGCGGTGCGGGCCAACGCCTATCAGGCCGGGCTGGACTATCTGGACGCCGCCGTCGCCTGCCTGCCCCCCGATCCCTGGGATTCCCACCACGACTTGGCCCTAGGGCTCTACCGCCGCCGTGCCGAAGTCGCCTACCTGAACGGCGATTATGAGCGGTCGATGGCCGACATCGCCGTCGTCCGCGAACGCGCTGTGGACCTCCTGGACCGGGTGGGAATCTGCGCCTTGCTGATCACGGAATACACCGTTCTCGGGCGCAACATCGAGGCCGTGGACCAGGCTCGCGAGGCCCTGGCACTGCTTGGCATCGAAGTTCCCGCCGAAGATCTGCGCACTGCGCTGGAATCCGAACTCTCACCCATCAAGACGGCCCTGGAGAGCCGCTCGGTCGCCTCCCTCTACGATCTCCCGGAAATGACCGATCCGGTGCAGCGCATGGCGATGAAGGTGCTGATGCCGGTGCATACGGCGGCTTACTTCGCGGGAATGCGTGAACTTTACGGCTGGTTCCTGGCCAAGATGACCCATCTTTCGCTGCGCCATGGTCACGTACCCGAGTCGCTGAAGGGTTACGCCAGCCTGGGTGGCGTCTTGTGCGGCGATTTCGGCGACTTCGCTCAGGGGTACGAATTCGCCCGCCTGGCGATCCGCTTGACCGAGCGCTTTCCGGACAACGGGCTCAAGTGCCGGGCAAGCCTGATCATGGTGTCCTTCGTCAATCACTGGATGCGGCATGTCGGCGACGCCGACCTCTATCTGCAACCGGGGATCGACGCCGGACTGGAGGCGGGCGAGCACCAATTCGTCTGCTATCTGCTCATGTGGGGCCGCGTCATCAATCAGATGTACCGCGGAGTCGCCCTCGATCGCCAGTGGCGCGATATAGACGAGTCTCTGGCCTTCACGCGCAAAGTCAAGAATCACCTGGCCACCGACTCGATTCTCGGCGCCCGGGCGGTGGTCGCCAATCTCACGGGGCAGACCGCCGACGGCGCGTCCTTCGACACGGCCGAATTGTCCGAGGCGGACTACCTCGCCGCCTGCGCAGCCCACAACAGCCGGTCCTCGCTCTGCTTCTACCACACGTTGCGGGCCTGGGCCCTGTATCTGCATGGGCATTACGGCGCAGCCCGGGAGAGCATCGAAGCGGCCGCCAGAAGCGCCAATTTCATCGCCTCCTACGTGACCGAGGCGGACCTGCGCTACGTCCACTCCCTGATCCTCATCGCCCTCGACGACCACCTGCCGCGACCGGCGATTCTGGCCGAAGTGGAAGCCAACCAGGCCATGCTGGAGCGCTGGGCGCGCTACTGCCCGGACAATTTCCGTCACAAGCACGACCTCATCGAAGCCGAGCGCGCCCGCATCGAAAACCGGGTCGGCGAGGCCATCTCAGGCTACGACCGCGCCATTGCCGGTGCAGCCAAGGGCGGGTTCATCCATGACGAAGCCCTGGCGAACGAACTGGCCTGCCGGTTCTGGCTCGAACGGGGCAAGCTGGAATTCGCCGCCTCCCATCTGCGGCGCTCCTACCGCTGCTACCAGGTGTGGGGTGCCCGGCGCAAACTGGACCTGCTGGCCACGTCGCTGGGGTCGGTCTTCGCTGCAGGACGCCAGGACGGAGGGGCGCGCACGGTCCACAGCCCGCGGGGGGCGTCGGTAGCCAGTACCCGGGTGGCCGACAGCCTGGACCTGGACGCGATCGTCAGTGCCGCCCACCTGATCGCGGCGGAGCGCAATCCAGTCGAGCTCAAGCGCAAGCTGATGCACATCGCCCTGGCCAACGCCGGCGCCGACCGCGGCTTCCTGATCCTCGACGTCGACGGCACCCTGGTGATCGAGGCCCAGGCCGGGGAAGGCGGCGAATTCAGCGCCCTGCCCTCGCTACCCCTGGACGCCGCCGATGGCGCGCTGCCCATTGCCCGCTCGATCGTCGCTTTCGCCGCCCGCCTGGGTCGGGCCGTGGTGCTGGCCGATGCCGGTGAAGACGAGCAATTCGGCCGCGATCCGGCCATCGTCGAACACCGCACCCGTTCCCTGCTCTGCTTGCCGCTGATGCACGGAGGCAAACTTTCGGGCGTGCTCTACCTGGAAAACCGCCTCGCGAGCGGCGCCTTCTCTCCGGCCCACGTGCGGGTCCTGGAAATCCTCTCGTCCCAGATGGCCATCGCCATCGAAAATGCCCGCATCCTCAGCCATCTGGACGACCTCGTCCGAACCCGGACCGCGGAACTCGAAAGCGCCAACTGCCAGCTCCAGGGCGAAATCGCCGAGCGCATCGAAGTGGAAGCCGCGCTCCAGGTGGCGCGGGAGGAGGCCGAAGCCGCTACCCGCGCCAAGAGCGACTTCCTGGCCAGGATGAGCCACGAAATCCGCACGCCGATGAACGCGGTGATCGGCCTCGGCGAATTGCTGCTGGCGACGGCGCTGACGCCGAAGCAACGGGATTACGTGCGCAAACTGAACGGATCCGCCAGTGCCCTCCTGGGCATCATCGACGACATTCTCGACTTCTCGAAGATCGAAGCCGGACGCATGACCGTCGAGACCACCGTTTTCGAATTGCGGGAGGTTCTCGACAACCTGGTGAACATCGCCGTCACCCAGGCCGAAGACAAGGGCCTCGAGATCCTCGTCGAGTGCGGCGACGGCGTCCCTCAACAACTGGCGGGCGATCCCGTGCGACTCGGGCAGGTCCTGATCAACCTCGCCGGCAATGCGGTGAAATTCACTCCCCAGGGCGAGGTCGTGATTGGCATCCACCGGGTCGACGGCGAGACCGGCGCCGAGGTCGTACGCTTTTCAGTGCGAGATACCGGGATCGGCATGAGCCCCCTGCAGATGGAGCATCTGTTCCAGCCCTTCCATCAAGCCGATGGATCGATTACCCGCCGGTTTGGCGGCACCGGGCTGGGGCTTGCCATCAGCCGGGAACTGGTCGAACTGATGGGCGGCAGACTGAAGGTCGCGAGCGTCGAGGGTCAGGGGACCTGCTTCTGGTTCGACCTCCCCTGTCTGCCGGAAGCTGCGGCCGGGGCGGCGTCCGAAGTCCCCTCGGGCGCTGCCGGCCACCGCATCCTGGTCGTGGACGATAACGCCACCTCCCGCACCATCCTCGAAGCGATGTTGCGCCGCCAGGGGCTGGCCGTGGACCTGGCCGAATCCGGCGAAGCGGCGCTGGCACTGATCGAGGAGCACAATTCCCTGGGGGGCGAGCCCTACAGCCTGGTCCTCATGGATTGGCGCATGCCGGGTCTAGACGGCATCGAGACCACCCGTCGGATACGTCACGAACTGAAATTGACCGAAATGCCGGCAGTCCTCATGGTGACCGCTTACGGGCGCGAAGAGGTGGTCCACGCGGCCGAGAAGGCAGGCGTCGATGGATTCCTCGTCAAGCCGGTCAGCCAGACCCTGCTCCACGAAACGGTTTGCGCCTTGCTTGGCGTCGATCTGCCCGAAAGCGGCAAGTCCGCTCTCGTCCGTGCCAGCGCGGACGACCCCCTGGCGGCCATCCGGGGCGCCCGTGTTCTGCTGGTCGAGGACAATCCGATCAACCAGCAGGTCGCCTGCGAACTTCTGCAGCAGTTGGGAATGCGAGTAGACGTCGCGGCCGATGGCGCTTCGGGAATCGCCAAGGCCTGCAGTGGCCTTTACGACTTGGTCTTGATGGACGTCCAAATGCCCGACATGGATGGCTACGAGGCGACCCGCCGCATTCGCGCACACCCGGGACTCGAGGAGTTGCCGATTCTGGCCATGACCGCCCACGCCTTGGCCGGCGACCGCGAAAAGAGCCGGGCAGCAGGAATGTTCGACCATCTGACCAAGCCCATCAATCTCAATCGCCTGCAAGCGGCCTTGCTGCGCTGGATCAAGCCCGCGATACGGAGGGCAGAACTGACGGCGGAAACCGATTCGGGGTTTCCCCACCGCGAACCTGATCTTCCAAGGCTGTCCGGATTCGATCCGGACCGGGGCCTGGCCCAGGTGGGCGGCAACGACCGCCTCTACCGGCGCCTTCTGGCCGATTTCGTCCAGGCTTACGCCGACGCCGCCGAACAACTGGCCATCCTGTTGCAGGCCGGGGAGTCGCGGCGGGCCTGCATTCTCGCCCATTCGATCAAGGGGACCGCCGACACCCTCGGCGCCGGGACCGTGGCCGCCGCCGCCGCCGCTCTCGAGCAGGCCTTGCTGGTCCCGGAAGAAGCACCGACGCGGAAACTCGGAGAACTTCAGTCGGAACTGGCCGGGGAACTCTCTACCTTTTGCGATGCCCTGGGGGAACTTGCGGGCACAGCGAGCCGGGCCGAGGAAGGAGGCTCCGCCACGCTGTCCGGATCGCCTCTCGTCGCCGAGCTGGAGGCGCTGCGCAAGCTCCTCGACCTGGGCAGTTCCGACGCCGTGGACCTGGTGGACCAGCTGCGCCAGGCCGCCGACGCCGAGTCGGGCGATTACCTGAAACGCATTGCCAACCATGTCGAGGATGTAGAATTCGACGAGGCGCGGCAATTGGTAGGCGAGCTGCTGATGGTGATCAATCGAGGGGGAATGGCATGACTCCGCAGTCGAAACAGCGCGTTCTGGTCGTCGAGGACGAAAAGATCAATCGGACCGTCCTCGTCGCCCTCCTCAAGGACGAGTACCAGGTCATTCTGGCCAAGACCGGCGAGCAGGCCCTGGAGCGCCTTGCGGCGGACGACCAGATCGATCTGGTGCTTCTCGACGTGCTGATGCCGGACATGGATGGCTACGAAGTCTTGCGGCGGATCAAGTCCAACGACGCGACCCGGGAAATCCCGGTGATTTTCCTCACCGCGCTCAACTCCACCAACGACGAGGAAAAGGGGCTGCGCCTGGGTGCCAGCGACTATATCGGCAAGCCCTTCAGCCCGGCCATCGTCAAAGCGCGCGTGTCGAATCTGGCGCGCTTCGTCCGCCAGCGCAAGCTGCTGGAAACCCTGGCCGGCCGCGACGGCCTGACCGAAATTCCCAACCGGCGCGCCTTCGATCAGGCCCTGCTGCAGGAAATCGCGCGCAGCCTGAGAAACGGCCAGAATCTTTCCCTGGCGCTGATCGACGTCGATTTCTTCAAGCAGTACAACGACCATTACGGCCATGCCGCCGGAGACAATTCCCTCAAGCTGGTCGCCAAGACCATCGCCGAGGCTCTCCGCCGCCCCAACGATCTCGCGGCGCGCTACGGCGGGGAGGAATTCGCCGTCATCCTGCCCGATTCGGATGCAGCGGGCGGCCAGGAAGTCGCCGAATCGATACGCCGCCGGGTCCGCGAATTGGGCATAGAGCACACCCAGTCCGGCGCAGCCCCCGAAGTGACCGTCTCCATCGGCGGCATCACCGTCACCGGACGCCAGGGCAGCGCCGAAGAATTGCTGGTCGCCGCCGACCGCCAGCTCTACGCCGCCAAGCAACAAGGCCGCAACCGAATCCGCTGGGCCGACCTCACCTCCGGCTGAGTCCGGCCGGAGGCGACGAGCGCGCCCTTCCTCAGTGCAGCTTGACGTGGGGCTCGGTCCGCCGCGTGATCAGGCGAGCGAGCGTATCCAGCGTCACCTTGACGAAGCCGTGCAAGGCAAGCTCGTGCATCTTGTACAGAGATCGGTACATGAGGCTGGCGAACTGGCCATCCAGCCACAGATTGCCCCCCACCAGGCTGCCCATCAGATTGCCGACGGTGGAGTATTTGCCGAGGGAGACGAGAGAACCGAAGTCCCGGTAGCGCCAGGTCCGCAGAGGCTTGCCGGAGAGCCTGGCCTCGACTTGACGCACCAGGTGCGACGCCTGCTGGTGCGCCGCCTGGGCCCGCGGGGGGACGAGGGTCCCTTCGGGTTTTCCTTCCCACTGGCAGGCGGCACAGTCGCCGAGGGCGAAGATGTCCGGATCGCGGGTGGTTTGCAAGGTCGGCAGGACGACCAGCTGATTGACGCGATTGCTCTCCAGTCCCCCGAAATCCTTGAGCATCTCGGGTGCCTTGACCCCGGCAGCCCACACGACCAGCTCGGCCGGAATGACGTCGCCATCCTTGAGGCGGACGCCGTCCGGGAGCACTTCGGCAACCACGGCATTGGTGCGCACTTCGACGCCGATCTTGTCCAGCAAGCGCATCGCGGCGTTGGACACCCGCTCGGGCACCGCCGGCAGGATGCGCTGGGCACCCTCGATGACGACGATGCGGATGTCCTTGCCCGGATCGATACGGTCGAGGCCGAACGAGACGAGGGCGCGGGTGGTATTGTGGAGCTCGGCGGCGAGTTCGATTCCCGTAGCACCGGCGCCGATGATGGCGACGGTGAGCTGGCCGGGCCGCCGCGGTTCGGGTTGGGCATGGGCGCGTATGCAGGCATTGACCATGCGGCGGTGGAAACGGGCTGCCTGGGCCGGGGTTTCCAGACAGATGGCATGTTCCTTGACTCCCGGGGTGCCGAAGTCGTTGGTCAGGCTACCCACCGAAATGACGAGGGTGTCGTAGCGGAATACGCGGGGGGCGGCAATGACCTCCTCGCCGTGCTCGTCCACGTAGGGCGCGGTGATGACCAATTTTCTCTTGCGGTCGATGCCGATGACCTCGCCGAAGCGATAACGGTAGCCGTGCCAGTAAGACTGGGCGAGGTGGTTGAGTTCGTAGGTGCCCAAATCCATACTGCCGGCGGCAATTTCATGCAGGTGGGGCTTCCAGAAATGGGTTCTGGCCTTCTCGATCAGCGTGACCGAGGCCTTGCCTTTCTTGCCCAGCCGATCGCCGAGCTTGGTGGCCAGTTCCAGACCGCCGGCGCCGCCGCCGACGATCACGATCTGATGCAGATGGGCGTCGGGGCCGACGACATTGAAGGGCTCGGGCGCGGCAAAGCCGGCCCCAGGCCCCGGGGTGGGGACACTATTCTCCATGGGGAACTCCAGAATTTTTGCTGTGGTGCAACAATACCTGATTGGCGGCCAAGCTTCCACATCCTGTACCCCGGTCCGGGGCGGAAATTTGCCACACTCGGCGACGAATCCAACGCTCAGCGATTGCGGTGCGTTCCGGTCTGAACCGCCAGAAACACTTCCCTCAGGAAGAGACCGAGGGCGGCGATCATCGCCGCCATCGAGAGAATGAACAGGCCAGCCACCAGGCGCGAGAGATCGCTCGCCACCAAGGCTGCGACAAAGGCTCCCGCCACCACCAGGCAGACCAGAAGGGCACTCAGGACGGCGAAGAAGATGGCCTGGTAGACAATCCGGCTGCGCCGTTCCAGGAGCGCGAGTTCCTCGTCTACCGCCGCACTTGCCTCGGCGAGACGCCCGAAGAGGGTGCGCCGCCGGTCGACGATGCGTCCCAGACGGCCGTTCAAGGTATTGATCAGCGTAGCGATGGCGGTGAGCAGAAATACCGGCGCCACGGCCAGCTGGATCACCCGGGAGATGTCGGTCAGATGCGGTTCCATCAGTCCTGACCCACCAGTTCCACGGTCTGTCCGTAGAACACGACCACCTGTCCCGGACGCAATTTGGCCCGCTTGCGGGTCTCGAAGCGACCATCGACCTGGACCAAGCCGTCGGCGATGGCGACATGGGCCGCGCCCCCCGACTCCACAAGGCCCGTCGCCTTCAACAGTTGGTCCAGCTGTATGGTGTCGCCGCGTATGGCGAAAGTCTGTTTCATGACTTTTGGGGCATTTGTGGCCCCGCTGCGAAAGCTCCAGGATAACAGGGCAGGCGAACTTGCGGGCCGCCACGGAGTCTCACCCTCAACTCCTGTCGGGAGACCGCCATGTCCGACTCGCCATCAGCCCAGGTTCCGTCCGCCGTCCCCAACCTTGCCCCCTGGGGCTTCGCCCTCGGAGTTGCCGGCCTGTTTCCCTTCCTCGCCCTGGGCGGTATCGCCCTGCTCGAACCGGCCTATCGGGTCGCCGTCCACATGCCCCTGGTGGCCTACGGTGCGGTCATCCTGGCCTTCGTCGGAGCGCTGCATTGGGGCATAGGCATGACGCTCCCCGCCGCGGGAGCCGGCCAGCGCAAGCTGGCGCTGGCCTGGAGCGGCGCCCCGGCCCTGGTCGCCTGGCTGGCGATCATGCTGCCGGTCGGCCTCGATCTCGCCGTGCTGATCGCGACCTTCTGGGTGCACTTCGCCTTCGACTACCATCTGGCCCGGCAGCTACCCCTCCCGCCCTGGTATCTCCCCCTGCGCGCCGCCCTCACCGTCGGCGCCACCGCGGCGCTTGCCCTAGCCCTTTCCGTAGGCACCGGGCGCGAGGCGGCTCCCCACCACCCGTTCATGACCGGTGACGAAAGCGCCACCTGCCCGGCCCAGGATGACCGTCCGCCGGGCTTGGCGATCTGAGGGCCGCTTACCCCACAAGGTTGCGCGGCTTACCGGCGACGAAGGCTTCGATATTGTCGATCAGTTGATCGGCGAGGGTCTGCATGGCGGGACGGCTGGCCCAGGCGACGTGGGGCGTCAGGAGAAAGTTGGGCAGCGCCAGGAGTTCGGGATTCAGCAGCGGATGGTCGTCGCTGGGCGGCTCGGCGGTCAGGACGTCGAAGCCGGCACCGGCGATCCAGCCTTCCCGCAGCGCCCGGGCCAAGGCGGCTTCGTCCACCAGGCCGCCGCGGGCGGTATTGACGAGCAGGGCGGAGGGCTTCATCGCCCGCAATTCCGCGTCGCCGATCAAACCCTGCGTCTCGGGCGTCAGGGGACAGTGCAGGGTCAGGGCATCGCACTCCCGCAGCACCTCGGCGAAGGCGACATGGCCCGGCCGCAGGGTCGCCGCGCCTTTGCGTTCGGCCCGCAGAACACGCATCCCGAAGGCCTCGGCCAACCGGATGACGCCGCCGCCCAGACTCCCCCCGCCGACCACCCCCAAGGTCGCTCCGTGGAGGTCGCGAATCGGGTGATCGAATAAGCAGAACTGCTCGGTCCGCTGCCAGCGGCCGGCCTGTACCGATAGGCGATAGGCGACCAGGTTGCGGGAGAGGGCGAGCAGCAGCATCAGGGTGTGCTCGGGAACGGTGTGCACCGCGTAGCCGCGGATATTGCACACGGCAACCCCTCTCCGGCGGCAGGCCTCCAGATCGACAACATTGGTGCCGGTGGCGGATATCGCCACCAGCCGCAGGTCGGGCAAGGCATCGATCACCGCGGCAGGCATCGGCGCCTTGTTGGTGATGGCGATCTGGGCGCCGAGCAGACGCTCCACCACCTGATCGGGCCGGGTTGCCGGATATTCGATCCATTCGTGGTCGCCGGCCGGCCGCCGCAAGCGGGCATCGACCGAATCCCGCTCCAGGCAGACGATGCGAACCATGCGCTGACCTGCTTCAGCCGCCGCGACAGAGCGCCTTCCCGTGGCGCGCGGCGATGGTGCCGATCCGCTCGCCGAGGACGGCATCGCCGCGGTATTCGAGACGCGCCACCTCGGCGTGGGCGCACAGCCCCTCCACCGCTGCCTCATCGCCCTGGACCAGATTGAGAATTCCTGGCGGCAAGCCGGCGCGGGCGGAGAGTTCGCAAAAGGCATAGGCGGCCCCGGGAGCACGGGGACTGGGCTTGATCACCGCCGTACCGCCAGCCGCCAGGGCCTCGGCGACCGGGAGCGCGACCGAACCCAAAGGACTGGCCGCATCGCCGATGACGACCGTGACCCCCGACGAGCCCCGCGTCCCCGGGTGCTCCAGGCCGGCCACAACGGCAGCGATTTCGGCCGCGACCACCGCCTCATCGGCGCCGGTTTCCTCGCCGACAAGTCCGGCGAAATGGTCCGCGAGACCGGCCAGCGCCTGGGCGAGGGCGCTGAGCAAGGACTGCCGCTCCGCCGGGCTCCTGGCGGCCCAGTCGGAACCCGCCGCCCTTGCCGCACCGATGGCGACGGCGGCTTCGTCCGCGCCGGAAAGCGGGACACGGCGCAAGGCGATACCCGTGACCGGGTTCACGACGTCGAGGAGCCCGTGCCCAAGGGTCAGGTAGGGGTGCCCGTCTATCCAAAGGGGGACGGCCTGAGGCCCTTCCGAAGTAAATTTCATGACTTGAATCTTTCTGCTGGAATGCGCCCGCGGTCAACTGCCATCCCTGACCGCCCATGGTAGTATTGCGCCGCACAATGGGAGTGGCGGCAGAAGGGCGTCATCCTAACCATGCCGACAAGGGAAGACAATTGGGCGAAACTGCCAAGAGTACCAGTTCCATCCAGGTCATCGAACGGATGATGTCGCTGCTCGACGCTCTGGCGGCATCGCCCGATCCCGCCAGCCTCAAGCATCTGGCAGCGGCCACCGGGTTGCACCCATCGACCGCCCACCGCATTCTGTCCGCCATGGCCGGCTCCCGGTTCGTCGAGCGCCAGGAGGCCGGCAGCTACCGCCTGGGAATCCGGCTGCTGGAGCTGGGAAATCTGGTCAAATCGCGGATCAACCTGCGGGAAGTCGCGCAACCTTACATGCAGCGACTCCACGAGGCCATCGGCGAGGCCATCAACCTGGGCATCCGCCACGATGACGAAATCATCTATATCGAGCGTACGTCGTCCGGCCGCTCTCTGGTCAGGGTGGTCTATCTCGTCGGCGGCCGCGCCCCGCTCCATCTGACTTCGGTGGGGAAACTCTTCCTCGCCGAGGAATCTTCGGCCGCAGTCCGCGATTATTCCAAGCGAACCGGCCTGCCCGGAAAGACTCCCCACTCCCTGACCTCCCTCGTCAAACTGGAAAAGGAACTCGACTGGATCCGCCGCCACCAGGTGGCCTACGACAATGAGGAGGCAGAAATGGGCCTCAAGTGCGTCGCCGCCCCCATACGCGACGACGAAGGAGTGATGGTCGCCGGACTTTCGGTCTCGGCACCGACCGAACGCCACGATCCGGACTGGGTGGCCCAAGTGCGCCAGACGGCGGACCGGATTTCCGCGGCCCTGGGGCATTTCGACGACCCCGCGCAGCGTCTGCCGGATACTGCCGGCAAACGCTAAGCCATTGCGCTCCGATCTCCCCAGGTTGAAAAGAAGCGCTTTGCGCGCCCCCTGGGTCCTCGTTTGGATCGCTGCCGCTCTCCCGAATTCGGCCCAGGCCGTATCGCCCGCAGACAAGGCCAAACCGAACTGGAGCGTCGTTTCCGCGACCGCGCGCTACGCCCCCAGATTGAGCGAGCTGGACCCGACTACAGGCAAACTCAAGTGGCGCAGCGCTCCTGCCGGAGCGGTTCTGGTGGAAATCCAGGCCTTGGTCGAAACCAAGCAAAGACGCCTAGACCCTGTCAGGTTTTCCGACATCCGCTTGGCGGTCCGCGCCCCCGCCGGGCGCCCGGCCGATACGACGCTGCATCCCATCCTGGCCTTGGGCAGCTGGTCCAACGCCTGCGCCTTCGTCAGCACCGACAGCCTGACCAGCGAACGCTCCGTCAAGATCGAACTGAAGAACGGGGCAACCCTGGCGTTCAAGCGGCCATCGCAGTCCGAAGTCGAATTTTCGACCACTGGCGCCCGCGCCGCACTCTGCTTTTCCTTTGCCATTCCCACGGAGGAAACCGGCAAGCTCGCCCTGAGCCTGGGTTCCGCACGGTTTCCGGTGCGCTGGACCTACGATTTCGCTGCCGGATCGTCTCCCGCCAAGCGCCCCTGAAGCATCCGGCGCCTCCTCCCGGGAAGGCGCGCAAAAGCCACTCCAGCATTGGGGGGCCCGATCAGGTCCTCTGGCCCGGTGTCGCCGATTCTTACCCCGCCGCCCTCTTCTGGACGCGGCGACATGACCAACAAACTGATTATAAAGCCAATATTTTTTCTGGCACGGGTCATGCCTATTACCTTAGGCGTAGGCGAATAACCTTTTTTAGCGAGTCTCATCATGGCCATCCTCTCGAAAGTCCTTGCAGCCTTTTCGCTGATCCTGGGCTTGGCAGCATCTCCCAGCGCGTCAGCCCTGACTTACCTCCCCAATCCGGATTGCGGCTTGACTCCGGGCAAGAACTGCCTGCAGTTCGGGGATTTCTCGGTATTTTCCCTTGCCCTGCTCAATTTTGCGGCGACCGGCAATGCAGCGAATCCCAACCCGGGCGATCCGTTCTACGTGAAATCGGCCCCCGGTGAAATCAAGGAGCCCAACTACATCGTGTACGGAACTGGTGCCAGCGGCCAGGACGTCACGCAAAACGCCCTGGGGATGGACAACTCCTTCGCGACCCCCAACGCCGGCGGCGGTTTCACCTCGTTCTCGACGACCTTCTTCGATGTCTTCGATACCGACAAGAACTGCAAGAAGCTGAACTGCGATCCGTCTACGGTCGATCTCGCCGACTCATCCAATGGCGGATCCTGGGATCGCGCCGGGTCCTGGGACGCCCTGACCTCGGCAGTCCGCGGCACCCTCGGCGGCAATCAGTTCGCGGTGTTCTTCAATCTCAATGAGACCGGTAACGACGGACTCTCCGGGATCGACCTCCTGGCCTGGGCCAAGGTGACGCTGGAAAAAGACGACGGGACGACCAAGGACTTCTACCTCTCGGGCATGGTTCCTGGCGATCCGACGGGAAAGAATCTCTCCGCGGCTTTTGGCGCCCCCGACCCGACCGCCAGCCCCGGCGCCCTCTGCCCGTTGGGCGGCGACCCTGGCGTCGGCGACTCCTGCGATCCGCGCTGGACCTATGTCCATGGCACCATCTGCGCACGGCAGGCAGCCCCCGGGGTTCCCCAGTTCCTCCACTTCGGCCCCTGTACCGGCGATGACCCGGCGGATGCCCACGACCTCAATCAGAATCTGGGCGCCAACCAAGCCTCCTTCGCCGTCTTCAATCAGGAAATCTCCGACGCGGTGATGGACGCCTCCAAGGGCTGGACCAAGATTCATATCACTTACGAATTCGGCCAGGAAAACAACGGCTACGAGCAGCTGTTCAGCCAGTCCCTGTCCGCCCCTGAAATCCCCGAACCGTCCATACTCTCCCTGCTCGGGCTCAGCCTTCTGGGACTGTTCGCGGTGCGCGCCCAACGCAAGAGCCAATGACCGACTAGGAACGCGCAGGAATCTGCCCGTTCGTCGTCTGCTCCTGCCGAAAACGCCTCGCCCAGCGAGGCGTTTTCATTTGCTTGCGAAGAATATGGCCTTGGAGCTCTCCCGCGAGCCCCCCGCAGCGAGTCTGAGAGTTGAGCGAGAGGAAGGCCAGGGATGCTGAACGAAACTCTCCGCGGTGTCAGCCCGCGCGTCGCTGAGCGAATCGCCCGACCCAGGTCCTGCTAAGACCGGCCTTTACGCCAGTTTGGACGGGTGGGCCGGTGTGCGACTGCTCTCCATCCAACGCTTGATCCGGTTGGCGTCGCCCACCCGGGTCATTTTACCGACCGAATCCAGCAGGACGATGACAACGGAACGGGCGGCAACCTTAGCCTGCATCACCAGACAGCGGCCGGCCTCGGAGATGTAGCCGGTCTTGGAGACCGCGATATCCCAGTGATCGTTCTTGACCAGGGCATTGGTATTGCCGAAATCCCTTTGCCGACCGTTGAGGTCGACGCGCGCCTCGGCAGTGGTCGAAAAAGCCCGGATTTCAGGATACTGGGCCGCAGCGGCGACCATACGGGCCAGATCGTAGGCGGTGGAAACATTATTGCTCGACAGCCCTGTCGGTTCTTCGAAGCGTGAGCTCGTCATGCCAAGCTCGCGGGCTTTCCGGTTCATGGCGGCGACAAAAGCCGGCAGCCCCCCCGGATAATTCCGCCCCAGGGCATGGGCAGCGCGGTTTTCCGACGACATCAGGGCGAGCAGCATTGCCGTTTCGCGGGTCATGGTCGTTCCGACCGGGAGGCGCGAGCGGGTTCCCTTCAGGCTATCGACATCCTCGTCGCCGATGGCGATGACTTCCTGCATGTCGAGACCGGCGTCGAGAACGACCATGGCGGTCATCAGTTTGGAAATCGATGCGATGGGCGTGACAGACCCGGGATTCTTTTCGACGATGGGCAGGCCCGTCGCCTGATCGAGCACCAGGGCCGAAGCCGAATACAGGGCAAGGCGACCTGCCTCCGCTTCGCTCAGGGCCACACGCCGGAGGGATTTGCGCTCGGCGACTGCGACCGGCGCCCCCGCCTTCTTGACCACAACTTTCTTCTGGCTGGTCTCGACCGGCTTTTTCGCCGCCTGAGCCTGTCCGCTGAGGCCGATCCCGACAAGGGTACCGACCAGGACTGCCCGCTTGAATTTGCGCATCATTGACTACCTCCTGCTGTACAGACCCGATTTTATCCCAGTCTAGCAAGAAGCGTTAAAAAATCCACTAAAACATAGCTCTACAAGTAAATGTTGATATAAAGGCTTATCATGACGCGTCGACCACCGTCAAGGCCGTCATATTGACGATACGGCGCACCGTCGCCGTGGGGGTGAGGATATTCACCGGTTGCGCAGCTCCCAGGAGTATCGGGCCGACGGTCAGGTTGTCTCCCGCCGCCACCTTGAGAAGATTGAAGGCGATATTGGCCGCGTCCAGAGTGGGCATGACCAGGAGGTTGGCCTGGCCCTTCAGTCTGGAGTTGGGGAAGGCCGACAGGCGGATCTTCTCGTCCAGGGCGGCATCGCCATGCATTTCACCCTCAACCTCGAGGTCCGGCGCCCTTTCGCCAAGGATCTTCAGCACATGGCGCATTTTGACGGCAGTCGGCGTGTTGTCGGTGCCGAAAGTAGAGTGGGAGAGCAGGGCGACCTTGGGCGTCATGCCGAAGGCACGAATCTCGTGGGCCGCGAGCAGGGTCATGTCCGCCAGCTGCTCGGCGGTCGGGTCGTAATTGACGTAGGTATCGGCGATGAAGACTGTCCGACCCGGCAGCATGAGGAGATTCATGGTGTAGTAGCGATCGAGCCCGGGCTGGGTTCCGATGACGCTTTCGACATAGTGGCGATGGGCTTCATGGCGCCCGAAAGTACCGCACACCAGGCCGTCGGCGTAACCCAGGCGAACCATCAGCGAACCGTAGAGAGTCGCCCGGCGCCGTACTTCGCGGCGAGCATAGTCGGGTGAAACCCCTTTTCTCTCGGTAAGGCGATGGTAGGTCTGCCAGAATTCCTCCTGGTGGGCATCGAAGAAGGGACACCCCTCGGTGTAGATGATTTCGAAATCCGCACCCTCGCGAATCCGCAATCCTGCCGACTCGATGCGGCAATTGATTTCGGCGCGGCGCCCGATCAGGATGGGCTGGGCGATCCCCTCGTCGCGGATGACCTGGACGGCGCGCAAGACCCGCTCGTCCTCGCCTTCGGAGAAGACGATGCGCTTGGGCGCCTTCTTGGCCAGGGAGAACACCGGCTTCATGATGAAGCCGGAGTGATAGACGAATTCGTTCAGTCCTTGCAGATAGGCCGCCCAATCCTTGATCGGTCGGGTTGCGACGCCGGAATCCATCCCGGCCTGCGCCACCGCCGGAGCGATCTTGACGATGAGCCGCGGATCGAAAGGCTTGGGGATCAGGTATTCGGGGCCGAATCCGGAGATCTTCTCGCCGTAGGCCGAGGCGACCACCTCCGACTGCTCCGCCCGGGCCAGTTCGGCGATGGCCTTCACGGCGGCCATCTTCATTTCTTCGGTAATGGTGGTGGCACCTACATCCAGGGCTCCGCGAAAGATGAAGGGGAAGCAGAGGACGTTATTGACCTGGTTGGGGTAGTCCGAGCGGCCGGTGCAGATGATGGCATCTTGGCGCACCGCTTTGACCGCCTCGGGAAGGATTTCCGGCGTCGGATTGGCGAGAGCCAGGATCAGAGGCTGGGACGCCATGCGCGCCACCATCTCCGGCTTGAGGACGCCGCCGGCGGAAAGTCCGACGAAGACGTCGGCGCCCTCGATCACCTCGGCCAGGACGCGGGCTTCGGTTTTCTTGGCGTAGCGCGCCTTGATCTCGTCCATCTCTTCGACGCGGCCTTCGTACACCACCCCCTTGATATCGGTCACCCAGATGTTCTCCACCGGCGCACCCAGCATGACCAGCAGGTCGAGACAGGCGAGTGCCGCCGCGCCGGCGCCCGAGGTGACGATCTTGACCTTGGTCAGGTCCTTGCCGATGAGGTGGAGTCCGTTGAGGATGGCTGCGCCGACGACGATGGCGGTTCCGTGCTGGTCGTCGTGGAAGACGGGGATCTTCATCCGCTCGCGAAGCTTCTTTTCGATGTAGAAACACTCCGGAGCCTTGATGTCCTCCAGATTGATACCCCCGAAAGTAGGCTCCAGGGAGGCGATGATGTCGATCAGTTTGTCCGGATCCCGCTCGCTGATTTCCAGATCGAAGACGTCGATATTGGCGAATTTCTTGAACAGCACACCCTTGCCTTCCATCACCGGCTTGGCGGCCAAGGGCCCGATCGGTCCAAGGCCCAGGACGGCAGTGCCGTTGGTGATCACCCCGACCAGGTTGCCCCGCGCGGTCAGGGTATCGGCTTCGGCGGGATCGGCAACGATCTCTTCGCAGGCAAAGGCAACCCCCGGCGAATAAGCGAGGGACAGGTCGTACTGATTGGTGAGCTGTTTGATGGGAGTGACCGCGATCTTGCCCGGCTTCGGCTCGCGGTGATAGTAGAGGGCTGCTTCGCGAAGTTGATTGGGGTCCATGGCGTCTCCTTTATTTCACATTGTGAAAACACGTTTCGAATCACGGTATATACTAGCACCGCGATTGTGAAATATCACCCCTCGGATATCACTTAGCCCCTCCGGTCAAGTAGCGGATTCCCGGGGGTGGTGGCATAATTATCGGCTTCCCAGCCGTCGGCCGCAGCGCCGAACCAGGTCTTGGTGGCAGCCCCCGGCGACTGGCGTAAAACCCTGCACTGTCAGAAACTTAGAGAGAGACATCGCCATGACCGCACCGCTTAACGCTCCCGATTACGTCAAACACGAAGGCCTCAAGAAGTGGGTCGCGGAAATCGCCGCGCTGACCCAGCCGGACCGCATCTACTGGGCTGACGGTTCGCAGGAGGAGTATGACCGCTTGTGCGCCGAAATGGTAGAAGCCGGCACCCTCATCAAGCTCAACCCCGAGAAGCGTCCCAATTCCTTCCTGGCCTTCTCCGACCCTTCCGATGTCGCCCGCGTCGAGGACCGTACCTACATCTGCTCCGAGAAGAAGGAAGACGCCGGCCCGACCAACAACTGGGAAGACCCGGCCAAGATGCGCGATACGCTTGCCGGCCTGTTCAGGGGCTGCATGAAGGGCCGCACTCTGTACGTCATTCCCTTCTCCATGGGCCCCCTCGGTTCCCCCATCGCCCACATCGGCGTCGAGATTTCCGACTCCGCCTATGTGGTCGTCAATATGCGGACCATGACCCGCATGGGCAAGGCCGTCCATGACGTGCTGGGCACCGAGGGCGAATTCGTTCCCTGCGTCCACTCCGTCGGCGCTCCGCTGGAACCGGGCCAGAAGGACACCCGGTGGCCGTGCAATCCGACCACCAAGTACATCGTCCACTACCCCGAAACCCGCGAAATCTGGTCCTACGGTTCCGGCTATGGCGGCAATGCCCTGCTGGGCAAGAAGTGTTTCGCCCTGCGCATCGCCTCCACCATGGCGCGCGACCAGGGTTGGCTGGCCGAACACATGCTCATCCTCGGCGTCGAATCCCCCGAGGGCGAAAAAACTTATGTCGCCGCCGCCTTCCCCTCCGCCTGCGGCAAGACCAACTTCGCCATGCTGATCCCGCCCAAGACCTTCAACGGTTGGAAGATCACCACCATCGGCGACGACATCGCCTGGATCAAGCCCCGCGTCGACAAGGACGGCGTCACCCGCTTCTACGCCATCAACCCGGAAGCCGGCTTCTTCGGCGTCGCCCCCGGCACCAGCGAAAAGACCAATTACAACGCCCTGGCCACCCTGAAGGAAAACATCATCTTCACCAACGTCGCTCTCACCGATGACGGCGACGTCTGGTGGGAGGGCCTGACCAAGGAAGCCCCGGCCCACTTGATCGACTGGCAGGGCAAGGACTGGACGCCGGAAGACGGCAAGGCCGGCAAGAAGGCCGCCCATGCCAACTCCCGCTTCACGGCCCCGGCCAACCAGTGCCCCTCCGTCGACGCCGCCTGGGAAGATCCCGCCGGCGTGCCCATCTCCGCCTTCATCTTCGGCGGCCGTCGCGCCACCACCGTGCCATTGGTGTACCAGGCCTTCAACTGGAACTACGGCGTCTACATGGCCGCCACCCTGGGCTCCGAAACCACTGCGGCCGCCTTTGGCGCCCAGGGCGTCGTCCGTCGCGACCCCTTCGCCATGCTGCCCTTCTGCGGCTACCACATGGGCGACTATTTCAACCACTGGCTGAAGATGGGTCACACCGTCGAAGCCACCCCCAAGATCTTCTGCGTGAACTGGTTCCGCATGAACGAGAAGGGCGAATTCATGTGGCCCGGCTTCGGCGACAACATGCGCGTCCTGAAGTGGATCGTCGATCGCTGCAAGGGCAAGGTCGCCGCCAAGGAAACCACCCTCGGCTGGATGCCCAAGTTCGAGGACATCGACTGGACCGGCCTGGCCATCCAGAAGGACGAATTCGATGCCCTCACCACCATCGATGCCGAAGCCTGGAAGACCGAGTTGGCCGGCCACAAGGAATGGTTCGACAAGATGGGCGAAAAGATGCCGCGGGAACTGGTCCTCAAGCGCGAGCTGTTCGAGATGGGTATCTTCAAGGACGCCGCCTAAGAAAGCGGTCGCTGGCGTACTGCGCGACCCGATCCCGTTCCTGCGATGCTCGCCGTACGCCAGTACGGCTGCGCTTCTCGCAACGGCCTCGGGCCGCTCGCTACGGCCCTCGGCCACTTTCGTAAAGCGTAAGGGATAATGGCTGCCGGCCTTGCCGGTGGCCATTGTTTTTTGGAGAACGCCATGTATCGCCCCGCTTCCCGGACCCGGGACATCGCGCCTTTCCACGTGATGGAATTGCTGACCCGCGCCAGAGCCCTGGAAACGGCGGGGCGGGACATCGTGCACATGGAGGTGGGCGAACCTGATTTTCCGACGCCGGAGCCCATCGTCCGCGCTGGGCAGGCGGCCATTGCCGATGGCCGGGTCTTCTACACACCTGCCTTGGGGCTGCCCGAGTTGCGCGAGGCCATCGCCGCTTTCTACGCCGCCCGCTACGGCAAGGCCATCCCTGCCTCCCGCATCGTCGTCACCACCGGCGCTTCCGGTGCCCTCACCCTGGCTCTCGCCTGCCTGTGCGAACCCGGGCGCCAGTGGCTCCTCCCCGATCCCGGCTATCCCTGCAACCGCCACTTCGTACGCAGTTTCGAGGGCAATCCCAAGGCCATTTCCGTGGGCGCGGAAACCAATTTTCAGCCGACGGCGGCGATGGTCGACGAAGCTTGGAACGACGCCACCGATGGCCTCGTGGTGGCGTCCCCGGCCAACCCCACCGGAACCCTCCTGGCGGCGCCGGAACTCGCCGCGCTGACCACGGCGGTCAGACGTCGCGACGGCCACCTGATCGTCGACGAGATCTACCACGGCCTCAGCTACGACGGCGACTGCACCACCGCCCTGGAAGCCTCCGACGACGTCTGGGTGGTCCAGAGTTTTTCCAAGTACTTCCAGATGACCGGATGGCGCCTGGGATGGCTGGTGGTTCCCGAACCCTATTTGCGCGACGTGGAAAAACTCGCCCAGAACCTCTTCATCTCGCCGCCCACTCCTGCCCAGTATGCCGCCCTGGCCGCTTTCCACCCGGAAACCCTGGCCGTCCTGGAAGCACGTCGCGCGGAATTCCGCCGCCGCCGCGACTTCCTGGCCCCCGCCCTCGCTAGCCTCGGCATCCGGGTTGTCGCTCGCCCCCAGGGAGCCTTCTACCTCTACTGCGACAGTTCGGCCCTGGCTGCGGACAGCTTCGCCCTGGCCTGGAGAATGCTGGAAGAAGCAGGTGTCGCGGCAACCCCGGGCATCGATTTCGGCTCCCACCAGCCGGAGCGCCACCTGCGCTTCGCCTACACCACCGATGTCGAGCGTCTGGCCGAAGCCGTCCAGCGCCTGCAGCGGTTATTCGGGCGGTAGGGCGAGGGTCGGGTAGCGGTCCCGCACCCGCGTCCAGTCGAATTGGGGCCCGGGATCGGTCTTGCGTCCCGGCGCCACATGGCAATGGCCGACCACCGCATCGATGGGGTAACGCTCCCGCAGGGCGTCCAGAACCGTCCAAAGTCCTTCGTACTGGGCCTCGGTATATGCCCTCTCGTCCGTCCCTTCGAGCTCGATGCCCACCGAGAAATCATTGCATCGCTCGCGCCCCTGCCACGAAGACACCCCGGCATGCCATGCCCGCCGGTCGCAGGCGACAAACTGGACGACCTTCCCGTCGCGCGCGATGAAAAAATGGGCCGAGACCTTGAGGTGCGCAATTTCCGCAAAATAGGGATGGGCGTCGGGCGGCAGGCGATTGACGAAGAATCGCTCGACCCAATCGCCGCCGAATTCTCCCGGCGGCAGGCTGATGGAATGGACGACGGCCAGGGAGACGACGCTCCCCGGCGGCCTGGCCTCCTCGTTGGGAGAAGCGATCCGTCGCGCCCCCTGCAGCCATCCCCGGGCTTTCCAGGACTTCACTCGATGCCCAGCCGCTCAAGGCGATAGCGTAGGGAACGAAAAGTCACCCCCAGCAGGCGTGCCGCCGCGGTGCGGTTTTGGCCGGTCTTCTGGAGCGCGTCGAGAATCGCCTGCCGTTCGACCCGGTTGAGATAGTCGTCCAGGGTCTCGCTCCCGCGACCCAGGGCCTCGTCGCTGACCTCCTCGGGAGCGAGGTGGAGGTCCTCGGTCTCGATCCGCTCGCCGGAACACAGCGCCGTCGCCCGTTCCAGAATGTTCTCGAGTTCCCGCACATTGCCGGGGAACGCGTAGCCCTGCAACGCCAACATGGCCTCGGGCGCGACCTCCAGGGGCAGACTCCCGCCCAGGCGGCGCAGAATGGCGTCGGTCAGGACGGGGATGTCCTCCTTGCGCTCGCGCAGGGAGGGCATGCGCAATTCGATGACATTGAGCCGGTAGTAGAGATCCTGGCGGAAACTCCCTTTCTCGACGCACTCCCTGAGGTTGCGATGGGTGGCGCAAATGACCCGCACATCGACCGGCTCCTCGGCCGCACTGCCGACCTTACGCACCCGTTTTTCCTGTATCGCGCGCAGAAGCTTGACCTGCATGGCCAGCGGTAGATCGGCGACCTCGTCTAGAAACAGGGTCCCGCCATTGGCCGCCTGGAAAAATCCCTCGCGATCGCTGTCGGCTCCGGTGAACGCTCCCTTGCGATAGCCGAAGAATTCGCTCTCCATGAGATTTTCCGGAATCGCGCCGCAATTCACCGGAACGAACGGCGCCGCACTGCGGGCGCTCTGGGTATGGATCAGGCGGGCGGCCAACTCCTTGCCGCTGCCCGATTCGCCGGAGATGTAGATGGGCGCCTGACTGCGCGCCAGCTTGTCTATGGTGGCCCTCACCTGCTCCATGGCGGGCGAACTGCCGATCAGGGAGTGGATGGGGGAACCGCCGTCCTCCCGACCCGGCAGGTTTAGCGCCGATTTGACCAGGGCCCTCAACTGATCCAACCCGACCGGCTTCGAGAGATAGTCGAAGGCCCCCGCCTTGAGCGCGGCGACCGCGTTCTCCGCGCTGCCGAAAGCGGTGATCACCGCCACCGGCGTTTCGCCATGATGCTCGGCGATATGGCGCACGAGTTCGAGGCCGTCGCCATCGGGAAGCCGCATATCGGTCAGACACAATTGATAGGCGGTCGCCTCCAGGCAGGCCTTGGCTTCCTCCAGGGTGGCGGCGCAATCGGCGGCCAAGCCCATGCGGGAGAGGGTCAGATCGACGAGTTCCCGGATGTCGGGCTCGTCATCCACCACCAGTACCCGGCTCAGTTCGCCGCGAACCCGGCGTTCGGACCTTCCTGCTGACACGTGTCGTACCTCCCGCTGACGATGAAATGGCCGCAGTCGACCTCCGGCCCGAGTTCCAGGCTTGCACCGTTGGCCTCGCACAACTCCCGGGCAATGAACAGCCCGAGACCGGTTCCCGACGCGCGCGTGGTGAAAAAGGGCTCGAAGACCTGCCCCCGGATTTCAGCAGGGACGCCGGGGCCGTCGTCGATGACGTGCAATTCTACCTGCCTCGGGTCCGCACCGGCATGGGCATGCAGCCCCACGCTGCCGGGAAGCCCCCGGGAATGGCGAACGGCATTGGCCACCAGATTCCAGAGCACCTGGCGCAAGTGCGAGCGGTCAAAGCAAAGGACTGCGCCGTCCTCAGCGTGTACCGATACCAGCGCCGGGGCCAGTCCGGTAGCTTCGGCAAATTCGGCCACGAATTCGGCCAGCACCGTAGCCAGGGACAAGGCTTCCAGCTGAGCGCGGTCGCGCCGCCCCAGGTCGAGAATGTCCTGGACGATGCGATCGAGGCGGCCGACATTGTCGTTGAGTATCTTCAGCAGCCGGTCCTGCATCTCTCCCCGACGCTCTTCCCGCAGCAATTCGCCGGCATGGGAGATCGCCGCCAGAGGATTGCGGATTTCGTGCGCAATACTGGCCGTCAGACGCCCCAGTGAAGCCAGCTTGAGTTGCTCGGCCTTTTCCTGGATACGGCCGATGTCCTCCAGAAAAACAAGCACCTCCCGGTCGCTGCTCTCGGTGGGTTCGAAACGGGCCTGGAGAGTACCGCCGCCTGCTGCGGCGATGACGGCTTCCGGCGACCCGCCGCCCCGCCGCCAGACGTCAACGGCTTCGGCCAGGGTTCGCGAATAGAAGGCCAGGGGTCTTTGCTTGCCGAAATCTTCGCCGAGCATCGCCGCCGCCACCGGATTGCTGCGCAGCACGCGCCCATCGCCACCCACCACGAGGACGCCATCCAGAACCCGGGCGATGACCTGCTGGCTGATGCGGCGCTGGTTCTCGAGCTCTATGCCCCTGCGGCGCGCCAGCTCTTCGTTTGCCATGACGCGCTGGCCGAGCAGGCGCGCCAGGATGGCGGTCGCGAAAAATCCCGCCGACAGGAATCCCGCCTGGACGAAGGACGCGGCGTCAAATCCCTCGGTGAGGACGCCGTAACCCTGCATGAGGAGCAGGGCAATGGTCGCCAGCGCAGCGTAGAGGAGGACCAGCCGACCGCGCCCGACCAGACTCGCTGCCGCGAGGGTCACCAGAAACACGATGCCGAATCCGCTCGAAACGCCACCCGCGGCATACATGGCAGCGTTGACGGCCAGGATGTCGACGGCGACCTGGGAGGACAGCTGGAGATTGAATCGGCGCCGCCACGCCAAGGACAAGCCCAGGCCACAGCCCACCACGACCGAGTAGAGGCCGCCGATCGCCAGCACCCACTGCGGTGCCGCGTGGAGAAAAACGACCTGCCACGCCGTGGACGACAGGAGACCGGCTGCCACAAGGCCGGCGACGATCAGGCGATAAAGATTGAAATACTGAAACGAACGCCAGTTGGGCTCCCAGGACGACGAGAGCCAGAGTTTCATCGGCGTCCCGGCCCTGCGGAACGATGGGCCGCACAGCAGTAATAGACGCCACCCGCAGTCTCGGCTTCGCCCTCGGGTAGATGGACGCCGCAATGGGCGCAGACCACCATCCGCTCCGCCGGCCGGGAGGCCGGATTGGCCTCCCCGCTACGGTGCTGGCTGCGCTTCCAGGCCAGCCAGACGAAGCCTGCAATGAGGCCGAGCAGTAACCATTTCATCACCGTGTCAAACTCCCTGAGGAAAATTACCCGCCGCCGAAAGAATTGTTAATCCCCCAGCCAAGCGGGGGAAATTATAATCCTCGCTGCTCTGGTCCCCGCGGACTCCCGCGGGACTTCAACTTGGCACCTGACCAAAATGATCCTACAGCCCGTTGTACTCTCCGGCGGATCGGGAACTCGCCTCTGGCCGCTTTCCCGGGAAAAATACCCCAAGCAATTGCTCCCCTTGTGCGGCGAGCAATCGATGCTCCAGGCGACCGTGGCCCGCCTCGACGGTCTCCCGGGACTCCAAGAGCCCCTACTGGTCTGCAACGAGGAGCACCGTTTCGTCGTGGCCGAGCAAGTCCGACTCCTGGGCAAACGGGGCCAGGTCATTCTCGAACCTGCCGGCCGCAATACCGCCCCGGCCCTGACCCTGGCGGCGCTGCGCGCCTACCGAGAAGGGGCCGATCCCGTCCTGGTGGTCATGCCCGCCGATCATGCGATCCTGGACGAAACCGCCTTCCGCACCGCCGTCGGCCACGCCGCCCGGATCGCCGAAGCGGGGATGGCGGTCACCTTCGGGATCACTCCGGACTGCCCCGAAACCGGCTACGGATACATTCGGCGTGGCCCCGCCCTGGGCGAGGGCAGCCCCGGTTATCGACTCGACGCCTTCGTCGAAAAACCTGATCGCGCCACTGCGCTGGCCTATCTGGAAGCGGGCGATTACCTGTGGAACAGCGGGATTTTCGTGCTGCGCGCTTCGGTCTGGATCGCGGCCCTCGAGCGCTGCCGACCGGACATCCTGACTGCCTGCCGCGCCGCTCTCGCCGAAACCCGGGACGACGATGTCTTCGTTCGCGTCGGTACTGCCGCATTTGCCGCCTGTCCCTCCGATTCCATCGATTACGCGGTCATGGAGCGGCTGACCCAGGGCAGCGCGGACTTGCCCCCGGGAGCCGTGATTCCCCTGTCCGCCGGCTGGTCCGACGTCGGCGCCTGGGATTCCCTCTGGAAGGTCCTGGACAAGGACGACGCCGGCAACGCCTGCCGCGGCGACGTGCTCCTGGAAGGGACCCGCGATACTCTGGTGTTCGCCGAGAGTCGCCTGGTGACCTGTATCGGGGTTTCCAATTTGGTGGTCGTCGAAACCGACGACGCCGTGCTGGTAGCCCATCATGACGCCACCCAGGACGTCAAGAAGGTGGTCGATCGCCTGAAAGCCTCGGGGCGCAGCGTCGCCCAGTGGCACCGCAAGGTCCATCGCCCCTGGGGCTGGTACGACGGCGTCGATTCCGGCGAGCGCTTCCAGGTCAAACGCATCCAGGTCAAACCCGGCGCAGCGCTGTCCTTGCAGATGCACCACCACCGTGCCGAGCACTGGATCGTGGTCAAGGGCACGGCCCGCGTCACCCGGGGAGACGAAACCCTTCTGGTGAGCGAAAACCAGTCCACCTACATCCCCCTGGGCACGACCCATCGCCTGGAGAATCCCGGCAAGGTGCCCCTGGAGATGATCGAAGTTCAATCGGGCAGCTACCTCGGCGAAGACGACATCGTCCGCTTCGAGGACACCTACGGCCGCAGTTGAGGACAGCGCCTTGATCCTGGTTACCGGAGGTACCGGTTACATTGGCTCCCACACGGCGGTCGAGCTGCTCGCGACCGGGGCCGAGGTCGTGATTCTCGACAATCTTTGCAATAGCAGCCCACGGGTTCTCGATCGCATCGAGCAGATCAGCGGCCGACGCCCTCATTTCGTAGAAGGCGACATTCGCGATTCGGCGACTCTGGCGGCGCTCTTCGCCCGCTATCCGGTGAGCGGCGTCATCCACTTTGCCGGACTCAAGGCGGTGGGCGAATCCGTCGAGCAGCCTCTCCGCTACTACGACAACAATGTGGCCGGCAGTCTGCGGCTGGTCGAAGCCATGGCTGAAGCGGGAATCCAGACCCTGGTCTTCAGCTCGTCGGCCACGGTCTACGGGGACCCCCACAGCCTGCCCATCCGGGAGGACTTTCCCCGCTCGGCGACCAATCCCTACGGCAGGACCAAATTGGTCGTCGAAGACTTGTTGAGCGACTGGAGCCAGGCCAGGCCGGACTGGCGCATCGCCCTCCTGCGCTACTTCAATCCGGTCGGAGCCCACCCGAGCGGCCTGATCGGCGAGGACCCGCGGGGCATCCCCAACAATCTCATGCCCTATGTCGCCCAGGTGGCGGTGGGTCGCCGTCCCCATCTCAACGTCTTCGGCAACGATTACCCGACCCCGGATGGCACGGGAATCCGCGACTACATCCATGTGGTCGACCTGGCCCGGGGCCATCTCGCAGCGCTCAAAACCCTGGCGGACCATCCGGGGACGTTGGCCGTCAACTTGGGAACCGGTCGCGGATACAGCGTGCTTGAGGTCGTCAGGACCTTCGAGAAGGCCTCCGGACGGCCGATCCCCTATCGGTTCGAAGGCCGCCGCAGCGGCGATGTCGCAGCTTGCTACGCTGACCCCGATCTGGCGGCGCGCGTCCTGGATTGGCGTGCGCAAGCCGGTCTGGACGCCATGTGCCGCGACAGCTGGAAATGGCAAACCGGCAACCCGGAGGGGTATGGCCCATGATCTGCCCATCCGACTTCCCTGCTTTGCTGTCGAAAAAATTTACACGACCCGAGCAACCACCCCTTGGAATGCTTGGCAACAATCAAGAAATAAAAAATATTCGCCAATTTATCAATGTGTTACGCAATAATTATAGCCGGTGGCGTAATTATTGCTAGCTGCTAGTCAACTCCTTGATAACGTCCCCGCCATGTTGGCGCAGGGGCGCTTCAAAAAACTTTGAGGCTTAGCCAGATGAATCTCACTCCCGATCCCAAGAGCGAATCCGAGAACCTGGATTGCGGCTGCTCCGGCACCGGCGCCGATACTTCCTCCCTGCCCAGTTCCCAACGTCGGCGCATCATCCGCGCCGGGGCCTCGGCGGGCCCGGTCCTGTTCGCCTTGTCCGGCCGTTCGGCCATGGCCACCACGACGACGCGCACCTGCCAGTTTCCTTCATCCTGGGCATCTCTGAACCCGGGAGTCTTCGGCCAGCCCGGCGCCGCCTCGGCCCATCCCCACGATGACGGTTGCGGCCTGGGCGGATCCCCGGGTTTCTGGAAGCAGCCCCAGAAGCGCAAGCACTGGCCGGGCACCATCATCATCGGCACCAATCAGAATGGCAGCACTACCCCAGTGCCCGACAGCCTGAAATGTATCGACCAGTCCTTCGGACAGCCTTCCTGCGACAAATTCCGCGCCGACGGCAGCAAGATCAACAACATCCTTCCCGGGGCGAGTGCGACCAACCAGACCATGTCCCAATTGCTCTGCACCGAGAACGGTACCGATGCGTGGCACTTCACGGCCGCCCTGCTCAATGCCTGGGGCGTCACCGGGTACCCGCTCACCGTCCAGAATGTGATCGACATGTGGAACGGCGTATTCACGGTCAGCGGAACAACCTGGACCCGGGCTCAGGCGCGGCAGTACATCGAAGCCATGTACGACACTACGGGCAGCCCGATGGGAGTGCTGAAGTACAACAATAGCGTTGCCTGCAAGACCTGAGCGCTTGCGCTTGCCAGTTGCGGCCCGGCCTGGGATGATGCCGGGACCGCTTCTTCTCGCCCATTGAATTGACCAGCGATTATCGTCTCGTCCTGCGGGAAGGGGTGCTGGCCCACCGCTTTCCCGAATCCGTCGTCGCCTTCCATCCCGATACCGGCGATACGATCGCCATGGAACTCGCGTGCGGCCTCATCCTGGTCATCCTGTCCGACGCGAGGACAGACCTCGACCCCGATGACCTCCGCAGCCGCATTGGGTCTTGCCTTCCCGAGACTCCGCCGGACGCGGATTTTTTCGAAGTCTGCGTCGCCGAACTCGAGGCACGCGATCTGGTTCGCGTGACCGAGGCATCTTGATCCTCGGCGATCTCCCCCATTCCGAAATTTCCGCCCGCCTCGCCGGCGAAGGTCTGGCCTTCGAAGTCGGCCGGATGAGCGTCGCGCTGCGCTCGTCTCTCCCCCAGTTGCCTGCCCTGCTGCAGCTCCTCTACCACGACTATCCGCTTTCTCCGGAAAACGAGGTACGCAGTTTTCGCGTCTCGTTGGATGCTGCCGGGTTCATTCCCGGACTGGGCAGAGGAGAAGTCGAGTTCCGCCATGAGGGCAGTGCGCCTTTCATGCCCATGCCCATGCCCCACGCCTTCGCCATGCTGGAGTGGGGACTGAACTGGTGTGTGGCCACTTCGATGCACTGCTGGCTCATCGTGCATGCCGCAGTACTGGAGCGGAATGGCCGTGCGGTCATCCTTCCGGGCAGGCCCGGGGCAGGAAAAAGCACCCTCACCGCAGTGCTCGCCTGCCGAGGCTGGCGCCTGCTCTCGGACGAACATGCCATCCTCGACGTGGATCAGGGTACCCTGATCCCCGCCCCGCGACCCATCAGCCTCAAGAACGAGTCCATCCCGCTGGTCAGGAAGCTCTTTCCCGAAGCCATCCTGAGTCCTCCGGTCCTGAACACTCACAAGGGAACGATTTCCCACCTCCGACCCCCTGGGGATTCGGTGGCCCGCGGCAAGATTTCGGTACCCCCGGCTTGGCTCATCTTTCCTGAATTCAATCGAGAGGACAGAACGGAACTGGTCGCCGCCGAAAAAGGGCGTTGCCTGGTCGAGCTGGCGACCAACGCCTTCAATTTCCACGTCCACGGAACGCGGGGATTCCAAGCGCTGGCCGCTTTGCTCGATACCGTGGAAACTTATGAACTTGCTTACGCCTCGGTGATGGACGCCGCCGATCTCGTGGACGCGCTGGCCGACCGATGATTCCGCCCAGCACCGTGCTGACTCGCCTGTTGCAAATGCCGGAGCTGGCGTCCGGTCTTGGGCCGCGGGACTGGGAAACCCTGATCGCCCAGGCCCACGCCACCGGCTTGGCCGCCCGTCTGGGCACCCGACTGCGAACAGCCGGCTTAGGCGCCTCCCTTCCTCCGGCAGTCGAACTTCAGATCCGCAGCGCAGAGAACCTGGCCCGCCGACAATACCAGCAGACCCTCTACGAAATTGGCAACCTCACCCAGGCGCTTCGGGCCGAGGATATTCCCGCCATCCTCCTCAAAGGGGCAGCTTATATCGCGCTGGGGGTTCCGGCAGGCGACGGGCGCCATCTCTCGGACATCGACCTCATGGTGCCCCAAGCGAAGATTGGCGAAGCTGAATCCGCGCTGATGCGGGCCGGTTGGGTAGCGACGGAGCGCGACGCATACACCCAGCGCTATTACCGCGAGTGGATGCACGAAATCCCTCCCCTGGTCCACGTCCGGCGTCACACCGTCGTCGATCTCCACCACACCATTCTCCCTCCGACAGCCCGCCACCGCATCGATGCCGCAGCCCTGTTCCGTGCGGCTCGCTCGGTCCCGGGGATTCCCTGCCTGACGGTGCTGAGCCCGGTGGACATGGTCATTCACAGCGCAGTCCATTTATTTCACGAGGGAGAATTCGACCGCGGCCTGCGCGATTTGTCGGACCTCGACGGCCTGATCACCCATTTCGTCCCCCAGGAAACCGATTTCTGGGACGAACTCGTCGTTCGGGCCCGGGAACTGGGAGTCATGCGCTCCCTGTTCTACGCCGTTCGCTATTGCCACATCTTTCTTGGCACCCCGGTTCCCGCAGCCATCCTGACTCGATTGTCCCGCGAGGGCCCGGGTGGATGGCATGTCGCGCTTATGGATTCGGCCTTTGTGCGGGCATTGAAGCCTCATCATCCGAGTAGCGAGGATGCCCTCACCCCTGCTGCCCGCTTCCTGCTCTACGTGCGCAGCCACTGGCTACGGATGCCGGTCAGGCTCCTGATTCCGCATCTGGTTCGCAAATTCTGGATGCGTAGGCAGGCTGCGAAATCCGCCGCCGCCTGATCCTCGCGCCGCCAAGCTCAGCGGCCGATTTCGGCGACCAGAGCCTGCAGGAAGCTGACCGGGATGGCGTAGGAAATCCCTGAGGGGTGGGTCAACGCGGCTTCCTTGCTGCCCTTGACGAAGACCATGTTGATGATGCCCACGACTTCGCCGGTATCCGGGTGGAAGAGAGGGCTCCCGCTGTTTCCCGGGTAAGCCGTGGCATCGAGTTGGTAGATCAGGAACTGCCCTGCCCGGACCCGTTTGATGGACGCCTCGTTGAGGCGTTGGGAATTGGCCGCCGGCAGGACGATCGGCGTGATGGCGGCGATCATCCCGCGATGGGTCACCGGGGCGAAACCCAGGGCCGCGCCGATGGGAAACCCCGTAAAGGCGACAGTGAGCCCTTCGACCACCGGATCCGCAGCACCGAGAACCAGATGAGGCAAGGCCGGCCCCTCCATCTGAAGGACGGCCAGATCGTGGTCGCGATCGGTAGCCAACAGCTTGACCCGCCGCAATTGGGAATCCGTCGCCCCCGGCGGACGAATCTGGACCGTCAGGGTCGCACCGTCCTGGTCGGTCGCGCCGGCGATCACGTGAGCGTTGGTGGCGACCAGATTGCCGTTTCCGACGACGAAGCCGGTTCCGCGCATGGTAAAGGGCGGGCTATTGGTGGCTTTATAGGTTCCGACCGCAACAATCGAAGGCTTGACGCGCACGATCGTTTCGGGAAGACCTTCGGCGCACGCGGAGCCGAAGAGAAGCATGCCCCAGAGCCAGACCCAGGCCCCTACCCACCGCCGCAGACTCATAGCGCGCATCCGAGCCCGTCCGGCGTCACATCAGGCGCGCCGTCCGGATCCGATTCAATTCCGGCGAAGGATCGGTCACCGAGGGATCGAAGGGGTGCTCGTCCTTACGGAAGAAATCCTTCACTCGCTTGACGTAGCCGCGGGTCTCTTCGAATGGCGGAATTCCGCGGAAGCGATTCACGGCACCCTCTCCGGCGTTGTAGGCCGCCGCGACCAGGGCGACATCGCCCCGGAAATAGGCCAGCAGCCAACGCAGGTAGGCCAGCCCACCGCGGATGTTTTCTTCGGGGTCGAAAGGTTTCTTGACGTTGAAGCGCGCCGAGGTCTCCGGGATCAACTGCATCAAGCCCTGGGCATTCTTGGGCGACACCGCGGCGGGATTGAAATTGGACTCGACGCGGATGACCGCCATCGCCAAGCGCGGATAGACGCCATACTGCGGGGCCAGGCGGGACACGATCTCGTATATCTTGCGCGCATCGGGGGATGCGTTAGCGAGAATCTCTTTCCCTTCGAGATCTTCCGGCGGTTCCGGATCGACCATGCACTCGGGCTTCTTCGCCACCGTATCGGTGAAGTAACGCAGCATGCGCTCGGCGTGGGAATGCCCTTGATCGGCCGCCAGCCGGAAGAAATAGGCGGCAAATTCGTCGTCGCGGCTTACCCCGCGGCCATTGGCGTAAATCCAGCCGATGGCGTACTGGGACTCGCCGTCGCCCAGACGAGCCGCCTCGCAGTAGAGCTTGACGGCCTGCCCAATGTCTCGTGGCACCCCTTCGCCATGTTCGTAGGACCGCGCTTCTGCCCGCAGGGCCTCCCCCTTGTGCGAGGAGAGGACATCGCCGGCCGAGGCCCAGGAGCATGCCAGCGCTAGGGCCAGCCCGAGCAGGGGACGAGCCCGGCGCATTGCGCTCCCGCGAAGATCTGGCCTCAAGAACATCGCCCGCCTCACAATCGCCAAAGGGTCGCCCCGGCCGCTTTGAACGCAGCCTGGTCGAATTGGCTCTTGACGTCGATCACGACGCCGTTTTCCTGCAACTTGCCCATGTACTCCCCCACCGGACGGGTCTTGATCTCCTTGTGGGACACGGCGGCGACGATGGCGGCCGCTTTGGGCAGCTTATCCCAGGAAACCAGATCCACCCCGTATTCATGGCGCGCCTCGCCAGGTTCGGCCACCGGGTCGTGAACGAGCACCTGGGCACCATAGGACTCCAACTCGCGAATGACGTCGATGACCCGCGAATTGCGCAGATCGGGACAGTCTTCCTTGAAAGTCAGACCGAGGACGATGATCGGCGTTCCCTTGACGCTCCAGCCATTTCGCACGAGGTGCTTGATGGTCTGCTCGGCGACGAACTTGCCCATGCCGTCGTTGATGCGGCGGCCGGCCAGGATGACTTCGGGGTGATAGCCGAGCATCTCCGCCTTGTGGGTCAGATAGTAGGGGTCCACGCCGATGCAGTGCCCCCCGACCAGACCCGGCCGGAAGGGAAGGAAATTCCATTTGGTCCCGGCAGCCAGCAGGACTTCCAGGGTATCGATGCCGATGCGGTCGAAAATGATCGCCAGCTCGTTCATCAAGGCAATATTGAGGTCGCGCTGGGTATTTTCGATCACCTTGGCCGCCTCGGCGACCTTGATGCTCGAAGCCTTGAAGACTCCGGCCGTGATGATGTCGCCGTAGATCTTGGCCACCAAGTCGAGAGTTTCAGGGGTATCGCCCGAGACGACCTTGACGATCTTGGTGACCGTACGCTCTTTATCGCCGGGGTTGATCCGCTCGGGAGAATAGCCGACGAAAAAGCCTTCCTTCCACTTCTGGCCGGACTTCTCCTCGATGATCGGGATGCAGATTTCTTCGGTCGCTCCCGGGTAGACCGTGGACTCGAAAACGATGGTCGCACCGCGCTTCAAGTTACGCCCCACGAAATCCGAGGCTCCGACCAGGGGACTGAAATCGGGTTGGTGCGCTTCGTCCACCGGGGTAGGCACCGCGACGACGACGAAATCCGCTTCCCGGATCACCGCCGGATCGGTACTCACCTCGAGTTGAGTAGCAGCCTTGAGATCCTCGGTACTCACTTCGCCAGTGGGATCGACAAAGCGGCGATAGTGGGCGATCTTTTCCGCAGAGAGATCGAAGCCCAGGGTACGGTACTTCTTGCCGAATTCGACCGCCAAGGGCAGCCCAACATATCCCAGTCCGACGACGGCAATAGTTGTCATAAATCGTTCCTCAGGTGATAGCGATAATAGGTTTTCAGATTTGTTTGAGCAGCTTCGCAACCTCGTCCTTGCCGGGATAGGCATCGCCGAGTTTGCTCAGAATATCGAGTTGGACCTTGGCCTCGGCCTTATCACCGGCCTGGACCAGGACGCGAGCGTAATTCAGTCGGATATCGGGTTTGGCATTGCCGATTTCCACCGCCTTCTTGAGCAGATCCTTTGCCCTGCCGACTTCGCCCTTCTCCATCAGCAGGCTGGCCAAGGTATCCATGACGACGGGTTGGTTAGGCGCCAGGGTATTGGCTTTTTCGGCAATTTCCAGCGCCTTGGGATCCTTCGCCTTGCCCATCGCCCAAGCCAGATTGTTCATGACTGCCGGGTTATTGGGTTGCTGTTCGAGAATGATTCGATACTGCTGCACGGCGCCCGCCCAATTTTGCTGCCGTCCCAACTGCTCGGCCATGAAGGAGCGGAACGCGGCATCCTTCGGATGATCCTTCAACCAGGACGCCGAGAAGCGATCCGCATCGGCCTTGTTGCCCGAGGCGTCTAGGGCCGCCAGAAGCTTGATCGCCAGAATCTCGGCAGCGGGAACCCGTTCCAGACCGGTGCGGTAGGCCTTGATCGCCTCGGGCCATTGCTTCTGGCTCGCCGCGATGTCGCCGGCAAATCCGTAGCCATGGGCTTCCTTGGGACGCTGCTTCTGAACGTCCTGGGCGATCGCCTGGGCTTCCCGGAAGCGCCCGCCCCCGAGGTAGAGCGCGATGAGTGCCCGCTGGCCTTCCAGGAAGTCCGGCTGGATCCCAAGAGCCTTGCGCAGGTTGCGGATCGCTTCCTCGGTATCCTTAGAAACCGCATTGACCTCGGCCATCTTGTAGAAAGGCAGCGGGGACTTGGGTTGCAGCGCCGAGAGTTTGCCGTAGGTCACCAGGGCCTGATTGCGATCTCCGGCGGCAAACTGGGCTTGGGCCAGGACGTCGACCAGCGCCGCGCTGTCGGGAAGCGCCGCCAGCGCATCCTGAGCGGCCGCCAGCGCTTTCTTGGGTTCCTTGCCGCGCAGATTGGCCTCGACCAGGGCTACCCGCGCCTTGACGTCCGAGGGATTGGCGGCAATCGCCTTGCCGATCAGGGCTACCACTTCGTCGAGATTGCCGCCACTGCCGGAAACGATGCCCGCCAGCGCCAGGTAGGCTTGTACGTTCTTGGGATCGGCAGCGATGACCGATTCGAAACGGCGTTTGGCGTCGTCGAGTTTCCCCGCTTGGACATCGAGTTCCGCAAGCTTTGCCGCCGCCGGATAGTGGGATGCCTTGATCGACAAAGCCTTCTCGAAGGCGGCCCGGGCACCCTCTCGATTCTTCATGGCGATCAGGATTTCGCCTCGCATGGTGAAGACCGCCGCATCATTCGGACGCTTCTTTTCGAGTCCTTCAACAGCCTTCAAGGCCTTATCCGGCTCGTTGCGCCGCAAGTGGGACGCGATCAACGCCATGTCGGCCGAAGTTCCGGTGTCGTCCGCGGCGACTGCTTCAAGGTCCGCGAACGCCCCCGTATCGCCTTCGGCCAACCGCACCATCGCGAGCCGAGTCCGTTTTGCCGGGTCGTTCGGATCGAGCTTGGCCGCTTTGCCGAAATACTCCTCGGACTTCTTGTAATCCTTCTGCTGCAGGAATACCAGTCCGGCAAGAGAGAGCATGGCAGGCGAGTTCTCGATCTTGGGGAGGAGCGGCTTGATCGTCTCAAGCGCTTTATCGCCCTGTCCCATCTTGAGGTAGGCAGAAATCAGCATCCGCTGGGCCAGCGGCAACTCCGCGCCATCCGCAAGAGCCTTGACCAGGTAATCCTCCGCCTGAGCGAAATTGCCCAGGCCGTATTCGACGACTCCGGCCAATTGGTTGGACAGGGGATTGGCCTGAACCACCTTGTGGTATTGGGAGATGAACTCCTTGGCCTGCTTGAGATCCTTGCGGGCAAACGCCAGCTCCGCATCGAACATGAGAATCTGGGGGTGCTTGGGCGCAATCTGCTTGAATTGCCCGAGTGCAGCGGTCGCTTCATCGGCCTTGCCCAGATGGATCAACGAAGTCGTGAGGGCGATGTGGGCCGGGATGAATTTTCCGTTGGCGGCAATCGCCTTGCGATACTGCTCAAGCCCCTCGTTGACCTGCCCCTTGCGCATCAGCAGGTCTCCCTTGAATTTGATCGCCTCGGGGTCGCTGGCATGTTTGGCGAGGATCCCGTCAACCACGGCAATCGCCCCCTCGACGTCTTTCTCGCTCGCCTTGACCCGCGCCGACATCAGCAAGGCCGCCGGGTTCTCCGGCTGGACCGCCAACGCCTTTTCGAGAGCCGCCTTCGCCAGGTCAGGTTTGCCCAGCGCGCCATGGGACATGCTGACGATGGTCAGGAGGTCTGCACTGGCCGCCGGATCGGTCAAGGATACGTTTGCGAATTCCTCCACCACCTTCTTGGCCTGCCCACGGAAAGCGAGGGATTGAGCGAGCAGCGGAACGACCTGATCCTTGGCGAAATTCAGTTCCAGCGCCTTACGGAACTCAACCTCGGCTCCCGCGAAATTACCCTCTTGCATCAGGGTCTTGCCGAGCAGGTAGCGGGCTTCCGGGAGATTCGGATTGCTTTTCAGGGCATTCTTGAGTTGGATGGTCGCCGCCTTGGTATCGTGCTTGGCGAGATATTCCTTCGCTGAGCCCAGCAGCTTTTGCGGATCTTCGCCGCCGCAGGCCGCAAGCACAATCGCCAGCGCCAGCGCCGGCATGACCCGAGTTCCTACCTTCCTATTCATGAATCGTCCCCTTAATGGAATCATCAGTTGCATTATTTCAAGCCGAAGCGGTGCATCAGGTCATAGAGCGTCGGGCGGCTGATCGCGAGGAGTTCCGCCGCCCGGACCACGTTGCCATTGGCCCGACTCAGGGCAGAGATGACCGCCCGCTTCTCGGCTTCTTCTCGAATCTTGCGCAAATCCAGATCGCTCTCGTCATCTGAGGGCGTCAGCAACCCGATATCGGCACCGGTCACGACATTGCCATCTGCCATGATAACCGCTCGCTTGATGCAGTTTTCAAGTTCGCGCACATTGCCCGCCCACCGATGCCGCTCGATCGCCCGCACCGCATCTTCCGCGAGAGTCATCGTGCCGCGGTTCTGCTCGGCGGAAAATCGCTTGACCAAGGCGTGGGCAAGCAAGGCCGCATCGCCGGAGCGATCGCGTAGCGGCGGAATATCGATGACGATTTCGGCCAGCCGGTAATACAGGTCTTCCCGGAATTTACCCTCGGAAATCAGCGTGGTCAGGTCCTGATGGGTGGCGCAGACCACCCGGACATCGACCGGTATTTCCTGCCGCCCCCCGACTCGCTCGATCACTCGCTCCTGTAGGAAACGGAGAAGTTTGGCCTGGAGTGGATACGGCAGATCGCCAATTTCGTCCAGCATGAGCGTTCCGCGATGGGCCATTTCGATCTTGCCGGAGGTCGTCTTGGCCGCTCCGGTAAAGGCGCCCCGCTCGTAGCCGAACAATTCGCTTTCCAGCAGGTTGTCGGGAATGGCGGCGCAATTGATTGCGACGAATCGCTCGCCGCGACGTGCCGAGGCTTCGTGAAGTCCTCGTGCCAGCACCTCCTTGCCGGTCCCGCTCTCGCCAAGAAGCATGACGGTTGCCCCGCTCCCGGCCACTTTCTCTATCGTCCGGCAAATGCGCAGCATGCCCGGGTCCCGCGTAATGAGACCGGACAGGGCATCGGGCTGGCTCATTGCCTGAAGGCGCTTGTTTTCCTGTTGCAGATCGTAGAGCCGGAAGGCGCGGTCGACGGTCAGGGCAAGCAGCTCGGGCTCGAACGGCTTGGCAAAGAAATCATAGGCCCCCATGGCGACCGCCTTGAGCGCATTGGACCGATCGTTCTGGCCGGTCACCACAATCACCTTGGTGTCCGGAGCCACCGACAGGATTTGCTCCAGGAGCCGGAACCCTTCCGACACGGAATCCGGATCAGGAGGCAGGCCCAGATCCATGGTGACCACGGCAGGCTGATGCCGCCGAACTTGGCCGATGGCCGAGTCGAAATCCTCCGCGGTCAGGGCTTCGTATTGGTCGAAAGACCAGCGAATCTGCTTTTGGAGCGCCGGATCGTCCTCGACGATCAAGAGCGGCCTACCTCGTTCCGCGGTCATTCCTCTTTACCCCCGTTTTCATGCTTGCATTCATGGCAAACTGCGCGCCTCGTCTGGGCACTCCGAGCGGCGAGACGTTTCATGCCGCCTCCTGCCGCAAATCGGAACGCGAACTGACATCGAAAAGGGGCAGGAGAAGCGTCACCGTCGTTCCCTCGCCCACCTTGCTGTCAACCAGGATCTTGCCTCCCAATTCCTGGACGTACTGGGAACTCTCATAGGCTCCGATTCCCATGCCCGCCTGCTTGGTCGTCTGGAACGGCTTGAACAGGCGCTCCCGGATGAATTCCTGGGTCATGCCCGCACCGTTGTCGCCGACCTCGATCCTGGCGAGCCCCCCCTGCTTCTGCAACTTCACCCAGACGCGCCCAGGAACTTCCGTGGCGTCCAGGGAATTCTGCACCAGATGTCCCACCACCCGCTCAAGCCGTTCCTCCTGCCCACGGGTGGTCAGGTTCTCCGAGATTTCTAATTCGAGCTCCCGCCCCTGGGAGCGCTTGGCGCGAAGAATCCGCTGCAGCAGCGGCTCGAGCTCCACGCCAACCGGGGTCCCCGGAGGAGTGGCCCCTTCCCGCAACTGCAACATCAACTGGCGCATGCGCTCGACCGCATGCTCGACCGTCATCAGCATATCGCTCTGAAACTCCGGGTTGTCGCGATGGCGTTCGGCGTTCCTGATCATGAGCGACAGCTGGGTGACAATGTTCTTGAGGTCGTGAACGACAAAGGCCGACATCCGATTGAAGGCATCGAACTTGCGCGCCTCCAGCAGGGCTTCGGTCGCCTGCATCTGGGCAAGGAAACTTGCCGCTTGGCGACCGGCGGTCTTGAGCAAATCATTTACTTCCCAATTGACATCGACGGCGGTCCGGGCGCTCCCCAAGACCACGAAGCCAATCAAGTCCTCGCCGATCACCAGGGGCACCACCAGCCACGCATTGGGAATCTCGGAAATCCACTCCGGGAGCTGGAGTCCCTCGTAACGCTTGGCATAGCACCGGTATTCCTCGAGGTTGACGACCCAGCCGCTTTCCCGCAGAAAGGTACAGAAAGACGAATCGGCGGGTTCCACCGCCTGGACTCCGGCAAGATTCCAGCGCGCCGACTGGGTGAACAGGAGTCGCGAGGGTTCCCTGAGCCAAAGAGACCCCGCCGGGCTCTCCAACATGTCGGCCAGACCGCGAATGACCTGGAGATACATGGCCTGCGGAGATTCCTGTGCGGACAGCGTGTGGGTGAATTTGAGCCACTCGTCGCGGTAATCGTAGCGGTAGCGGAAGAAATGCTTGCCCACGATGACGCGAAGCTTTGCCCGCATCGCCCCGGAGACCGCCAGGACCCCCAGGACCATGATGGCAGCGAAGACCAGCGCAATCTGAAGTGCACGCCCCCACTCGCCTCCGAAATAGCGGACGTAGTACCCAACCGCCGCCATGAAGAGCAGGTAAACCCCGGCAAAAAGAAGGCTCGCCGAGTGAAACGCAGCCTTCTGGGAAAGCCGGATCTTGGCCACCCAATCGCGGCTTCGGCTGGTCGAGACCGCGAGCAGGGGAACTACCGCCGCATAAACGTAGCCGCGTATGCTGTACGCGTCGACATCGAGCCGATTGAACAGGAGCGCATCGGAATACATGTACAAGTCGTATACCCAGACGCCCAGCAACCCCAGACACAAGGGCTTGATATTCCAGAGCGAATCGGCTGCGGTATTGCGGAAGAGCTGTTCGAGCAAGACCAGGGAAAAGACGATCATTCCGACCGCGTGAATCAGATGGATTCTCTGAAGCGCTTCCGCCGCTATCCAACCGAGGGGTGGTGCGAGCTGGATAAGCACGCCGCTGACTACCAGGGCACCGGCGAGCAACGCCAGTTTGACGAAGACTCGCTCGCTCCCCGGGTTTCTATTCGGAGCGCGGCAGACGAGCAGGAGAAAGACGTACCATCCGCCATAGCGGAGCACATCGGCTATGGCACCGGCCAGCCAAAAGAATGGTTGGCCCGTAGCGGCGAACGCCGCCCCGAAAACCGCCCATAGTGCGGAGAGCCCCACGGCGACCAGCATAGCCCCGGCGCGCCGCCCCATTTCCGACGAACGCGCGACGAAGGCCAGGAACGCGGCGAGGATTCCGTAGCTCACCGCGGCAAGGCCAAAACTCAACAGGATGACGGTGGTCAGGCTGCGGTCCATCTTTAGAAGTGAGGGAGTAGGCCGGTCAGGCCGGGATTACTGCGCGCCCTTGGCGGTCAGCACAACGCCTACGGTTTCCATCAAGACGACGAGATCAAGGAAAAGCGAGTGGTTCTTGACGTAATAGAGGTCGTATTGAAGTTTTTCCGCCGAATCCTCGACAGACGCGCCGTAATGGTAACGTACTTGAGCCCAGCCCGTAACGCCGGGCTTGACGCTGTGGCGCACTGCGTAAAACGGAATCTCCTTGGTCAGTTTGTCGACGAAGAACGGACGCTCCGGCCGGGGGCCCACGAGGCTCATGTCTCCCTTGAGGACGCTGATCAACTGGGGCAATTCGTCGATACGCAGTTTACGGATCACGCGGCCCACCTTGGTGACGCGATCGTCCCCGGCCACCGCCCAACGGGGTTTGCCGTCCTTCTCGGCGTCGGTTCTCATGCTGCGAAATTTGATGACGTGGAACAAACGACCGTTGTAGCCCACCCGTTCCTGACGATAGAAAACCGGGAATCCGCTCTCAAGGACAATGAACAGCGTCGTCAGGGCCATGACCGGCGCCGCGAGCATGAGCAGAATCAGCGAACAGACCAGGTCGAAGGCCCGCTTGACCAACGAGCGGAAGACATCCTGGCGGAACCCGTCGCCGAAGATGAGCCAGCCGGCGTAGAGGGAATCCAGCCGGATTTGACCGAGGGTCTGCTCGAAATGGCTGGCAAGATCATAGACCCGCATCCCATTCAGGCGACAGTCCAGCAACTCCCGCAGAGGAAGAACACCGCCCCGCCGTTCGGTGACCGCAACCACGATTTCCGCGGCGTTTTGCTTGGCTGCCGTATCGGAAAGCGAATCCTTCCGCGACAGGATCATATCGACCGGAACCTTGACTTCCTCTTCCGTGGGACTGGGATAAAACCCCACAATGAGCGCCGAGGGATCGGATTTCACGAGGGCTCGTTGAACCGCCAGGGCCTTTGCGCCCACGCCGAAAACCAGGATCCGCCGCAGCAGCATCTGCGTCGGCGAGGAATGGGCCGAATTGACCCGATTGACGAGCATGCCGAAGACCGCCGACATGGCGGAAAGCTGGAGAAATTCGCGGCTCATCTGAACCGCCGGCAGGAGGACGAACAACCCGTAGGCCAGCGGTACCGCAAGATAGAGAGAGAGGACTGCTCGTGCTCGCGTCTGCTGGACCGTGCGGCTGTGAACGCGCTGGTAGAACCCCAGCCAGGCGTTCAGCGTAAGCACGCAAATCGCCAGGATGACTGCATAGATTGCGACTCCATGGAGATCGACGGGCAATCCGCTGTCGACCCACATGGTTGTCAGCACGATCCCGACGACCACGAAGGAGAAGTCGAACAGCACCTGCATCAACGTGCGAAACCCGACCCAGTGATTGAAGACCTTGACCAAATCTGACTCCCCACCCCAATTCTCAGACAACAGCCGGAAACCGATGGTCATCGGATTCGACCCGGGCGGCCGATACGGCCTTTGCCCAACGGATAGCACTGAGCACACTTTACTCGCGGTGTGCGTTGCACAAAAGGCACTATTTCACAGTGACTGGCGGCGGCCTCGCCGCCCCTTTTGCACTGGCGATCACCACCTCGCGCAACCAATCTATCGTCGCCTCCGCAACCGCGTCGCGGTCTCTCCGCGTCGAGAAAGTGTGATTGGCTTCAGGGTAATCCCGGCGTGTGACATTCTCTGCGTCGATCAGACCCGCCCAATTCTTTTGCGAAGCAGCAGCGAGTTCGAATTCCTTGGCCGTATCGTCCTGGCCGCTCAAGATCAGGAGTAGCGGCCCGCCAAAGTGGCGCCACGCCAAGGCCATGCGATCCTGATAGTCCAGGTCCCGAGTATCCGATGCTGGCGCCTTGCGCCGGGCGACGAGCAATTTGCGGGCGAATTCGCCTGTTGAACGGATGAGATTGACCTTGCCGCCGAGAAGCTTCATCCAGAAGGCCCGGTCGAGCAGGCGCCGCACGTAATAGTGACGAATCTGGGTCTGCGCCTGGGTCACTTCGGAGCGAACCCAGGGATTGAGTATGCTCATCGCGATGACCCGCGGGTCGCGGGAACGCTCCCAATACATGAGCGCCGCCGACGCAGCGTCGCAGAGTCCCCAGAGCACGAACGACGTACCCGGACATAGGCGGGAAAAGGCGTCCAGCGCAGCGCTTATGTCCTGGTCGAGATCGCGAAAATCCCGGGGAGCGCCTTCGCTGTCGCCCATCCCCCTAACGTCGAATCGCAGGGCTGGGAATCCCGCCGCAGCCAGATGCCTGGCCAGGAGGACGAATTGCCGGTGACTGCCGACGCGGTATTGGGGCCCGCCTACGATGAGGAGCACCCCGACGGCACGGGGTTCGGAAGGCAAGGCGGCCAAGCCGATGATCCGCTCCCCCTGGCACTCGAAACCCAGGCACTCTTCCCGGTAATCAGCCACGGCAAGACTCCTCGAGGGCGTCCAGGCTGGCCGCGACCAGATCCGGTGCCTCTTCGACTTCGACCGTCTGCCAGAACCCTGGGCCTGCAGTCACCGCCGTAGCGACCCGATATCCCGCCGCCGTCCACGCCGCCGCTTGCTTGAGCGCTGCCGGCGCCAGCGTGGCCCCTTCGCGGGTCGAGACTTCAAACCAGATCACGCGCCCGGCCCGGCCAGGCGGCGTCAGGGCAGCGGCCGCCAAACCATCGGTCAAGGCCGGCGCCAGGTCGTATCCGGCGACTTCGACGATTTCCCCGGCGGCCATGGCGCGGCTCAATTCCTCCGACGCGCCCCGCGAGTCGCCGCGGACCAGTTCGCCTGCCAATTTCAAACGAAGGAATTGTTGCAGGTGCTGCTTTCCCGATAGGACGGGCTGCCAAAAGAGGAAGTTGAAGCCCCCGCCGATCTTCCTGGCCGCTTCGACCGCGACCAGGCAACCGCCGCGCAGCCCCCAGAGCCAGGGACGGAAGCCGGCACGCTCTGCGAGCCAATCGACCGCCAGTTCGACGTCTTCAAGCCAGGCATCCCAAGCGGCGTCGCGAAAATCCCCCGCACTCTCACCACAACCGGCCAGATCGATCTGCAACACGGCCCACCCTGCGGAAGCCAGCGCCCGCGACTGCAGGGCGGCCATGCGCCGCGATTTGTTCATTTCCTCGGCGAAAGGATGGACGTAAACGACCGCTCCGCAGGGAGCGACCCCGGTCGCCGGGCCGTGGTAGAGACAAAATCGCCTTGCGGAGCCCGCTCCGAGATAAAACGGCTCCGCCGCCATGGGAATCAGGCGGCCAAACGGCCTTCGACGAATTCTAGAAGGGAACCGACAGTGGCAAAGGTGGCTCCGTCGATTTCGTCGTCTCCAACGCTGATGCCGAAGCGCTCTTCGAGCGAGGTCAGGACGGCGACGACGGCCATCGAATCGAGTTCGGGAATCGCCCCGAGCAACGGCGAATCCGCCGTCAACTGGGCAGCCCGGCCGTTCAACCCGAGAATCTCGTCCAGAATGTCCAGCAATTCCTTCTTCGTATCCACAGCGCCTCCGACAACGCAATCCCTCGCCCGCCGGGGCGACTCCCCCGACCGTCAACGGGCGTGGATTATACGGCTGGAAACCCACTGTGGTTGTGATATTTTCCGCACCGTACGGGGAGTGCGCGAGGGATAATCTGCCCTCGGCCGGGAGCCTGCCTGCGGCGGGACGCCCCTCCGGATTCATCCCAGAAACTACGCGAAGGTCGCCCCATCGTGCCCGACTCCACCTTGCTGCCCGAACTCATCGCCTTGAGTGCTTCGCGCTCGCCGGACTCTCCCGCCCTCACCTATGGGGGCAATACGCTGTCCTACGCCGAACTGGATCGCCTTCAGCGCCAGTTCCGGAACGGCCTCCTGGCCCTTGGGCTGGAGCGTGGGGAGCGGGTCGCCGTCTATCTCGAAAAACGCTTCGAAACGGTCGTGACCAGTTTCGGCGCCACGGCAGCGGGAGGGGTCTTCGTCCCCCTCAATCCTCTGCTCAAACCCGACCAGGTCGCCTACATCCTGCGCGACTGCAATGTCCGGGTCCTGGTGACGTCGCCGGAACGCCTCGCCCTGCTCGCGCCTGTCCTCCCGGCCTGCCACGATCTGCGGCAGGTCGTCGTCACCGAGGGCAAGACCGATCTTTCCGCACCGCATCCCATAGCCTTCGAAGGCTGGACCGATGTCCTGGCGAGTCCCGAGGCCCCCGGCCACCGGGTCATCGACACCGACATGGCGGCGATTCTCTATACCTCCGGGAGCACGGGCAAACCCAAGGGCGTCGTGTTGAGCCATCGCAACATGGTGGCCGGAGCGAAAAGCGTCGCCAGTTATCTCGATAACCGCCCCGCGGACACGCTGCTGGCCGCACTTCCCCTCTCTTTCGATGCCGGTTTCAGCCAACTGACCACGGCTTTCCACGTCGGCGCACGGGTCGTGCTGCTCAACTACCTCCTGCCCCGGGATGTCCTCAAAGCCCTCGAGCGGGAGAAAGTCACCGGGCTCACCGCGGTCCCCCCGCTCTACATCCAGCTGTCGCAGTTGGAGTGGCCGACCACCATTACCGAACACCTGCGCTATTTCGCCAATACCGGGGGCCGCATGCCCCGCGAGACCCTGGCGGCGCTGAGGTCCCGCCTGCCGCGCAGCCAGCCCTTCCTGATGTACGGACTCACCGAGGCCTTTCGCTCGACCTTCCTGCCCCCCGAAGAGGTCGACCGCCGTCCCGATTCGATCGGCAAAGCCATCCCCAATGCCGAAATTCTGGTCCTGCGCGAAGACGGTTCGCCCTGCGCCGCCAACGAGCCGGGGGAACTGGTCCACCGGGGCGCCCTGGTCGGCATGGGTTACTGGAACGATCCGGAGAAGACCGCCGAACGCTACAAACCCCTTCCCGCCCATGCGCCGGGCCGCGAACCCGGCCTGGTCCTGCCCGAAATCGCTGTTTTCTCCGGCGACACGGTACGCTGCGATGAAGAAGGCTTCCTCTATTTCATCGGCCGCCGCGACGAGATGATGAAAACCTCGGGCTATCGGGTGAGCCCCACCGAAGTGGAAGAAATCCTCTACGCCACGAAACTGGTGGGCGAGTGCGTCGCCTTCGGGGTCGACCATCCCAGTTTGGGGCAGGCCATCCAGGTCATCGCCACGCCGCCGCCGGAAGGTACTGCGGATTCGGCGACCCTGCTCGCCGAGTGCCGCCAGCGCATGCCGGCGTACATGGTCCCGGCAGGGATCGAGTTCCGCGCCGGACCGCTCCCCCGCAACCCCAATGGCAAGATAGACCGCAAGACCTTGTCCAGCGAATGGATCGCCGCCCATGACCAGTGAGCGTCGCGTGCCCGTCCACGCTCCCATGGACGGATTTCAGTACTGCGAGGGTGAACTCCAGGTGGGCGGCCTCCCCCTCTCCCGCCTCGCCGCCCAGGCTGGCCAAACCCCCTTCTACGCCTACGACCGCAGGCTGCTCGCCGCCCGGGTAGCCGAGCTGAGGCAATGCCTCCCGCCGGAGGTCAAACTGCACTACGCCATGAAGGCCAACCCGATGCCCGCCCTGGTCGGCCATATGGCGCGCTTGGTGGATGGGATAGACGTCGCCTCGGGAGGCGAACTCCGGGTCGCCCTCGATGCCGGTGCAGACCCGCGGGAAATCAGCTTTGCCGGCCCCGGAAAGAGCGTCGGCGAACTGCGCCAGGCCGTGGCCAGCGGAATTCTGATCAATGTCGAATCCTTCCGCGAAGTCGGACTCCTGTCCGAAATCGCGCAGCAAACGGGCTGGCGCGCCCGGGTCGCCGTCCGCGTCAATCCGGATTTCGAACTCAAGGGTTCGGGGATGAAAATGGGGGGAGGCGCCAAGCAGTTCGGCGTCGACACCGAGGAAGTCCCGCGACTCCTGGAGAGCATCGGCCGGCAAGGCCTCGACTTCGAGGGTTTTCACCTGTTCGCCGGCTCCCAGAATCTGCGCGCCGAATCGATCTGCGAGGCCCAGTGCAAGGCCTACGAGCTGGCGGTTCGGCTGGCAGGCCACGCCAGTGCGCCGGTTCGCTTCGTCAACCTGGGCGGCGGATTCGGAATTCCATACTTCCCTGGCGAAACCCGCCTGGATACCGCTCCCATCGGGGCCAATCTGGCAGCTCTCGTCTCCCGGGCGGCCAACGACCTACCCGGAGCCGCACTGGTCATCGAGCTCGGCCGCTATCTGGTCGGCGAAGCCGGAATCTACGTGTGCCGCGTCATCGACCGCAAGGTTTCCCGGGGACAGGTCTTCCTGGTCACCGACGGCGGATTGCATCATCACCTTTCGGCATCGGGGAACTTCGGTCAAGTCATCCGCAAGAACTATCCTGTCGCCATCGGCACCAAAGGGCCTGAGACGGCAAGGGAAATCGCTTCGGTCGTCGGTCCCCTCTGCACCCCCCTGGATACCCTGGCCGATCGCATGGATCTGGCCGTCGCGGAACCCGGCGATCTGGTCGTCGTTTTCCAGTCCGGGGCCTACGGCGCCAGCGCGAGCCCGCAGCGCTTCCTTTCGCACCCGGCCGGCGTTGAATTGCTGGTATGACGATCCGGGAGGCGGACGTTTCGCAACCGCAGAGCGTGGTTCTGGCTCCCATTTCGGCTGAAGCCAAACCGCGCCAGCGCTCCACCCGGCTGGTGGAAGTCGATTCCCTGCGCGGCATCGCTGCGGTCGCCGTCGTTCTTTTCCATTTCACCACCCGATTCGATCAGCTCTACCACCACGACGCGCAGCCCTGGATGTCCTTTTCCCTGGGGCATTTAGGGGTGAATCTCTTTTTCATCATCAGCGGCTTCGTGATCTTCATGACCATCGAGAAGGTCAACCGCCCAATGGACTTCGTGGTGACGCGCTTCAGCCGGCTGTATCCCGCCTACTGGGCTGCCGTCGCCTTGACCTTTTCGATCACCCATCTCCTGGGACTCCCCGAGCGCACCGTCGATCTTTTCTCGGCGCTGGCCAATCTGACCATGGTCCATTCGCTGTTCTTCGGAATTCCTCACGTGGATGGCGTTTATTGGACATTGCAGATCGAGTTGCTGTTTTACCTGGGAATGTTTTTGCTGCTCATCACCCACCGCCTGGAACGCATTCACCTGGCGCTCTTCGGACTCCTCGGCCTGCGGCTCATCTACCTGATCGCCGAGCAGGGAATGGGAATCTCTCTTCCGTGGATCCTCTACAAATTCCTCATCCTCGGGCAGATCCCCTGGTTCGCCATCGGCATCACCGTTTTCCGCCTGGCCTTTCATCGTGACTCCCACACTCGGCGCGACGGCGCAGTCCTCGTCGCCGCCTTGGCGCTTCTCCTCGCCGGCGACGGCCCGGGAATCGCCCTCCTGGCCACCGCCTTCGCCGGTCTCGTCTATGGCGCCGCGACCGGACGCATCGGCCTGCTGCGGAACCCGATCCTGGTCTGGCTGGGCGCCATCTCCTACACCCTCTACCTGGTGCACGAATATATCGGCTGGAGTGTCATGCTCACCCTGCGTGCGGCAGGCTGGAAGACCGATGCCACGATCCTGGCGGCCATCGCCGTCAGCCTGATTCTCGCCTCGCTCATCACCTACACGGTCGAACGGCCGGCCATGAACCGTATCCGCGCGTGGTATCGTCAGAAAACCGCCTCCGCCGCTGGCTGATCGTTTCGCTCGTTGCCAACGGCGTCCTGGTCGCGCTTGGCTTCGTGGCGCTCGTCTACAAGCTCGGCCTCTTTTCGGAACGCGATAAAGCGCAAGGCGACCAAGTCCGGTTTTCCGAAACCCGCCTCTATCGCAGCCTGGTCAGCACGGCTCGCGCGATGCCGCCTCATCCGGGTGCTGTCGTCTTTATCGGCGATTCGATGATCGACTACGCGCCGCTCACCGAATTGTTCGGCCCGGACGCCTTGAATCGCGGAATCGCCGGCGATCGGCTGGAAGAAATCGCCCGTCGAATCGATGAAATCGGGCGCCATCGGCCCGCCACGGTGGTCCTGTGGGCCGGCATCAACGACTTGGCTGCCGGCCGCAACTGCGCGCAAACCAGCGCCGCAATCGCCGCCTTGGCGAGAAGCTTGAGCAGCGGCCCCGACGCTTCGCGCGTGATTGTTGTTCCCCCGGCGCCGGTGCGTCCCGAAGAAAGCCGTCATCCCGCAGGGATCAACGACCAGATTCGTTGCACCTGCACCCTACTGAGCAAGGAATTGAAGGGCACTTCGGTGGTTGTGGTCGATCCGGCGCAAGTTCTTGCCGATCCCTCCGGACAACTGCGGGCCGAATACACCTATGACGGCGTACACCTCAACGGGCAGGGCTATCTCGCCTGGGGACGCCTGATCAGTCCGCTTCTGGGCCAGCCCAAGGCTCCGGAGGGGTGAAACAGGCCGCCTGGCCGTGCAGGCAACCCGCCCCATCGACCAGATTCCACACCGTCGCTCCGGCAATGCGGAACCGGCGCCCATCGGCGGCGATGCGCACGCCGGCGTAATCGTCGATATAGCCAAGGCGCCGCACCTGGTCCAGCAGCCGCGCCCGCTCTTCCCGGGCCACCGGTTCGGCGGAAAAACGCGAAGGCAGACGGGTGAAGGTGGCGAAATCCATGGCGAATACCGCAAGCGCCAATCGATTGCCGTAGAAGAAGACCGGATCTTCCTCGACGCCATGGGCCACGATGACCCGCGGCGACTCCCAGAGCGCCCGGGCGAGCTCCAGCCCGGGCGGGACCAGGTCGCGGCCGGTAAGGCGGCGGTAGCTCTCGGCCAGGAGCGCCAAGCGCGGATCGTTGGGCGAAATCATCGCCGCCATGATACCGGTCCGGCCAACGCTTGACGCTGGCCCTGCATGGACCCTAGACTGGAGCCCATGGATTCCTTCGTCCCTTTCCTCGCCCTGCTGCTCACCGCCGTACTGATGCGCCGCATCGCCCTGCGTCGCTGGCAGGCCGGCGGCCGCCCGGCAAAGGTGACGATCCGATGACCCGCTGAGTCATCCCCGAATCGACGCCGATTCCCCGAAGGCCGCGCACCGCAAGGTTCGCGGCCTTTTCTTTTCCCCCACCCCCTAAGGAAATCGCCATGGCCCTGACCTGCCCCACCCTGACCGCCCATCGCCGCGCAAACGACCGCGTTTGTTGGCGCCCCCGTGCAACAACCCTCCGCACCCGGCTCGCCCCCCTCCATCCGCCCTCGCCCTGACGAAAGGAAGCCCCGTGTCCGTCCCCAGCGCCTACCTCGCCGTCGTCGCCATCTGGTCCACCACTCCGCTGGCCATCCAATGGAGCGCCCTCGGCACCACCTTCGCCTTCGCCGTCATGGCCCGCATGGTCATTGGCCTCGCCCTCGCCCTTGCGCTGATCGCCCTCTGCCGCATTGACCTGCCGCTGCACCGCCGCGCCCGCCAGAGTTATGTCGTCGGCGGACTGGGCACCTTCGGCGCCATGCTGGCCACCTACTGGGGCGCCCGGTACATCGATTCCGGGCTGGTTTCGGTCCTCTTCGGACTCACCCCCCTGGTCACCAGTGTGTTCGCCGCCCTCTGGCTGAAGGAAGACAGCTTGCGCCCAGCACGCCTCGCCGGCCTCGCCCTCGGCCTTGGCGGATTGGCGCTCATATTCGTCACCAACCAGGAAGTCGCCGGCCCCCAGGCGGTTTACGGCATTGCAGCCCTTCTGCTGGGGGTGGTGATCTATGCGGCCAGCCTGGTCGGCCTGAAGCGGATAGGCGACCGCAGTCCGCCCCTGGCCACCACCGCCGGTACCCTGGTGGTAGCCGTCCCCCTCTTCGTCGCCACCTGGTGGCTGACGGACGAAGGCCTGGCCCCGGCAGCCATGCCTTCGCGTGCAGGGGCGGCCATCGTCTATCTCGGCGTTTTCGGCTCGGTAGTCGGCTTCTCCCTCTATTACTACGTGATCAAGCACCTGGAAGCCAGCAAGGTGGCCCTGATCACCCTGATCACGCCGGTACTGGCGCTCCTGCTCGGCCACCTGGCCAATGGGGAGGCCGTGCAACCGCGGGTCTGGCTCGGTGCCGCGCTGATCAGCCTGGGACTGGCAGTACACCAAGGCCGGGAGTGGTTCGCCCGGACGGCTGCCGCCGACGGCTGACAGGCTTGACGGCCGCGCCCGCTTGGGGCGCCGGCCGTTTCCCTCTATCCTTGGCGCCATGCGCGGCCCGGTTCCCGTCATCGTCTTCGCCCAGCTGTTCGGTACCTCGTTGTGGTTTTCGGCCAACAGCGCGGCGGACGACCTGGTGCGGGCCTGGGGCGTCGCCCCGGCGGCCATCGGCACGCTGACCAACGCCGTCCAGCTCGGCTTCATTCTGGGCACCCTGAGTTTCGCCATCACCGGACTCGCCGACCGCTACGCCGCGAGCCGCATCTTCGCCGTCTGCGCCGTCCTGGGCGCCCTCTTCAACGCCGTTTTCGCGCTCTTCGCGGACGGTCTGGCAAGCGGCGTTCCCCTGCGTTTCGCCGTCGGGTTCTGCCTGGCCGGGGTCTACCCCCTGGGCATGAAGCTGGTCGTCAGTTGGGTGCCGGAGCGGGCGGGCACCGCTCTGGCTCAATTGGTCGGCATGCTGACGCTGGGCACCTCCCTGCCGCACGGCGTGCGTTTTGCCGGCGCCGGCTGGTCCTGGCAGCTCACCCTACTGGTCTCCAGCGCCCTGGCGCTGGCGGCGGCAGTCCTCATTCTCAAGCTGGGCGACGGCCCCCACCTCAAGCGCAGGCACGATGCGCCGCCTCTCCGCCTCGGGCGGGTCTTCCATGCCTTCTCGGCGCGGGATTTCAGGGCTTCGGCCCTCGGGTATTTCGGACACCAATGGGAGCTCTACGCCTTCTGGACTCTGGTGCCCACCCTGGTGGTCCTGGCGGGAATCGCCGAGCCCGGCAGCCCGGCGCTCTCCGCCTGGTCTTTCGCGACCATAGGGATCGGCGCCTTGGGCTGTATTGCCGGCGGCTTCTGGAGCCAACGCATCGGCAGCGCCCGGGTCGCCGCCGCGGCCCTGGCGGTCTCGGCCTTGTGTTGCGCCGTCTTTCCCCTGACCGGAGCATGGCCGCCGTGGGCAAAAATGGCCCTGCTCCTGGCCTGGGGCACTACCGTCGTCGCGGATTCGCCCCATTTCTCCGCCCTCTCCGCCCGCGCCTGCGCTCCGGAGATCGTCGGCAGCGCCCTGGCCATCCAGAATTCCCTGGGCTTCGCCATCACCATGATCTCGATTCAACTGGGCACCCTCTGGGTCGGCCGGTGGGGCCTGGACATCGCCTGGCTGCTGATGCCGGGACCGCTCCTCGGGCTGTGGGGATTATTCCCCCTCTGGCGACGGCGTTTGGTCAAAAACCCGTGATCGGCGAGAATACCGGCATTCTGCCCAACCGCTTGCTGCTCATGGACAACCTGATCAAGGATACCGCCACGCTGGAACTCGCCGCCTGGCTCGATCCAGGGGCCGAGTTGCCGGGTTGGGACATCCTCAAGGGCAGTCCCTTCGGCGCCACCCTGGCGGCCCCGGAAGGCGGCGAACCGACTCCCGGCAGTCAATTGGTGACGGTGCAGAACTACTTCGCCGAATACCACCTGGAGTACTTCCGCCAGCGGCGTTACAACCACTTCCCCAGCCGCTTGCACGCCCTCATCCTGTTCGCGACGCGCACCGATGCGATGACTTTCCGCACCAAGCACCCGGACCGCGTGTTCGGCAAGGATCTGGTCGGCGCCCGCACCAAGGGGCCCTACATCTGCTCCTTTCACGACGCCAGCTGGCTCGACTATCTACGCCTGCCCCACAGCCTCTCGCTGACCGCCCTCGACGAAGTCGCCGAGCACTATTGGTCCGGACGCACCGTGGAGGAAATCGGCCTCACCTTCATGAACGAACCCTGGCAGGAGCCGCCGGTCATCGAAGCCCTCTTCCAGGGCTCCCTGGAGCCGCTCTGGGGTTATCCCCGCACCGGCTTCCTGCCCGGTTTCGCCTGATATGAAGCCACCCCTGCGGTCCCGCCGCTGCCGCCCCCTCAAAGGAGAGCAGGCTGCCGGCAACCTGCTTTACATGCCCGGCAAGGTCCGCGAAACCCTCGCTGCCCCCTTCGGGGCGACCGAACGGGAGACCTGATGATGCCCTTGCTGCGCCGCCTTGCCATAGCCGCCATCCTGCTGGCGGTCATCGCCACCCTCCTGTGGTGGGCCACGCGGCCCAAGCCGATTCCGGTGGTCTTGAAGGAGGTCGCCACGGGAAGCGTGGAATCCACCGTATCCAATACCCGGGCGGGCACCGTCGATGCCTGCCAGCGCACCAAGCTTTCCACCATCCAGGGCGGGCGCATCGAATTCCTCGGGGTCAAGGAAGGCGATCGGGTGAAGCAGGGCCAGCTCCTCATGAAGTTGTGGAACGACGACCAGCAGGCCCAGGCCGCGCTGGCTCAGACCCAGATTGCCCTCGCCGAGAAAAGGGTCACGGAAGCCTGCGTCGTCGCCGCCAATGCCGAACGGGAAGCCGAACGCCAAGCCAAGCTCCGCGCCCAGGGCTTTGTATCCGTCGGCAAGGAGGAAGCGGCCCGCACCGATGCCGAAGCCCGGCGAGCGGCCTGCGCGACTGCCAAGGCGGACGTCGCTTCCGCCCAGGCCAAGTTCAAGGCCACCCGGGTCGAGCAGGGCCGCACGGCGCTCTATGCGCCCTTCGACGGCATCGTCGCCAAGATCGTCGGCGAACTGGGCGAATATTCCACCCCATCGCCGCCCGGCGTACCGACACCGCCGGCCATCGACCTCATCGACGACACCTGCCTTTACGTCACCGCCCCCATGGACGAGGTCGATGCGCCCAAGATCAAGCCCGGCCAGCCGGTGCGCATCAGCCTCGATGCCTTGCCGAAACAGGCGCTTCCCGGCAAGGTACGGCGGGTCGCCCCCTATGTGTCCGCTGTGGAAAAGCAGGCGCGCACGGTCGATATCGAGGTGGATTTCGAGGCGCCCGAGTCGGCCGGCAAGCTGCTGGTCGGCTACAGCGCCGACGTGGAGATCCTGCTTGCGGTCCGCGAAAACGTGCTCC
>Ga0268298_10000110_pt1 | contig 101325 bp, 57 predicted proteins | sample WWTPWeurt_MetaG_FD_194462 | JGI IMG/M metagenome (GOLD analysis project Ga0268298, IMG submission 194462) | Activated sludge microbial communities from WWTP in Nijmegen, Gelderland, Netherland - WWTP Weurt | ecosystem: Engineered > WWTP > Aerobic digester > Activated sludge | place...
GTCGCGCGAAATTGCCATTGCTCTTGCAAGGGCAGCCAGGGCAAGTCGCTGTCAGGGACGCGCATGTAAACGACTTCATTCAGGGTCGTCTCACCCTCGAACCAAGGAGTTGATCCTGCTGAGCGGTCGTGGATATATTGCGCATGCACCGTGCCATCGGTGACGTATTTCGCCAACGTGATGTCGCGTTCCGACGGATGATCGCCGTTCTCTGGCATCGCGGTATCACCCGGCGTGTTACTGACATTGATGGGCAGCGTCCACGATGCACCAAGGTCCCACGACTTACTGAGGTAGAATTCGCCCATCGGATAGCCACTTACACTGTAAGCGCGACGGTCGAATTGCTGAAAGCCACAGTACATGTATCCGGTCACGGTATCAATCGCAAGGCTCGGTTTTTGACACATCAGATCGTTCGCACTGTGCAAATTTGAATCATGCGGATGCCACGCCTGGCCGATCAGCGTGAAATCTCCGGTCCATTCTGACCAGTGCCAAATGGTCGAAAGGTACGTGCGAGCAGGATTAGCCTCACCATTCTCATCAAAGTAGTAATACCCACTGGCCGAGAACGCGATGTGCACGTTGTCGTCGTTGTCAAAAGCGATAGAGAGATCATGCCATGGACGGAACGTATCAGCGTTGCACTCGCGCCAGTCTCCCCCGTTGATGACGCACATCGTGTCAATCGGCGGAATTCCGGTGACTGCAATCGGATCGCTCCAATTCTCACCCGCATCTTCAGAAATCTTCAGCCAGATGTTTTCGGCATCATGGTCGCCGGGCGGATCGGCAATCCACGCGATGGCCACTCGATTCGAGGTGCGCGAGCAGGCAACATCAATTGTAGGAAAGACCTGATCGTCTCCCGTCGCAATCCCACAGTTACCGAACTCGAAGAACACGTCAGTGCTGTCTTGTGTGTAGGGCACCGCACGACAGTAGTATCCTTGATCGGCGTCGTTGATGCTCGTCACGACATGGACACGGTCTTGTCCGTCTATGTCAATTCGCGGCCATAAGTAGTCAACTTCAGACCAATTTGGGAAGTCTAATTCCCACGGGAAGCTGAGCGAGACCGGGCTAGTCTCAGCAGCTAAACACGGTACAAACCTCGAATCGCGTAGTCTGTGATATGATACGACTGCACGACTATCTGTCATGGCAACAACATTCGGATAGCCTCCCCGGTGCAACTCATTGACGATCACCCCGTAAGGGCAATACAGGCTATCGCCTGCGGCAAGAAATCTGTTATGAAGGACACGGCGAATTGGCCACTCGTCATTGTCTTGCCATGTGACCAAGACATCTCCATTGCTTGCTACAGCTATCTGCTTTCCATTTGTGCCGCTCGACTGGTAATCAAACGATGTCGTTCCAGCGACATACCACTCCGAATTGGGCGTACCACCCTCTTGCGCCAGACTTAGCCCGGCGCCCAGCAGAAAAACCAACCAAACCACGCGCTTCATGGGACACCTCCATTCTTGAAGTCGCGGGACCCTGTATGTAATGTACAGCCAGCCAAGCCGATTGTCAAGGGGTTCTTGTTCTGCCGTAGCGCCCAGCTTGCTGGGCAAAATCCCCCGGGCGGCAAGGTTTGTCTTGGGGGATTTTGCGCGACAAGTCGCGCGCTACAGCAGAGGCAATCACCACCCCAAAAACTCCAAAGCCCGGCAAACCGGGCTCTGGCAGTTTCTAATTTCCTATTTCTAATTTCTCATTTGATGAGCGCCATCTTCCGCGCTTGGCTCGTGCCGCCCATTTCCAGCCGCGCAAAATAGACACCGCTGGTCAGGTTCGCGCCATCAAATTCGATCGAGTGCGCCCCGGCACTCATCGCCCCATCCACCAACGTCGCCACCGCTCGCCCCGTCACATCAAACACCGCGAGCTTGACGTTTCCGGCTTTCGCCAAATCAAATTGAATCGTCGTACTCGGATTGAACGGGTTGGGGTAGTTTTGGTAGAGCGTGAACTGCGACGGCAGCTCTTCATGCTGCGGATCAGCCGCCAGTTCAAACGGGAAGCCCGTCGAGTCAGAACGGAACGCCCAGATTTCTTGCAATGGCGTGGTCGGAATGTCGCCAACCGGAATGCGCATGTAGATCATGTCGTTCTGTGTCGCCGGACCTTCCGGGCCGCTCGAAGCCACCGCGCTGCCGCACGCGTAGTCATGCAAATAAAGCGTGTGGATCGTGCCGTCGGTGACGTATTTCGCGGTCGTGATGTCACGCTCGCTTGGGTCGTTGCCCGTCGGCATGCCCGGCTCACCCGGCGTGTTGCTGACATTCGTTGGCACAGCCCACGTCTGCCCGTTGTCGGTCGAAACGCTCATGTAGAACTCGCCGCACGGATAGCCCGCATCGCTATAGGCATGCTGATCAAACTGCTGGAACGAGCAATACAGATTGCCGTTCGTGGTGTCAATCGCCAAGCTCGGGCGGTGGCACATCAGATTATTCACACCGAGTGCCACGGAATCGTTGGCGAAAAACGCCTGATTGATGAGATTAAACTCTTCGCGGTCCTCGCCCCAATGCCACAGAGTTGCATATACGAAACCAAACGGGCCGGGCGCGCCGGTTTCATCAATACCGTAATAGGCCTGGGCGGTGAACGCGATATGCACGTTATCTTCATCGTCAAAGATGATGGACAAATCGAGCCACGGACGGAAGGTGTCGCCCACGCACGTTTCGTAGCTTCCGCCGTTGGCAAAGCACGACGTGTCCACCGGTGCCAAATTGGTGACCGGAATCGTTGGCCCCCATGTCTCACCACCGTCATCGGAAATCTTCAGCAGAATGTTCTCGTCATCGAGAAACGGCGGCACATCCGTCGGATCGGCAATCCACGCTACAGCCACACGGTCAGAAATGCGCGAACAGACCACGTCAATAGTGATAAATGTTGCCGGTTCCCACGGGTCAACGAACGGCTGTTCCCAGTTGATGTTGGTGCCGTAGATCTCATCTTCGTACACGGGTACACCGCGCGCGTAGTATTCATCACCCGCTCCGCCGCTTTCCGTGGCCACCATGTGAATCTTGCCGTGGCGGTCCAAGTCCATGTGCGGCCAAATGACCTGCGGCTCCTGTGACGGAAAGGGCACGACGATCGAAGTAAACGCTCCGGCGCGCGCCGTGAAGTCAATCGAGGCGGTGGCGTGCGGGAAATTGCCGAATACTTCATGATACGCGGGGAAGCCAAAGCCGTTGGCTCCCGCCGCCACGTTGCAGAACCCTGCCCGCGACGCTCCGTCCACCCGAACGCCGCCGGGGAACAGCATGCCGCCAATCTCGGGCGACCAGCAATCGTAGTAGATATGCCGTTCGGCGCTTCCCTCCTGTTCGCCGTTCGTCCACACGAGATGCGTGTAGCCCTGCGCGTCCACGGCGATCTGCTTGCCGTGCGTGCCGTTCGTCTGATAGTCATACCAGGTCGTGCCGATGACCTCGTAGGTCGAATTGGGCGTGCCGCCCTCATCATCCAGCGGACTGAACTGGCGCGGCACGGTCAGCGCCTGAATCGTTTCCGTTCCGTTCGTGGCCACCGGGCCGACGATCCGGTCTTTGGCTGGCTTGGCCACCGCCGCCGTCGCGACCAGCAACAGCACGAGCAATACCCATTTGCGTTCCATGGGACACCTCCAGGAAAATAGACTTAGAACCCACACAAGATAGGGGAATCTACCCTCCTTTTGCCCAAAAGTCAAGCGCCTTCCACAAGGAAGGCGCTTTTGGAGTCCAACAGGCCCGGATGTTTAGCCGCCGCTTAGTCCTCCAGCGTGTCCGTCACAGCAATCTGCAAGGTGTCGCAGTCTATTGCGCAGAACACTCCGTAGCCGTTTGAGATATTGGACACGGGACTGTTGCCCGGGTCGCCAATGACCATGGTTGTTGCGAAGTTCCACCAGGCGCTGTCACACGCAAAAATGCGGATCATGGTCGGGCCGGTGTAGCACAAACTGATCCACGGCAGGTCCTGCGTACTGATGAAGCGGGTCGTCCACTGAAACAGGTAAGTCCCCGGGCCGTTGTCATCGCCCATGTCACACGACTCGCCGTATTTGGCTTCGTCGAGTGCTTCAATAATAATCGCATAGCCGAAGTTTGTCGGATCTGTCGTCCAGCTCAAGCGCAACTGATCGCCGCCGTATTCCAGCGTATCCGGCGCAGTGTCGGTGATGACATTGTTCGTGTCAATCAAAACCGACTGTGTGATCTCAATATCGCCCACGGCATAGGAATACGCCAGCGTCGTATCACCGTTCCACACAACGAGCAAATCGTACCGATTGCCGGTGGTCACGACGGCGACACTTTCCGGCAGCGCATAGGTGCCCGGCACACCGGAAACGCCTTCCGTCAGCTCGTAGGTATCTTGGTTGTTGACGGTAATCCAGACATTCGCTCCCGTCACGCGAACTTCTTCAGGGTAGTAGGCCTGATCGAATGGAATTGTATGCGAGAGTCGCACTTCGAGGCGCTGCCCGAAGTACATTGCACCGTCCACGACCAGCTCTTCTTCAAACTCGATGGTCTTCTCGTCGTCGCAAGCCGCAAACAAAAACAGACTGAAGACGCCCAGCAGCAGATAGGAAATGTATTTTGACATGGTTTAGAACTCCGCAGTGAATCCGAACGTGGGCAGGAACGGCAATTGTCCGGTGATGTTGTAACCAATCGGATTGGTGCTCAAGTCAAGCTCCTGCAAGAATGCGTTCTTTCTGCCCAATACGTTGATGATTTCAATGTATGGCGAGAAGTCGCACCAGTGCCAATCATATTTCAGTCGGTAGGCCACGTCAACCCGCACATACGGACTGAAACGCTCACCGTATTTCGGACCTTGCTGGAAGAAGTGCGCGGGCCAATCGAAACCCGGACTGTAAACACCGCTTGCCTTTGTGAACGGCAAGCCGGACTGGTAGTTGATGCGAGTCTCAAGGCTGCCACGGTTGCGAATCTTGCGGCTGACAAACAGGTTAGTGCTGTGCTGGCGATCAAAATATGCTGGAAAGGTCAGTCCGTTATCAATGGCTTCGAAGCCCGCGAAATCGTCAAACACCCGGCGCGAACGGCCCCAAGCATAGCCAAGGCTCATGTCGTAGCGCCCGAATGTGCCGCCGATGGTCGCGTCCATGCCGTATGCATAGCCTTTGCCCACGCGCACATAGTCTTCCAGATCAGTATCCCCGTCGTCCTTTCCGTTGAAAAGATCGAGTTGGACGATGTTTTGGAAGTTCTTGTAGTATGCCCCGGCTGTGACTTTGAACTGGCCAAGGCTGTCGTCCACGAATGACATTGCGTACTGCTGCCCCCGGCCAATGCCAAACCGATCGCTTAAAGCGATGTAGGAGTCAAAGAGCGACGCGAAGTCTTCGCCGACGCGCATTTGCTGCAGGTATTGCGTGTAGAGCCCCCATGCGCCGCTGACGTACATGCCAGGACCAAGGTCGCGGCGAACAGCGAGGCGCGGTAGGAGCTCTTTGTTCTCTTTGATACTGTAATGTTCGTAGCGCAATCCCGGTGTCACCGTCCACTTGTCAGTAAGCCGGTAGTCGTCAGAAAGGTAGAGGGCCAGCAAATCGCCTTCGTATTCATTGCGGCCAACAAGATAATCCGACGAGACGCCTTCGAGCAACGCGTCGAATATTTTCATTTCGCCACCGACCTGCACGGTATTGCGCGCGTTGGCGTAATAGGTCAAGTCCGTCTCAACGGTGAAGTCGTTAATCCGGTTATTCCATTCAAACCACGAGTCGGTTGTTTCGAAGCGCTGGCGTCCATAAAACTTGCTGCCGGCAAGAGTCGTGTGGGAATACAATTTCGGCGACCATATGTGCACAAAGGGTATGCTGAACGTGCGGTTACCCCAGGTCAAGCGAAGACGGTCACCGGTTGCAGATGTCAGTTGCAGAATGTCGTCGCCCAAATAACCCGAAGGTGAAATGCGGTCGCCGTTGGCAAAGTCGCGTGTGAGTTTGGCATTGAAGTCGTAAAAGTAGTACGGGAAGTCATCTTCGATGATTCCGGCTTCCTTGAAGAGCTTGGTTGCCCAGTCCACGTAAGTGCGCCGTCCTGCCACCAGCCACGAGCCGTGCGGCAGCGGGCCTTCAAGATTTGCAGTCGAAGACAGCAGTGACAATCCTACCTTGCCTTTGACCTTGTTTCGATTGCCTTCGCGGTCGGCCACATCCACCACGGCAGACAGACGGCCGCCATATTGCGCTCCGAAACCGCCTTTAATGAGCTTGACATCTTTGACGGCGTCCATATTGAAAATAGAGAACAGTCCGCCGAGGTGCGTGGGTTTGTAAACATTGACACCGTTCAGCAGAATTAGGTTCTGGTCACCCGAGCCGCCCCAAATATTCAGTTCCGCGCTGAAGTCGTTGGTCGGCAGAATTCCGGCGGTCGCCTGTAAAGCGCGAAACAGGTCCGGTTCGGCCAATTGCGGGAGTTTCAGAAGTTGTTTTGGCGTCACCTCGATCTGCGCGACTTTCGGTGCATACTCAGGCTCTTCCAGCCTGTCCGCGGTGATTTCCACTTCGCGGAATTGCAGGGCAGCGTCCTTGAGCTTCACCTGCAAGTTCTGATCTTGGCCTTCGACCAGCGTGACCGGGAGTTTCAGAATCTCATAGCCGAGCGAGCTAAAGGCGATTGTGTATGTGCCCGGCGTGAGATTGGGAATCGAGAAGAATCCCTCCACATTCGCTGCGGCACCGCGATTCGCACCCTCGACGACGACGGCCACTGCGGGAATAGACTCTCCCGTGGCCGCATCTTTGATCTTGCCTGACAACGTGACAGCCCAGGAAGGCCAGGCGAATGTCAGGATTAGCAGTGTCAGTAATACGATCCGTTTCATTTTTCCTCAGAATTTTGTGTCGAATGCCCTGCGCAGAAGTCATAGCGCGAGACGAAAACAGAGCATTCAAGTACGATCAATTTTGTGAGACGAATATTGGTTTGAAGTCAAGCCGTCCACATCGTCTCATACAGCGCTAACAAAATGGGCGGCCCGCTGGCCGCCCATTGGCGTCCAGTTAGAGATTGTAAAGTGAGGTGAATTTCCCTGTGAGGTAGCTCAGGTAATCCTCGGTGCCAAGCGGCTTACCCGTTGCGCGCTTAAGCAGTTCATCGCGAGAGTAGCGGCGTCCATGACGATGCACGTTTTCGCGCAGCCACGCGAGAATCTCGGCAAACTCACCGTTTTCTATCTTGGCGCTCATCCTCGGCATATCAGCATTCATCTTCTTCCACAATTGACCGGCAATGATGTTGCCGACGCTGTACGACGGGAAGTAACCAAAGGCTCCGCTGCTCCAGTGCACGTCCTGCAAAACGCCTTCTTTGCCGTCGTTGGGCGGCGTAATGCCCAGGTAGCTCTGAATCTTCTTGTTCCACACACTGGGCAGGTCGGACACGGAAATATCTCCGGCGAAGAGATCGCGTTCGATTTCGAAGCGCAGAATAATGTGCAGATCGTAGGTGAGTTCGTCGGCCTCCACACGCACGAGGCTGCGCTCGACGTGGTTGACCGCGAGCACCCAATCTTCGGCGGACATGCCTTTCAGCTCTGCGCCGAATTGATCAAGCAGTTGCGGATAGAAGTGCTTCCAGAAGGGCAGGCTGCGGCCGATGTAGTTCTCCCACATGCGACTTTGCGATTCGTGCATGCCATAGCTGAGGGCTTCCGACAGCGGTGTGCCATAGGTCTCCGGAGCCACGCCCTGCTCGTACAGGCCGTGCCCGGTTTCGTGGATGATGCCGAAGATGGCCTGCTGCGGCGCGTGTTCATTGTAGCGGGTCGTAAGCCGAACGTCGCCCAAGCCACCCGAACAGAAAGGATGAACCGAGGTGTCGAGCCGACCGGCTTGAGTGTCGAAGCCGACTCGCTCTATCAGACGCTCGCCAAAGGCTTTTTGTTTCTCGGCCGCAAACTGCTGTTTTTCAAAGTCAAACTTGGCTTTGACTGAGGAGTTTATGACCTTCTCAGTCAGCGGCACCGTCACTGCTTTCACCTCGTTGAAAAGCCTGGTCAGGCTTTCAACTGTGGCACCCGGTTCAAAGTCTTCAATCAAAGCATTGAGAGGTGTGCCCGAGTAGCCGTAAGCCTCGGCAAGTTGTTTCGAGAGCACAACAAGCTTTTCAAGCTCGGGCGCGAAGAGCGCGAAGTCAGCTTTTTCCCGTGCGCGTGTCCAGACCTCGTGGGCAATGGACTTCTGCCGCGAGAGTTCTTCAACGAGTTCCTGCGGCACTTTGGTCGCGCGGTCATAGTCACGCGACATCTCGCGCACGTTGGCGGCTTCCGCTTCGCTGAGATTCCCATTCGCGGACTTCAGTGCTGCGATCATCTCGCCGACCTTGGGCGAAGTCAAGCGCTCGTGCGCCAAACCGCTGACCATCGCGAGCTGGTCAGCGCGTTTTTCGGCCCCTTTGGGTGGCATGATGACCTGCATATCCCAGCCGAGCACGCCTCCGATGCTGCCCAGCACGTTGTAATGTTTGAACTCTTTGGCTAACGCGGCGTAAACCGCTTTGTGATCCTTGCCCATGTTACTCTGCCTTTCTGCAGCAAATCATGATTCTATGGGAGGTATGTGACTCAGGCCTCCACCTGCCGGGAGCCACAGAATTCAAACTGAACGCGAGTCGGGCTTTGGGAAATGCCTCTCGCGGGACATGATCCAGCTGGGCACCGCGTTAGTTCCGAGCAGCCTAATTGCAGACTTGTCAAGAAGTCGCAGGGTGCGCGTAGGCCTAGGCAGGCTCCCCAGAAATCGTTTGCCCGTTTCAGTTTTTGAAAAACAAGCACTAAGCTCTAATTATACGGAGATTCGGGCAGATTTTCAACTCGTTGCACTTCACTCATGCGGGTCAGCTGGACTCGGAATTGCCCGGTGACAAAGTTCAAGAAAAGTTTGAAGATGCGCAGAAACCCTTGTCTAAACAGGTGGGATGACGTACCTTATGGTGCGCAAAAGATTTCGCATGGCAAGTGACCCTTTAACTGGATGTGCATGAACAGACTGGTAACGGTTTTTCACGGTTTGGCGTTTGCACTGCTGCTTTGGTTTGCTCCCCACGCAATGGCAGGACTCAGCGGCTACTACACGGTCGGCAACGGCGGTGAGTTTGCCACGCTCGCTCAGGCTCTTGACAGCGTTTCTGCACATGGCATCGTCAGCGATGTCGTGCTGCTCGTTTCGCCCGGCACCCAAACCGGGCCTTTTGTGCTCTCTGGATTCCCGGGCAACGGCGAGAGCCAGCTCACGATCCAGGCCGTTGATGGCGCTTCCGTTCTGCTTGTCTCGCCTGTTTCCACGCAACCGACTTTCCTCGTTTCTTCGACCAGCATGCTGCTTTTCGAGGGCCTCAGTATTCAGGCACCCGCAAGCTCGCAGCCAGCCCTCCGTATCGCCGACTCATGCTCTTCAATAAAAGTCACCACCTGTACATTCACCGGACAAGGCACAGGACGCGCGGTTGAAGTCGTCGGTTCGGCCGACTTCAGCCTGGCGTTCAGCGAGTGCTTGATCCGCCATGGCAGCGAGGGTATTTTCATTAATGGCACGGGCAATTCCGTATCTGAACTCACCATTTCCGACTGCTTGATTGATAGTGTGCAGCGCGGCATCAATGTTAGTTACGCGACGGGATTGCGCATTGAGGGCTGCAGCATTCGCCCCAATGTGGGAACTGGCAGCGGCGCAACTGCCGTTTTCATCGGCACACAAAATCCCGGTGACAGCGTATTCGTGCTGCGCAACCGGTTCTCCCAGATTCGCACCGCCAGCGGCTACGCCGTCGCCATTCGTCACAATCCGCTTGCGAACTCGGCCAAATTGATTGCGGCCAATAATACAATATTTGAATTCCAGAATACCGGCTCTTCGCAAGTACGCGCACTGCATCTTTCTGGCGGCGTGAATCGAATTGTCAATAACAGCATCCTGGTGAACGATGTCGCCGCGACCGGCACTGCCTATACAATCTATAACGGACTGACATCACCGGATTCGCGGCTGACTCTTTTGAATAACATCTGTGCGAATCTTGAAGCGACGCGGCCTTCATATAATTTGTTTGTCTTGACTCCTGCTGCGCCGCTGGAATCGGACCACAATGTCTTTTACGGCACCGGTTCCTCGTATCTTCTGGGCTGGCACTCGCTGCCCTATGCATCGTTGTCAGCGTGGCAAGCCGGAACAGGTCTGGATTCACTTAGTCTTTCAGGTGATCCTCGGTTCGCGTCCGCGACGGATTTGCATCTGCAAACCAATTCTGCGCTTCCGCATCAACGCGGCGCGGTAGCGTTAGATATTGAAACGGATACGGATGGCGAACTGCGATTTCAGCCGCCGGACATCGGTGCCGACGAATACACATTCAACGCGCCGCCCTTAGACGCGGCAATCTTGAGCGTCCACGGCTTGCCGACCGCCGTGCCGGAACAGTCACTGTTGCGGGTAGAGGTTGTAGTGCAGAACCGTGGTTCGCTGCCGTTGATCGAGATGCCCCTCCGGCTGTCGTATGACGACACTGCGCGTGCCGAGGTCTTGGTGAATCTGTTACCTTCTCGCGCAGACACCGTGCTGATGGTCTGGAGCACGGCTGAAGCACGCGGGCAAGCGCCGTTGCGATTCGAGACGATGTTAGCCGGTGACGCAAACCCGACAGACAACGGGCGCGACTTCTCACTGGCTATCGCGGGGCAGCCGCTGAGTGGAATCTACCATGTGGCTCCATTTGGCGGCGACTATGAGACTCTGACTGCGGCGGCAAACGACCTATCCGCACGTGGCATCTCCGGCCCCACGACCATTGAGCTCGAATCGGGATTATACGCCGAACCTCTGGTACTCGAAAATATTCCTGGTCTCTCCGCCGTCAACAGCCTGACGATTCGCCCCTCGATGTTCGCCGACGGTATCGTGCAGATTTCACCAAGTGGAAGTTCGGCAGCCCTGTGGCTGGACGGCGTCTCGCATGTCACTGTTGAGAACATCTTCATCACCGGGAATACAGGCATTTCCGAGACGGCGCATCTTGCGAACTGCTCGGATGTGGCGCTGCGCGGCTGTCAAATCTCGTGCACGTCGCTCGACCAACTTTCGGCAGCGGCGGTACATGTCTCTGCAGGCTGCGCGCGGTTGCTGTTTGACGAGCTGACAATTAGCAGTGCCTATTACGGACTGCGGCTTGAAGGGTCAAGTCTATCCTCCGATTCGGGCCACACTGTTAGGAATTGCTCCATTGCCGCGACGCGGACGGCGATTTACGCACAATGGCAAGAGAACCTTAAGATCGAAAACTGCATGATTCAACCGGGCTTCGCCGGTGCGCCTTCGACTTGCTACGGCATTCGCGTCGGGGCTTTGCAGTCAGGTGATTCAGTGTTCGTGACAGGAAACCGCATCGTAAGCGCTTTGTCACAAGGCGACATGGTTCTCCTGAGCTGTGAAACGGCAGGCGGCACCCTTGTTGCGGTGAACAATTGGCTGGGCGATTTGAATCCGGAATTGTCCGGAGCACTTGCGGCGGTGTTTGTGTCGAGCGGCACGGCAGTACTGTACCACAACAGCATCAGTCTTGCGCAAACGAACTCCCCGGATGCTACCGCCATCGCTTTGCAGGGGCCTGCAACGCATTTGGAATTTGCGAACAACATTGTCCAAGTCGCCGATCCGGACGCACAGGCGCGCTTCATTCATTGGTCCAGCGGAACTCTCGCCACGAATCACAACCTGTTTGACTCGCCCGGAGCCAGTCCGCTATTTGAGTTCGCGCAGCGGTCTTTGGACGACGATATTCAGACTTTAAGTTCATGGGTCAGCGCGACCGGGCAGGACAGCCAGAGCGTGGCCGCACCTGCAGGATTCGTTTCCACTTCAAACTTGCATCTGCGCCCGGACGCATTCGGTCCATCAAACCACGGCGTGGCATTGCCGTTGGTTGTATACGACATTGATTTCGATACACGCGGGACGCAACCAGACCTTGGCGCGGATGAGTTTGACTATCAAACGTCCATTCTTGACTTGGCAGTCGAGTCTGTCGAAATTCCCGTGCAACCGCTGCCATCGGGCGTGACCCAATTCATCCAGAGCACAATCAGCAATCCCGGCGTGATTGACGTAGTGAATGCGGAAGCCACTCTGTACTACAATGGTGTCGCTGCAGCCTCACAGACTGTCACCGTTCCGCATGGGACTTCCGTCAGCCAGCTATGGCCGTGGGACGCTCCGCAGCTTGATATCGCGTACGCAACGATGCGCGTTGAAGTCAGTATAAACGGCGATGCGGTCCCACAGAACAACTCGCAGTCTCGATCCGTCGTGATTGCCGGGGCTCCGTTGGTTGACAGCGTGACGGTCGGTTTGACGGGCGGCGCAATATTCACACTGTCAGAGCTGTCTGAGCATTTGCGCTGGCGCGGTGTTGCCGGCTCTTTGCGCGTGCTTTTGACCGATCAGCAATATGATGAGCCGTTGACGCTATCCGGCATACCGGGCTTGGACAGCACGCGGCTGCTAACGATTGAACCGCACGACGGCCAGGCAGTAATTCTCACGGCCTCAAATGTGCCTGCCGTAGTGTCTCTTCAGGCCACGAATTTTGTCGAACTTCGGGGTCTCGAAATTGTCGCGGGATCAGGCACAAATATCGCGGCGGAGATTAGTTCCAATTCCTGTCACAACAGGCTTGTTAATTGTATCGTGCGCGGAACCGGCGCGGAGAATGTGAATTCGGCAGGAGTTCTTGTCAGCGGCTCTAACTGTCATGGCAATATTATTGACAGTTGCGATGTTTCGCATTGCTATATTGGCATCGGCCTCACGGGTACAGACAGCACGATTGCCGCGCAGAATTTGGTGCGGGGGAATACCGTTCACGAAGCATACTACGGAATTTGGGCCGACCACCAGCGCGGCGCGGAGATTCTTGGCAACGATGTCACTCCGGGATCGTCGGTCGGTCCGGCGGGCGCGTGCTACGGAGTCTATGTCGTGCAGCTTGGACAACAAGGCTCAGCCCGCATCGCCGGAAATCGGCTGCACGGTTTTCTGGATAGCTCGGGCCCGCGCACGAACCGCGCGGCAGGTGTGTACTCGGCGCCGGGTGTGGAGGCCAGCGTAGAAATACTGAACAATTTCATTTACGGTTTCAACGCCCTGACAACCTTGCGCGCCCGCGGAATCTATCTGTCCAGCGGTGTGCATCTGGTGGCGAACAACAGCATTCGCCTTGACGATGTTCCCGCCGACAACGATGTGGCCGCGATATTCGTCTCGACAGGCACGCAGCACGAGATTTACAACAACTGCATCATCAGCTATGAGAACGACGTCATCTCGTATGCGCTCGACGTTGAAGCTGGCGCCGAGGTGATTTCGGATCACAACGTTTTCTGGGGAAATTCTCCGAGCTTCGCGATTGCCGCTTTGGGCGCGCAGAATTACTCGACTATGGCGGCCTGGCAGCAAACCGGACAAGATGCGCAAAGCCTCAATCTGCATGTGCTTTATGTTTCGAGCGATGACCTGCACATTCGCGCCATAGATCCTGTATGTTACGGCGCGGGAGTTTCGTTGCCGCAAGTGACGGCGGACATTGACGGTGAAGCGCGAGTTTCGCCTCCGTGCATTGGAGCAGACGAGTACATTTATCAAGCCACTTTGACCGCCCCGGCGCAGTTAACGATGCGCATTGAAAATGGCCAGGCAATATTGAGTTGGCAGCCTGTAACAGGCGCGGCGCGCTATCGGTTGTTCGTTGGAGCAACACAAGAGGAGTTGCTGACAACCCCGCTCGATTTGGGCACGACGACTGCCACAAACTGGGCGATTGATGCTGCTGGAGATGCGGGCGGGTCGAAGTTTTACTTTGTTTGCGCGGAGTAGGAAGCAGACCACTGAAGCCGGACGGGCCGCCTCGCAGCGGCCCGTTTGCTTTTTGCAGTACGGCGGGGTATTGCCGGACAGAATTAGATTGATTATCTTCAAGGATGATGAAACTCCTCATTTCGACCTTACTACTTGTTTTGCCGTTACTCGCCCGGGACGTGCCCGCCAACTGGCGAACACACTTTGAGCGCACCAACGGACTTGAGACCACGTCCTACGGCGAGACGACGGCCTTCTGCCGCCGCTTGGCCGCAACCAGCGACTGGTTTGAGTACCGCAGTTTCGGGACCAGCGCGGGTGGCCTGGACATGCCCGTTCTGTTGGGCGGCGGCTCCGACCTGAGCAAACCTCTAATCCTCATTATCGCCGGAATTCATTCTGGAGAGATTGACGGCAAGGACGCTGGGATGATGTACCTGCGTGACTTGGTGCAGACGGAGGACTACCGCGATGTGCGCGAGAAGTTGCGCATTGCGTTTGTGCCGATCTTTAATGTTGACGGCCACGAATTGCGCGGCGAGTTTCACCGCATCAACCAGATCGGCCCCAAAGAGCAGGGCCGCCGCACGACGCTGTGGTATCAGGACTTGAACCGCGACTGGCTGAAGGCGGACACGCCGGAAATGCGCGCGATGATTGCATTGATTGATTCGCTCAATCCCGCGTTTCTGACGGATATTCATGTCACCGATGGTGCGGATTACGAATACGTCATCTCGTGGGGTTTGAACACGGAAGCCAACGAGATTCCGGCCGTACGCAGCTACTCGCGCGATCACTACTTGCCAGCGATCACCCAGCGCATGAAGACGCGCGGGTACGATTTTGTGCCGTATGTCTTATTCAAAGATGGTGCAGATGCCAACTCAGGTTGGTCGCGTGATCCGTGGCCGCCGCGATTCTCAACGGGTTACGGCACGCTTCTTGGCCGGCCCTTTTTGCTGATTGAGACGCACTCACGCAAACCGTTTGCCGAACGCGTGGAAGCTACGCGCGTGTTCTTGGAAGAGACTCTGGGACAATTTGCGTCAGAGCCGCAAGTATTGTTGGACATGATGCGCGCGGCCAATGACCAGATTGAAAACCTGGGTGATTCTTTGCGTGAGGCGGGCGGTGCGTGGCCGCTCGATATGAGTCTGAATTCCGACAGCGTGATGGTCGAATACAAAGGCATGCGCGAGTACCAGAAGTGGTCGGACTTTGCCGGCGATTCGGTGCGCTATTGGACAAACGAACCCCATACCCGCAAGATTCCGCTGTTCGAGCGCGCCGAGGTGGCGCGTTCTGTCGTACCACCGTTGGGCTATATCATTCCACGTCCGTGGTGGCTGAAATTACGTGACGTGATCGAAGCACATGGCATTCCGGCTCTGCAACTCGACACGTCGTTAACAATTTCTGTAGAGCAATACAGATTGGACAGCGTAAAGTTCGCTGAGAAACCCTACGAGAGCCACTTCCGCACCAAAGTGCGCATCGGCTTACGCGAAACGAACTATGTGAAATTTCCGGCCGGCTCAGTTTTGCTGCCGCTTAATCACCGCAAAGCGCTGCGCGCGATGCACCTCTTGGAGCCGGAGGGACCGGACAGTTTTGTGCAGTGGGGCTTCATGCCTTCGATCTTCGAGCAAAAAGAGGGCGGTGACGCGGATATTCTCGACACACTCGCGCAAAGCTTGTCGCGAGCTCATCCGGAGCTGCTCGAAATGTTTAACGCTAAGCTCGCATCAGATTCGGCGTTTGCGAAGTCGCCGTCGGATCGCATGAATTTCTGGTTTCTAAATTCACCCTACTGGGACTCGCGGCAGAATCTCTATCCCATCGGCCGCATCTTGGACAAAGACTCGTTCCGCAAGGCTGCACAGGCCTGCGGCATACAGCTATAGAGGATCACTGAAATGACGACACCCGCACCCTTCTCGCTACGCTTGTGCGACTGTATGCAGGCTTCGCCGCGCGGCCCGGTGGTGACCCGCGACGAAGCCGATGAACGCCGGTTCCTGGAGCGTCTGCGCGCGGGCGTGCTCGGCAGCGGCATCGAATTTGAAACGCCATTCGGCCGCAAGCCGCTGCGCTATTTCGATTTTATCGCTTCGGGCCGCTTTCACCGCGACGTCGAAGAAGAGATTGATCAGCGCGTGCTGCCCTTTATGGCCAACACGCACACCGAGAGTTCGTTTACCGGGCGGCACATGACGCATCTGTTCGAAAATGCGTTCCGCCGCATCGCGCGTTACATGAACGCCGGCGAAGACGATGTGGTGATTCCCGTCGGCTCCGGTTCTACCGGCACGATAAACCGGTTGATTCATGTGCTCGGCTTGCGCTTGCCCGATCAGCTCGACGAAAAATATCATCTGCGCGATCACATTCCGGCAGACGAGCGGCCCGTGGTGTTCCGCTCGATGATGGAGCATCACTCCAATGACATCTGCTGGCGCGAGACGATTGCCGAGACAGTCTATGTGGAACTAAACGAACGCGGCTGCATCTGCCCCAACGACTTGGCCGAGAAGATGCAGCCGTACAAGAATCGGAAACTTAAGTTCGGAACGTTCAGCGCGGCATCCAACGTGACTGGAATTCTGAACGACTGCCACGCGCTGGCGCGTGTCCTGCACGAAAACGATGCGTTCGCATTTTTCGACTACGCCGCCGCCGGGCCGTATGTTGAAATTGACATGCACCCCGAGAACGACCCCAAGGGCTATTTCGACGCGGTGTTTCTCTCGGTGCACAAATTCCTCGGCGGCCCGCGCACGCCGGGAATTCTGGTGGCAAACAAGCATCTCTTCACCAACCGCGTGCCCGCCGAACCGGGCGGCGGCACGGTGCTCTATACGTCTCCGTGGGATCACCGCTATCTCTCTTCAATTGCGCACCGCGAAACCGGCGGGACGCCGCCGATTGTGCAGAGCATTCAAGCGGGACTCGCCTTCGACATCAAGGCCGCCATCGGCCCCGAGCGTATCGAACGGATCGAGCACGACTACATGCAACGCGCGTTAAAAGAGTGGATTCGCAATGACAAGATTTTGATTCTCGGACTGACCGAAGCCAAGCGGCTGGGTGTGTTCAGCGTCATTTTCAAGGACCTGCATCACAATCTCGCGGCAGCGCTATTCAACGATCTGTTCGGCATTCAGGTGCGCGGCGGCTGCATGTGCGCGGGGCCGTATGGCCATCTGCTCTTGCACATCGAGCGCACGCATTCCAAAGAAATCCGCGATCGTCTCGACCACGGCCACATCGGTGAAAAGCCCGGCTGGGTGCGCATCTCGCTCTCCCCGACCGTCAGCGAAGACGAATTCCAGGCGCTGCTCGAAGCGGTTGACCACATCAGCAAGCACGGCAAGAAATACGAATCACAGTACAAGCTCGTGGATGAGTCCGGGGAGTGGGTCTGTGAGGGATGTGGGCACCAGGTTGAAAACCTGGACTGATTGCGCTGGCGCGGTAAAGAACTAATTTTGTAGAGAACATCATGAGCAGTATTGTTTTCATTCTTGGCGCAGGCGCATCAAAAGAGGCAGGCGCGCCAGTGATGAAGGATTTCTTGAGCGTAGCAAGACGAATCTGGAGGGAAGGAAGGGCAAGCGAGATCGCCGGTGACTTCGATATCGTCTGGGACGTTATGAGCCAGTTGCAAGTTGTCCATTCTAAGGCCAAGCTCGACATTCAGAACATTGAGGAGATCTTTTCACTTCTTGACATGGGTGAAACTCTTGCTAAGTTTCCTTCGTTATCAAATACCACTCCTCGCGAAGCAATGGCCTCGCTAAAAAGGGTAATTGCCGCAACTTTGGAACTCAGCCTTAGGTTCGAAGGCAACATAAACCAAATAGAACCGCCACGACCATACCATGATTTCGCTGGCCTTGTTCGACAGCTGGATCAAATGCGGAACAAGGGATTCAGCGTATCAATCCTCACTTTTAACTACGACATTGGAATGGACTATGCTCTGCACCACCTTGATGTTCCTTTCAATTATGGTTTCGACGACAAACGGAACGGCATTCCGTTGCTGAAGCTGCATGGCTCGCTTAATTGGGCGTCATCCAATGACTCTGATGAGATCATTCCACTGTCGTTTGGGTCAATTCACCCACTGGCTAGGTACGTGTCTACTGGCGCAAACTCAGGTGGTTCCGGTTTGTATCTTAGGTTTACAAATCGGTTCCATGAGTTGCTCGCCCCCGCTGTGCAAGGAGAATTCACTCCTGTTATTGTGCCGCCTACATGGAACAAGTCTGAGCATCAACGCAAGATATCACGTGTCTGGGCAAGAGCTGCTCAAGAGCTTACTGACGCTCAGTACGTGTTTATCATAGGCTACTCGTGGCCGGAAACTGATACCTTCTTTCGTTACCTGTATTCTCTTGGCACAATCGGGAAGAATCCGTTAGAAGCAATTCGCGTCTACAATCCTGACAATGATCTTAGAGTGCGGTTTGCATCTATGCAAGGCGCTGGATCGACCACTCGCTTCGAATTCGAAACGCTTACGTTTAGCAGGACGTTTGACCGAATAGCAAATCTGTTCAGGGACTATCTATGATCCTATCGCATTTCTGTTTCTCGGGTGAGTATTGTGAGTGGCATTATTGCAAGGCTTTGTAAAGAGTGTTTCGGCTCTTCGGCCCCAAGTGTCGCACCAACAGGATAGCTATCCTGCCTCCCCTTCCCGATAAAACCTCGCCCCCACCAAACTTCCGACGACGAGTTCACCCAGCCCCCAGACGACGCCGATGACGGTGAGCTTGACGGGCATGAAGCCGTAGAAGACGTTGGCGACGTTGGGCAGCAGATTGCCCATGAACCAAAGGATGAATGCCGCGATCAGTGCGGTCTTGGGGCCTGTGCCGAACCGGGGAATCAGTGCGGCAAAGAGCCACACCAGCAAAATGCCCATAGAGAGCGAGACGAAGGTAAAATAGACCATCGCGCCCGGGCTGAGCGGCGGCAAGTTGAAGCGCGCGAGCGCTAAGTTCATCTCATCGCCGACCACCGGCACCATCGTCGCGGCGCTCAATAGGATAAGCAAGCCCGCGACCAGTCCGCCGCGTATCACGCGGCATAAGTTGATTTGCATTTTGAACTCCGAAAGTGCTGAAATTGCGGAAGCATCAATCAAACGGATGCTTACAAACAGTACGAGCCGTTCGGTATTCAAAAGGTTTCAATCACGGCCCGCAGGTGCGGCAACACGAGTAATAAAAGCTCCCGCGGAAAATCTGCGGGAGCTTCTCTATATTGGGATTCACTTAACTTCTACTGCAAGCCCACGACATAGAACGACCAGGCCTCACCCTCATTGGCGATCATCAGCCACGGAGTGACATCGAAGATACCCAACGTCTCGGTCGCAATCAACAGCGGCGCTGCACCAAGCGTACCACCCCAGATTTGATAGTGCGAATAGCCGGCCAGTAGCGGCCAGCGCAGCAATGTACGATGCATCACCGCATCGTGTTCAATTGTCAGTTCCGTGGCATTGCCTTCGACTTCGAGTTCGTCCGGAATTCCGTTCTGATTGCCATCTGTACTCGTGCCTTGCGCGAAGTCACAGCCATCATGAATACCGTTGTTGTTCATGTCGTCCGCTCCCCAATAGATGGTGCCGTAACCCGCCAGATAATCCAGATCGCCGGGATTAACCTCCACCAGCGCGCTGTCAAAGTCCATGTCGCACACACCCATCGCAATACGACCGCCTGCGCCGACGCCGCCCGCGAACGTGCTATAGCTGCCAATCGCCATGATCAAACCATCGCCGGAAAGGATGGGAGTGTAAATGGCAATTCCACCGCCGGAACCTCCGCCGCGCGCGCCTGCGATACCGGCATTCGCGGAGATGATGCCTTGATTCAAGAAGTACTCGCGGGCAACTAAGCGAATCGCACCGCCGCCTTCGCCACCACTGCCACCAAAGCGAGTGGCGCTGCCCCCACCGCTTCCGAACTCTGATGATGGATCAATACGGTTGCCGTAGTCTCTGCCTCCCAAATCAGGACAACAACCAATTCCGCCGTGTCCGGCACCGCCGCCCTCCCAAACTGCCGCAATACCTGCTCCGGGGCCTTGGTCGGCGGGAAATCCGCATTTATCCGCGGAGATGAAACCGGTAGGCTGAATACTAATTTCGCGTGCACTGACCCGAATCGGGACAAGCGGCGCGGTGATGATGGCACCATTGTCTTGGACAGTGAGGTTCCATTCGAGATTGAGTTCTGTGGCTGTATAGACTCGCGCACCGTAGCTGATCGCAAGATTGTATGGCAGCTCGCCGCTAACGGGAGTGATCGCGCCGACGTTCCCGCAGTTGTGAACGAACATGAGCCCGCCGGTGTTGTAGTCTTCGAAGACGAAACCAATCACTCCTGCACCGCCAGGTTGACCAAGAGTTGTGCCACCGCAAGCGAACAAGCTGTCCATGCTGACATTGAAATTGACCGTGCGACTCAGGACCAACATGCGCCCGCCTCCGCCGCCACCGCCACTAAGGGCATTGCCGCCACGCACGCTGAGTAATCGTGTCGCCTGAAGCTCTGGCGCGGTGAGAAAAATCGTGCCGCCCGAGCCGCCGCCGCCTTCTTCGGATGCTCCGCCGTTGGCAGATATGGGCCCGTTGAGGATGATAGACTCTGCCGCTGCGAGTCGAATCACGCCACCGCCCTTACCACCAAGCACGTTACCATTCAACCTCGTGCCGCCACCAGATCCGGGCATCGTGGGATAAGTGATCTCATCGTAAGACGTTCCCACAAGTTGGCAGAACTCACTCTTGCCGCCGTCGCCGCCATGCCCTGCCCCGCTGGCGTTCCAGTTGCAGGATGCTCCCGCGCCGGGACCTTCTGCCGCCGGATAGCCACGCTCATCAGCGTTTATCGAGCTGGAGGCATCAACGTAGATAGAGGTCGATACGTTGATGATGCAACCTTGTAACTGCTCTGGTGAGTGCGTAAGCACAGCGCCGGAAGTCAAGTTGAGTGCTTCAAATTGGTGACCACAGTCCACTGTGAGCGTGCAGCCGATGACTGTGATTACCGCATTTTCGTACGTCGTGTTCTCGCAGTCAATCAATGTATTTGTCGTAAATGTGACGTCGGCGAAGGCAGCAATACTCGAGACCAACATAGTTGACCAAATTACTTTGATAAAGATACGCATAAGTGGACTCCAAGGATATTCAGACAATATGTGAAAAAGGTAACAAGGGAAATCCGCAGGGGCAAGTGCCGCGCGGGTCGGGAACGCTTGTTCTGAACCATCTATGCAATACAGTCACCCACTATAGCCACTTATGGAACAGGCCGAGAATCGCAAACGGAGGCATGCCGACGGATGTGTTGCATTGTTCACGAAAAATGACAATTCTATGACAACTCGGCCCACGAATTTTCGTAGCTTACGGAAGATTTATGGAGTAATAAGTCCATAAATACCACGATACCACACTACCTCCATGGATATTATAGAATTAGCGAAGACACCCAAGAAGCCTCTCCCTGACACGACCAAGAGGAAAATGTACAAGGGCTTCTGGACAACGAGGCACATCGTTCAGCTCGCTTTTGCTGCGCTGAATGTGATTCTGGGAGTTCAGTTCTGGTTTTTCGTGCGCGCACTTGAGGAAGGTGGCACCGGGCCGCTTCCCTCCCGCCCAGCCGGAGTCGAAGGCTGGTTGCCGATTTCGGGACTGATGGGAGTGATGGATTGGTTCGCGCGCGGAGAGTTGAACTTAATTCATCCGGCCTCGGCGATCTTGGTGTTGTGCTTCATTGCGGTGGCGTTTCTGGCGCGCAAGGCTTTTTGTTCGTGGCTGTGTCCGGTGGGGACCATCAGCGAAGGGCTTGCGATCCTGGGACGCAAGTTGTTCAAGCACAATTTCCTCTTGCCGCGCTGGCTCGACTATCCCTTGATGAGTCTTAAGTACATTTTGCTCGGATTGTTCCTCTCGGCATTTGTGATGATGGGCGCTGCGGGAATGGCTGGATTCATGAACAGCCCCTACAATACGCTGGCCGATGTGAAAATGCTGTTGTTCTTCGCTGAAATCGGTATCGTGGGGTTGATTGTTATCGCCGTGCTGATGATCGGCAGCATTTTCGTTGAGGGATTCTGGTGCCGTTACTGGTGTCCATACGGCGCGATGCTTGGTCTGGTGTCGTGGGCCAGCCCGCTGAAGATTCGCCGGAATGTCGAGACATGCATTGACTGCGACCGCTGCACAAAAGCCTGCCCATCGCGTCTGCCTGTTGCGAACAAGCTGCAAATCATCTCCCCGGAATGCACGGGATGTCTGCGCTGCGAAAACGTCTGCCCGATCAAGGACTGCATCACAATCGCACCCTCTCCGCGCACTAAGGTCAGCGCCAAACAACTCGGCCTTGTTGTGGCCGGAATTTTCCTCGCTTTTGTCGTCACCGCCAAGATTGCCGGCGTCTGGGACACATCCATCACCGACGCGGAGTACCGCTATCACTACGAGCGGCGGGACATGCCGCAGTACGGTCATCCTGGGCAATAAGGGCACTGTGAAGCGCTTCAGCAATGGCACTTCAGGTGACAGTGAAGCACCTTTATCGGGTACATAAGGCGCGGCAACTCTCTCAAGTGTAACTTCTGCAAGACTAATTGCTTACAATCGAATAATTTGTTGCGAATTGCGCGACTGTGATTTCAGACGGCTGCGTCATTTTCTCAGATTTTCAAAACGGCCTTGCCTTTTGCTTTCTCCGAGTGTATATTAAGGGAGTAAAAAATCCAAAATTATCGACATGCTCGTCCGTATTGTTTTGTAGAATCGCCAACAAGCAGGAGGTAGGTATGTGCCGAGCGATTGCGGTTTGGTCCGTGTTTCTGTGTTTGGGTGTAGCACGCGTTTTCGCGCAGCCGTGCAACGCAACCACTTACATTAATCCCGCGCTTCATTCGAGTCAGTGTATCGAAGTGTGCCCGGGCTCTGTTTGTCAGATTCATGTGTACGGCCCGCTGGGCTCGACTCAGATTCCGGTATTCATGATGCTTCCGGACTGCAATCCCATGCCCGGGACTCTCTGCGAGTACGAATGTCCTTTTCCTCCCGGGCCGATATTCTGGCAGTATGACGAAACGGCCTGGACGTACAACTCCATTGAAGGCAGCTGGGATAATTTCATCTACGGCACTGGCGAAGGTTGCCTGTGTGTGACATTTGCTGCTATCCTTGCCGCGGAGCTCGTCAGTTTTGACGCAATCGCGGGTGATCATCAGGTCACTTTGCGCTGGACGACCGCGAGCGAATCTAACAATGATGCATTTGAGATAAAGCGGGACGGAGAGTTGATCGGAGAAGTGCCCTCGCGTGGCAACTCCGCGACGGGATTTGACTATGAATGGACTGATGGCGCGCTGGTGAATAGCCTCACCTACACATACGAGTTGATCGCTCGTGACATTGGCGGAGGACTAGAAACAATCGGGACGACTTCGGCGACACCGAGACCTGCGAACGACAATGTATCGGACTACAAACTCCTGCAAAATTATCCGAATCCGTTCAATCCAACCACAAGCATCTCGTTTGATCTTGTCGAAGAAGGCCTTGTCACTTTGACTATTTTTGATACACAAGGACGCGAGGTAGCACCCCTCTTACGTGAGAATCGTGAGGCTGGTCGGCATCAAATCGAGTTCAACGGAGCTGGGTTGCCCTCTGGAATGTACCTGTGCCGTTTGCAGGTGAATGGTTTTTCAGCAATTCAGAAAATGGTATTGATGAAGTAGCCGCGCGATAGCGGATCTGCCTAGACTTTGGCAAACACCTATGTGCCCAGTTAATAAGGGGGAGAGGTGCCTCCGGTAACGCCGGAGGCACTTTTTCTTAGTGGACTGGCATTTATGACATTTATTGAATATGTTTATGAGATATTGCTTACTTTCGCGCGGCAGAGCGTTTCGCCTTTCCGCGAGCTAAACCACTGAAAGTCGTATAGTTTGAAGACACTTCGCTTGGGTGACCTGGTTGCGGCGCGCCCGATAGTTCAAGGGGGCATGGGCGTAGGAATCTCCCTGTCCCGCCTTTCGGCGGCAGTCGCGAATCAAGGCGGAATCGGTGTAATCGCCACAGCCGGCATCGGGATGGACGAGCCGGATTTTTACACCGACTTCCTGGAAGCCAATATGCGTGCCCTGCGAAAAGAGATTCGCAAGGCCCGCGAAGCGACACAGGGAATCCTCGGCGTAAACATCATGGTCGCGCTGTCGAACTACGCGGATATGGTGCGCACGGCGATTGAAGAGAAGATTGACGTGATTTTCTCCGGTGCAGGACTACCGCTCAATCTGCCGCAGATGCGGCCGCCGGATTCGGCAACAAAGCTCGCGCCGATTGTCTCAAGCGCACGCGCTGCAGGCATGATCTGCCGCCGCTGGCTGGAGAAATACTCCGTTGTTCCCGATGCAATCGTCGTCGAAGGCCCTCTCGCGGGTGGACACTTGGGGTTTTCTCGCGAACAGATTGGTTCTGCGGATTACAAGCTCGAGAAACTGGTTGTGGAAGTTGTTGAGGCCGTCGCACCGTTCGAGCAGCAGTCGGGCAGGACTATACCCGTGATTGCAGCGGGCGGAATTTACACCGGCGCGGACATTCTGAAATATGAACGGCTGGGCGTTGCCGGTGTGCAAATGGGCACGCGCTTTGTCGCCACGCACGAGTGTGATGCGTCCATCGCGTTCAAACAGTCGTATGTGGACGCGACGGAAGCGGACAGCACAATTATTTCCAGTCCGGTGGGCATGCCGGGCCGCGCGCTGCGAAACAGTTTTATTGAGTCCATCGAACGCGGTGAGCGCATGCCGCACGCCTGTCCCTATCATTGTATTCGGACTTGCAATTACCCGGAGACGCCATACTGTATCGCCTTGGCGCTCCAGAACGCGCAGCGCGGGAATCTCAAATACGGTTTCGCCTTTGCCGGTGCCAATGCCCACCGGGTAACGGAAATTGTGTCCGTTGAGAAGCTCATGGAGAGCCTGGAGCAAGAGTACGACGCGGCGGTGCTTGGCTGATTTCAACCATCTCTTCAAATGTAATCCCCGAGTCTTTTGCTCGGGGATTTTTGTTTACAACAATCTGATTGGCGAATTAAATATCGCAAGATTCGTTTTACCTCCCTTTCACCATAGAATACTGCAACAGTCAGCAATGGGTACTTTTGCCTGCAAGTCGTGCATACAAAATCGGTACGGCGTAGTGTCTGAAACTTGACATTTGAAGCAGAATGCAGTAGCATTTCAGCATAACAGAACGTTGCTTGGCGGGAGTCAGCGAGTTCTGCATCAATCTGGGCAAATTCCCGTTAGCAGTCACTGCGGGAGTTTGCCTTTTTTTCGCGGAACCGCCAGAAAGGAGTTTGAGATGTGGACGAATCACCATCTTAGATCTGTCAAAACGTGGATCGGATTGCTTCTGATCGTACTGGCTGCAATCTTTACCGCTCAAGAGACACTATCGGTCCCGGGCGTGCCGCGCCCGCTCGGAGTGGATTACACCCGCAACCTTTCCGATCAGCAGATTGCCCAGATTCAATCGGCGATAAGCACGATTGCCGGTGGACCGCCCATTTCATTTTCATGGAATGGCGGAAACGGGAACCAGACCGCGTACGGTCCAGTCATCGCTGCAGAACTTCAGGCGCAACTTTCTTCCGGCCGCATAGATGCACGCCCTATGGGACCAGGCGAGTATGCTGAAGCAACGATTGACCTGACAGAGAGCTCATTCAATGATCAAATGACCATCAGCAGCAACAAGCTGACCGAATGGAATGCACCGGGCAGTCAGAAGTACCTGCAGGAAACTCTGGTTCACGAATGGGCGCACAAGAAGCAGACGGCCGCCCAACACCCGACGGACAACGCTCGGGAGTTGGATGCCTATCGTTGTGAGCTGGCCTACAAGAACGCAATTGGCATGGGCTATGACGATTCGGAATACCGCTTCGTAGCTTCACAGGATATTGCCTATATGGAGGCACGTATCGCCGAAATCGGTGAAGAGGATTGCGCAGTGCGCCCGCTGTGGCCGTCATTCACAAATGGCAATGAGTACTTCATCCTGTTTGACTCCAACCGTGTCGCAGGCATTGATTCGTTAGTAGGTTTTCGATTCGGAGAAAACGTCTGGTCCGCATTTCAATTTGACCATCGAGCCTCGGACATGATCGCGTACGAAGCGAGTCCACTCGTGCCGCCCGGACACACATTGGCGATTGTCTGCGGAGGATTTCCAATGACCGGAGAAGCCGGAGTATTCGCCTACGATCTGTTTGATGGCGAAGTCTTTGGAATGTTGCCACCGCGAATTTTCGCGCCGCCGGCTTATCCACCGATGTATCTCTATTCCATGACTCGCGGGCCGGACCCCGCCTTTCAGTACTATCTCGACACGCTGGGCCACAAAGTACTGGCGATGATGGATGTCAATCTGGACGGACTTCCCGAGGTTCTTTTCAGCGAATATGCCAGTCTGGGAATGCAGGGTTTCGAGGTACTTGCCGAAGCACGGGGAATAGACTATGTCACGAGTCCGTGGATGGGCAGCGGGCTTTTAGTTAACACGAATGATGTACACCTACCGCCGCATCACAATCTGTCGGACATGTTCTGGTTCCTGCCGGACAATGATCACAACCATATTGCTGACGCCTGCATGCCTGTGAATCTTTGGGCCTTCAAGGAAGTTCTGCCCGCGGCCGGCGGAAACATCCCCTGGGCAGGAGACATGACGGTCAATCTCTACGCGAGTTGGCAGCATCACATTTCAGTCATGAGTACGGACTCCATGGGTGGGATGACGTTCGGCGAAGTCGGCTCAATGGTGATGATGGACGGCGTGCACGGTATCTGCCCACTCAACAGACCGCTTGAAGCCGGAGAATTTGTGCTGGCACAGGATAATTTCAATGGCACGCGCCTGCGGCTCGCGACCAAGGTCATTGATCCGACGATTCGCGATTTGACCTTGCTGTACGCCGATGGCTTGCTGCACTTCCAATGGACGGAGATTCCAGGAGCTCGGCAGTATGAACTCATGCAGTCCCCGGACGGGATGATCTACGTCCCGACTGGTCTGCTCTCGTCAGAACCTTCATTCGTTTTGCCGCTGGCGCCCGATCCGCTCATGCATTACCGAGTGGCTGCTCGAAGATAGTGCACAATAGACAATTATGGGTGCGATAGAGCTTTGAACCCGCGTCCTGAAATGTATGTTTCTCCTCTGTTTCCATTGCCAAACGGAATGAAAATGATTATCTTTGTGCGAGATTTCGCGAAGTTGGTGTGACCCGGCCCTGCCCGACCCCTTCGAACTGGTAAGCCCCGAAACGTTCCCGAAGCGCTCCGGGGCTTAGCATTCCCTGTCCCCTCCCTGCTTTTTAAGTTCATTTCTGATAGATAGTTAATTCACGAACAACCTCAAGGGTGTCCATGAAGAAGAACGAGAACTTCGGACGGCCCCGGCGCCAGCCATTGTGGCTGCTTGTCGGACTGGTCGTACTCTGTGCAGGATTTCTTGTGTTCGGGCCGAGCTTAGTAGCCTCTCCGTTGGACGGCACGCCATCCGCACCTGTGATGGCTCCTGCTCACGACCACGGTGGTGGTGGTGGCCATGGTGAAGCGATTCAGTTACCGTTCGGGCCGGATGCCTGGCTGCCGCTCTACATCGTCTTGGGCGGCGCGATTCTGGCGCTGATCTTCGGCTTTTACTGGTGGCGCAAGACCGACGCCGAGAGCCCCGGCAGCGAGCGCATGCAGAGCGTCGGCAAGGCGATTCAGGAAGGCGCGATGGCATATTTGGCTCGCCAGGTGCGGACGATGATTCCGCTGGTGATTCTGATTACCATCGGATTGTTCTTCCTGTACAAGTCACAGTATCAGTCAATTCTCCCGCAAGAAGCGACGAGTCTCGGTATCGGCGTGGCGTTGGCCTTCTTGCTGGGTGTGACGGCTTCGTATCTGGCAGGCTATGTCGGAATGGGCGTGGCGGTTCGTGCGAACATGCGCGTGGCGCATGCGGCTCTGACGAGTTTCAAGCGCTCCTTGGAAATTGCCTTCACCGCGGGGGCCGTGTCCGGAATGTTCACGGTGGGCCTGGGCCTTCTTGGTGCGACCATCACGTTCATGGTCTATCAGGAAAACGCGATGTTCGTCTTGGTCGGCTTTGGCTTCGGTGGTTCGCTTGCCGCGTTGTTTATGCGTGTCGGCGGTGGTATTTTCACAAAGGCTGCTGACGTCGGCGCAGACTTGGTCGGTAAGGTTGAAGCGGGTATTCCCGAAGACGACCCGCGCAACGCGGCGACGATTGCCGATAACGTTGGTGACAACGTCGGTGACTGCGCCGGTATGGCCGCGGACGTGTTTGAATCGTACGAAGTGACGCTCGTGGCCGCGATCATCTTGGCGGCGGCAGTAGGCGGCACGCTTGCTGCGAATGGTTTCGGCGGTTTGATGGCTGCAGGGTCGTTCACTTCAGTCTTTACCTTGAAGCTTGTCATCTACGCGTTGCTCGTGCGTGCGGTTGGTGTAGCCGCATCGATTATCGGCATCATGGCTGTCAAGGGCAAGGATGATCCGAACATGAATCCGATGGATCCGATCAGCCGCGGTGCGACGGTTTCGATCGTGGCCGCTTCGGCTGGATTCTTGGCGGTTGCCTATTGGGTGTTCAGAACTGGCATGCCACCGGTGCCGGCTGGAGCAAATCCGGACTTGGCCAGTATCGTTGGCGACTTCTGGTTCTACGCGTTCCTCGCAACGTTCTTCGGTATTGTTCTGACATACGTCATCGGAAAGTTGACCGAGTACTTCACTGCGGCCGAGAAGAAACCCGTGACGGAAATCGCGACCGCGGCCAAGACCGGCCCGGCAACGCTGATTCTTTCGGGCTTGGCAGAAGGTTTGGAATCATCGGTTTGGTCAGCGGTATCTATTGCCGCGACGATTTACGGCGCTTATGCGTTGTTCCACGACCCGGCGATGGCGGCTTATGCGATTGCTTTGGCTGGCTTAGGTTTGCTGGCAACGACGGGCTACGTTTTGGCGGAAGATACGTTCGGCCCGATATCGGACAACGCCAACGGCGTGTTTGAAATGTCGGGTGCTTTGATCAATTCGGATGGCTCGAAGAATCACGCGGCCCACAACATCGTGGCGCGCTTGGATATGGTTGGCAACACGACCAAGGCGTTGACCAAGGGCTTCGCGATTGCGACTGCGGTGATTGCTGCGGTGGCGTTATACCGTTCATATATTGACACGGTAGCTGTGAAGGATTCGAAGATCTTGGAGATGGGAATTCAGGTCAATCTGCCGGAGATATTCATTGGTCTGTTGATCGGCGGCGCGGTACCTTTCCTGTTTTCGAGTTTTGCGATTCGCGCGGTCTCGCGCGCTGCGGTGCTGCTGGTGGAAGAAGTTCGCCGCCAGTTCCGCGAGATCCCGGGTATCATGGAATACAAGGGTGTGGGTGAGAAGGGCAAACCGGATTACGCACGTTGCGTCGAGATTTCGACTGCGGCTGCTCAGAAAGAGCTGCTTGGACCCGGACTGTTGGCGATCTTTGCGCCGATCTTGACCGGCTTCTGGCTTGGACCCTACGCGTTGGGCGGCTTCCTGGCGGGTTGTATTCTGACGGGACAGTTGATGGCGGTGTTTATGTCCAATGCAGGTGGTGCTTGGGACAACGCTAAGAAGAAGATTGAAGACGGCTATCTTGGCGGCAAGGGCACTGATGCTCACAAGGCCGGCGTGATTGGCGATACGGTTGGCGATCCGCTTAAGGATACAGCCGGCCCGGCATTGAACCCGATGATTAAGGTGATGAACCTTGTCTCGATTCTGATTGCTCCGAGCACGGTCGTGATGTACGGTACGGGCGGGGGTTACGCTGTCGTGGCAGTCTCAGTGATTGTTCTGGCTGGCGCGATTATGTTCTCAAAGCGCGGTGGTCTCGCTGTGGACGCGTAAGCGTACAATGTCTTGAAGTGAACTCACGAGCCGGTCATTGCGACCGGCTCGTGATGTTATTCGGTAACTAATCAACCAAACTCATTCTAGTCTGAGGCAAGCATGAAGATAGCCACCCTTGTCATACTGTTGTCGTTCGGAGCCGCCGTGGCGAAACCTCTGAAATCTTTCGACAAGTTGTTCATGGCACTCACATCTGGCAAGGATGTACGTGCCGTGATTTACTACGGCGAGACTGTTCTTGTTATTGATGGCAAAGAAGAGGACGCTCCTGACGCGGTGGGCGGAATGTCCATGTGGCCGTACGAGTATTTCGCGCCCGGAGTTGTACGAAATGACCGCGCCTATGTGACTGCATCCGAAACCGCATTGATCTATCATCCGTCCTACGGCCATGTTTACAATTACGTCAAGATGCGGTTGTATTCAGACGATGCGGTGGAGATTAGGGCGCAGTACCTTGATCCCAAGACCTTTGAAATAAAAATGGACGAAACTTTCAAAGGGAAGATCGGATCTGGTATATTGCTGTTCAGCGACAACTGATTGTCGTTGCGCATTTCAACGTACAAAAAGAAAGAGCCGGTCACGCGACCGGCTCTTCTATGCTCTAAGACTTGCTCTCTATTCAAAGAAGAGTGATATTGCAAAAGAAACGACTGCGCCAACCAACGCCGAAGCTGGTATCGTGAGAATCCAAGCGATGACAATGTTTCCTGCGAGTCCCCAGCGAACCGCCGAGGCGCGGCGTGTCGCGCCCACACCCATGATGGCACCGCTGATAGTGTGCGTGGTGCTGACCGCGATTCCAGAGAATGCCGTGACGATCAGCGTGATGGCGCCCGCCGTCTCCGCGCAGAAACCGCCTGACGGTTTGAGTTTGGTGATTTTCGTGCCCATCGTTTTGACAATGCGCCAGCCGCCGAACAGCGTGCCTAATGCAATTGCCACGTACGATGAAATGATAACCCAATATGGGACATGGAAAGTGTCGAGCACTCCTGCCGTTACTAGTAGGCCCGTGATGATACCCATAGTCTTCTGGGCGTCATTGGTGCCGTGCCCAATGCTGTAGGCAGCAGCACTGACCAATTGCAACCGCCGAAACAGACGATTGACGTTCGAGCCGCGCACGCGGTAGAATATCCACATCACAATAGCCATCAGGAAGAAGCCCATGACCATTCCCATCAGTGGGGCGACGGCGATGAAGATCAGCGTCTTTGTCCATCCAGAATAGAGAATCGAACCGAATCCAGCGTGCGCAATCGCTGCGCCCGCGTAGCCGCCCATCAGTGCGTGCGAGGAACTGGACGGAATTCCGTAGTACCACGTGATCAGATTCCACGCAATCGCACCGAGCAATCCAGACAGGATAACGTACTCATTGATCGCGGACAACTCGACCAACCCCTTGCCGATTGTCTTGGCGACATGGACATCAAAGAAGAACGCCGCAACCAAATTGAAAAAGGCAGCCCACATCACCGCTTTGCGCGGCGTGAGAACGCGGGTGGAGACAACCGTCGCAATCGAATTCGCTGAATCGTGAAAACCGTTCAGGAAGTCGAAGATTAGCGCAACGATGATAATTGTAATGACGAGCAACGTCATGGCTGCTCCGTCAGGCGTGCTTGATGAGAATGGTTTCAAGCACGTTGGCGGCATCCTCACAACGGTCTGTGGCCGTTTCGAGCGATACGAAGATCTCTTTCAACTTGATGACTTCGATCGGGTCGCTCACGTGCTCGAATAGATTGGCGATCGCCCGGTCGAAGATATTGTCAGCAAGGTTCTCGAATTCATTGACACGTTCAATCACCGAGCGCAGTTCCGTGTGGTTGGTCAATTTGCGGAGAAGGTGAACGCCCTTTTCCAACTCCGTCACGGACGCATGCAAGCACTCGATTAGCTTGAGCATCTCCGGCGGGCACGTCTTAACCTTGTAAAGAATGAATCTCCCGGCGCCTCCGTCCATATTGTCAAGAATGTCGTCCAGCGATGAGGCCAGCAAATGGATGTCTTCAGGGTCAATGGGCGTCACGAACGTGCCATTCAACTCGGAATAGATACGGTGCGTCACCGAGTCGCCGATATGTTCGAGGCTTTTGATGTGCTCCGCAATCGCGACCCGTTCTTCCGGCGCAGCGCCAGGCAGTTTCAGAAGCGTCTCGGAAGCCAGCACAATATTGCGGGCCGATTCTTCAAACAGGGCAAAAAACTGCTCGTCATGGGGCAGCAAGGCTTGGAGGATTCTATCCAGTCTCATGGGAATAGAGGGGGTTTGCGGTGGTTGGGGAAGGGGGGCAGGAAGGGCAGGACTAATGAAATCCTAACACAATGTAAACAAATCAAGCCAGTTGAGCAAACTTGGGTTAGGCCAAGATTGGCCGGGCTTGACTTTATGGCCGGGAAAGCCTATAATTAGCGTTCCTCTGGCGCGTTCGTCTAGGGGTCTAGGACGCTGGCCTCTCACGCCGGTAACACGGGTTCGAATCCCGTACGCGCTACAAGCCCAAACAGACGGCAATTTGTTTAGACCAAGCCTCCGCTCATTCGAGCGGAGGCTTTTGATTTTGCTGAGATTACAGAAAGGTGTTCCTTTTTCGGTGACGAATGGGGGCAAGTGTGTTAAGCCGAAGAAAAAACGTGTCGGTTTTAGCCCTCCATATTTATTGACCGTCGTGGTCTGCTTTCCTTTTTCGAATGGACTGATAAATTAGAGTAAAGAGTCCAAAAGGGCATCCGGCTTTCCGCCCGCTGTCCCCGATGTTGATTGAACAAATTTGTAGGGAGATTGACCATGAACCGCCCCTTGATGACTACACTGTCCCTGATGCTTTTGTTGGTGGCTTCCTCCGCACTGGCCGTGCCCGAGATTTTCAAGTACCAGGGCAGTCTTTTGCACCCGGACGGGACGCCGTATGACACGACGATCACGTTGACTTTGCGGCTCTATGATGACGTCACGGGCGGCACTCCGCTATGGATCGAGACATATACCAATTTGCCTGTGGAAGACGGGCTATTTTCTGTGACCATGGGCTATACGAGTTCGATTCCCAATTCTGCATTCGACGACTCCGAGACGTATTTGGGTATTGTGGTTGGCAATGATCCGGAGATGTCACCGCGTTCGATTTTCGCGGCGGTGCCGTTTTCATATCAAGTGCTTTCGATAGATGGCGCCTCGGCGGGCAATCTGAGCGGAAGACTTGCCGCGACCGGGAGCATTTCCGGTGATACTCTGATCAGTCAGCACGGCGTGCGATTCCCGAATGGGACATTGCAAACGACGGCGTTCGATACATCATCGTTGAGTGCGCGGATCAATGCCAAGGCCGATTCCGGAATCGTAGTTACTTGGCCGGACACAGCAACTACGCAACCGATTGCCACTAAGACTTGGGTGAGCAATCAGATTTCTCAAGGTGAAGGTCAGCAGATCGGCGATACGAATACTTATGACGCGACGCGGTATTTTGTGTCGCAGCAGCTTCTTCCGTATCAACAGGATTCGGACACGAACACGTTCGACGCAACGCGGGCCTATGTGCAATCACAGATTTCCGTTGGGCAGCAGGATTCAGACACCAGCAGTTGGGATGCCACTCAATACTACGTAGCGCAGCAGCTCTTGACCTATCAGCAGGACAGCGATTCCAACACCTTTGACGCGACCAAGACATACGTAGGCTCGCAGCTGGGCACGTATCAACAGGATTCTGATACGAACACGTTTGATGCGACGCGGGCCTGGGTTACTTCACAAGCGGTCTTCGGTCAGCAGGATTCGGACACGAACACGTTTGACGCGACACGCGCGTGGGTACAAACCAACGGCTACATGAAAGACGCTTCCAATAATGCGACGGGGAACAGAGCCTTCGTTGGCGGCGGTGCGCATAATCACGCGCGCGGCGACTACTCATTCGTAGGCAGCGGCGGCGGCGCAATCAACCCCGCGGATTCCAACGCTGCGTCTGGAAGTTTTTCTGCGATCGTGGCTGGATTAGCGAACCGTTCGAGCGGGCATTCGTCATTTATCGGCGGCGGTACGGAGAACTTGGCGGCGCAAAACTACTCGTTAGTAACCGGCGGCTTTAGCAATCAGGCAACCGCGAATTCTGCGTCTGTACTGGGGGGCAACCACAATGTCGCATCCAATGACCTTGCTCTCGTTGGCGGCGGTAGTACCAATCAAGCAAGCGGCACGGCAAGTGTCGTTGGCGGCGGCGGCCACAACAACGCGCAAGGGATCTACTCGTTCGTCGGCGGCGGCGGCGGCGAGAATTCGTCCGACGGCAACTCGGCATTCGGCGACGGCTCTGTGGTTGCGGGTGGTTGGCAGAATATCGCCTCGGGACCGTTAAGTTCGGTCGGTGGCGGCCACGCAAATGAGGCCACCGGTGGATATAGTGCTGTCGGCGGCGGCAATTACAACAAGGCTCGCGGAGACTACAGCTTTGTCGGCAGCGGCGGCGGAGATATTGCGGACTCAAATAGCGCTATGGGAACCTGGTCCGTTGTCGTCGGAGGATTCTCGAATGCGGTCAGTGCGAATAGTGCGTTTGTCGGCGGCGGCGGCAACAACAGTGCGAACAACAATTTTGCGACCGTTGTCGGTGGAAGCGACAACGTAGCCAGTGGTTTTGGTGCGGCGATCCTCGCGGGATCGAGTAATAGCGCTTCAGGGAGTTCGGCAATCATTGGAGCCGGGACAGGCAATCAAGCTACCGCGAGTTGGTCATCGATATTAGGCGGCTTACAGAACTTCGCCATGGCGCACCATGCAACGGTTGGCGGCGGTAGTTACAACCGCGCTCGCGGAAACTACTCATTTATTGGCGGTGGCGGCGGTGATTTTGAGGCGGACTCGAACAGCGCTTTGGGCTTTGGTTCGGTTATTAGCGGAGGCACAAGCAACGAAGCGAATTTCGAGTGGGCAACAGTCAGTGGAGGTTGGGACAATGCCGTAAGCGGACCCTTCGGGACTGTGGGCGGCGGCTTCTCGAATTGGGCCGGAGATTCTCTTTCTACTGTGTGCGGAGGCTGGGACAATAGTGCAAGTTGGAAACGATCCTTCGTAGGCGGCGGACAAGCGAACGCCGCAATCGGCGAATATGGCACAATTGTCGGAGGATGGAACAACATCGCAGGCCAGTGGGGTTTTATTGGTGGCGGTTTATACAACCGCGCTCGCGGTCAGAACGCAGTGGTCTGCGGCGGCGGCGGAAGCATCATCGCAGATTCCAATAGCGCGTTCGGCACTGGCTCGTTCGTAGGCGGCGGTGCGCATCATTCTGTTTCTGGTGCTTACGGTGTCGTCGGCGGCGGCTACAACAACGGCGCATACGACGTATATGGAGCCATTTGCGGCGGCGCAGGAAATCGCGCGGGGAATTATGCCTGTGTCGGTGGTGGTGACCAGAATCAGGCAAACGGAACACGTTCAACTATCCCCGGCGGGTATCACAATACCGTTGATGGTGAAGGCTCACTCGGGTGCGGCATTGGTACTAATGTCACGGCCAACAACGCCTTCGTTTTCGGTGACGGTTCAGAGCCCTTCAACATCGGCCTCAACAACACCGCCAACTTTCTCGTCACGAACGGCTTCCGCATCTGGACGGCGAATCCGTATAGCAACAACATCGGCACTCGGCTCGCGCCGGGTGGTTCTTCGTGGGTTGCGCTGTCCGACTCCAACATGAAATCGAATCGAGAGCAGTTGAATGGTGCCGAGTTGCTGCGCAAGGTATGCGGCCTGTCCGTTGAGAAATGGAACTACAAGCATCAGGCGGATGGCGCTAAGCACATCGGCCCGATGGCCCAGGACTTTTGGTCAGCGTTTCATCTCGGCAGCGATTCGCTGGGCATCGAAACGATAGACGCGGATGGCGTGCTGTTCGCGGCGGTGCAGGAATTGGCGAAACAAAATACACAGAAGGCGGACGAGTTAGCGGCACTGAAGGCCCGTGTGAAGCAGCTTGAAGAGCTGATGCTCTTGCTTGGCACCGCGAATACGACGCGCAAAGATTAGGAGCAACGATGAATAGACTCTTCCTGCTGCTGCTTCTGCCGCTAGGGCTGTTCGCGCAGCCGCAAAGCCCGAACTTTGTGCTGATCCGCGAGTCGTTCAGCGCGAATGCCGCACGCGACACTACGGCAAACTACATCTTGCGCAGCATCGTCGGGCAGACCTCAGACGCTGGCGTGGCCGCAAGCCCGAATTACATTGTAAAAGCTGGTTATCTCGCGCCGGTGTTTGAGTCGCGTATCCCTGTCATGGTAATTAACCGCGACACGGTGAATTTCGGCGACGTTTGGCGCAATGCTTCGGTTGAGGATGTTGTAGTGGTGTTGAATGCGGGCAATGCTGATCTGGTGATTGACTCCGTGCACTCCGGGCATCCGCTGCTGGCCTCGGTCACAACGCCGCAGACGATTCCCGCGGGACAAAGTATCAATGTCTCCCTGTCGCTTGCGCCGCCGGATACACTGACGTATGCAGGTTACCTGACGGCCTACAGCAATGGCGGGACGGACAGCGTATATGTCCGCGTGCACGGCATCTGGACGGAACTTCGCGCAGAACCCGCGGCGATTGATTTCGGCACGATTGCGGTTGGAGATTCGATTGACTCCACACTTACATTGCGGAGCGTTGGGAACGCGCCGTTGCAGGTCGAATCTGTTGATTTAGTGAACGGTTTTTTCAGTTTACTCGGTCAGCCTTTAGAAACGATTGGCGCTTATGGCAGCGCGCAACGAGTAGTGCGCTTCCGAGCTGTGTCGTCGGGAGTATTTCTCGACACACTCGAACTGGCTAACAATGCGGGGCAAGCAGTGCGGGTGCCCTTGACTGCCGGAGCCACGGCTGCGGATGATCAGATTGAAGTCCCTCACGCCTTCGCACTGGAACAAAACTACCCAAATCCGTTCAACGCCTCCACGCGCATCCGATTTGCCGTGCCGCGGCAGAGCGACGTGCAGATTGAGGCCTTTAACGTGATCGGCCGGCGCGTCGCCACATTGCTCAGCGCAAATCTCCCGGCTGGCTATCACGATGTGGACTGGAACTGTGCCGGCTGCCCGAGCGGGCTGTATTTCGTGCGAATGGCAGCAGCCGATTTTGTGGCCACCCGTAAGGTGCTGCTCCTCAAATAGAGTCTCTCTGCCGCAATTTCTGTTGTGGTATTGGTCTCTCGTTTTCGACCCGCCTGCTGACGAACTCACAATCAAAGCAAAGAGCCCCGACATCGAGGCTCTTTGCTTTTCTAAGCGAATTTCTCGCCGGTGCTTATTTCAAGTCGAAGCGATCCAGATTCATGACCTTTGTCCATGCGGACACAAAATCGTGCACGAACTTGGTTCCGCCGTCCTGACTGGCGTAAACTTCGGCAATCGCGCGAAGGATGGAGTTTGATCCGAAGACCAAGTCCGCACGTGTTCCGGTCCATTTTAGCGCACCGGTCTTGCGGTCATGCCCTTCAAACAGTTCTTCTGTGCTGTCGGTCGCCTTCCACACCGTGCTCATGTCGAGCAGGTTGACGAAGAAGTCATTCGACAGCGTCCCCGGACGCGACGTGAACACGCCGTGCTTGGACTTTCCGCTATTGGCACCGAGCGCCCGCATACCACCCACGAGTACCGTCATCTCCGGTGCAGACAACGTCATCAGTTGAGCCTTGTCCACCAGGAGTTCTTCGGCACGCATCGTGAAGCGCGTCTTCTGATAGTTGCGAAATCCATCTGCAAAAGGCTCAAGTACGGTGAAGGAGTTCACGTCCGTTTGCTCTTGCGTTGCGTCGTTACGGCCCGGCGTGAACGGTACCTCGACGTAGTGTCCAGCAGCTTTGGCGGCCTGTTCCACCGCCGCGCAACCGCCCAGGACAATCATATCCGCAAGGGAGATGCGCTTGCCGCCGGATTGCGCCTGATTGAACGACTCTTGAATTTCTTCCAGTTTGGTCAGAACACCTGCGAGTTGAGCAGGGTCATTCGCTTGCCAATCCTTTTGCGGCGCAAGACGAACACGCGCACCATTTGCGCCGCCACGCTTGTCCGAATTCCTGAACGTGGACGCCGATGCCCACGCGCATGGGACGAGTTCTGATACGGACAAACCTGACGCCAGAATTTTTGCTTTGAGATTGGCAATGTCCTGCTTGTCAACCAAAGGATGATTAACGGCGGGAATCGGGTCTTGCCAAATCAGGTCTTCGGCGGGAACTTCCGGACCAAGATAACGGGGCTTCGGTCCCATGTCACGATGAGTCAATTTGAACCATGCGCGGGCGAACGCATCGGCGAACTGATCGGGATTCTCATAGAATCTGCGCGAGATTTTCTCGTAAGCAGGATCGAATTTCAGCGCGAGATCCGTTGTGAGCATTCCCGGCGCGCGGCGCGTCGTGGCATCATGCGCCATCGGCACTGTTCCTTCACCTGCTCCGTGCTTCGGCTTCCACTGTTGTGCTCCGGCAGGACTCTTGGTCAACTCCCATTCGTACCCGAAAAGATTCCAGAAGAAGTTGTTGCTCCACTTGGTCGGAGTGGATGTCCAGGTGACTTCCGGTCCACCACCAATCGTGTCGTCTCCAAAGCCAGAGCCATATCGGCTCTCCCAGCCAAGCCCCATCGCTTCCAGCGGCGCGGCTTCGGGCTCCGCGCCCACTAACGACGGATCACCCGCTCCGTGCGTCTTGCCGAACGTATGACCACCGGCAATCAACGCCACAGTCTCTTCGTCATTCATTGCCATTCGCGCAAAGGTCTCGCGAATATCTTTCGCGGCAAGCAGCGGATCAGGGTTGCCGTTGGGTCCTTCAGGGTTGACATAGATCAAACCCATCTGCACGGCGGCCAGAGGATTCTCCAAATCGCGTTCACCGCTATAGCGCTTGTCGCCCAACCAAGTGTCTTCCGTTCCCCAGTAGATACCTTCTTCCGGCTCCCAGATGTCTTCGCGTCCGCCGCCGAAGCCAAAGGTTTTGAACCCCATGGATTCGAGCGCTACGTTACCCGCGTAGATCATGAGGTCAGCCCACGAAATTGCGTTGCCGTATTTCTGTTTGATGGGCCAAAGCAGGCGTCGAGCCTTGTCCAGATTCACATTGTCCGGCCAGCTATTCAGTGGCGCGAAACGCTGACCGCCCGTGGCTGCGCCGCCGCGGCCATCACCTGTGCGGTACGTACCGGCGCTATGCCACGCCATGCGAATGAACAATGGGCCATAGTGACCGAAGTCGGCGGGCCACCACTCCTGCGAATCTGTCATCAGCTTGATCAGGTCTTGCTTCAAGCTGTTCAGGTCGAGTCTCTTAAACTCTTCAGCATAATTGAAGCTTCCACCTAAGGGATTGCCAACTTCAGGATTCTGGTGAAGAACTTTTAGATTCAATGCGTTGGGCCACCAATCACGATTTGTTCGTCCGCTACTCTTCATGGCCGCCGCATGCGGGCAGCCTGACGAACCATTTCCGTGATCTGCATTGCTGCTCATATACTCTTGCTCTCCGTTTCTCTATTACTGGTTGGTTGTGCTGGTATCTGAATTGCCGCGACAGTCATTGCACATGCCGCGAACTTCAATCTGAGTGTTTAGTGTGATGCCGATGTCATGTACATCCTGTTGCAAGTCGAGTTGGTCGAACCGCGCACTTTCAAAGTCGCGAACCAACCCGCATTTCACGCAGACGAAGTGGTGATGCTGCTCCAGATTGGCATCAAAGCGCACATTCTCCTGGCGCGGGCCGAAGGTCTTGATGAGTCCGAGTTCGGTGAGGGTCCACAACGTGCGATAGATTGTATCGAGCGAGACGGTGGGCATCCGCAATTTTACCGACTCGTGAATCGCCAAAGCATCGGGATGATCAGACCGCGAGGCGATCTCACGGAAGATCTCGATGCGCTGATGCGTGAGCTTGATACCCGCCTCGCGCACGGCATCCTCGAAGCGTTTCATCTTTTGGTCAAACTCGATCACTGCGCTGTTTGTCATTACCCGTAATAAGAATGATTATTAGTTAGGAATATACAGATTACATTAGACAGAGTCAAGTAAACGAAACGTGCTGACAGGCGACGGAAGTCTGCCAATGATTCCGACCGACCGCAATATTCGGGGAACGAAGTGGAATCCAGTGCCTCTCCCCCGCCATTGGCATCCCGTCTTCATTGACACAAGGTCAAGGCTATGGCGGACAAGATGTTAAAGATAGAATGGGATGTGGTTAGGCGAATTTGGCAAGAGTTCTTGCTTGATTGCGAGAGGCGGTCTTACTACATTGTTAACAATGCTAATCAATAAAAGACACAAGGGATCATGAAACGGCTGGTCATTCTGGGCGGCGGCACGGCCGGGACAATCATGGCGAACCGGCTGGCTCCGAAGCTTGCGGACAAGGGCTGGACGATCACATTGATTGACGCCGCAGCAACGCACTACTATCAACCGGGATTCCTGTTCATTCCATTTGGCATCTACAGCCGCGAGGATGTCGTCAAGCCAAGTAGGGATTTTTATCCCCGCGAGGTTGAGCTGGTATCGCGCTCTGCAGAACGTATCGAAGCGCAAACCTCGCGAATCGTGATGGCCGACGGCGACATGATCGAATACGATCTGCTAATTGTCGCTACCGGGAGCCGCATCTGTCCGCAGGAAATTGAAGGCATGACCGGCAGCGGCTGGCGGCGCAATATTTTCGATTTCTACACGATTGACGGTGCCTGTGCGCTGGCGGATTTCTTACAGAGTTGGCCGGGCGGCAAGATGGTTTTGAATGTGGCCGAGATGCCCATCAAGTGTCCGGTTGCGCCGCTGGAGTTTGTATTCTTGGCGGACTGGTGGTTTACTGAGCGCGGCATGCGGGACAGAGTTGAAATCGAATACGTCACACCGTTGCCGGGCGCATTCACCAAACCGATTGCCGCGAAGTATTTGGGCGGATTTCTGGAACAGAAGAACATCAAGCTTACGACGGAGTTCAGCATCGGGCGCGTGGAGTCGGAGGTAAATCGGATTGTGTCGTGGGATGAGCGGACAGTTGACTACGACTTGCTTGTCACGGTTCCAACGAACATGGGTGCCGCATTGATTGAGCGCTCGGGTTTGGGCAACGACTTGCATTTCATTCCCGCCGATCCGCACACGTTGCGCTCAAAGGCATTTGAGAATATCTTCGTGTTAGGCGATGCGACGGATCTACCCAGCTCAAAGGCCGGATCCGTGGCGCATTTTGAGTCTGAGATTCTATTCGAGAATATCATGGCCGTTGTTGAAGGCCGCGAACCTGAGGCAAAGTTCGACGGTCACGCCAACTGCTTCATCGAATCGGGATTCGGCAAGGGGATCTTGATAGATTTCAATTACGATGTTGAACCATTGCCCGGGAAATTTCCGTATCCCCTGGTCGGTCCGTTTTCTCTTCTCGAAGAAACGCGGATGAACCATTGGGGCAAAATGGGATTTCGCTGGGTATATTGGAATATGCTGTTGCAAGGCAAAGACCTGCCCATCGAGACACGGATGACCATGGCGGGCAAGCGGCGGCCCACAGAGCAATAGGATTCCCATTCCTACTGCGTGCCCCGTCGCGGCGCGTGTCTGCACGTGCCCGAAACATGAAGCGTATGCGGTGCCGGGCAGGTTCAGAAACCTGCCGCGGCATGAACAAAAAAGATTCTTCTCAAAAAGCCGGAGCAATAGGCTATGGCCACACGCGAGTTGGCAGGTAAGACTGTAGAGTTGGATGACGAAGGATTCTTGAAGAATCCCAATGACTGGACGGAAGCGATGGCGCCGATTTTGGCGCTGGAAGATGGCATCACAGCGCTGACGGAAGACCATTGGCGCGTGATTCGTTTTATGCGGGAAGACTTCAAAGCCAATGGACAGATTCCTTCCATCCGTCGCTTGAAATCGGCTGGCGGCATCGAAACGAAACTGTTGTATGATCTGTTTCCCGGCGGCCCGGCCAAGAAGGCTGCGCGTGCTGCGGGTTTGGGCAAACCTCAGGGCTGCGTTTAGACGCGCTCGCATTAGTGAGGAAAGACTATGAGTGACGACCGCATCAAGAAAGTCTCGATCATTATCTCGCGCGGCTCGCTGGAGGGAGTGTATCCCGGGCTGATCATGGCCAACGGCGCGCGTATGGAAGGCATCGAGGCAAGTATCTTCTTCACATTTTTCGGACTGGAAGCGGTGATGAAGAAGCGCATGAACAATATCAAAGTGGCCACCGTGGGCAATCCGGCAATGCACATGCCCACTTTGCTGGGTGCGCTGCCCGGCATGTCCGCATTTGCGACGCGGATGATGCAGAAAGAAATGGACAAGCTCGACATTCCGCCGGTTGGCGAGTTCATCGAGATGGTCTCCGACGCAGGCGCGACGCTCTATGCCTGCAAAGCCACTGTCGAGATGTTCCACCTGACGATGGACGATTTTTGTCCGCAAGTGCACAGCATCATCAACGTCGGCAAGTTCTACGAAGTCTCGGCCGGCGCACAGATTATCTTTACATAGAGTCACTTCATGAGTTCAACTTCCGCACCTGTTGAAGAGAAGCTCTCGCTCAAAGAGAGCTTCAGAATAATGTCTCGCGCCTCGCGCGCCTATTGGCTGGTCAATCTGGTCAATTTTGCCGACGGCATTGCCTACTTCGGCATCTTGAATCTGCTGACGCTGTTCATTCACGACCAGCTTGGGCTGACCGATCAGGGCACGAGCATCGCAGTTTCGATGTTCACCGGAGCGGTCACGTTGTTCATGTTTGTCGGCGGATTCTTTTCCGACCGACTGGGCGTGCGGAAGGCGTTGATGATCTCGCTGGCGTTTCTGCTCGTGGGCCGGGTGTTCTTGACGTCAAGTCCGCTGTTTGACGCTGCAGGCGTGATGCTGTGGTCAAGTTTGGCGCTGATGGCGTTTGGAACGGGCGTCCTGCAACCGACTTTGTATGCAGGCGCGAAAGAGTTCTCTGATCCGCGCACGTCGGCGATTAGTTACAGTTTGATTTATGCGATCATGAACTTCGGCATCATGATTGAGAGCTTCATGTCGCCGTTTATTCGCGAACGCGGCGGAATCGAGCTGGTGTTTTGGGTGATGTCCGCTGTGAACGGCGTAACATTGTTGTTCATTCTGCTGTTTTTCACGCGCAAGATCGAGCAGCGCGACCGCGTGATCGAGCCAGAGCCGCACGCAGCGAATCTGACTATCGGCGAGAAGATCAAATCGCTGCCCATTCTGGATGCGCGGTTCATGGCGTTCATTTTCGTGCTGCTTCCAGTGCGGACGATGTTTGCGCACCAATGGCTGACGATGCCGCACTACATCATGCGTTGTTTCCCGGAGAACGTCGGCGCACGGTACGAGTGGTTTCAGGCGCTCAATCCCCTGATTATCACTTTCGCGGTTCCGCTGGCAGCGGCGCTGACGCGCAATGTGAATATCATTTGGATGATGATTGTCGGGACAGCGATTTCAGCGGCTTCAACATTCATTCTCTCGCCGGCACCGGATGTCTCACTGCTCATCGGGTATATTCTCGTGTTCTCGTTGGGCGAAGCAATCTGGTCGAGCAGGTTTTACGAATACGTCGCCGACCTTGCCCCAGCGGGACGAGTCGGTGCATACATGGGCCTGGCCGGCATTCCGTGGTTCTTGGCCAAGTTTACAACGGGATTCTATTCCGGCTCGATGCTGGAGAAGTTCATGCCGGAGAATGGCCCACAGGACAGCGGCACGCTCTGGACCATTTACGGCCTCATCGCCCTGCTGTCTCCGGTCGGGCTGATTCTGATGAAGAAGTGGATGGAAAAGGGGCACAAACAAGCCGAGGCGTAACCTCCCAAACCAACATGCTTAGATAGAGGGTCAGCCGCTGGGCTGACCCTTTTTGTCTCCGTGAAGGTAGAAAGTACCCGGTGTGCCTGCCTGAAGTTGTCGAATTTGTAAGAATAAATAATTGTAAATAAAAACTTTACTAAATTACATGTGACATAGGCCGCCCGGTATGGCCTTTGCATTTTGCGACAGAGTTGAAAAATAGGTCGAATGCCTTAGCAAAGGACATCCAAGATGCCGGGATTTAAGAGAATTTGCTTGGTGGCGCCGGACGGCTGGACATCGCGCTTGGCGATGGGAGTTCAGAAGCGCTTTCCGCAATGTGAAATAGCGATCGTCAGTTCGGAGATGCATTATCCCGAGTTGCAATCCGTCGCGACGGTCAATACGATGACCGACAATCTGTTTGAAGGCTTGCGCCGCGCGGACCTTGTGTTGATTGCGCGGCACAATGCGTCGCAGATTTGGAATTTGCGCGAGACCATCAGCGGTTGTGAGCAAGGCACAACGATCTGCGAGTTTGGCCGTCCCGCTTCGGAAGCGGTGCGTCTGATTCGCGAGTTCAACCGTGACGACGTGCACTACATCAGCATCGGTCTGACGGGTTTGCTCGATATGCACAAGCCGGCCAGTGCGTGCGGCGAGAATCTCTACGCGCAACGCCAAGTTGGCCTGACACCGTCAAGTATCGAAGACTTGCAGCCGTTTTCCACGCTGCATGAAGTGTTGCGCTCGCTGGGAGCCGAAGTCACGGCGTACAGCCCGCAGCAGCACGACCGCCGCTTGGCGGATGTAGCCTACATGCCGCGTTTGGCGCTGTTGCCCATCGCGCGTTTCTGGTGTGAGAGTTCAGATATTCTCGATGCGCGTTCGGCGCTGCTCAGCACTTCGCTGCTGGAATACATGGGCGGCATGACGCGCAAGGAGACTTCGGAGTTTGTGGACGAAGTCGGCGTGTGCAAGCAGGACGTCTTGAACGCGCTTGACGCCTATCAGGGCTATCTTCAGATGTTGCGGCAAGACATCGAAAGCGACAAACTCGGCAACAGCGTTTCGCACATGCTGCGCCAGGTCTCTGACTTGCGCACGATGCCGCAAGTTGAAGCCGCAGTTGAGACTGGTGAGATCATCGGCAAGCCGTCGGTGGACAGCGTGCTCAACATGATCAACAACGTCTGGCAAACGGTTGAGAAGCTCGAGCAGTCGCTTGCCAGCGATGAAACGACGCCGAATCTCGATATGGTGCGTGAATTGCTGAAACGCACGAAGAGCTATTTGCAGGCACCTGCACAGCAGGCATCGGCAGCTTCTTCGCAAGTTGAAACGCCGGAGCCGCAGCCGGTCGCCAAGGCCGAACCAGCCCCGTTGCCGCAACCGTTGCCGGTGTACGAACCGTCGTTTACGGCACCGGAAGTCGAACAAACGATGAGCGCTCAGCCTGTGGACGAGTCAGATGTTGCAGTCGCAGACTCAGAAGAGCCTGAATACGATCCGCAATGGACGCCTGAAGAGTCGCACGAAGAAACTGCTCACGTCGAAAAACAATCTCATGGCCGCGACTTATGGCTGGATTGTGGGAACAACGTGCAGGTATTCGCCAGCGCCGCGCGTGTGCTGGCTGAAGCACGTGTCGGTATTGAAGGCGTCGAACGCATGGCTCACGACGGCAACGTGACCGTGAAGATCACGCTGTCGGATGAAGGTCAATCGGAATGGGCGCAAAGCCTGTTGACTGACGCGGGCATCCACATCCTTTAGCGTCGATTGCATAATAATGCAAAACGGGTCAGCCGCAAGGTTGACCCGTTCTTGTTTGAAGTTACTTTCGACTTTAGAACTCTTCTCCACCCTCGTCTCGGCGTGCGCCGTTCTGCTTCTTGAAGTTGTTGAACATGTAGCTGATGCTGAGCGTGATGACCGGCGCATCTTGCGTCAGTTTGTCATAGCTGTAGAAGCCGGGGGATGACAACGTAGATTCGCGCTTGGCTGTTGCGAAAATGTCGCGCGCTTGCAAGGCGACATTCAGCGAACGGTTCAGGAACTCCTGGCGCACAGCGGCGTTTATCGTGAAGAATGGCTCTGTGTCGCCTTGCGATGTCACGGTTGGGCCATTGAAGTTGGCATCCAACTGAATCCGGGTGGATTTTGCCAGCGCGGTGATGTTGTTGACCTTCGCGTCCCACGTCAGACTGCTTTCGTCAAAGGTGAATCCGGCGGCCTCGCCTTTCAGGCGCTGCTGATAGAGATTGCCCGAGAGATTCAGCGTCCAACCTTTGCGGACGTTGATGTCTGTGCGTAGTTCGGTCCCGAGAGAAAATTGTCGTCCTACATTGGTTGGCGTCGTCAAGGTAACATTCTCGGCATAGACGGTGCGCAGTTCCTCGACATGATGATTCTTCACGCGGTAGAAGCCTTCAACGGACGCAAACTGACCAAACACCTCGGTCTGATAGCCGGCTTCGTACGAATCGGTGAACTCAGGGAGCAAGCTCGGGTTGCCGGAGCGAACGCTGTAAGCATTTTGCCACGTGATGAACGGCTCCAGAAACCACGGGCGCGAGTGCTCAACGCGGCGCGCATATCCTGCGGTAATCTGCTTGGAACCGCCGAGACTGGCCGCAGTATGCAATGTGGGATACCAGTCGAGGCGGCTGATCGAAAACTCTTGATTGGAGTTTCGCTCTTCAATCGTGCGGTCGAGATTTTCGGCGCGCAATCCGAGCTGCCATTCGGCAATACTCAGTTTGTCCGAGAACATCAGGTAGCCTGCGCCCATCGTGCGTTGGAAGCGTGTGTCCGTGTCGTATTGCGATTGCGCGGCATATTCTCCCGTGACTGAATCCCACTCATTGAAGCGGTTGTCATCTTTCGAGGAGGCGTACTGCGCAGAAGCTCCGGCTTCGAGCTTACGGGTCATGCTGAAAGGCCGCACATAATCAGACTTCGCTTCGATGCGGCCGCCGGGGTCGTCTTCAAAGGCAACTTTGCCACTAACCTGTTCTCCGTTCGAGGCGAATTGCTCGGTGCGGTTCTCCTCTTCCCCGCCGCGTCGTCCTGCGTTCAATTCGAGTGACCACACATGCCCATCCTGCGGAAAGCGGTGTTTGAACGCTGCGAAACCGTGCAAATGATCCATGTCACGGTTGAAACGGTTGCGCGTAGTCGTATAGAGCGGTTCGTCAATCTCACCAATCATCTCCGAATGATCGAGCGATGCGTTTCGACCGTAACTGTGCATGCCGAACCGCCCGCCGATGACAAGGTTGCTCGAAACAGATGTCGGCACATCAAACTCAGATCTTGCACCGTACATATCGCGAACGCCCGTCGAGGAGCCGTCAGAATTGACCGTGGTCGTAATACCATCAAATGTCGTGCGCGTTTCCGAGCGCGATTCGCCCGGATCACGGTTGACACCCGCGTTGCCTCCAAGGGTAACGCCGACGTCACCGACAGGCCGGGTCAACGTGAAGTCCAATCCGCGCCGCTCATCCGCGCTGGACCGGGCATTGACCAAACCAGAGGTCATCGCGTTGCGGTTCAGCGGGATTATGTTGATGATACCTGTAGTACCCTCGGCTGAATAGCGCGCGGAGGGATTGGTGATGATTTCAATTTTATCAATTGTGCCGGAGGGAATCTGCTGCAATGCGTCGTTGGCTTCCAATATCGAAGGGCGGCCGTCTATCATCACGGTGAAATTCGAACTGCCGCGCAGTTTGACATTGCCTTCAATGTCCACGGATACGGACGGCGCATTGGCGAGAATGTCCGCCGCTGTCCCGGTCGGAGCAATGTTCTGCTTGGCGACGTTGATGACCTTCTTCTCGACGTGATACTCGACGGACAGCCGTTCGCCTGTGACGGTTACTTCGTCAGCAACGATTTGATCCGGCGTGAGTCTGATCTTGCCCAGATTACGCAAGACGGCTTGCGGAGACAGAACGATGTCTGAAATCGTTTTGAGACCATAGCCGAGAAAGCTGACGCGGGCGAAGTAGTTTCCAGGGCGCAAACTATCGAGCTTGAATTGTCCGTGGTCGCCGGACGCAATTCCCGCGACCTGCGAGGAATCTGCCTGCTTGAAAAGTACAATAGTGGCATACTCAAGGCGTTCACCGGAGACGGAGTCAACAACAGTTCCAGTGACAGAAAAATTTGGGCGTTGGGCCAGCGCGGTTCCGGCCAGCAGCAGACAACAGAAGAATAAATGGAGGATCAAGTGGGCTATTCCGGTTAGTGATACCGTGTTTTAACGCTCAAAACGGCAGAAATGATTCCGTTCGGACTACCAAATCCGGCGGAATGTTGTTAGATTGAGCTTTTTCCGGGGTAAATTTACGAAGTGAAGAGGATAGTACATCAGGCAGGCGGCGCCGGGGCCCTCGTTCGCGCGGGCTGGGCGCTGGCTATCAAGGGGCTTCCGGCTCTCTACGGGCTGGGGGTCATTTTTGTGCTGTTGCGTGCCCTCCCGGTCGAGGAGTACGGCTCGTACGGCGTTGCGTGGGCATTCTTGAACTTGGCGGCCATGTGTACACGCGGATTGTGGGCGCTGACGTTGGTGCAGCGCTGGGCCTCGGGTGCCCGCGAGTCGGTTCTTGAGGCGATAGTCGGGCTATCGCTGCTGACCACGCTGTTGGGAATCGCGGTCGGTGCTGTCGTGCTCCCGGCGCTGGGGTTGTCGGTTTCTGAAACTGCGCTGACGCTGTTATCTTTGCTTATCCTGGTTCCGCGTGACTTGGCAATTGCCCTCGGTCAGGCCGAGGCGAAGCTGCGGCGAGTGTTTGTCTTCGAAGTCTGTTACTTCATCGGCAGCTTGGTGGGCTTTGTGGTGCTGGCGCAGCAAGGCTTGCTGGTAGATGCCGAAACAGCTCTGATGGTCAACACCGGGGCGATTGTTTTGTCATCACTGGTCGGCGCGCTGCTCTATCCGGTGGTACTTAAACCGTCGTTTCGGATTGCCGCGTTCAAAGAAGTTACGGGCCACGGGAAGTGGACCGGCATGCTGGCGATTGGCGATATCTACTTTCAGCAAGGCGACCTTCTGGTACTCGGCGCGGTGCTGGGGCCGGCGGTATTAGCTCCGTACATTGCCGCCAAGACCTTCCTGCGGCTCTTCGCCCTGGCCTCACAGGCCATGAATTTCCTGCTTTATCCCATGGCGGCGCGTCTGGCGGCGGAGGGCAATCTACCGAAGCTGGCCGAGAAACTCAAGATCGCCCTGGCCGGGGTCTGGGCGCTCGGCATTCCGGCAGCCTTGGGGCTCTGGTTCTATGCCGATCCGGTGATTCCAACGATGCTGGGAAAGAAGTATGCCGATGCGATTCCGTTCGTCGTGCTCCTGCTTCCCGCAGCCTTGCTGGAACCGCTTTACAGCACCGGAGCCAGCATTTTAGTTGGCTTGGGCAAACCCCGGAAGGCCATTGCGTGGATCATGATCGTCTTGACGGCGAATGTACTGGCCAATGTGATGTTGGTTTCATGGGTAGGCCTGTCTGCCGCCCCGTGGATACTCATTTCGAGCTACTTGGTCTTGGGAATTGTCTTGCAGGCACATTTGCGGAAGGTGCTGCGAGGCGCAGCCTGACGAAGTGTCGTTTGACAGTCCAAGCCCGGCTCCGCGCCGGGTTTTGAATTTTGGTCAATAACGATGCAAAATTCGCACAACAGAAGTTGCTGCTGAAGCGGATGGCGCAGTTGCATTTGCGGCAATGAAGCATTATGATACAGACGTATCCGTGGTCTCGGTTTGTGTAACTTCTGTTTTCCACAAAGCATAGCATTGTTACTTGAGCGGAGCCGCAAAACAACACCTTAGAAATAGACAATTTGGGTCAGCTTTGGCCTGAGTTAAGTGCTTTAGGCACCTTAGCGGCTGACCGACGCCGCACACCCCTTCTTAGAACGCCTCTCGAAATTCCACCATCTTGCCCAGCGAACAGATTCACAGCGGATCGGAAGCTCCTGCGGCGCAGGCGTGCGCCCATTGCGGACTACCCGTTCCCGGTGCGCGGCGCAAGGTCAACGGGCCGGGATTCTGTTGTGCGGGCTGTGAAACGGTGTATGCAATTCTGCATGAGACGAACCTCGACGATTACTACGCTCTGCGTGAGCAGTTAGGCGAGCAGAGACGTGGCCCGGCGCGGGTTTCGGGCAAGAGTTTTCAGTTCTTTGATGATCCGGAGTTCTTGAAGCGCTACGCTCAGCCGCGTCCGGAGGGCCGTGTGGTCATCCGGTTCTATCTCGAAGGTGTGCATTGCGCAGCGTGCTCGTGGTTGGTAGAAAAGGTTCTGCTGGAGCGGGCCGGAGCGGCCTTCGCGCAGTTGGATTTGGGCCGCAACGTCGTCGAGATCGTCTTTGAGCCTGCGAAGGTTCGACTGAGCGAATTGGCCCGCGCACTGGACAGTTTTGGCTATACGCCGCATCCATTGGCGGATGACAGCATTGCCCAGGCCCGCAAGAAAGAGACGCGCAGTCTATTGCTGCGGATGGGTGTTGCGGGTGCGCTGGCTGCGAATATTATGCTGCTCGCTTCGGCGCTTTATGCCGGCGAGTTTACGGGTATTGAAGAAGACCTGGCAACGCTGTTTCGCTGGGTGAGTTTTGGTCTGGCAGTTCCCGCAGTACTGTATTCAGCGATGCCGTTTTATCGCGGTGCGATTGCCGGACTGCGTGCTCGGATGCTGCACATGGACCTGCCAATTTCGCTGGGGATTATCGCGGCGATGACGGTCAGCGTCGTGGCCACGGTGCAGAATCGCGGTGAAGTCTATTTTGACAGCCTCGCAGTTCTGATTTTTCTCTTGCTGGTTGGCCGAATGCTTTTGAGCCGGGCGACTTCCCGTGCGGCAGACGCCTCGGAAACACTGCTTGAACAGGCGCCCCAGACAGTGCGCCGCGAGACAGACGGGCGCATCGAGGAGATTGCCTTGGCGGCCGCCGATGCCGGGGATACTTTGGTTTTCCTGCCGGGTGATCTGGTGATGGTGGACGGCATAGCTCTGCAAAGCGGTTGGGTTACCGAAGCGCATTTGACTGGCGAAGCCGACGCCGTACTGAAAGTGGCCGGTTCTGAGGTGTTCGCAGGGTCGCACATTGTTTCCATGCCTCTGCGCATCAAGACGACGGCGGTCGGCGCGTTCACACGACTGGCTCAGCTCTCGGAAATGGTGCGGCAGGCGGCCGGAGCACGCGCGCAGGTCGTCCGCTTGCATGACCGCATTGCGGGCTACTTTGTCGGCACCGTGCTTTTGCTCGCACTGGCCACACTAATCATCTGGTGGCAGATTGATTCTTCGAAAGCTCTGTGGAACGTTGCGGCGCTGTTGGTAGTGACCTGCCCTTGCGCCTTAGGATTAGCGACGCCGGTGGCACTATCAGTAGCGATGGGTCGGGCGGCGAAACGCGGAATTTTCATCAAGTCGGCTGAAGCGATTGAGCGCGCAGCGACGGTGCAGCATGTGCTGCTCGACAAAACCGGCACGCTGACCTCGGGCAAAATGGAACTGACGGCGACGAAGTTCGCACCTGAGTTGAGCGCCGAACAGCAAGAGCGCTTGATGACGCAGATTGCAGCATTGGAGACCTTCGCTGTCCACCCTATCGGACAGGCATTCAAAGCGGACAATGCGTCGCGGCACGATATTGTTGATGTGAAGGTGCATCCGCAGGGAATTTCTGGAAAGGTTGACGGAGGGTCGCTGTCGGTAGGTTCGCGGCGCTACATGCGCGAGTGCGAGTGCATCGGCGATTGGGCCAGCGATACGCAAGCCAATGTGTTTGCGGCGCGTGGTGGGCGCATTCTGGCCGCAATGACGATTTCGGATCCGATATCATCAGATGCACAGCGCACCGTGTCCGTCTTGGAACAAACCGGTATCGCCGTAGAATTGTTGAGCGGCGACCGCGATGCCGAGGTGTCTCGTGTCGCATCGGTGCTGGGCATCAGCCGCGCACGGGGCGAAGTGACTCCTGAAGAAAAGCTGGCGCGTACAGTAGAGCTTGAGCAATCGGGAGTGCGCACGGCGATGTTTGGCGACGGTATCAACGACGCGGCGGCGCTGTCGGCGGCCACGATAGGCGTCTCTGCCGCAGCAGCGGCGGATGTCGCGCGCGGGGCGGCCGATGTGTTTGTGTCGCGGCGGGGCCCGTTGGCTTTTGCCGAACTGGTCGGACTTTCGCGCAGTACGATGAAGACGATTCGCCGCAATGTCGTCATTGCGGTGTGTTATAACGCAATTGGAGCGGGCCTGGCGATGACGGGAGTTATTTCACCGCTGCTGGCCGCGCTTCTGATGCCGCTTTCGTCGGTGACGGTTTTGACATTGGCGGTTCGGGGACCGCGGGTATGAACATAATCTATTTGCTGATGGCGCTGGCGGTGGTCTTCATCCTGGCGTTTGTCGGCTTTTATCTGTGGGCGGTTCGCGGCGGGCAGTTTGATGATTTGGAAAGCCCAGCGCACCGCATCTTACTTGACGATCAGAAATTGGATTCACATAAAGACGGGAAGTAACCGTATGTCCATGGAAACTTTTCGGTACGATTACGACATCGTACGCAAGTTTACGATTGTCACCCTGTTGTGGGGTGCGGTCGGTATGCTTGTGGGCGTTATCGTAGCGGCCCAACTGGCCTTTTGGCAGTTGAATTTCGAGACGTCGTTTTTGACGTTCGGGCGCCTGCGCCCGCTGCACACGAACGCGGTGATTTTCGCGTTTGCGGGCAACGCGGTGTTCGCGGGCGTGTACTATTCGATGCAGCGGCTTCTGAAGACGCGCATGTTCAACGACACGCTATCCCGAATACACTTCTGGGGCTGGCAGATAATCATTGTGCTGGCCGCAGTGACGCTGCCCCTGGGCATTACGACAGGTAAAGAGTACGCCGAACTCGAATGGCCGATTGACATTCTGATTGCGCTGGTCTGGGTGGTGTTCGGCATTAACTTCTTCGGCACGATTATCAAGCGCCGCGAGAAGCATCTTTATGTGGGCATCTGGTTCTACATCGCGACGGTCGTCACGATTGCCATGCTGCACATCGTTAACAGCCTCACCATTCCCGCGACATTCCTGCGCAGCTACTCGGTGTTTTCAGGCGTGCAGGACGCGTTGGTACAATGGTGGTATGGACACAACGCCGTAGGCTTCCTGTTGACGACGCCGTTCTTGGGTATGATGTACTACTTCATGCCGAAAGCGTCGAATCGTCCGGTCTATAGCTACCGGCTTTCGATTATCCACTTCTGGGCGCTGGTGTTCATGTATATTTGGGCCGGCCCGCACCATTTGCACTATACGGCTCTGCCGGATTGGGCGCAGACGTTGGGCGCTGTCTTTAGCGTGATGCTGATTGCACCGTCGTGGGGCGGTATGTTGAACGGTCTGTTGACACTGCGCGGCGCATGGAACAAGGTGCGGCAGGATCCCATTCTGAAGTTCTTTGTGCTGTCCGTGACATTCTACGGCATGAGCACGTTTGAAGGCCCGATGATGTCCGTCAAGGCGATTAACTCGCTGACACACTACACCGACTACACGGTTGCGCATGTGCACGGCGGCGCATTGGGGTGGGTCGGCTTCATGGTCTTCGGCATGTTCTACTATCTGGTGCCGAAGCTGTGGAAAACGGAGCTCTACTCGAAGGGTTTAGCCACCACGCACTTCTGGATTGCCACGATCGGCATTCTGCTTTATATCGTGCCGATTTGGACAGCGGGCATTATGCAGGGTTTGATGTGGCGCGCGTTTGACGCCGACGGTCTCTTGCAGTATCCGAACTTCGTGGAAACCTCGCAGCGCATTTTGCCGTTCTATCACACCCGTGTGCTGGGCGGATTACTGTATTTGTCCGGCACGCTGCTCATGTGCTACAACGTGTGGCGCACGGTGCGCAATGCGGAAGCAGTGAATGAAGAAGCAACTGCTCCGGCGCAGTCCACCTGGAAGCCGACGGTCTATCAGGGTCGCAATTCGTGGCACAATCTGCTGGAAGGCCAGCCGTTTGCATTCACGATGCTGGTCGTTGTGTTTATCACGATTGGTGGCATCATCGAGATTGGCCCACAGCTTTTGCCGAAGAGCTATGTGCCGATGCACGCCAGCGCCGCAGTGCCGCTGTCGCCGCTGGAGCTTGAAGGTCGTGACATTTACATCCGCGAAGGCTGCTACAACTGCCACTCGCAGATGATCCGTCCGCTGCGTGATGAAATTCTGCGCTACGGCGAGTATTCCAAGCCGGGCGAGTTTGAATACGATCACCCGTTCCAGTGGGGCTCGCGCCGCATCGGGCCGGACCTTGCTCGCGTGGGCGGCAAGTACCCCGATCACTGGCACTATCTGCACTTCATGGATCCGCGTTCAACGTCACCGGGCTCGATCATGCCGCCGTATTCTTGGCTGGCAGAGAATTCCCTCAACACATCGAACACGGAAGCGAAAATGGGCGCGATGCGCGTCTTGAACGTGCCTTACTCGGACGACGACGTAGCCAACGCGCAATCAGCAATCAAGTCGCAGTCGGCGGAAATCAGCAAGCGCCTCGAAGCCGAAGGCATCGTGGGCATGCAGGATAAGGAGCTTGTGGCATTGATTTCCTATTTGCAGCGCATGGGCAAACAGCCGGTGAATCTGCTGGCGGGACAATAAGCGATGTTACGCGATGTGCTGTCGAACGCAAGCCATAGCATTTGGTCAATCATTTCGCTGTTGATGATGCTGGCGGCGTTCGTGGCGGTTCTGGTCTGGACATTTTCGGGCCGCAAGAACCGGTTTGAAAACGAGAGCAATCTGCCGCTTCAAGACGATGACGAGCAGGATGCGAACATGAAATCAACGAGAGGACTTTCCTCATGAGCGATAGAACGAAGAATGAGAAGCCGGAAGAGCTTCTGCCGGGCGACTTCATCCCCGAGCAGGAGCTGTTGGACCACGAATACGACGGCATTCTGGAGGCGGATAATCCACTTCCCAAATGGTGGGTGCAACTGTTCATGATCTGCATCGTGTTCGCGGTCGTATATACGCCAGCAGTGCACATGTTCAATCTGCTGCCGAAGGACTATTTGCAGCGGGACATTGCCTATGCAGCGACCGTAGCAGAGCAGCGCGAAGCGGAGCTGATGGCTTCAGGCGCGTATGACGCGGATCCGGTCGGCGCAGGCAAGAAGTACTTCGGTATCTTCTGCGTTTCCTGTCACGGAACGCACGGTGAAGGCGGTATCGGCCCGAACCTGACGGACGCCAACTGGATTCATGGCCCGGAAGAAAGTCAGATTCTCGCGACCATCACAAACGGTGTTGCGGCCAAAGGTATGCCGACCTGGGGGCCGATTTTGGGTGACCGCAAGATCAAGATGCTTGCAGCGTACGTGATGACGCTGTGGAACCAACCTCCGCCGACGGCTGGCAAGAAGCCTGAAGGCGACGCCTACGATATGGCGACGATTCGCGCACCGAAGGTTGAAGCCTCGGCGCCGGATACGACCAAGAAGATATAACAGAGAAAGGTCTCCTGGGCAGGGGGAACACCAATGTGGAGAGTAAGACACAGTTACCGGTGGTAAATTCACCGCACATGCCGGAGATGAGTTCGACAATCGGCTCACACGGCAAGCGGAAGTGGGTCTATCACGAACCGTCGAAGGGCTTCTGGACCAAGCGGCGGAATATCATATATTCCGTCCTGATAGTTTTTTATGTCATCGCGCCATTTCTGACGCTGAACGGGCAGCCGTTCATGCTGTTTGACCTGGTGAGCCGCAGGTTCTCGTTCTTCGGCGTGACGTTCTTGGCGACAGATTTTTACCTGCTGGCACTCTTGTTGGTCATGAGCGTGCTGGCATTATTCTGGTTTTCGGCGATGTTCGGCCGCCTGTGGTGCGGCTGGGCCTGTCCGCAGACAGTCTATCTTGACGGCGTGTTTTACCGCATCGAGCGTTGGCTGGAAGGCACACCGCGGGAACGCAAAGCCCTGGACAACGGGGCACACGACGATGCGTATTGGACGCGCAAGGGGCTGAAGCACTTCCTGTTCTGGATGGTTTCGACGGCGTTGAGCTTGAGCTTCACGGCCTACTTCATCGGGCCGCAAGCATCATACGAGATGTTCTGGACGTTTGGTGCGGCGCATCCGACGGCAATGGCCGTGGCGGTGGTGATGACGGCGGTGACGTATTTCAACTTCGCCTGGTTTCGTGAACAGTTCTGTCATTTTCTTTGTCCGTATGCCCGTATTCAGTCGGTGTTTCTGGATGAGCACAGCCTGATCATTGGTTATGATCCTGTTCGCGGCGAGCCGCGCGGCCCGATGCGCCGCAATGAACAGGATGCTGGCAAAGGTGATTGCGTGGATTGCAAACGCTGTATGCAAGTTTGCCCGGCGGGAATTGACATTCGCAACGGTTTGCAGTTGGAGTGTATTCAGTGCACCGCCTGCATTGACGCTTGCGACGCCGTAATGACAAAGATCGGCCGCCCGGTCGGCCTGATCCGCTATGACTCCGCGGCGGGAATCGAGCACAAGGCACACAAGTACGTGCGGCCCCGTATTATTCTGTACTTGGTTGTATTTGCGTTGGTGTGTTCGATGTTTGTGTATCGAATGTCGCAGCGTGAAATCGTGGATTTCGCCGTTGTGCGTGCACCGGGGACTCCCTATTTGGTGCAGGAAGACGGCCTCGTGCGGAACATGCTGCAATTGCATCTGACGAACACCGACACGCGCACACGGACGGTGACGGTCAAGCTGGAATCGGAAGTGCCTGCGCAGTTAATGGTACTGGGCGAGCCGTTCCTTATAGCGCCAGGCGAACGCATCAAGGCCGAAGCATTTGTGTTGATACCGCGTAACAAAGTGGCGCACGCGGCAACACCCTTAACATTCAAGTTGATGGATGGGACGCAGGAGATTGGCGACGCAACGGCGAAGTTCCTCGGCCCGGTTTACAGAGGGGATGATGACGACCATGAGCGCGAACAAGGCGAACACAAAGGCGAGCACGGTGACTGAGGGTAAGGAGCGTACACGGGCACAGAAATTTCTCGATGAGAATCTGTGGCCCATGATCATCGTAGCTATTCTGACCGCGACGGTGGCCATGAATGCCGTGGTGGTCACGGTGGCCATGCAGCATCCGCCGGAATTGGTGACCGATCACTACTATGAAAAGGGCGCCAACCTGAAGCAAGTCGTGGGCGAGAAGCAAGCCACGGAGCGCACAGGTTGGAAAGTCACGGCCAAGACTCTCGAAGATAATTCGCTGGTCGTGTTGTCGGTCATTGACGCCGCCGGGTTGCCCTGCGATTCGATTGCCGGAAGCTGCGCGCTCTATCGTCCGTCGGACAAGCGGTTGGATCAAACATCCGTGCAAGTATTGCCCATGGGTAACGGGCAATATGCCGTGAAGCCCGCGATGCCGCTGACGCGCGGCGCGTGGGAATGCGTGGCGGAGTTGTCACGCGGAGAAAAAGTCTATCACAACCGCGTTGCGCTATTTGTGAACTAAGATGGATATTTTCCGGGTCGAACTAATTCCGTCATTCATGATCGGGCTGTTCAGTTCGGCGCATTGTATCGGCATGTGCGGTCCGCTGGCGACGCTGGGCTGCCGCTCGAAGATGACGGGCGGTGCGTGGGCGCCCTTGGGATTTTCGCTGGGGAAACTGGTGTCGTATTCGGCGCTGGGATTTCTGGCCGCATCGCTCGGTGCAGTATTCATGAATCAAACGGGTTTGCAAAAAGCCTCGGCGTGGGTGTCTGTAATCAGCGGTGCGCTGATGTTGGTCGCCTTGGTGCTGGCGTACGTGTTGCCGACATCAGGTAAGTTTCTTGGGCGAATTTCGGTCGCTATTTCCAAGCGCGCTCTGCGCTGGGGCAAGTGGATGGCGCCGGGACTGGGCTTAGCCGCCGCGCTCTTGCCCTGTGGAGTGCTGTACACGATGGTTGCCTGTGCCGCAGCGGCCGAGACGCCAGTAGTCGGCATGCTGACGATGCAAGCTTTTGGCTTAGGCACGATGCCGGGACTGGTTGGGCTCGGCGCAGTCATTCGCAAGATTCCGGCGCGCTACAGCCGCTATGGAAATATCGCGGCCAGTGCGTTGATTGCGATTACCGCAATCGTCCTGCTGTGGCGTGGCATGGCGGGTCTGGCGGCAGATCACGGCCCTCCACCCTGTTGCGTCGGCGAATAGAAACTCGAACATGATTAAAGGCGGGCAGCGATGCCCGCCTTTAATTTTGGGTAAGTTAAATGAATGGCTTGAGAGGCACAGTCCAGCCTCTCGTCGGACATCTCAATTGCGGCAATATCACTCCAAAAGGGTGATTTACCGAGCGAATCAACTTAACTCAATAAAATTCAAGCGGGAAATCGTACTTCTGCGTGACTTGCTTAAAGACATGCGGGACCAGGACTGTCCGGGTGCAATGTCACTTCATCGCGGCATTATGTTGCACTCGGGCCGGTCGGGGGCTAACTTATGGTCGCCAATGAAGAATCCAAGAGTACACATGGTTTTCCTGAGAGTTCTTTTCATCCTGTTGCCCACGACGTTGCTGTGGGGTCAATCCTATTGGGACTACATGATCCATCCGGAGCAGCTGTCGTGGCCGCTGGAAGGCAATGTAGCCCACTTTTCCAGTTGGGCGCGCAACGGCAGCAACAGCGATCTTGGATACTACTACGGCGTCGCACCGGATGGCTATCAGAAGCTCTGCGACATTGACGGCCCTGGTGTGGTCACTGCAATGTGGTGGACACAGGACAACACGACACCGGCCTGGCGTTGGCGTCTTTACGTTGATAACATGAGTACGGCCGTTATTGATACGCCGCTCGCCGCGCCGTTTGGAGAAATGCATCCGTTCCTGCCTCCGCTGGCAGATAGCTCATCGGGTGGGTACTACAGCTACGTGCCGATTCCGTTTCAGAATCACTTACGCATCACATACAATGACGCGTGGGATATCTACTTTCACGTTACGGTCTTGAAACTCCCGGCGGGCACGCAGGTCGAATCGTTCACGATGCCGCCGTCGCCGCAGTACTTGGCGATGCTCGACTCGCTTTCGGATCGTCTGGCTACTCCGGCGACGCCAATTTATGTTCCGACAGACCACTCGTATTTGAGCACCGGGACGCTTGCGGTTGGTCAGAGTGTCACGGTGTTTGACCAGGCGTTTTCCGGGATGACGCGGCGCATGTTGCTGCGGCTGCAGAACCGCACACAAAGTGTGTTCGAAAATTTCTGGGTGCGAGTCTACACAGACGGCTATCCGATTCCGGATATCGAAGGGCCGCTGTCGGTGGCTTTTGCGACACCGATAGGCTGGCGAATATTTCAATCGGTCTATGCAGGCAAATCGGGTGACTCGCTTTACTTCAATTGGCCGGTAGTCAGCGACCGGCATTTGAAAATCGAGCTTGAGAACCGGACTCCCGCCGCGCAGCCGTACGCATTCAAACTTGAGTCTGCAAACTCCGATGTCGGGCCGTTCCGTTTGACAGGACAATATCGTGAAGCGAACCCGACGCGGTTGTGGGAGAATTATGATATCGCCGATTTCAAAGGCGCGGGGAATTTTGTCGGTACGGTGCAGGATATGCAGCAGCCCGACAACCACGTCTTGGAAGGCGACGAACTCTTTTACATTGACGGCGAGACCTCTCCGACGTGGCATGGCACGGGGACAGAGGATTATTTCAAAGGCGGACGCTACTGGACTCCGGTTTATACGCAGTTGCCGTTGCATGGTTGTGTGGCCTACTTAGCGGACACGGCAGCGGCCTACCGCTGGCACAACAACGATCCAATTCCCTTCCGGACGAGCCTTCATTACGACACGGAAGTCGGCAGGTTCAACAATCTCGCCGGCCACTACCGCACGATGGCGTATGCCTATCTCGAACGTCCGAAGTGGCGCGCCTTGGACGAGAGCGGTGATGCGGCTTCGCATGCGGGCGAAACGATTCGCGTCGTCGGCGCAGGAATTGATCCGCAGTCGTTCATATTCGGCGCGCAGTTAGGTGACTACCCGCTCGCGCTCGAAAGCGGATCGTTTTTGTTCGTTAACGGAGATTCCATTTTCGACGCAACGTTTGCGCTGAACGACACGATGCCCATCGGAAATTACCCTCTGCTCGTCTGGACGGACGCGGGCTATGACACCGTGGATGCTCAGTGGGAATATCTCGGCGGCCCGACGCTGTGGTTCAGGCCGGTGCGCGTGGACATCGGGAACATCGTCACCGCCGGAGATACGCTCGATATCGAGCTGCACGGTGTGAATACAGGTGAGACGGCCACAGTCTCCATTGACGGTCTCCCCTGCCCCTGGGCCGGCGCAATTCCCGCAGCCGACAACGAGCGCAAGTTGACGGGCCGCGTGCGCGTGCCTGAGGGATTGTACGAAGGCGATTACGCCGTCGCTACCGCCACGGAAACGAACGGCACAGCCACAGCGGACAGTCTTTTGCATTATCGTAATTGGTTCAGGCTTGAACCGGAAATTCTGCGGTATCAAAGCTGGTCGGGTGCGCGAATCAAAGAAGAGTGGTGCCGCGATTGGATCATGTCAAACAACATCGATCCGTGGGGCCGCATGGCCGCGTATGTGTTGACCGGAAACGCCGCGACAAGCTTCGTAACCTTGCCGTTCTGGGCGCCGAACAGTGGATCCTATCGCACCGCCTGTTTCATCGCCCGCACGAGCAACGCGGCTCATGTGAGTGTGGAGATCAACGGTCAACCCGCGCTGCCGCAGACGGATATGTACTTGAACACGCAGTATCAGAGCTGGCAGCGGTCGGATACGTTGTGGGGCAATACGGTGAACGTAAACCAAGGGTACAATACGGTGACGTTGCGCACTCCGGCCAAGAACAATCTGTCCAGCGGCTGGAAAGCCATCTTCGATCAGATGTTGTTCATCGCCTCCGTGCCTGACGCTCCGCCTGCGCGTGTTCAAGAAGTGACGATTTTGGTTGAGAGCGATTCGCTGCGCCTCGAATGGCTCCCGGTGACCACAGACATTAACGGTCAACCGCTGATGCCGTTGGCGTATGACATCTACCTCGCTCAGCCGGATGATTCGGCATGGGCTTGGCAGACCGAAGTGAGCGGAACAGAAACAACGTGTATGCTGCCGTTGACGCTGGGCAGTCAATTCAATTTTGCTGTCGTGGCACGGCGTGGAAGCTTCGTTCCTTCAAGCGTTCCGCGCAATTCCAAGGCGATGCGCATCGAGTAGGTTTTGCACTCGGCGCCTCCGCTCAAGGGTGCCCGCACACAATAGAAAAAGGCCCTCGCGCAAACGAGGGCCTTTTCATTTTCGATCTTCTAACGGACTACTTGTCCATCATACCCACGGGCATCGTCGGCGCGGAGACCGCGACACCATTGGTGGCCACGACGACATAGTACAACGTGCTGCCTGCCGGAATCGGCAAGGTCAGCGTGGTCGCGGACGTGGTACCTTCCAGCGTAACATACGGACCATCTGACGATGCCGCGCTCAAGAGTTGGTACATCGGCGCAGCGCCGCTCCAATTGAACACAAGGTTCGTCCCGACAACATTGATAGTCAGCGCAGTTGGCGCAGGCGGAATGGCATCGCCATAGCCCGTGCCGATGATGTCATCCACATACCAACCTTCGCGATTCGTTCCGGCGTCGGATCCGAAGCGGAAGCGCAATTGAATGCTCTGACCTTCGTAAGCTGACAGATCCATGGTGTAGTTCGTCCACGTCGTAACCGTACCCGCCAAGCAGCGTCCGCCGGGGACCGGGCCGCTATACGGATTGCCGCCGCCCGAACGGTAGCGGAAGGTTTTGGTGTAGGCCGGAGTTGGCACAATGGTCGTCCACGCGCCGCCGTGCACCGAGATTTCCATGAAGCCGCCGTCATACGCGGAGTCCGGATACGCGGTCGAGGTTTCCGATTCGATTTGCGTCGAGAAGCTCAACGTCGCCGAAGCCGGAATGTTCGCCCAGATCGGCGAAGTCAGACGCGCATCACAGAGGTTGGCATAGTTGCCCGTGCCAGTGTCGCCACATTTTGCCGAATGCGTGCCCGAAAGCGCGCGTTCCGTCGAAACGTGCCAATTGTCCACCCAACCCACAGGCGCATCATGCGTCCAACCCGGTGCGCCCGATTCAAAGTTCTCATTCACGAACGTCACGACCGGCAGCGCGAACATCTGCACATCCACGTCGCTGTTCTGCTGATCCACGACGACAATACCTGTGCGCGATTGCGGACCGTAGCCTACCAGCGCAAAGTCGAGATTGTACGTACCGGGCGACAGCGTCAGGCTGTACTGACCGGTGGCGTCGGTAACGTCATTCTGCGGGAAGCCTTGCACGGTCACGGCAACTCCGGCCAGCGGAGCATTCGCGCCATCCGTCACGGTACCCGAAATCGTGCCCAGCTCAGGCACGACAAAACCACCGTAAGTAATCACACGGCTGTTTTCGACGCCTTGCGAGCTGGCATCCAGCGTTCCGTTGTACGCATATTGGCTGCCGACGGAAGCGCTGCCAATACCTGTCGTGACCGATGCCGTGCTGGCGACGGTCTGGTACTGCACACGCACCTGGCTATCCCCGTTCGGGCCGGGATTCGTAGCGACGTTGTAAAGCCAAATCTGGAACGTCTCGGGAGAGTTCGAACCAGACGGATAGTGTGAAATACGGTACCACTCGATAATGAACGCATTTTCGGCGCCGTTGTAGTAGTAGGCAATCTGTCCACCGTCGGGCGGATAGAGGTCATCCCACAGCGGCACAACCGCCGCACCAATCGTGGCACTGGGCAGCGTCTCGTTGGTGAACGCCGTGCTGCTGGTGCCGAAACTTGCAAAACCGTTGCCGCAAATCCATACGCTCGTATAGTTCACGCCGTAGTGACGATACGTGAACGGCAAAGCGACAGATTGACCGGCATCGTCAGTGGTAATCGTCGTCGCGGTGCCCGGGCCACCGGCGGACGGAGCGATTTCAAACCAGTTAAACGTCGGGCCACCAAGGTCGCCGTTTTCACAAGCGCTGTAACCACCGGCATCGGGAGGACTGCATTCAAACGCCGGATCGCTCGGGAGCGTGATGTTCTGGGTGGTGTTTGCACCAACAACTACGCCCGCGACAGAAGCAACGCCGCAACCTGCGCCGCTCGCTTGAACGGTGTAGGTTCCTTGCGGAATCGTGAACGAATAGAAGCCCGCGCCATTCGTCGTGGTCGGAGCAACCGGTACGCCGATCAATTCCACGGTCGCGCCGACCGCCGGTGAGCCGAAGCAATCAGTCACAACACCGGACAACTGACCTGTCGCGGCGAGCACCAACGTGACATTCTGAATCGTCGTGTCACCTTGAACGACACTGATGCCGTTGATAGTCTGCGGAATGTAGCCGAACTTCGAGTACTGTACCGAATACGTACCCGCCGACAACGGCACGTAGTATTCACCGGACGCATCCGTTAACGTTTCCGCACCTGCGCTGGCGACATACGCACGAGCGCCATTGATCGGATTAGAACCATCCGTCACAACGCCGCCGATACGACCCAAGTTCGAGACGGCGATCACCGCATCATACGCCTGAATGACGCCCCAACCATAAGTGTTATCCTGTCCTGCCGTGCCCTGGTCGAGCGCCGTGGACATGATCGCATCCTTGATGGTCATGTGGTCGCAATCGGGGCAAGCTTCGCGCATCAATGCGACGACGCCTGCGACGTGCGGACCGGCCATCGAGGTACCCGAATAGGAACCGCTATAGCCACCACCGGGAACCGACGAGTAAATGTTCACACCGGGGGCGGAGATTTCCGGCTTGAAGTTATCGGGAATTGCCGGAGTGCAAGGCGTGGGTCCAAGGCTCGAGAAGCTGGCAATCGGATACGGCGCCGCGCCGTCTTGCGCATCCACCGCGCCGACGGAGAAGATCTGATAGGCGCTCATCGAGTGAATCGCGGGAGTACGCAGACCGGACGACGCTTCGTTACCGGCCGACCACGTGACCACAGGACCAGCGGCTTCGCAGTTTAGGATGAACGTATTCCAACGCGTATCGCATTGCGAGTATCCCGCAAAACCGGAGTGTACGCCCCACGAATTCTGAATCACGTCAGGCAGGTCATCGGTCGTGTTGATGTTGCCGTCGGGATTGGCAAACCACTGGTAGTCCGCAATCACGTCGTTGTCAAACGCCGAACCAGTGCCTTGGTTGATCGTGTTCGTGGCAATCCAGCGGGCATTGGGAGCGGAACCGACGGTGTTGGTGTCAACGCCCGAAATGGCGCGGCCCGCCATGGTGCCCATGACGTGCGTGCCGTGGCCGTTACCGTCTGCCGGGAAGCTCGGTGCGCTGCCGAGAGCATCGCGCCAGCATTGCGCAGCCGGAGCGAAGTTACCGCGCCAGCGCGCACCCAGCGCAGGATGCGAGCCGTCCACACCGGTATCGCAATTGGCGACGATGACACCTTGACCCGTGATACCGAGTTCGCGGTTGACGCGCGTGGCGCCGATAGCGTTCTGGCCGGGCGTGGTGGTTTCGGTGTCGAGCGGATTACGCGGCGAACGCATATCCGCGCCGTCTTTCTCAGGAGTGCGCAGCGGGTCAATCAACTCAGGCGTGAAGTTCGTCGTGACGAACTCGATATCCCCGCGCAGGCGCAGCGATTCGAGGTACTCAGCCGAAGCATTGACAACCACAAGATTGTCAATCCAATAGGCTGTATAGCCGTTGACCAACCCGTCCGCCTTCATCATGTCCAGTTCGGCGAGGAACTTGGGCTGATTCTGTGCGGCATTGTACTTCAGCGCCTCGATAACCTCGCGGTTACGCTCGGCGACTGTGGCTTTGCGGGCATGCAGTGCCATGTCCAAAGCGCGAATATCTACCGCGCTGGGCAAAATTACAATCGTACTTACAAATTCACCATTTTTGACTGTAGTTAGACGCTCTTCGAGCGCCGAGGAGAACTCTGCGGCGCTGGCCAGCGAAGCCGCCAGCAGGAAGAGTCCGACCCAAACCATCCGGGACCAACGTTTCATGTTGTTTCACCTTCAGTTACATGTACTCAGGGAGTGTACCGAAAATAGGTATTCCATGAATTTACACTCAATTTCGGGGCAAGGCAACTCATTTCGTAAACTATCCAAATTTTCTTTGTCCGCGTCCGAAATTGTTGCGATTTTCAAACGCAATTGCCCCTCCTGAAAACAACAACGGGCCGCCCAATAGGGCGGCCCGTTGCATAGGTAAACCGTCTCGCGGTTACTTAACGAGCAGCATCTTCTTCGTGGCGGCGAACTCGTTGCCGATCTTCACCGTGTAGAAGTACAGACCCGACGTCAGGTTCGTAGCGTCAAAGGTCACGGTGTGACGGCCAGCGGCCTGACGGCTGTTGACCAGTTCCGTGACCGTCCGACCCAACAGATTACGCACCATAAGCGTCACATGGCTGTCAGTCACAACATCGTATTCGATGTTCGTGCTGGCGTTGAAGGGGTTGGGAAAGTTTTGATGCAGGGCGTATTCCGCCACCAAGTTAGGGTCGGAGGGCTGCACCGCGTCGGGAGTCACTTCTAACAGGCACACGCAACCCGCCAGAATCGGATGAATCCAATTACACCACGTCGCCTCTGAAGAGTCATAAGCCCACTCCTCCTCATTGAACTCGAAAACGGCATGACAGCAATTCGAAAGGCAATCTCCCATGGGATCACATACCTGCAAGAAGGTTATGAGCGGTTGCTCATTGGCGGCACGATTCTCAAAACAGATCATCGCATCTTGGAATGGGCACAGATCGAAACAAGTTTCCAACGGGTTTATCCATGGATCAGACGTAAAATAAAATTCCCACGGTTCAATACAGCCGTGGATAAAGTCCTCGCACTGCCAAGTACCCGTAAGGTCAAATTCACTATACCCTGATGGTATTGTCACTACTCCAGAGGTATATTGAACACTCATCCACTCTATTCGAACGTAAAACCTACTTGGATTGGGAGTGTATGAGCTATTTGTGAAAGCAGGATCGGTATAAAACGCACCCGGCACTTCGAGGAATTCTGCTCCGTTCAATGGGTAAGTATTTTGCACAACATCGGGGGCCAAAGGGTCCTGGCTGTCCGGCCCGTTGCCGTTACTGTCCCAATAAACAAATACTGCCACTTCTCCGTCAGGGATTGTGTTGGAACAAGCAAAATAGCATACATCCTGGAAAGGCTCCATCGTGTAAAGAATCGCATTGAATTGCGCGAATACAGGAACCGCGACTCCAAGGCAAGAGAGCAACAGTATGAAACGCCTCATGGCTACCTCGGGTTCAATTGAATTATTGCCTTCAGGTTTCCGAATGTAATTTAACTTTTTGGCAATTAGTAATCAAACGACATCGGGCCGCCCAATAGGGCGGCCCGATGATTCAAAGCAAATCCAACAGCGTCAAGCCCACGCGCCAGTGGCACGGGGTCCAGCGCCTGCGCTGGTTACTTAACGAGCAGCATCTTCTTCGTGGCGGTGAACTCGTTGCCGATCTTCACCGTGTAGAAGTACAGACCCGACGTCAGGTTGGCAGCGTCGAAGCTGACGGTGTGACGGCCAGCGGCCATCGTGCCGTTCACCAACGTCGCAACTTCCTGGCCCATCGCGTTGTAAACCGTCAGGTTCACGACGTTCTCAGCCACAACGTCAAACACGAGGTTCGTCGAGGGGTTGAACGGGTTCGGGTAGTTCTGAAGCAGAGCGTATTCCGTCACAACGGCATTGTCAACCGACGGGGTCGCGCTGACGACCACGCCCCACGCTTCACGCGAGCCGCCGATGTTGACGGTTTCGAGCGTGTATTCGTAGGTGGTGCCGTTGCTGGCATTTTCATCCACGAAATTGTAGTTCGCGCCGGTCGCGGAATTCGCGGCGGCAACGCTGCCGACCATTTCGTATTCAGCATGGCCCGAAATCTTACGCAACACCGAGAAGCTCTCGACGTTGGTTTCGGAAATCGTGTTCCAATTCAGCTCAACGCTATTGTTACCGGCAACGGCATCAAAGCTGCCATGCTCGGCGGCGAGGATGTCATCGAGGCGGAAGCAGATGCAGCCTTCGGTGGCAACAACCAACGTCAAGCACCACGTGCTGGCCATCGAGTTGTACACCCACGGACCGGCCACGTTAAACTGCGCAGGCGTGCCCTGGCACTCACCAAAACCGGAAACGGGCATTTCATCAGCAGCCAACGGGCCGAGGCAGATGGTTACGGTCGTGCCAGCGCAAGCAGCGAAGCAATTGGTGTAAACGGCGCCATCCGGAAGGAAGTTACGGCCACCAACGGTTTCGATGTTGATGTTGGTCGGCTCATCGCAGGGAACGGCAGTCACCGTGCAGGTGAAGTGGCCGGTGATATCACGTTCGGAATAGCCATTCGCAACCGTGTAAACTTGCGACGTCCAACGAGCGGCGGCGCCTTCAACCACGATGTAGAAACGGCTGACAGCCGGCGTGAACGAATTGTACGTAAATGCAGGGTCCGAATACCAAGCACCCGGAACGCCCAGATAGTCACCACCGTTCAGCGCGTAGGTCGCCTGAACCGCGTCGGGAGCAATCACGTCCGCGCCGTCGGGACCGTTGTTGTTTGCATCCCAGTAAACATGCACAACTTCCTGGCCGTCTTGCAGCGTGCCCATGCCACCGTCGCAAGCGTTCGTAAACGTGTCAAACGTGTAGAACACCGCGTTGAACTGCGCCTGGCTTACCGATGCCATCGCCATCAAGGCCAACATCAAACAGATCATTCTCAATTTCATCGAGACCTCCGGGAATAGGTTACGCTCTCAAGGCATATCAAATTGGGTCAACAATCGTGGGGATGCGTTTTGATGAAACGCAGGGTAATTATAGGCATGAATGAGGCGGGAAGTCAAGGCGGCGCTCTACGAATAGGAAATATTTTTCGCATATCCGGCAAGCACGAACACGGGCTAAGCGATTACGGGCCAAGCATTTACATTTGTACTAACCCTCTGACTATTAGAGCGATACGAAAATTGCCTCCACAGTGGAGTGCAAAGTGCCCCGACTCCGCAGCTTGTCCATCATACAAGTGATTCGCCCAGGGCTGAGCGGACGGCCAGAAGAAGCTGTGCCCGGTCAAACGGCTTGGCAAGGGTACTTACAGCGCCGAGAAGTTTAGCCATGCTAAGATAGTCGGAAGGACCAATCCGGCCGCCGCCTGACATAGCAATGATCGGAGTAGCAGGGTACTCGGCCTTGATTTGTCGAATCGTTTCGATGCCCTCTTGCTCGGGCATAATAATGTCCGTAATGACCAAGTCGGCAGGGTTTGCGCGGAACATGGTCATACCCTGCGACCCGTTGACAGCGGTTTCAGTTGCGAACCCTTCGCGTTCGAGCATGTTGCTAAGCATCTGGCGGACGTTGGGATCGTCATCAATAATGAGAATCCGGACCATGATTATTCCTGCACGGTTAGGGTTTTGTGTGAACGGTCAATAGCATCGCGGACGGCCTGTGCTAATGCGAGCGCACTGGTCGGTTTCGTGAGCACGGCACAACCCGTCTCGGGATCGGGATTCTGAATTGCGCTCCCGGACAATAGAATGACCGGGAGATTTGGATCGAAATCATGCGCAGACAGTGCAACGTCTTTACCGCGCAGAATCGGCATGATATCATCCACCACCATCGCGTCGGGGCGCGGTGTCGCCTCTTGCAGCGCGGCCAGCGCAGCGACGGGATCAGCCAACGCGGTCACCTTGTAGCCAAACGACTCGAGCATCTCTTTGCCGAGCAGCACGATGGTCTCATCATCGTCGCACAGAACGACATGTTCCGTTCCACGCGCGGCCTCGCTGTCCACGTCAACGGCCGCCAATTCATGGGAGTTATGAAGAGGAAGCCACACGGTAACGCGAGTACCTTTGCCAATCGCGGACTGAATGCGAATGGCTCCGGCATGCGCGGCGACGATGCCGTGCACCACGGAAAGGCCAAGCCCCGTGCCGTGACCCACTTCTTTAGTCGTGAAGAAGGGCTCAAATACGCGCGCCAGCGTGTCTTCATCCATACCGCTGCCCGAATCCGACACGGTGAGCACTGCATAGTCGCCCGGTGCCAGCGTGTTCACATCGGGATTCGGCATAGGCGCGACGTTCTCATAAGTAAGCGTTACCCCGATTGTACCGTCATCCGGGCCGATGGCCTGTGAAGCATTCGTACACAGGTTCATCACGATCTGATTAATATGTATCGGCTCAGACAACACATTGCCGACGCAGTGAATGTTCTGCGTGAGTTCCACATTGGGTGGAAGAGAAACGCGCAGCAAGTTGAGCGTTTCTTTCACAATCAGGTCTATTCGGAGCGGCTGTTTCGCCTGACCGGATTGACGGCTAAAGGCCAGAATTTGCTGCACAAGATCTTTGGCGCGGTAGGCCGCTTGAATGACCTGGTCAATATCGCGTCGTCCGCGTGAACCGGGTTCAAGATCGGCGGCGACCATGTCCGCATAGCCCAGAATCGGCGTTAGAATGTTGTTGAAGTCGTGGGCGATTCCACCGGCCAGCGTGCCGATGGTTTCCAACCGCTGGGCGTGGCGCAGTTGCGACTCAAGCCGGTTCAGCTCATTTTCCGCTTCCAGACGTGCCGTAATGTCGGTGCCAAAGGAGACGATGACCTTGTGATTATTCCAATCCATAATTTGCAGAACATGCTCGACGGGATAGGTCGTTCCGTCTTTGCGCAAACGTGCGCACACGGCGCGGACTTCGTTGACTTCGCCCCGCAACAGAGGCTGAACATAGTCAAGCGACAATAGCGGCCTCTGGTCGGGCATCAAGGTTTGAATAGTCAGGCCGCGGATTTCGTCAATCGAATAGCCGGTATTGTCCGTCGCGCGTTTGTTGGCTTCAAGAATTTTGAAGTCCGCGAGATCAATCACCAGAACTTCATTGATTGAGTTTTCGAGCAATTGCCCCAGTTGCGCGGCGCGCGTTTCGAAGTTTTTGCGCTGCGTGATGTTGGTACATGTACCTGCGGCCCGCAGCGGCTTTCCGTCGTCACTCCACTCCTGCACTTTCGCCCTCGTCAGGAGCCAGACTTGATTGCCCTTCGGAGTCACATAGCACTCTTCGACTTGTAATTGTTCGATCTTGCCGGCGATGTGGTCGGACAGTGCCTCGTCGAATTGCGCGAGATCTTCCTGCCGCATCATGGAATCAAGGAATGACTCGTGGTGAACAAATTGCGCGGGATCGCATTCAAGCCACTCGACAATACGCGGGCTGCAATAGCAATCGCCCGTCACCATGTTCCAGTCCCAGAAACCGTCCGACGAACCTTCGAGCGCCAACGCAAGCCGCTGTTCGCTGGCTTTCAGGCGCGCTTCGGCGAGTACTCTGTCAGTCTCATCGAACGTAGTTCCGAAAAGGCGGACAAAATTACCGCTTTCGTCCCGCACAGCCTCGCCCTGGCTTAACGCATAGCGTATTTCACCGGACGGCCGCACGATGCGGTAATGCATCTCGAAGTGATTTTTTCCGTTAGTAATTTCCTGATGGTTGAGATGAAGCAGATGACGGTCATCAGGATGCACGATATTTAGAAACGTCTCGAACGAGATCGGGCTGGTAAGGTCGGGCCGGTCGTAGAGTTCAATCTTCTCTTTGCTGATTTGCATCTCGTTCTTCGCGACGTCCCAATCCCAGAAACCGAGCTTGGCGATACGTTGGGCCTCAGCGAGGCGCACACGGTGTTCAAGCAGTTCGCGTTCACGTTCTTCGCGTTCAGTGACATCACGAATGAAGGCGGAGAATTGACGGTTTCCTCCGGCGTCAATGGTTCCGATAGAAAGTTCGACCGTAATTTCGGAGCCGTCTTTGCGCGTGGCAGGCAGTTTCACTTGCCGACTGATTGGCTCGCGTGTTTCGTCGTGGAGAGCGCGGATAAATGCCTTGTGGTGAACATCGCGGTACCGTTCGGGCACGATGAGGTCGTCCATGACATGACCAATCGCCTCTTCGCGCGTGTAGCCGAAAGTGGCTGCCGCCTGGGGATTCCATTCGGTGATTACTCGCTGCGCGTCTATCGCGATGACGGCGTCGAGCGAAGAATCCACAATCTGCTGCGCGAGTTTTCTCGAATGCTCAATTTCGGACTCGGCGCGCACTTGTGCCGTGATGACCTCGGTGAACATGATGATGCCGCCGATGGTGTCGTCACCGCGATACCACGGCTTGACGACCCAACGCACCCAATCCGTGGATCCGTCGGCGCGCATGAACGGCTCACGTTGACAGGATTCCGTCGCGCCGTTCATGCAGCGTTTATGAACCGCTTTCCATTCATCGCCAATTTCCGGGAAGACTTCATAGTGCGACTGCCCGATGATTTTGCGTTCGCCGAGGTTGTAGTCCTGCAGCCAGCGGTCGCTGCAAACGACGTAACGCATTTCGAGATCAAACATGGCCAGCGCCGCGGGAGAATTGCGGATGAAGAGCCGTAATTGATCTTCACGCTCGCGCAGCGCCATTTCCATTTCCCGGCGCCGCGTGATATCTTTGCCGCTCGCGTAAAGCAGTCCGTCGTCCCCCAGAATGGCATTCCACGACACCCAGCGGTAATCGCCGGATTTTGTACGCATGCGGAGTTCATTGCCGATCGTTGGGATTCCCGCGAGTAGCGCAATGAAATTGGACTGCATGGCAGGCAAATCGTCAGGATGGAACTTCTCTTCCAGCGGAATGTCTTTGAATTCGTCCCATGTCCGCTCAATGAGGTTCAGGAAAGCATCGTTACAGTGGATCGGACGACCATGTTTGTCCGTAACGAGATAACAATCCGCGCTAATTTCGAAGAATCGCCGCAGTTCCCGGTCGGCGAGTTCGCGGTCGGTGACATCAAGTGCGACACCACTCCCGCCGCACCGGTTTCCTTTGTCATCAAAGACCGGATCAAAAGTTCCTTCCAGGAAACGGTTGGCAAAGGCAATTTGTATAGCCTTTGGCGCAGGATCGTCAGTGGTCTTTTGACGGTCAGGCATGGGCTGGACAAACTTCAGTGGCACGACATCTTGAATTGCGCGCCCAAGGAAATCGCCGGGTGACATGCCTACCGCACCGAGAGCCGCTCCGGACACATGCGTGACTTTCCCGCTGGCATCTTCAGACCAAATCAGTGCGGGCAACCGCTCCGTTAGCAGACTGAGATTTGCTTCGCGCTGTTTAAGCGCGCTGAGGCTGCGCTGCCGTTCGATTGCACGGGCGACGGATCCTGCGACGATGGACAACAGCGGAACATCCTGAAGCGTGTAACGCCGTCCATCGGAATAGGACTGCAATACCAGTACACCGGCCACGCCGAGATGTGTGCGCAAGGGAATACCAAGCCAGCAGGCAGCTCGCGGGCCTTGGCTCTTGATGCCGACGACTTCGCGCAGGTTCTGGCGGTTGTCATCGTTCATCAGCAACGGCTGCCCGGTCGCGCGCACGTATTCGGTCAGTCCGCCTGACAAATCTAATTCGTAATTTTCAATCGAACCCGAATCACCGTTGTCCCTCCAGCGCGGCTTGGCATACCGCCCGGAGACGGAATCATACAGCGCGAAGTAGTAATTCGAGACATCGGTGATCTTGCCCAATTGTTTGACGACAACGGCCAACAGATCTTGAAGCGAATCAGCGCGCGACGCGGCAAGAGAAATTTTGTAGAGGGCACTTTGCGCGATGATGCGCAGATTGGTTTCCGTGACATCGCGGCAGCAGGCCAAGTAGCTTGCGCCGAGCGGACCGCCTTCGAGCGGCGTCAGCCTGACTTCCCAGACCAACGAATCGCCCTCAGCGTTGCGGATTCTGAAGGTGGCGCGTTGACAGTTGCTCTTGTGCTCGATCGTGAAGAACGCGCGCCAGCGTTTCGCATCCGGTTCACTCAGCAGGCTCTCGAACATGCGGCCAATGAGTGCCGAGTCCAATATCTCATCGCGGTTGCAATACAGAATGCGGCCCTGGTTATCCAGCATCAGGACGGCTTCAGCGACGTTTTCCGCCAGCGATTTCCAAACATCCAAACCGTCCACCGGTGAAACCTTGACGGCCTTGCGGATGGCATGTACACAGAAGCCCGCCAGCACAACAGCAACCCACAATCCCAGCAGCGCTATCCAAAAGGAGTTCACCTCGAACAGCGCGGTTCCCGCGAAGAGATTTGCCGGAGTGCAAGACAGAATTGCCACGAGCAAAACACCGCCGCCAGAACGAGTCCTGCGTGGGATGAGATTTGTGATGCGGGTGAGCTGAGGCAAGTGGTTGCTAATACAATGTTTTGGCATCGCGCAAATGGCCGAAACCCCTGATTGTCCTGCTGTGTAATTCCCAAAGATGGGCGGAGCATCGCAACATAGCGCAGATTTCGTGCCGTCAAAAACGCCAACAGCCCGCCGAAGCGGGCTGTTGGGCATGTCATAGCGGATGTTATGCTATTTCAGCAGAACCATCTTGTGCACGGAGGAGAACCCACCGGCAGTCATCATGACCAAGTACATGCCGGTGGACAAGCTGGACGCGTCGTAGTTCACCTGATGGCGGCCGGCGGCCATCACCTGATCAACGGGACGGGCAACTTCTTGACCTTGCACGTTGTACAGCACCACTTCCACGCGGCTTTCAGTCGGCACGTCGAAGCGGAGCATGGTCGAAGCGTTAAACGGATTCGGGTAGTTCTGGTACAGCGCATACTCCGTCGGGATGGACGCGCCGTCTTCGGCGTCCAGAGTGACGCTGATCGTCACCGGAATCGCCAGCGGACTGTTGTTGTCGTTGTGCGTCACGTTGATCGTGGCCGTGTAATCACCCGGTGCGAAGCTGGCCGTCGCGCCTGTGACGTTTATGACTTGCGATTGATTCGCCACGACGTCGCCCGTGGACGGATTGACCGTCAACCACGGCTGCGTAGTTGTAATGGAGTAGTGCAGGTCGCATGTCGCGCCGGGGTTGGTGATCTCGAACGATGACGTCGCGTTTTGACCGGTCACCGCCAAAATATTCAGTGAGGTCACGTTGAAAGTTGCATTGGGCTGGCGCATGCTGAAGTTTTGCGGGACAGAGCCGTCATCCGGCACGACGATGTTGCTCACGACTTGGTCGCAGTAGCCTTGCTTGTGCACACGCAAGGTGTAAGTTCCCGGTTCAACTTCAAAGACATACAGTCCGCCCGCATCGGTCATAACGAACTCGCCGGGAACCTGATCCACTCGAACCTCAACGTTCGCCATCGGCGCGTTGGATCCGAATTCCCGAATCAAGCCAGTGATTTCTCCTGAAGGGCCACCCCAGAATGCAATGGCGGATTCGGAGATTGGCGCTATGGCACCGGAGCCCAGATTCCAGACATTGATACCGGACGTACTGGTTTCGTCTTCGACGCCGACCGTGCAATCGCTGTTGCCCGGCCAACCGTCAGCGGGAATGGACTGGTAATTGAAATACGCGCCGCCGTTGTCATCAATGATCAACTGGAACGTATATCGGAAGTTGAAATCCCACAAATGCGGAAGATCGAGCCACGAGACGATGAAGCGGTCATCATCCTGCTGATAGACAACACGGCCGCCGTCAAGACCTGCGGCAAGTTCATCCCAGAAAGGATAGATCGCGCCGTGCGGTTCAAAAGGAACAGGCAAGCTGTCATTGAAGAAGAAACCACCGGTAAGCGGGACGAAAGAAACCCAGCCGCCCGGGGAGACTTGGAGTTGCGTGTACTCATGACCAAAGTACGGGAACGAGAAACCGATTTCGATGGACGCGGAGGTCGCGCCCCACCAATCAAACGTGATGTCCGTACCCGAACCCGAGATGTCCACCCATTCGTAGTCAATGGACTCAAACGGACTGACGACCGCACCGACAAAGGTGTTCGACGGATTAGAAACGTTGGGGACTTCGTCTTGCGCAGTAACAGTCCACACATAGAAGCCGTCGTTTTGCGGCGGAGTATCGGTGTAGGTTGTCGTCCCGGCCGGCACCGTGGCGATCAGATCACCACTGCGATAGACCTTATACTGCGCAAGGTCAACCAGCGGGGTACCGTCGGCATTGGTCGTCGGTGCGCCCCACCCGAGCAGCATTTGGGTATTTCCAACGGGCTCGCCGATAAGTTCGGTCGGCGGGGAAGGCTCCATGTTGCAGCGTGCAGTACGCACGGGCGAAGAGGGCGATTCGATGCCATTGTCGTACATCGCGGTTACATGATAGCTGTAATCCGTGTTTTCGACGCGGTTCAAGTCCGTATAGTTCGTTTCCACCGGCTGGGCAATCATGGTGTTACCACGATAGACACGGTAGTTCACGATGTCATCCAGAGTTTCGCGGCCTTCGCGCGAGACCAATTGCACTTCAGGCGCTTGCACATAGGGCGTAAACCAACGGTCCAACGGATTGACCGGAGTACGGACGATATTGCGCAGAGGGCCAGCCTCTCGAATGGCGTCGGCGTCACGCGTGTTGGGCGAATAGGGATTGTCAACCTGGCCAACGATGGGAAGAGTCGGCACACGTTCAACCGCGTAACCCGAAGCGGTTCCGGTCGAGAGTAGGTAGTACTCAGGCACACCACCGGCCAAACCCGCGGGCGGCGGCCCACCAACCCAGGCGCGCATCATCCAGTCATGGGCTGTCCAGAGGTTCCAGAATGCGTTGGGATCTTGCGTCCAATAGGAGCGGCTGTCCACAGCGTTCAAGTCCGAGCCAACGGCCGGTTGATCGTTTTCATTCGGCGGGAATTGATAGACAACGTAGAAGTCGCCGGGCTCCGTCAGGAATGTGGCGCCTTCAGTCGCGGCGTAGATCCAACCCGGCGTGCTGTCGGCATGCAAGTCCGTCCACTCAAAGAACGCGGCACCGATGTCCGGACCGTCGAATTGTGTGCTCGGCGGGCAGAGACCAACCCACGGCGTCGTGATCTGATCTTCCACGAAAATATTCACTGCGTAAAGCAGCAGCGGATAACTTGCATCGTCCGGCGGCGTCATGCGCACGCAGAAGTAGTCGCTTTGACCGGCCGGGAACGCCACGACGTAGAACTGCTCGGCTGAACCGTCGTCATAGCCGATTTCGGTGCCTTCAATAATTCCGGGCTCAAGCCACGACAAACGAATACGGTCATCGTAGTTGCCGTTTGCGCCAAGCTGCGTGACGGGCAATTCGCCGTAAAGCAGAGTGATTTGGTTTGAGTTGACGGACTCGACTGGAACCGCCACGCCATTGTCCACGGCGGTGACCGTGTACTGGTAGATACCATCAACAGTCAACGTTTGCGAGAACGTCGTCGTTGCAGAAGTTCCGGTCAGAATATAAGTCGGATCCGTGGAAAGCTTGCGCCACACATTATAGACGTCCACCAGCGGGTCCGGCGAAGCCGTCCAATTGAGCGTCGCCAATCCCGACGTGCTGTTCACCGAGCCGGTCAAGTTACTGGCCGGCGGCGGATCGAGACGCGTGATGGTGAGATTGACACCCGTCGCGCCCGACTCCGTCAGTGCGATATTGGTTTGGGATGGATGGTAGCCATCCAGCGTGGCACGAATCCGGCGGTTGCCGACGAGCACGTTGTTGATAGTGTAACTTCCGTTCGCCGCAGGGTGCGCAAACGGACTGCCGAGGCCATCAGCGCGAACCGTCACAGCGGTCATGCTTCCCGCGCCGCCGTCGAGCGAGATATTTCCTGACACAGTGCCGTAAGCCGGTTCAGCCAGACCCCAGATGATCATGTCGTCAATATAGACACCGGCAAACCCGGACACGACATCGTCCGAACCGAAATGGAAGCGGATGAGCGGCGCTTCGCCTTCCCATTGGCCGAGCGGAATGTCAACATAGAGCCAGCCGCCGGATTGACCGGACCAGGCGGGTTCGCCGCCGAGCGGATTGGCCGTTCCTTGGTTAATCGCATCCACCGGATAGCCACCGTCCGGCTCTGCAACTTCCCAAGTTTCACCGCCGTCAATCGAGATCTTAACGTTGCAGCCGTCCCAGAAGAATTCAGCGTCATACCAAATGTAGAATTCCATTTCTGCATCGGGCGAAGCGACGGTCAAACCGACATCGAGCATCAAGGAGTAGTCGGCGAAATCAGGATAGCCTGTCGGAAAATCGGTACCCCATGTATTCGGCTCGGAATACGGTGCCGGTCCGCTCGGGTTGGTTGGCGTTCCCCAAGTCCAACCGGTTTCGGTCGTCCACATGCCTTCGTCAGTATCAAAATTGTTGGCGTAACTCGGCGTACCGACAATCACTCCAACATGGTCCGAACCGCCGTAGTAGGGGTTCGCATAGGCACGCACATAGTGCGTGCGTGAACCGTCGTTCTGATTAGTCAACGTTACCGTCTGCACACCGGGGGCCACCGTCGCGACAAGATCACCTTGATTGGGTGCGCCGCTCCAGACTTCGATATTGGTCAAAGTCACCGGATTGCCGTTCGTGTCCTGCGTGGGATCCGTCCACGTCAACGTGACATCATGATCGTTCACCGTCGCGGCCAGATTGGTGACCGGAGCGGGTACGCCGTCCGGCTGACCAATCAACAGTGACGTTTCGGATAGCGGAAGCCACTCGCCCGTGCCGTCGTAGCAAACCTGCAAGCCTTCGTCGCTGGTGGCATTTTCAATGCCCACGGTGCAAGAGCTGTTGTTGTAGAATCCGCCCTCATGCACCAACTGGTAATTGTAGCGCATGTTGCCGTCGGGCGTCAGGATGATCTGGAACGTATAGAGTTCATCCGTGGTACCGATATGCGGGATGTTGATCCAGCTCATGATAAAGCGGTCGTTAGCCGCATCGGCATAATAGTAGAACTCGCCGCCGCTGGGCGGATAGAGGTCATCCCAGAAGATGTAGATCGCATTGCCGGGATCGGCGAAATCCGGGATGGCCACATTGAAGTAGGCCGCCCAACCGAACTGATCAGTAAATGTTGCCCAGCCATTCGAGGTCATGAAGACGCTGCTGTAGGTCTGGTCGTAGTACGTGAAGTCGAAACCGAGGTCAAACGGGCCGACCGACTGGTCGTCGTTGAATATATCTGCCGGTGTTCCGACATCGGTGATGTCCACCCAATCGTACGGCACTTCGGCCGCGAGATAGACGTCAAGCGGATTGCGCGGCTGGCGCTGCTCTGACTGCACCGGCGGCGGCGCGATCAAGCTCCCCAATTCATGCGCGGCATCGGCGGCAAGCTGCCGCTCGTACGGCGTGAGCATCTCGCCGCGGGCAACTTTTGCTTTCAATCTAACGACATCAGCTTCGGTAACAGCCCAAGCCGAGCCTGTGACGAACATTAGTGCGCTGAACAGCAGCAGCACAGAGATGTAAAACTTCCCATTTCGCATCGCGCAGCTCCTCTATGAAAGTCCCGGGAAACACGTAAGTTTCTTAAGGTGCAGTTTTGCAAATTCAAAAGCAAGGGGGAAAGGCAGACTAAGAGAATTTGGGGGCAGGATTTAGCAAGGCATACCTCGCACTGGTGCGCAAGAATATGCCAAGCCTGTGCCCTTTTTACTATAATCATTATTTAACAAACACTTACGCAATTTGCAGATTAGGTGTATGAGTGCAAATGAGGTTGCACGTCGCTTGATTTCAGGGCGAATCGTCTGCAAATTACAGGGATGGAGTGGAATCTGTGTGACTGTGCGCGAAGTCAGGGGAGTAACGACTTGGTGAATGAGATGAGAACAATGCGAATGCTATGGCAGATGTTGACGGCCTTTTGCATCTTGTGCGGCGCGTCCGGTGCGTTGGCGGACAGCACATTTGTTGCCGGGGGAAATGTCAACGGCAGTTGGAGTGTCGCAGGCAGTCCGTACGTTGTTCAGGGCAACTTGACCGTCACGACGCCGGACAGCCTGACGATTGGGCCGGGCGTGCGGGTCTATTTTGCGGGGCCGTATTCGCTCTTGGTCACGGGTTACTTGGCCGTTGCCGGGACAGAAGCGGACTCCGTCGTCTTTACAACGGACACACTGCTGAACCCTTCGAAGTGGCGCGGTATCAATCTCCCGAATGCCAATGATTCGAGCTATTTGCGCTATGCGGCAGTTGAATTCTCCTATGCGCCGGGGCCACTCAGCGCCGACAGCTCAGGCGGTGCGCTCTACATCAGCGCAGGTACAACCGTGCGCGTGGAGCATTGCAGTTTTCGGTTTTGCCGGGCTGAGTTAGTCGGTGGAGGTGTCTATTCGACTGGCTCGACGTTGTGGATGGACAGCTGTTCGGTTGAGGGAAATGTTTCGCGGGCGGAAGGCGGCGGCCTGTATCTCCACAATTCCGTGAATAGTTTTGTGCGGCATACTATGTTCTACAAGAACCACTCAAACGGCAGCGGGGGTGGAGCCTATGTTCGCGGTTCGACACCGGTTTTCGCGCATTGCCTGTTGGACAGCAATTCTGCGCGCGTGAACGGCGGCGGAATCATGTTCAAGAATTCGAGCGCACGGCTCGACTCGTCCACTTTGTCAGGCAACAACGGCAAGAGTCATGGCGGCGGCATAGCCTGCGAGGGCTCTTCACCGCCGATTTACGATTGCACGATTGCCGGGAATTACACCACAGATTTTGACGGCGGCGGCGTGTACCTGTGGGAATCTTCACCGCACATGGTGCGTTGTCGCGTGCTGAACAATCATTCGGCGGATGACGGCGGCGGTATTCACAGCTACCGCGCCACGTCGAACGGCGTGTTCGATTCGTGTGAAGTGCGGGGGAACAGTTGTGCGGGCGAAGGCGGCGGAATTTGGGTGACACTGGACGGTGCGCCGACGTTCAACAACTGTCTGGTAAAGGGGAATACGGCGGGACTCTATGGCGGCGCGCTTTTTTTGCGCAACGAAGCCAAGCCGGTATTCAACTCCTGCGATTTTGACAGCAACACAAGTTTAGGCAATGGCGGCGGCCTGTCGCTCAGGCAGTCGCAGCCCAAGTTCACAAACTGCCGCGTGCGCTGGAATGATGCGGCGGCTGACGGCGGCGGCGCACATTTGTGGGAGAGCGCTAACGCGGTTTTCACGGCCTGCGAGTTTAGCCACAATACGGCGGATTCCACGGGCGGTGGAGTCTCGACCAGCCAGAGCGATCTCTTTGCGACGAACTGTTTACTGGTTCAGAACAACGCGACGTTTGGCGGCAGTGGGTTGGCCGCAGCGACGAGCAGCTCGGTGACGATGGTGCATTGTACAATCGCCGCAAATCTCAACGGCGGCGTGCGCATTGACTCTTCAATCGCGGATATCGAGAATTCTATCCTTGCGCTCACTTTTGGCGACGCGGCCTATTTTGCTTCGTCTGAAGCCTCCCGCATCGCATATTCAGTAGTAGACGGCGCGATCTCCTTTCAGGGAAGCAATCCCGCCGAAGGGCCTGCGCTGATTGGCGTGCCCGTGACGGTGAACGGCAACGGCGATGCGTGCGATACCTATTTTAACTTGTTAGCCGATCCGCAATTTGTGGATGCAATCAACGGCAATTGGACTCCGGGGGCGGGCAGTCAAGCCTTAGGCTCCGGGAATTGGAATCGAATTACCAGCGATATTCTCGGCAACTCGCGTCCGCAGCCCGCAGGCTCGTTGCCGGACATGGGAGCAGTTGAGTCTGCCGACGGGCCGCTGCCGGCCTTTGCCTTTGGGCCTTTGTCCGGGACTTTGGGTCCCGACACAGTCAAAGTGATTGCTGATGTGTATGTGGATACCACGCAAACGCTGACACTTCTGCCGGGCACCGTGATGCTGTTCTGCGGCCCGAGCAGCATGGACATTCGGGGAACGCTATTAGCTCAGGGCGCTTCGACGGATTCAATTCAGTTGATCACCAATGTATCTCAAAATCCGGGGCGTTGGCGTGGGATTTTGATGAGCGTCAACGCTGGACTAAGTCAGCTTGCCCACGTGCGCATCGCGGAAAGCCGGGCGCTGACGACGGATCGCACGCAGGGCGGTGCGTTGAGACTGGAAGGTGTTTCCCCCACTCTGTCGCGTTGCACAATTGAAAACGCGGCGGCGGCGTTGGGCGGTGCGGTCTATAGCCGCGGCGGTGCGGCGGCGTTTTCACAATGCCGCTTCCGCAATTGTACTGCGGACTCCGGCGGATTTGTACACGCCAACAATGGTGCGACCTTGTCATTCAACAAATGTAAGTTTGAGTACGGCACGGCAATCGCCGGAGGAGCGATACTCGGCTTCGGCGCGAGTGGCACAGTCGAGAATTGTGTCTTCACGGGCAACAGCGCAAGCTCTGTCGGTGGCGCGCTGCACTTGGACACGGCGCCGTTTGTGTTGCGGAACAACTTAATTCACGCTAACTCAGCCGGCACATCAGGCGGCGGCGTGTGGATGGGCGGAATTACGACGACTGTGGAATTCAACACAATTGCCGACAACACGGCGGTGGACGGCGCGGGTCTCTACATGCGTTTCGGTTCGTCGCAGATCAAGAACAACATCATCGCCGAAAATCACGGCGACGGCATGTTCTTCTTCGTAGCCAATACCAGCGTCGTGCGCTACAACTGCGTGGCCGCGAATGACAGCGGCAACTTCGTCTTCTTCGCCAATTCTCCCGCGCAAGCTCCGGTCGGGATCGGCGCACTCGACAGCCTGAATCTGAATGGCGACCCGTGCGACCGCTACCGGAATATTCAGCTCGATCCGCAATTCGTCAGCGGCAACGGTCACGCCTACTATCTGAATCAACTTGCCGCAGGAGGTACAGATGATTCTCCGTGCATCGGCGCGGCGGATACGACGGCGGTTGCACCAGCAGGTTCGACGCGCGTGGATTTTGTCAGCGACTTGGGTGTTGCCGATCAAGGTTATCACGGGCCGCAAGTCGGCGCACCGCCAATTGCGGTTGATGACCTGACGATTCGCGGCACAGCCGACAGCCTAAAGTTGACGTGGAGCTATGATGGCAACGGGCTGTTCTTTGTGCAGGCAGACACTTCAACGACCGGAAATTTCGCAACGACCGTTGCCGTAACGACGGACACGACCGTGACGCTTCCGCTTACGCCGCCGCTTTCGACTACCAAAGGATTTTTTGTTGTGCGTGTGGAGAATCTACCATAGTGCAAAGTTTGGTTTCGACGGATTGGTTAGCCGAACAACTTGACGACCCGAAGATGGTCGTCGCGCATGTCGCGTGGGTGCATCGCAACAGCGTGGCAGCGCATGCAGAGTATTTAGAAGGCCACATTCCCGGCGCAATTTTCGTGGATGTGGATTCCGTGTTGTCAGAAATCGGGGACGAGCGGCGCGGCCGGCATCCATTGCCAGCGCCAGAAGTACTGGTTGCGCGACTAGCTGCGATTGGAATCGGACAAGGCGTAAAAGTCATTGCCACAGAGCGCGACAGCTTCAAGGTCGCTGCGCGGCTGTGGTGGCTGTTGCGTTGGATTGGCGTGAATGATGTGGCGGTACTCGACGGCGGTTTGGCCAAGTGGCGGGCTGAAGGGCGCCCGGTCACAACAGCGGAAACAAAGCGCGCTCCGGTTGCACCCTACGATATTTCCCTCCGACCAGATCTGATGGTGGATGCGCAGGAAGTTGCAGCGCGCATTGCCGCAGGCGAAGCTGTAATAGACGCTCGCGCCGCCGAGCGCTACGCCGGAACCATCGAAGGCTTGGACAAACGCGCGGGCCATATTGACGGCGCACTGAACATGCCGCTGGCAACTCTGCTCAGCGGAGACCCGCCGCGACTCATGAGCACCGACGAGCTTCGCGGCATGTTTCAACGTGCGGGGATTAGGCCGGGAAATCCGGTGACGGCCTACTGCGGTTCAGGAGTAACAGCCTGTCAATTGCTGTGGGCGCTGGAACGGGCGGGCTACAATAACATTCAACTTTATCCGGGTTCGTGGAGCGAGTGGATCGAACTTCACCCCGAAGCCGGAATAACACTAACTCAGAACGGTTGACGAGATGTTGCACACGAGAACGATTGTAGTATTGACATTATGCTGCTTGATTTTTGCGGCGGTGGCCGACGCGCGCCCGGCACGCAAGAATATGCTGAACTCCCGGCTGGCAGAAGTAGTCCTGACCACGCCGCTGGATAGTAAAATCATCGAAGATCAGGGCGGCATCATGGACTATGTCAGCCCGGGCCGAGTCGCGCGGGTCTATCTCTTACCAGAAGACTTCGACGCTTTGCGGCTGCGCGGTTTTGAGCTGTCGTGGCTGCCGGAAGTGCGTGAAGAGCGCACTCCGCTCGATACGTACCACGAAAACGCGGATATTCAGAACGATTTCAACACCTACACAGCCAACTATCCGAATCTGTTTTCTTACCAGAGCATCGGCAATTCCACACAGGGCAGGCCGCTGTTGTTCGCCAAGATTTCCGACAACGTGACAAGCGATGAAGCAGAGATTGAGGTGAAATACATCGGCGCTATGCACGGCGACGAGTTGACCGGGCTTGAGAATTGCATGAAGCTCATTGATACCCTTCTGACGGGCTACGGTACAGACCCGCAGCTGACGGCGATGGTGGATGATTACGAGATTTACATTCTGCCGTTGATGAACCCCGATGGCCGCGATGTAGGCACTTTAGGTCAGAGATTCAACGCTCAGGGCGTAGATTTGAACCGCGATTTCCCCGACCGCGTGTGGGATTCCGTCAACACAGTTGCCGGACGCGCACCGGAGACGGCGGCGGTGATGAATTTCACGGCATCGAGGAATTTTGTTTTGTCGGCGAACTTCCACGGCGGCACCCGCGTTGCCAATTATCCTTGGGACAGCAACTACAACGGTACAGACACCTTCTCGCCGTCGCCGGAAAATGCGCTCTTTTACCATTTGGCATTGACCTACTCGTCCGCCAGCCCCCCGATGTACAACAATCCGGCTTTTCCACCGGACGGCACGACCAACGGCGCGGATTGGTACCACGTCTCAGGCGGCATGCAGGACTGGAACTATGTGTGGATGGGCGATAAAGAAGTCACGTTCGAGATTTCCGATACGAAATCCGGCCCGGAAAGCGCGCTCGACAGTTTGTGGAATAACAACCGGACGAGCATGATCAACTATTTGCAGCAGGCGCGCCGTGGTGTGCGCGGAGTTGTGACAGATGCGGAGTCGGGAAATCCCGTGCGCGCGAACATCATGCTGGCGAATATACCTTATCTGACTTACAGCAGCGCTTTGCACGGAGAGTATTACCGAATTCTTCTTCCGGGCACGTACTCATTGACATTCAGTGCACCCGGATATGTCAGTCAGGTGGTGAACAATATCGTCGTCGTGGGTGAAACGCCGACGATTGTGGATGTGCAATTGACTCCTGCACCACGCGCGGAGATTTCTGTGACACCGGACGTCGTGAATCAGGCCGTGCCGATTTGCGCAAGCTACGACATGAACCTGACGATTTCCAACCCGGGCGATCTGGCCTTGAGTTGGAGCAGCGCGGAATTGGCCTTCGCATCCACCAACTTCGGCGCACTACTGGGTGGCGGTAGATGGATAGACACGCGCGCGAATGGCGGCCCGGTCTATGGTTGGGTGGACATCAGCACGATTGGCACACAGGTCAGTTTCACGACCGATGATCAGAATTTAGGACCGTTCCCGCTCGGATTCACGTTCCCGTATTTTGGTCAAAACTTCACGCAGATTCGTCTGGCCGCGAACGGCTGGCTGTCCTTCACATCAACTGCCACCGGCGCAACGTCGTATAACAATCAAGCTCTGCCAAGCAGCACGGCGCCGGAAAACTTGTTGGCAGTTTGGTGGGACGATTTGAGCCCGCAGCGCGCCGGTACAAACGTACGGCGCTGGACGAACAACGTGGACAGTTTTGTGGTGTCCTATCAGAACGTGCAGAGCTATGCGGGTGGCGGCGTCTATAATTTCGAAGTAATCTTGACTTCCGACGGCAAGGTCAAATACCAATATGGCAGCATGGGTACGGCGCGGCTCGAATCGGCGACCATCGGTTGGCAGAACAGCGACCGCACCAAAGGCGGTCACGCGGTATTCAATGCACCCTACGTTGCCAACAGCCTTGCAGTTTCCTTGTGTCCCGGCTCTGCGGTGCAGACGTTGCCGGTTTCTGGAAACGTTGCAATCGGCGGTCAGCAAGTTGTGACGCTGCGGTTGTCGTCCTGTTGCTTGCCGACCGGACCGAGTCTGGCGACATTACGTATCAGTTCCAATGCCCCGACGACTCCTGTGCTGGATATTCCGGTGACGATTGACGTAGGCGCGACACCGCCGCCGCAAGCGGTGGATGATTTGACGATTGTAGCAGTGGGAACGGATGTCATGCTGCATTGGACTCCTGCGGCAAACACGAATTTCTATTCTGTGTGGACTGGCACAGAATGGCCGCCAACGCAGGCGAACTGCTCACAAATCGGCACAACGGCGGGGACGGACTTTACCGTCGCTGCCAGCGCCAGCGGGCCGCAATACTTCTTCGTAATATCGGAGCAATAGCGATTAGACAAAAGGACGAGACAATGACGACCAGACACTTGCTGTGGAGCGTACTCGTTTGCTGCGTGGTAGTTGGCGCGGCACAGGCGGCGGAGCTGTCGCCGAATTTCGAATGGCAACTGAATCAAGCGCGGACCAATGAGTTCGTGTCGGGTATCGTGATACTTGAGAGCCCGATGGACATTCGCGCCTTGGATTTGATGCTGCACGCGCGCAAGGCGGGTCGTGCCGAACGCTACCGCGCAGTGTACAACGCGCTCCAAGAAAATGCCCGGCAGACACAGCCGAAGTTTGAAACGGAATTGAAAGATGCCGAGTTGCTCGGACTCGTGCGCGGGTACACGGCCTACTGGATTGAGAATTTGTTCGTCGTGTCCGCCAAGCCCGAGTTCTTCTTGTCCTTGCGGGATCGCGGCGACATTCACGCGCTGTCAGAGAATTTCAAGGCGGAGTTGATTGAACCGATTCGCGGGGCTGACGTGCAAGAATACGCCGACGAGTTGACTCGTCCGCCGCGCAATCCGCTCGATGAACAAACCACACCGGGACAGAATGCCATTGGCGCAACGCGTGTGAACCGCGAGTTAGGCATCACCGGCCACGGCGTGTTAGTAGCGAATCTCGATACGGGTGTGGACGGCAACCATCCGGCACTCGCGTCACGCTGGCGCGGACTCACGGCTCCGGTCTCGGCATCATGGCTCGACGTGCTCGGAACAGCACCAACTTTTCCTGAAGATGATAACGCCCACGGAACGCACGTCATGGGCACGATCTGTGGCCGCGAGATTACCGCAGGTGGCGACACGAATACGGTCGGCAGCGCGCCCGATGCGGAGTGGATTGCTTGCAACGCCATCAATCAAGGCGTCGGCAACGATTTCACGAATGACGTATTGAACGCCTACCAATGGTTCGCCAATCCTGACGGCGACTCGACGACTCTCAACGATGTGCCCGACGTCGTGCAAAACAGTTGGGGCGTGAATGCGAATTTCCCCGGCTATTCGACCTGCTACGACTTTTGGAACACAGCGCTCGTGAATCTCGAAGCTGTGGGTTGCGTGGTAACATTCAGCGCGGGAAATGAAGGACCAGCCGCATCGTCGTTACGCAGCCCGGCCATTCACGCACTGAGCGAAGTGCAAATGTTCTCCGTGGGCGCGGTGGATGCGACCTCGGGCGATGCGCCACCCTGGCCGATTGCCAGCTTCTCCAGTCGTGGGCCGAGTCCCTGCAACGGCACGCACATCAAGCCCGAAATTTCCGCGCCCGGAGTTAACGTTTACTCGTCCGTCCCCGGCGGCGGCTACAACGGCACGTATAGCGGCACGTCAATGGCCGGCCCGCATGTCGCCGGTATCGTTGCGCTGATGCGTGAAGCCTGCCCGGACTGCGATCCGATCACGATCAAAGAAGCGCTCCTCAACACCGCGATTGACAGCGGCTATGGCGCAACTGGTAATGACAACACGTATGGTTACGGCTTCATTGATGGCTACTCAGCTGTTCTCGCAGTGTTCAATCTCGGATTGCTCAGCGGCGTGGTTACCGAGAACGGCTCCGCGCTTGCGAATGTCACCGTAACCATCACCGAGAATGGCCGCTCCACAGTATCAGATGCGGCAGGTGCCTATGATATCGGCCTCAGCGCAGGCACATATTCCATGGTCTTCAGCAAATTCGGCTATACATCTGTAACGGTTGACAACATCACAATTGCCGAAGGCGACACGACGGTGTTGAACGTGGCAATGACGTTAGCGCCCTCGGCAGACGTATCAGGCCACGTTTACGATGCGGACGGCAATGCACTGGGCGGCGCGACGGTCGCCGTGTTAAACGCTCCGGTCGCTCCGGTGCTGACCGATGCCGCAGGCGCTTATCTGCTCACGTTGCCTGTGGGATCGCAGTACAACCTCCGCGCCACCGGGTTGCGCGGCGCAGCAGGCGCGAGCTTTGTGCTTACCGCAGATACCGTTGTAGATTTCTACATGCCGCAGGACTTGTATTGCTTCGATTTCGAAGCGGGCGATCAGGGCTGGACAGTGGGTGTAGCGGATGACAACGCCACTTCCGGTTTTTGGGGCCGCATGGATCCCGAACAGACAACGAACAATGGCAGCGTCGTTCAGCCGGGCGACGACCACACCGCAACCGGTGTCAATTGCTTCGTGACAAATGGCGTCGCGGGCAGTTCAGCCGGCGCGAATGACGTGGACGGTGGTAAAACGACGCTGCTCTCGCCCGTGTGGGACTTAAGCGCCGAAACAGGCGTAGCCTTCGAGCTATTCTGCTGGTTCAGCAATGATTTGGGCAACAACCCCGGCGAGGATTACCTTGACATTGATGTCAGCGATGACGGAGGCTCGTCGTGGGTAAACATGTTCCACGAGCGCACGGACTTCGAGGAATGGCGCAGATTGATTTTCGTGCTCGACGATTACGTTGCGCCGACGAGTCAGGTGCGCCTGCGTGTAATAGCACAAGATCAAGCGCCCGGTTCACTACTCGAAGCAGCCGTGGACGATGTGTGCGTCATGTCATCCGGCATGCTGCCCCCGACACAGTTGACCGCTCTGGTTGTGGATGGCGGCGTGCAGCTGAATTGGCTTCCGGCGGCCGGTGCGACAAGCTACACCGTGTGGCGCAGTCTTGAGTTCCCGCCGACTCCGCTTAATGCGACAATTGTCGGCACCACGGACGAACCCTTATTCCTCGACGTGAACGCGCTGGATAGCGTCGGATTCTATTTCGTAACGGCAACCCGCTGAACGCGGCAACACATAACTCAATAGTAGAGCATGGCGACGACTGAAAACCGGGTGGCGGGATTGCGCCGTCCAGCAGAAAATTTTCCGCGGACATATTTACCCGCGCATTTGGAGTTAAAGAGTTGGGATGATGTGGCGCCGTTCTTCCGCGAATTGGAAGAGCGGCCGATCAGCAGTGGCGGAGAGCTGGAAAACTGGATTCGCGACGAAAGCGAATTAGCGGCATTCTTGGGAGAAGAGAGTTCGCGCCGCTATATCGCCATGACGTGCGCGACCGACGACGAAGCGGCGGAAAAGGCGTACATGTATTTCATTGAAGAAATCATGCCGCGCAAGAAAGCCGCGTCGGATAAGTTGAACCGCAAACTTGTGAACTGTTCGTGGGCTTCCGGACTACCGGCGAAATATGAAGTCTTCCTGCGTTCCTGCCGCAACTCGGTCGAGCTTTTCCGCGAGGAGAATGTGCCGATAGAGACCGAAGTTGAACGTCTATCGCAGCAATATCAGAAGATTTTCGGCGCGATGACCGTTCACTGGCGCGGCGAAGAAATTACAATCCCGCGCGCGCTGGCGCTCTTGGAAGAGCCGGATCGGTCGGTGCGCGAAGAAGCCTACCGCCTTGTGGCCGCACGGCGCTTGCAGGACCGCGACGAATTGGAAGATATTTTCGACAAGATGGTCGCGCTGCGGCATCAGATCGCGCTGAACGCCGGATTTGAGAACTTCCGCGATTACATGTTCCGCGCGATGGAACGTTTTGACTATACTCCCGCTGATTGCACGTCGTATCACAACGCCGTTGCCGATCTTGTCGTTCCGGTCGTGCGCGAATCAGCCCGCATGCGGCAAACAGCGCTGCAAGTGGACTCGCTTAGGCCGTGGGACATGGAGTGCGATCCGCTCGGGCGGCCGCCGTTGCGTCCATTCGGAAACGCCGACGAGTTGATAAAAAGCTGTTCGCGCGTGTTTCACCGCGTGGATCGTGAATTAGGCGGTCAATTCGACCACATGAACTCGCTCGGCCTGTTGGATTTGTCCAGCCGCAAAGGCAAAGCGCCCGGCGGCTATCAAACGGATTTGGCTGAGGCGCGCGTGCCGTTCATTTTCATGAACGCGGTCGGCACGAACGACGACGTGTTCACACTCTTGCATGAAGGCGGACACGCGTTTCACTCGTTCGCCGCGAATGACAATGACATCTTCGCCTACCGCAGCGCGCCGATGGAATTCAGCGAAGTCGCTTCGATGAGCATGGAACTGTTGGCGATGCCCGCGTTGGATGAGTTCTACGCGACGGCGGATCAAGCGCGCACAATCCGCACGGAGCTGGAAGGCAAACTGGCGCTGCTCTCGTGGATCGCCACGATTGACGCGTTCCAGCATTGGGTCTATACGCATCCGCAGCACACTCGCGCGGAGCGCAAAACGTTTTGGCGTAGCCTGACCGAGCGCTTCGGCGCGGGCGCGGATCACAGCGGCAACGAAGAAGCGCGCGACTATCGTTGGCACGCGCAATTGCACATTTTTGAAGTGCCCTTCTACTACATCGAATATGGCATTGCGCAGCTTGGCGCGTTGCAGGTGTGGAGTAAGTCGCGCAAGAATGCGGCCGAAGCACTGCGCGGCTACAAAGCTGGGTTAGCGCTGGGCGGTTCACGGCCATTGCCAAAACTGTTTTCCACCACAGGTATTCAGTTTGATTTTTCAGCGGAGATGATTGCCCCACTGATGCGCGAAGTGCGCGAAGAGATTGTGGCGCAAAGCAAATTAGAGTAGCGTCGCGAAAGTGCAGGACGGGCGGCAGAAATGCCGCCCGTTCGCGTAGGATGACACACGTTACATCGCAATCCAAGACAATCAGAGTGTGCAATCTTTTTCGCTCTTGACAAAGTCATTTTTTTTTTTGATATAATATCAGCAACCGGGCCGGGCATTAGGCGCGGCCCATATCATCCAATCCCTTTCGGGAGGTTGCAGAAATGAAACGTCTTCTCATTCTCACAACGCACCTGCTGTTCTGCGCTCTACTTTTCGCGCAGACAGATAACCCTGGATGTAACTTGTACGCTTCAGTTTCGGACATCGATTGCTTGCCGAATCTCACTTGCTCTTTCACGACGGGTTATACCTCTACATCGTTCACTGTTGTGTGCAAAGGGTGGTACACGCTCATGGCATGGACAGACAACACTGGCGCAAGTTGCGCGCACTGCGCGTCTTGCGTCGCGATCTATCAGAATGGTCAGCAGGTCGCATGGCATTCATCCGGCAGTGTATGTGACGACGGTAACGGTAACTGCTGCGAACGGTTGTCTGTTCAGCTGACACCTGGCAACTATGAGTTACGCGCCAGTCTGCGGGCTTGTCAGCAAATTGACGTCGATGCTTGCTGCCGGGAGTTTCAGTATCATGCCTTCGGCAGCGTAACGAGTGGAATCGTCAACTGTCCGTGATTCGCTCGCTTTTCGTAGGTATCGTGTTCTTGTCGGCCGGCGTCGCTGCCGCGCGGATGATCGTTGTGCCCAGCGACGCCCCGACCATTCAAGCCGGACTTGACAGCCTGCGAGACTTGGATACTGTATTTGTCGAATTGGGGACCTACCAGGAAATCCTGATCGCTCCGGCGATTAGATTCACAATCCTTGGCGAGGCTCAGGTCGATTCTTCAGGAGTACTCAGACCCGTGCTGGACGGCTCTAACGTGTCCGCGCACGACACTACCGCACTATTGCGCTTGCCCATTCATTCGGCCTTGACCATGCGCAACATGGTCTTCCGGCATCACAGGCGCGTCGGCATTTTCAGTTGGGCCGACAGCGTCATTTTAGCAAACTGTCTCATCGAGAATGTGGCTACGGCCTTGCAAGGGCGGATGCACAATATCAACGCTATCATAAGGCTGGATAGTTGCGTCTTCAATGACCTAAGCGGCTACGGTGTTGGCACAGGTGGGGGCAATTCGCTAATTGCAAGAGATTGCGCATTCTATGGCACCGGAACAAGTGATGCTGCCCTGGCTGGCGGCTATCATTGTGACATTGCGAGATGTGAATTTGCAGCAACTGGTAACCAAATACTGCTGCATACAACCCCTGGCCGCCAGACGATTCGGTCTTGCGTCTTCGGCCCCGCTTTGGGCTTCAGTACGAGCGAGAGGGTTAGCCTTGACGGTTCGTACATTGACTTTGAGGACAATATCTTCAGGGATTGCCGCAGTGGATATATGACGATGGATATCTGGGCGGACGACGGAGATTCCGTGAGCGTGCTCAACAACTCGTTCATCAACTGTACAGGAACCGACAGCTTCTATGGCGGATACGGCACATTGGGCGTGTTCACCATGTCCGCGCATGATCGCGGAGCCTTGATTTCGGACAATACATTTGTTGAGTGTTCCGGAACTTTGGCCGCAGACTGCATCGCCGCCGCTCCTTTCGTCCCAGCGCTAATTGAGAACAATCACTTCATTCGCGATAGTCTGAACGGCGCACCCTCGGTGTATGCGGGCAACCCCAGTTGGCAACCGGCCCCCCTTACCCTCATCAACAACCGCTGGGAGAATTGCGGCTACGCCGTTGACCTCAGCGCGGCGGCGGATGCGCGTGAAAACTTCTGGGGTCACAACAGCGGGCCATATCACGCTGAGTTCAATCCCGAAGGGCAAGGCGACACCATCACGGGGAATGTGCCGTTCATTCCGTGGCTGACAGATTCGACTGATGCGGCGGATGACCCTGTGATTGTTCCTAACGATTTCGCACTGGTAGCCTATCCGAATCCGTTCAACGCCACCACAACACTACAATACGCACTTTCGCAACCCAGTACCGTATCGCTCAAGGTCTTTGACTTGCTGGGCCGCGAAGTAAGAACATTAGCAAACGAAGTGCACGAAGCAGGAACATACGATGTCGAATTCGACGGCGCAGCACTCGCCAGCAGCATCTATTTCGCGCGGCTGGAAACACCGCAAGCGTCGCGTGTGACACGATTGCTTCTGCTAAAATAGCATCGCACGTCCGCCCAAAGCAAAGCCCGCTCATACAAGCGGGCTTTAGTATTTTAGGCCGTCGCGCCAGCGGCTATGGGTCCAGCGTCCACGCTGGTTATGCCGCCTTGATACCGCTCCACCAGCTAATATAGCCGCGCAGTCCTTCGAGCAGGGGCACGCTGGGCCTGAAGCCGAGTTGTTCGAGCTTGGTAGTATCGAGACGTTGTTGCGCGGGCTGATGGCCTGTTGTCGCACTCTCAGTAGATCTGTTCGACAATTCCAGCAGATCGCAGATTTGCGTCTGCAATTCGCGCAGACTGATGGAATGTCCCGCGCCGATGTTATAGACGGTTTCTTCTTTACGGGTCAGAACGAGCTTGACTGCTTCAGCGAAATCGGCGACATGGAGCAGATCGCGCTGAGCATCGAGGTTCACCGCCATCATCGTGCCCACACCTTGCGGCCCCAGCAAATTGAAGCACAAATCGTAAACAGGGTTGTTGCGAATCGCCGGGCCATAGACAGACGCCACGCGGGCGATAGTAACTCGCAATTTATGCGCCGCGGAAAAATCCCTCGCAACCTGCTCGGCCATGTATGCATACCGCGCGGCCAGTGTAGTCGGCGCGGGAGTAACGGATTCGGCTTGCGGCACTGCGCATTCGCCATAGACATCCGCGGAAGAGAGCAGCAGCAAACGCGTGTCCGGTGCGTGGCGGCGCAGCGATTCGCACAACGTGGCCGTGCGCTCAACGACGCGGTTGAAGACCGCGGTCGGATAGAAGCTGCTGCCCACATTTTGCGGCTCGGCCGGAGCAAAGACGACCACTTCAGGCTGCAAAGCTTCCAACTGTTCGGCAAACCGAACATCCGCGATGGGCTGTTCGATAACGCTGAACTCCTTGCGCGCGCTCAAAATAGTCTCGGGCATGATTGCCTGAACCGTGACCGCAACTCCGGCGTCCCGCAGCGCGAGCGCCAAGTGACTTGTCACGGAATTTTCGACGCCGATCATCAGCGCCGTGCGCGGAAGCGTATGCAGTTGTTGGGCGGGCGCGTTCAGCGGCCGGTTGGCGCGCAATGTAATCATGGGAATGAGTCGTTAAATTTCGCTGGTGTACCAGAAATTATGCTGCGGCACCGTTTCGGCGGGCTGCTCGTGCGGCAGCGTTTCCCACACGGCAAGGGCCTCGCGCCAACTGAAGTTCTTGCCCTTAAAAGCCTCGAATATCGTGCGCACTCGGTCGAGGTCTTGCAGAGTGATCACCTGAAATGGCACATGAAACAGATTCGCGTCGCAAGTGAAACTCGCGCAGGTGAACTGCTCTTCGCGGCGCAAGAGATAGCCTTCAACGTGTTGCCGCGAACCGGGGTGCGAATCCTCCTGCCACGCTTTGCGCAGTGTGTCAATGCGAATGGCATCCACCTCAAGGCCTTGGGGAAACGTCGGCAGCGGAAAACGGTTAGAACTCCAGTCGGCGCTCGGATCAGCCAGCAGAGCCTCGACAGCCTGGTCAATCAATTCGGCGTCCACTAATGGGCAGTTGGCGCGCAGCGGCACAACGATTTCCGCACCATAGGCAATAGCCGTACGATAAACGCGGTCGAGCAAGTCGTATTCCGAACCGCGAAAACAAAAGACACTATTGCTGTTGCAAACCTGCTCGATAGGATCGTCGTTCTTGTTGTCGGGAAACGCGACAACCAGCCCGGACAGGCGCTTCGAGCCCTGAGCACGGGCAATAACCTCCATCAGCATGGGCTTGCCGGTCAGGTCGCGCAGTACTTTTCCGGGCAGCCGCTCCGAGCCTCGGCGGGCTACCACAATTCCAAGAATTTTCATACTTTATTAGGAGTCTCGCCGTAACCGGTTCAAATCCCCTTTCCCAGATGCCAAAGCCACCTCAGAATAACCTGCCAGAACCGGGGCAAGAATCGCTCCAGCAAGACTCGAACTCAGGGTCGGGCGGCTCGAACCGGATTGCAGGGGACGTAACCGCCCTTTCCAGCGATGGCCGGGGCATCGTCAAGGCCCGTGAGCAGGTCTTTTTCGCCGAACGGGTGGTTCCCGGCGACCGCGTGGCCTTCGTGCCTGATCTGTCCAGCAAGAATGCGGTGGCCCGCGAGGTCAAGGTGTTGCGCAAGTCTCCAGATCGCTGTCAACATCCCTGTGCGCACGCGAAAACCTGCCCGGCCTCGGAATGGGGCATCGTCAAATACGAGCGCCAGCTGCTTGCCAAACACGAGCTCGTCTGCCGGGTCTTGCGGGGCGTCGTAGATGCAAGTTTGGTTGCCCCGATGTGGGCCAGTCCGAACTCCTGGGAGTATCGTAACCGGCTGACGCTTCAAGTCCGGCCAACCGCACGCGGAGGTTTGGAGTTCGGCTACGCCCTGGGCGCGCGGGACGGTGGACTGGTACCGATACGCGACTGCCCACTGGCAAGTTCGGAGGTGCGAGGTGCTGTGCGAGAGCTATTCGCCGTGACGCGCGACCTGAAGGGCTTGCGCCCCGAGATCATTCCCTCCCGGCTGACCGTGTACCCGACCGAATCCGATGTAGCTGTTCTGTTCACCTACTCCGGCCACAAATGGGAGGCAGATGTTCAAGAATTTCTTGAGCTTACAGACTCTTGGACCCTCGCCGGGCAGATTTGGGCAGGAATGGCAACGAAAGCGGGGCTTGTGGAGAGCCGAGGCACATTTTGGAGAGAAGAGGAGCGGCTGTCCATGCGCGTTGGATGGTTGGGCCACCCTCTGGCAATCCACCCGGGCGGTTTTTCGCAGGCAAATGGGGGTTCAACCGAATTGGTCCTGCAATGGCTGGTGGCGCATAGGGCTGATTTCCAGGCCGAGACCGTCTGGGACCTCTATGGTGGCTACGGTGCACTTGGCCTTGCCATCGCCCCGGATGGCGGGAAACTCGAAGTGGTCGAACAAAGTGAATTTTCAGAGGCCGCCTTTGCGCGGCTGGCATCTCGGCGGCCAGAGATGACCGGGAGCTTTCATCTCGGGGACGTGTCGCGCAAACTCCGCAAGCTCTCGGGCCAAATCACGGGAAACGACCTGGTCATTCTGGATCCGCCCCGCAGCGGCTGCCATCCCAATGTATTAGCTCAACTGATCGAGTCTCAGGCGCGGAATATTATCTATCTATCGTGCAATCCAGCCCGACTCGCCCGCGACCTGCGGGTTTTGCAGACTTCCGGCTGGCAAACGCGGCTGGTGCAGCCCGTGGATTTCTTCCCGCAGACGCCCGAGATTGAGGCCTTTGCGGTGGTAGAACGGAAATAGGTTGAATTTGTGACCCGAAGAGGGTATTTTGCAGTCGAGAATTGAAAGGCGTGCACGCAACGGCTTCGGCCAGCAGAACGTGTTGCCCTTGAACCCGATATTGTGGGAGGAACGATTGAATTCGTTAGCCGAAAAGATTGCACACGCAAGAACATTAGGGGAGGGAGCAACGGCTCTCTCCCCTCTTGCGTTTCAAAACATAGGAGAGTTGCTGCGCGCGCAGCTTGCCGCGCGTCCGGAACAGCAATATCTCATCTTCTACGACGACGCGGGTCACCGCGCTGAATGGACTTACCGCGAATTTGCCGCGTTAGTTTACAAGACCATTCGCCTGCTGCAAGCCCATGGCATCGGACGCGGCGACCGCATCGCAACGGTGTCGCACAACCACGCCGAGACCGTGCTGCACTATGTCGCGGCGTGGGTGATTGGCGCGGTCGTTGTTCCAGTGAACCTCGGCGAAACCGATGACCGAGTCGAGTATATTCTTGCGAATTCCGATACGAAGTTGGCGTTTGTGCGCGCACCCTATCTTGAACGCATCGCGCACCTGCGCGAAAAACTGCCGCACTTCAAAACGATTGTGCAGACCGGCGGTGAAGCGCACTCCGAATATCAACACTTCACGCAGGAACTCGCCAAGCACTCCGGCGAGCCGCTCGATTTTCCCGAAGTTACGCTTGAAGACGAAGTGCTGATTGTCTATACATCAGGCACCACGGGCAATCCAAAAGGCGTGGTGCTGGTACAGCAAAATCTTCTGACCGATGCACAGGGAATATCGGCCTGGCATGGCCTGATGCCGGGACAGCGCATGATGTGCGTCCTGCCAATTCACCACGTCAACGGCACGGTCGTGACACTGATGACGCCGCTGTTTTACGGCGGGACGGTGGTGCTGAATCAGAAGTTTTCCAGTCCGCACTTCTTCGAGCGCATTGAGACGGAGAACGTGCAAGTCGTGAGCGTCGTGCCCACTCTGCTGCAGTTCCTGCTGCATGAAAAGACGCTGGAAGGCCAGCAACTTTCACTGCCGCATTTCCGTCATATAATCTGTGGGGCCGGGCCGCTGACCGTGGAGCTGGCGAGCGCTTTTGAAGATCGGTTCAAATTGCGGATTGTCCACGGCTACGGGCTGTCGGAAACGACCTGTTACTCGTGTTTTCTGCCGGTGGAATTAACCGATGCCGAGCACCGGAAGTGGATGCGCGACTACGGATTTCCTGCGATTGGCGTGCCGATTCCGCAGAACGAGATGGAGATTCACGACGCTGCGGGCAAATCACTGCCGCCGGAACAGAAGGGCGAGATTGTCATTCGCGGCGTCAATGTGATGAAATACTACTTCGCCGCGCCTGAGATCAACGAGAAGACTTTTGAGTTCGGCTGGTTCCGCTCAGGTGACGAAGGATTCTACAAGGTTGATGAATTGGGCCGGAAGTTCTTCTTCATCACAGGGCGAATTAAGGAGCTTATTATCCGCGGCGGCGTGAATATTTCGCCGTTTGAAATTGACGAAGTGCTGGCCAAGATTCCGGGAATTGACAAGGCGATGGCCGTAGGCTTTGAAAACGACTGGTATGGTGAAGAGGTCGGCGCGTACGTTTGCCTCAAGCCCGGCGCAGCAGTCAGCGAGCAGGAAATCATCGAGTTTTGTCATCGTGAGTTGCAGCCGCACAAGTGCCCGAAGGTCGTTGTGTTCGGCCATGAGTTCCCGGTGACATCTACAGGAAAATACCAGCGCAACAAGTGCAAGCACTTGTTTGCCGCTTTCAAATCAGATCAGTTTCCACGCAAATCAGCATAGAAGGACCCACCCATGAAGAGATGGATTGCGTTATTATTACTCGTCGGTGCGGCGTTTGCCAATCCGCCGGCGACTTTGCTTTCGGATGGACAGTACATCCCCGATATCGCGACGTTCTTGCAGATCAGCAATTGGAACCCCGCGGGCAACAGTTGGGACGGCAAGGATGTTTATGTGATGTCGTCGGCCTCGGGCGAATCACAAGTTTACCGCATCACCGAGAACGGCTGGCCATACCAGTTGACGACGTTTGACGACGGCATTGAAGGTTTTGATCTTGCGCGCAACGGGCATGTAGCGATTGTCTCGGCCTCGGTAGGCGGCGACGAAAATTCTCAGCTTTACTTGATGGACACCAAGACGGGTCGCATCCTGAAGCTGACGAACAATCCCAAGGTTCAGTATGGCTCGGTCGTTTGGCAGCGCGACGATTCAAAGATATTCTACACGTCAAACGAAGAGAACGGCACGGACTTTTTCGTCTATGAGATGAACATCACGACCGGCGCGTCGAAGAAGATTTTCGACGGTGTGAAGGGCTCTAACTACATCGCCGAGCTGTCCGAAGACGGCAAGCAGATGATCATTGGTACGTACACGTCCAACGTGAACAATGATCTGCATCATCTCGACTTGGCGACCGGCAAGTGGAAAACCTTCACGAAAGACCAAGGCGACGTGATGTACAGTTCGGTTACGTTGATGCCGGACAACAAAACGATTTGGCTGACCTGCAACGACAATCCCGAGGGCATGGCGCGTATCGCGAACATGACGCTCGGTTCACCGAAAGTGACTTATGTCAACGACGGTTGGATTGATACCAAATGGGAATGCGAAGGCGTTGGATTCTCGCGCGATTTCAAATACATGACGGCTTCGACGAACGAAGACGGCTGGGGCCGCATGAAAGTGCGCGAAGTTGCGACAGGTAAGGAAGTCAAGCTGCCGAAGATGGATGGCTTCCTCCGCGTCGCGGGCATTACGCAAACGGGCGAAATGATTCTTTCGTTCTCCAGTCCGACCAAAGCGCCGGACGTCTATCGCTGGAATCCACAAACGGAAAAGTTGACCCAGCTTACGGAGTCCATGTACGCGGGCATTGATCCCAAGCTGTTCCGCGACCCCGTGCTTGTCCGCTTCCCGAGTTTTGATGGTTTGGAAATTTCAGGATTCTTGTATTTGCCAGCAGCGTTCCAAGAAGGCAGCCCTGTTCCCTTCATTGTCGAAGCGCATGGTGGGCCGGAGAGTCAATTCCGTCCGTCGTTCATTCGCAATTTCCAGTATATGATGCTCAACGGTTACGGTATTCTCGCCTTGAATCCGCGCGGTTCATCGGGTTATGGCCGCGAGTTTTTGGCAATGGACAACTACAAGAAGCGCAAAGACTCACTGAAGGATTACAAAGCGGCGACCGATTGGCTGATTGCGCAAGGCTACACGAAGCAAGGACAGATTGCGATTCGCGGCGGTAGCTACGGCGGCTATGTCGCAATGGGCATGATCACGGAATATCCTGATCTCTACAATGCCGCCGTGAACAATGTCGGCATCGTGAATTTCCAGACGTTCCTCGAGAACACGGCACCTTACCGCCGCGCGCTGCGTGAAGCGGAATACGGGCCGTTGTCTGATCCTGAGTTCCTGAAAGAGATTTCGCCGATTCACAAGGCGGACTTGATCAAGACGCCGCTGTTGATTGTGCACGGTGCGAATGATCCGCGCGTTCCCGTCGGTGAAGCGCGGCAGATTGCTGCCAAGCTCGGTGAATTGGGCACACCGTGCGATACGTTGATCTTCGCGAACGAAGGTCACGGCTCGAACAACCGCGAGAATATCATCGCGGAATACCGCAAACAGGTCGAGTTCTTCGACCAGCACCTAAAGGGCATCCTCAAGCCGGAGCAGAAGGAATAGTCTCTCACTCGAAGAGCAATAAGAAGCCCGGCTCGCTTGAGCCGGGCTTCTTGTTTCAATGCATTTCTGAATGCCACCATCGCAAAACATCGGGCAGTCGTCTTCGCCATGACGCTTCGTCGTGCTCACCCTCGGGATCAACGACGACTTTCGCATGAACGCCGTTCTCCTTGAGCACACGACCGCAATCACGCACCGCATCAATCATCTGATCGGCGAGGCCGCGATGTTTTCCAAATTCGAGTTCGCCGTAGTCGAGCCAGAAGCGCGTGTCGCCCGAGAAGGTCGCCGCGAGTTTCAAAATGCGTCCAGCGGCAATGTTCATCGAAGGACTCAAACAAGCGGCAGCGCTAAAGACATCAGGCCGCGTTAACCCGGCATAGAGTGAAATCAATCCGCCCAACGAAGAACCTCCGACCGCCGTGAACTCGCGCTCGGGCCGAGTCCGGTATTGCGCGTCTATTTGCGGCTTGATGGTTTGCACGATGAACCGCACATAGCGCTCGCCCCAACCGCGCGAGCGGCGGAAATCATCTTCCCACGGCGAATACTCGTGCATGCGCGTCAATCCCATGTTGGGAATACCGACGACGATGTGGCGCAGCTTCTCCTTTTGCGCGAGTTCAAGCGACACTTCATCCACGCCCCATTCGTGGTTGTAAGCCATGACATCGTCGAAGAGATTCTGCCCGTCGTGCATGTACATGACGGGATAGCGCGCCGACCGCGTCGCGTCGTAATCCGGCGGCAGCCAGACGTAGATATCGCGGATGTTGCCGAGCTGCGGCGAAAAGATGTCTTTCAATGTGCGCAGGTCACCGACAACGGTATGCTTGGGCCGCCAACTCGCAGCGGCAGGATGCACGTCACACCAACTGCCGACGTGATAGTTCAGCGCGCCGTTGGAATGTGCGACCGTCCATGTTCGGTTACTGACCTGATCACCCTGCATTGTACATTCGACGGTGTCCCACGAACCGCGCGTAAATTTGAATTCGGCGTGGTCAATGTCCCCAGGCAGAACGAAACGATAGGTTCCATCGGCGGCTGCCGTAAGACGCGACATCGGATGACCGGGCGTCCAACCGTTGAAGTCGCCTGCAATGAAGAGCGGCGCGCCCGCAGGTGTTTCGGCGGGCGCGTGAATGATCAATTCGCGAGAGATGTCAGACATTATTGCTTGGCAAGCCGGTCACTTTCGGTCTTGCACCAATACGAAATCAGGCCGCGGTAGTGGGCAATGAACTGCTCGTGCTCGTGCGCGGGAAACGATCGGCGGCAACGCTCGATCAGAATCTTGTCCCATTCGCCCGAAGAGAAGAATTCAAGCGTCAGTTGATCAAGTTGCGCCAGATGCGAAGCGCAGAAAACGTCGAAACGCTCATTTTCGAAATAGCGCAGCGCGAGGTCGTGGTATAGATCGAGCTTTTCGCTGAACGGAATATCGCGGTCGGCAATCGCGAAGTAGTCTCGCGACTGCATGTCCACGCGCGTCTTGCGCTCGGTGCAAGCGCAATAGAGCGACCAGCGCACGAGCGCTTTGATGGCCCACGGGAAGTAATAGTGCAGCGAGATCAGCGACGTGTCGGGCACGGCATTGGCGAAGTCAATCGGATAAATATCGCGCCCGCGCAAAAGTGACTCGCACGAGTTGTATTCCCAGCCGAAAAACGCGTTGATAATGCGCGTCAGCTTAACGAGATACTCGCCCTGATCGTGCTTCAGGAAATCATGCTCGATGCGGTAGCGGTTGTGCAGTGGCTGGTCGGGATCGTAGCGCATCGGCAGAATTTGCGGACCACAACCCAGACAACGGCAAAAGACTTCATAATCCGCGATGCCCTTTTGAATGTGCATCGTCTGCTTGCCGGACTCGTCGTAGGCTTTGTGCAGGTCTTCACTGTTTCGAACGTGTGAGACGCCGCGCCAACCGCCGCCGTCGTAAGGTTTCATAAAAACCGGATAACCGCCGACCTGTTGCACGACCTTTTCCAAGTCAAACAATCGGTGATAAGTTTCCGTCGTGACACGCGCGCGGTCATCGGCAGGGTCCCACTCTTTCTGCGGAATCAACCACGTTTCGGGAATATCAAAACCGAGGCGAATCATCACGCAATACGCCGAGTGCTTTTCCATCGCCTGAAACGTGAATGGATTGTTCACGGCGTGCGAGTCGTTCACAAGCACGGCCTTCTTCAGCCATTCGCGTACGGTCATGTGCCAATAGCCCAA